>Ga0209270_1000029_pt1 | contig 384382 bp, 343 predicted proteins | sample MTBAKSrepl1MetaG_FD_187456 | JGI IMG/M metagenome (GOLD analysis project Ga0209270, IMG submission 187456) | Enrichment culture microbial communities from Arthur Kill intertidal strait, New Jersey, USA, that are MTBE-degrading - MTBE-AKS1... | ecosystem: Environmental > Aquatic > Marine >... | reverse complement strand
CTCCTGCTTTTCAGGATCAGGCAGGGTATGCCTCCAAACCAATCCTCCTTCGTAACAAGGACTCATACGCCCAATCAACTTATCATGGTTTAAGGAGGCAGGGAACAAACTGTACTAAGGACTCTTAGGCCCGGGAAGTAATGAGCTCTCCTGCCTTTACCTTCATTCTTTTATAGCACATCTGTTGGTAGGAGGAAGAAGCAAACCAGTAATACTTCTTTCCGTAATATCCAAACTTTTAAATCTGATATAATGTTTAGGATAAAGGAGGTTAGAATGAATATCTACGTAGGAAATTTGTCACATCAGGTTACCGAAGATGAATTGAAAAAGGCTTTTGAAGCCTTCGGGCAGGTTACATCTGTCAGTATTATTAAGGATAAGTTCAGTGGTGAATCAAGAGGATTTGGATTCGTAGAGATGCCAGCTAAAGCTGAAGCTCAGTCCGCGATTAACGGCCTAAACGGCAAGGAGTTAAAATATTTATGTCAAGTGGCTAATACCTATTTTCATGCCGGCTATGCTTTTACTCGTATGAGTGCAAGAATTAATCCGCAAATCTTCAATATTTGGCACCAGTACTGGCAATAGATCTTAGAATCATCCTTCCTGTACTAAACTCAGCTTGGCGTCTTCGCATGATGCAACCTTTCTCATGGTATTAAATATTTCAAAATCTGTCTCCTGTGTTGATTTTCATTTGAACAAGAGAGTTGAATATCGTGAATGGCACTCCTCTCGTCAAACTAAACTTTGAGTGTCACCCCATTTTACAATTATTTGGTATCATAAACTGGATCGTTAGAAGAATCCCCAAAATACTGTAGGAGTGAACATAATCAATAATTTTAAATTATATATATAATTATTTTAAAAATGATTTTTAAATTGACAAACATTACTAAATTATCTAAATTTGGGATATAGGAACGACAATCCATGCTTTATCAAGTCAGCGACGAAACAACAGATAACACAACCCGATGCAATCATAATTTTAAATGCTTGTATGACGATTACTTTCAAATTGACTCAGAAAAAGACAGCTATTGAATAATTCTTAGTACCACTGCTTATAAATTTATCTTTTCCTAGAGGGGGGATGTAGGGTAAGGAAATCAACAGCAGTTAAGCATACAGAATTAGCCAAAATAAGCGCGCCTTTACCAAAAGATGTCGTTCTGAGAAAGAGACTCTTTCACCAAATCGATGATTGCAGAAAGAAGCCTATCACATGGGTCTCAGGTTCACCCGGTTGCGGAAAGACGACCCTTGTTTCCAGCTATATCCATCACAAGAAAATCCCTTGTATCTGGTATCAGGTAGATGGGGGAGATTCAGATGTTTCTACATTCTTTTATTATATGGGGATTGCTGCAAAAAGAGCCTCCCCTCACTACCGTAAACCTCTTCCACTATTGACTCCTGAATATATTCTGGGTATATCCACATTTGCATTGCGTTACTTTGAAGAACTTTTCAGCCGTCTCAGGGGTCCTTTCATTTTTGTACTGGACAATTATCATGAGGCAGAGCCGGATACGCCATTTCATGAGGTTGTCACAAAGGCATTTAGTGTCATGCCCAGCATGATAAACGGGATTTTGATGAGCAGAAAACTACCACCCGAGCAATACGTTCGACTACGTGCATATGGGCATATGAGTTTCGTTTCAGGGGATGATCTTTCCTTTACTGTTGATGAATCCAGGGAATTTTTTAGAGTCAAGAGGTTGGAAGGAATAAATGATGAGACTCTTTTGAAAATATGTGAAAAGACGAGCGGATGGGCGGCAGGCTTGACACTGGTAACAGAAACGCAAAAAAAATCCGGAATCAATTATCAATTGCTTGACGAGCGTTCTCCAAAGGAAATCTTCTCCTATTTTGCGCAAGAAATTTTTGACAGGGCGGAGGAGACAATACAGGCTTTCTTATTGAAGACCGCATTTCTGTCAAAAATTACAGCACAGATTGCGATGGAACTAACAGATATTGCAAATGCAGAGCAGATATTGGCTGATTTGTATGAAAATAATTACTTTACGATTTGTCACACCCTTGAACAACAACCTGTCTATCAATATCACCCTCTTTTCAGAAGTTTCTTATTGGAGAGAGCAAAAAAGTCGCTGTCATTTGAAGAAATATCAGGGATCAGGAAAAACGCAGCAAGGCTGCTCGAAAAGTCCGGGGAGAAAGAACATGCCTCTGAACTATACATATTGGAGAATTCCTGGGATGAACTCATCAGATTGATACTCAGCAATTCAAATGTCCTGGTTTCCCAGGGCAGAAGCAAAACGCTGCAAAATTGGATACTAAGCATCCCAGAGGAGCTTAGAGCAAGGACGCCGTGGCTTCTTTACTGGCTTGGTGTATGCCGAATCCCCTTTAGCCCTGCTGAAAGCCGCAAGCATTTTGAGAAGTCATTTCAGTTATCCAATGAGCAAAATGATACAGTCGGGATATTCCTTTCTTGGGCTGCTGTTGTGGATTCCATAATATTTGAATGGGATGATTTCACCATCCTTGATCCCTGGATTGAGTTGCTTGATCATCACATGAAACTTAATCCCTCTTTTCCTTCTCCTGAAGTAGAGGCATATGTAGCTTCCAGTATGGTGGGTGCGTTGAATTGGAGACAGCCAGACCACCCGGAAATTAAGAAATGGATTGAGAGAGCCATATCATCATCGCTAAAAATCTCTGATGTCAATCTCTGTCTGCGTACCTGTGCTAATGCAATAACTTACTATTCATGGATTGGGGATATTAATAATTGCAATATTGTAGCCGAAGAGATGAAAAGAAAGATTCAAACTTCAACAACTTCTCCTCACATACTGCTTACATGGAAATTTACAGAGTCAATAATGTATTCCTGGTCTGCATTGACCCAGAACAAATCCCGTCAGGCAGTCTTAGAAGGGCTGGAAATAGCCCGGCAAAGCGGAGTTCACATTTTGGATAATATCCTCTTTGCACATGGAGTGTATAGTTCATTCTATGTAGGTGATATAGTAAAGGCCGGTGAGTTCTTAAAGAACGTTGAGACAACACTCGATAGTAAAAGGCGGAACTCTGTAGCCCAATATCATTTACTTGCATCATGGTATTATCTGCTCACCGGAAACATATCTTATGCTTCAGTGCAAGCAGAAAAGGCTGTAAGATTGGTTGTAGAAACCGGCACGCCTTTTCCTGAGATATTATGCCGTCTTGTAATGGCACATGTATTAAATCATGAAGGGAAGCAGAAAGAAGCGATAGAACAACTGACTATTTCAAAGGACATTGCAGGGAAAATGAACACATCGCTTTTAAAATACGTTTCACTTCTTACAGAGGCTCAGTTTGCCATGGGAAAAAATGATGAAGATAAGTGTTTAGAGTTCATACGTAAAGCGATGGCATTGGGAAAAAAACGGGGATATTTCACCATGGTATTTTTCTGGTTTCCTTCAGTTATGGCACGCCTCTGTGCCAAGGCACTTGAAAATGGAATAGAGGTAGATTATGTGAAAGACCTCATACGAGAGCTCAATCTGTTTTCACATGCGCCGTCTTTAGAGATAGAAAACTGGCCCTATCCTTTAAAGATATATACCCTTGGAAGGTTCGGTATCATAAGAAACGAAAAGCCATTGAAATTTTCAGGGAAGGTTCAGCAAAAGCCCCTCTTTCTCCTCAAGGCAATTATATCCTTCGGCGGACGGGAGGTCAGTGAAGACCAGTTATCTGATGCCCTATGGCCTGATGCTGCCGGAGATGTAGCGCACATTTCCTTCAAGACAAACCTCCATAGATTACGGCAATTGATCGGACATGAAGAATCCATACAACTCAAAGAGAGAAGGGTTACCCTTGATCACCGGTACATGTGGGTGGATGTATGGTCGTTCCAGAGGATGGAGGGGAAAGCAGAAAAAATCTATAAGCAGTTGGAAGAAGGAGAGATCAAAAAACAAGACAGGGATGAATTTGAAAAAGAAATGATTCGTCTCTCCGAAAAGGCAGTAGATTTGTACAAAGGTGATTTTCTTACCGGCGATTCTATGGAACCATGGACTGTCCATACGAGAGAGAAACTGAAAGACAAGTTTATTCAGCTCATTCTGAAACTGTGCCGCTATTATGAGCGTGCAGGACATTGGGAAAAGGCTATTACTTATTGTCAACGAGGTTTGGCTATTGATGACCTCTCTGAGGAATTCTACCAGAGGCTCATGAGGTGTTATCAGAAAACCGGAAGATCAGCTGATGCAGTGGCGGTATATAACCGCTGCTGCAAGACCCTTGCTGCTGTGATGGGTGTGGAGCCCTCTCAAAAGACAGCAGCGATTTATAAATCGATGTGTTCTTCGAAGCGTTAGATGTGAATAAACCGGGATCATCCCTTGATTGCTTTTTTTTTGATATCGTTGATGCTCTTCATATTCTTATGTCCAGCCATCTCAATCGCAGGCGGTCCTGTCCAGAGTTCGAAGGCTTCTGCGATGGGAACTGCCTTTGTCGCCATAGCAGACGATCCATCAGCCATAGCATACAATCCTGCAGGTCTAACCCAGTTATCAGATACAACCATTTACGGGGGCACCACATTTGTAATCCCTTCGACAACCTACGAAAACCTTTCCGGTCAGTCAGAAGACATAGATTTCCAGATTTTCTTCCCCCCACATCTTTATATCGTCTCTGATTTTGGGGAAAAAGACATGCGTTTCGGTATCGGGATTTATTCTCCCTTCGGGATCGGAGGAAAGGAATGGGACGAAAACGGTCTTACCAGATATTCTTCTGTGAAAAATATGATTGCAACCATATCCATTAACCCCACTATCGCTTATAGGATTCTTCCTTCTCTCTCGATAGGCGCCGGTATCGACTTCATGATATCAAAGACTGCGGGTGAGAAGATGATCGATCAGTCGACGCTTGGTGCAGGTGATGGCAAGGTCACCATGAATGGACTGGGAACCGGTTGGGGATTTAATTTGGGGATACTGTTTATACCCGACAGGAGATGGAGCCTCGGTCTGGGATACCGAAGCAGGATAAAGGTTACGCATAAAGGCGACATCGAGTTAACACATATAGCTCCCGCACTCCAGCCTGCATTCGGCGGTTCAGGATTCAAGACAGACATGGAATCGCCGACAACATTCCCCGACCTGCTCAATTTTGGAATTGCTTACAGACCTGATAAAAAATGGACTGTGGCGATAGAATTTGAATACGGAGGATGGTCAACTTTTGATAGCGCTGAATTAAAATTAGAGAATGAAGTACCTGAAGCAGGCTTTACCGACAGTTCAACCTTTCTTGACTGGCAGGATGCAGGGATTGCGAAAATTGGAGCTGATTATAAATTGAACGATAAACTCTCAATCAGGGGTGGATATGCATATGTGGAGACCATGGTTCCTGAACACACCCTTGATGCAGGGAACCCCGATTCAGACCATCATAACTTCTGCATCGGTTTTGGATACAAAATAAAATCTCTTGTTTTTGACTTTTTCTATATCGCAGATATCTACGAAGACAGAACAGTTATTAATAATATCCTGAGCGGCATGTACGATAATTTTACCCACTTCACAGGGTTCAGTGTGGGGAAACAGTTCTAAAGTCTGAAAGGCTGAAGAGCAGAAGATCTGAAGATCAAAATTCATTTTTTGCGCACTTCTGTCTTCATCACTTCAGCTCTTACCCCTTTAGTTCCTACGTTTATGCAACATCAAATGTCTTGAGGCCGACACAGATTTTAATGATTTCAAAATCGCTGTCATTATGAAGCAGGATTAAGCTGTTTTCCAATGCAATAGACGCAATAATGCAATCAACGGTCTTTCTTATTGTCTTTCCTGCTTTTCTGCATTTTCTGTAGATATCCGCTGCCGCGATGTAAGTATCAAGCCCCTTTGCACTTGAAAATGGAAATTGGAGCAGATAATTTCTTGTAAGTGCATAATCCGAGTCGTCTTTAATCCCCTGTAATATCTCTGTCAGAATAATTTCGGTGAGGCAAATGTCCTCTTCTGTTTCTATTAAATAATGAAGTCGGTGACGAAAAGGTGTATCGCGCCCTATAAGAAAATCTATCCATACGCTTGTGTCAACGAGTATCATACTCTGCTCATTCGCATCTCATTTAGATTTCCCTCCCATTTTACCTTGCCTTCGAGTTCGAGCATTTTCTTCCTGCGGAGTTTTTTCACAAGTTCCTCAAGCGCATAGTTAACAAGGTCTTTTTTGGTCCTGATGTCCGTCAATTTCATCGCTTCTTTCAAGATGCGGTCATCGAGTTCAATGTTCGTCCTTGCCATATAACCCTCCTTATTATACACCAATAATAGCTTATTTATGTGTATAAAGCAATACAGGTAAAGCACTGAACCATCTGTATCCAATCTGTAACCGTCCCTCTGATAACCTGCATTCAAAAGCAATTTCAGACAAATACCAATTAAAAGGAAGCATTTTGAAAACTTACATTGTCAAGGTTTACCGGCAGGACCTGCACAAGAATACACAGAAGATTATTGGAATGGTTCTAGAAGAGGTGCCATTTAGATAGCATACAGAAAGGAGGTGATGTATTCTTTTGTCCGTGACAATCCCCAAAATGTAACCAATAAGAAAGAAGGGAGGTTCAAAATGAAGACAAAGATATCTCTTTTATGCACATGCATCATAGCTCTGGCCGTGATCAGTGTTTCGGGGCTTATGCTGCCTACACCCGCTAGTGCCGATACTATCTCCTTAGTCGGTACTATCCGAGACTTCAACGATTCCCATCCAGATTTCGAAGACGGAATCAGCGGGGTCGTTACCGGAATCGTTGACTCGACTTTGGGAGTAGACGGAAAGCCGGTATACAATTATGCCTGTGGATTAGTCAATTGTGGCGCAACTCATGGCCAGGCAGCTTTTGACCAGTGGTATAATGATATTGCAGGAATTAATTTGGGTACGCTTTTTACAATCGTGCTTGACAACACAATCACTTCCGATCCAAATGTCTACACATATTCCAACGCCGCGTTCTTTCCAATTGACGGTCAGCTTTTTGGCAATCAGGGGAGGATCCACAACTACCATTTTACCTTCGAAATCCACACGCAGTTTACCTTCCAGGGCGGCGAGACCTTCGCATTTACCGGTGACGACGATCTCTGGGTGTTCATCGATGATCAACTCGTCGTCGATATCGGCGGAGTGCATGGTCCCGCGAGCGCCAGCGTCAACCTTGATGACCTCGGCCTTACCGTAGGCGAGATGTATAACTTCGATCTGTTTTTTGCCGAACGTCACACCTCAGAATCGAATTTCAGGATCGATACATCAATCGCTCTAATGCCTACTGTGAACATTAACATCAAGCCGGGCAGCGACCCCAACAGCATTAATCTGTGCTCAGGCGGAGCTACCCCTGTCATAATTTTTGGCTCTGAGGCGCTTGACGTGAGCACGATCGATCTAAGCCAACTGGTTTTCGCCTCGGCAAACGTCAAAACAGTGGGAAAGACCGACAGAACCCTTTGCAGTATCGAGGATGTCGGAAGCTATGACCCCAATGAGTTCGATAGCTTGGGTGCGCCGGACGGGTATGATGATCTTACCTGTCACTTCGTTACGATGGAAATGACTAACTTGGATGACACATCTGTAACAGCAGAAGTTTCAATTACAGGATGTGACGATCCTTCCGGTGGTTGCGCTTCAGGAGACCCTGGCTACTATGAAGTCACTGGCACGGATTCGGTGAACGTCGTCAAAGACTGCGAATAAAATAGCTTATATGAACAAATAGCAAATATTCTTTAATGCAGTTACAGGTGGACGGTTGAAGAATTTGGTTTAGGTAACCCCTTACCCCCCTTACTAAAGGGGGGAATAGGGACTTTTGAAAAAAAAGGGTGTAGAAATAAAAACTTTAGACAAAGGGAATGGGGAATAAGGGGCAGGGTCATTCGACCCTGCCCCCTGGGGTCTTAAAAAAAAGAGGTGATGTCAAATGATTTTAATAAAGATTTTTTGAGGAGTGTATAGGTAAAGATAAGACGTTCATGTGAAAAGCAAGAGGGGGGAGGATTAAAATGATTAAACCAAATAACAATATAAAGGGATTATTTGAAAAAAATAAAATGCTTTGCTTGTTGGCATGCTTTCTGGCAGTGCTTCTGTTCCCGGCATTAGGCACAAGCGCAATCCAGTTTACAAACAACTCTTATACAGACGACGGGCCCCAGATAAACAATAATGGTTCTGTGGTCTGGTATGGATGTGATGACAATGACTGTGAGATATTCCTTTATAATGGCTCAAGCACAACCCAGCTTACAAACCCCTCTTACTACGACTTTGATCCCCAGATAAATAACAATGCTTCTGTGGTTTGGTACGGATGGGATGGCAACGACTGTAATATATTTCTTTATAACGGCACAAGTATAATCCAGCTTACAGACAACTCTTATATAGACTATAGTCCCCAGATAAACAATAATGGTTCTGTGGTCTGGTATGGATGTGATGACAATGACTGTGAGATATTCCTTTATAATGGCTCAAGCACAACCCAGCTTACAAACCCCTCTTACTACGACCTTGGTCCCCAGATAAATAACACTGGTCATGTAGTTTGGTATGGATTTGATGACAATGACATTGAGATATTTCTTTATAACGGTTCGAATACAGTCCAGCTTACAGATAACTCTTATAATGACTACCTTGGTAGCTATGGTCGCTCTCGCTCGATAAACGATAGCGGGTCTGTAGTTTGGGAAGGATATGATGGTAACGACTATGAGATATTTCTCCATAATGGCATGAGCACAGTCCAGCTTACAGACAACCCTTATGATGACGTTTGTCCCCAGATAAACAACAACGGGTATGTGGTCTGGTATGGATATGATGACAACGACTGTGAGATATTCCTTTATAATGGCTCAAGCACAACCCAGCTCACGGACAACTCTTATAATGACTATTACCCCCAGATAAATAACAATGGTTATGTGGTTTGGGAAGGATATGACGGCATAGAATGGAAGATATATCTCTACAACGGCTCGAGCACCATCAAGATTGCAAACAACCCTGATGGTTTCGTATATCCCCAAATAAACGATAATGGTTACATAGTTTGGGTGGGATTGGATGACGAAGACTACGACTATGAGATATTTGGCAGCATTACCTCTCCGGTTCCATCGGATGGTTGCCCCGATGACCCAAATAAAATTGACCCTGGTATCTGCGGGTGCGGAGTACCTGATACGGATACAGACAGTGACGGGACCCCTGATTGCAACGATGGATGTCCAGCTGATCCGAACAAGATTGAATTGGGTGTCTGTGGATGTGGGGTAGCTGATACTGACAGTGATTCTGATGGCACACCTGACTGTAACGATAACTGTACCTCAGAAAGTAACCCTGATCAGAGTGATATAGATAATGATAATGTTGGAGATGTTTGTGATATATGTACAGACACCGATGATGATGGTTACGGTAATCCTGAATATCCGGCCAATACATGTGTTCTGGACAACTGCCCGGGGGCTGCCAATACTGATCAAGCAGATGGAGATGGAGACGGAGCGGGTGATGTGTGCGATACATGCCCCGGTGATCCTGACAATGATGCAGATGGAGATGGTGTCTGTGGTGATATAGACAACTGTCCTATTGAAGCGAATCCCGGCCAGGCAGATGGAGATCTCGACGGCGTAGGAGATGTATGCGATATATGCCCAGCGGATGTAATTGATGAGTGCAACACGGAAGGGTCTGCTGCCAAAGAGATTGACGCTGACCAGGGCGGCACTGTGGAAACACCCAACGGGAACTTAACGATTGACGTTGATCCGGGCGACCTGAACGAGGATACGACGATTTCGGTCACCGAGATTAATCCCCAAGATCCTGTTGCAGATCTCATAATCGGACCCAACGCGGGTCTCGGTCAGGTAGTTGCAGCGTATGATCTCAGACCGGATGGAATTGATTTCACTCCTAACAAAGTGACGATCACCATTCATGCAGATGTTACTGGGCTCAACGAAAATCAGCGCAACCGGCTCGGCCTCTATTGGCGGGATGAGAGTAGCGAAGAATTCGAACTTGTTGGAGGGGCAGTCTGTTCCATTGTTGAGAATCCACCTGGAACGTTCATCAAGACCTGCACCGCGGAGTTGGGGCATTTCTCTCTTTATGCAATGGTGATTCAACTGGATGTCTCGATTAATTATACTGGTGACTATATGTTAGCAATTGACGAAACCGGTAGCGCAGCAGCAACGATGTCAGCTGTGCTGATCGACGAAAATGAGGAGCTGATTGCTCTTTCTGGTGCGCCGGTGACCTTCAGTGTCACGGATAGCTCCGGGAATCCTTATAGTGAGTGTTCCACAAACACCAGTGCTTTAGGAGAGGCATCATGCGGCATCGCTGATCTAATCCCTGATGTGTATACAATTAAAGCTATGGTGGGATCCGGTGCTCCTGAAAATCCAGCTGCTTTGACTGAGGCTATTCTGGTTGTGTTCGATCCTAATGTGCCCCGTGCGACCGGCGGAGGCTTTATCCTACCCGATGCCGAAAGCACACTGCCGGCCGAGAGCGACAAAGACAAAGCCAACTTCGGTTTCATCGTGAAAATCGATAAGAACAAAGCGGCGGCAGGAAACCTCGAGTTTCAGTACAAGGCTGCTGATATTAACCTCAAAAGCCAAAACATGACATGGTACACAGTCAGTAATAACAAGGCCATGTTTCAAGGTGAGGCTACGATTAATGGCAGCGGTGTTTATACGTTCCGAGTTTCTGCAATTGATGGCGACTTGACTGGTGACCAGCCAGACGCGTTCGATATAAAGATCTGGGAATGGACGGATACAGAGGCAGATCCTATTCACCGAGCAAAGAACGACTTAGCCGGCGGAAACATCGTCATACACAAGAAATAGCTATGCATATTCAGTTACGCCGGTTGCGTTACTGAGTTAGATGGAGGGAAGGTCTACACTCTTGACAACAAAAGACAACCTGTCAGGAGCGTAGACCAACCTTCAAATCGATTGTTTTCCTTAAAATTGAAAGATCGGACTCAATTCTTCCTTTTAAGCCTTCCTTCACAGCAACAATTTGCAGGGTGAAAGATGCATCGTGTGAAAAATGGAAGTATTGCATACTTGATGTCGAATTCAACAAAATTTTAGAAGGCCTGAAAATGAACAATTGTAGGTGGATCATGCACCCTCCAAGATTTTCAAAACTTCGCCATTTCCCATGAAGCCACAGGTTATTTGTATCACTATATCATTGAACATTTCAATCGCCTACATACATTCTCACTTACATAATTTCCACCACATATTTACTTTAACCCTAACTCCTGTGGAGGAAAATCGATTGCCTCGCAAGATGCCCTCAGTGCTTTCTGTGTCTTCTTGCTGGATTCATCAAAGAAACCGACCGAAAAAAAACATGTAGAAGTTCCTGGATTTCCGACGGAAAAATGTTCTCATTCTTGAGTAATATTTCCATCAAATATATGGCGAGGAAAGGGTAGGGCTGCTAAAATTCCCTACCCTTTTATGATCACCACTGAACGAGTACTATCTCACCTGACGGCGTTATACCTTGGTTGTTAAGATTTGTATCCGGCAATATATTAGTGTCAGGGTCTTTAGGCTGCTTTGCCGTTTTATTCTTATGTTTCTTTATCAAATAAGCTATTCCGGCAATAACTAAAGCTAATATCACTGTGCCACCAATGACCGCAGCAGGGTTAAGGTCAAAGCTAGAGCCTGCATCAATTTGCGGCATACCTGGTTCCCCGGCAAAAACATAATCAGGTACAACTATGAAATTTATGAAAGCCAACACCAAAAACCATATAATCCATTTTTTCATCATAATACATCTCCTTTCTTACTTATTTGATAAATATCAATAAGTAATACCGTTTGCATTCATTTGTTGCCCAACATAATAGATAGTTGCCTCGATTTCATCAGCAAAATCGTCAGCACATATATCAATAGCCTGGTTAATACCAAAAATAATAAGAGGAACGAGATCAGTTCCCTCGGGCAGTGTAATCCCATAGGTTCCAAGAAAGCCTCCAGCAATATATGCTGTCTGTTCAGAAATCAAATACACCGCTGTCTCTTCATCCTGCATGAGGACATGGCCATAGAAAACCATTGATTCTCTAAACCCTTTTTCAGCAGTGTTGATGAGATAAGCTGCTTCAGGATAGCTTATTCCTGCATATGCTGAAAATTCATATGCATATGCCCTTACTAAGAGACGGGGGAATTGTGGGTTGCGTTGAAGTGCGGAAAGCGCTATTTTTTCACCGATCATTGGATCTAGTTTTTTCATCAGTATATCTATAGCGTACTCGGTAAGCTCGTGAGAAACTTCAAGGGCGATCTCATCAAGAAAATCAAGCGGGTAGTCCGGTGCCAGTTCTGCCAATATTCCTAACATTGTCGGTTTTAGAATAGTTGCCTTGGCAATGACATATCCTTCGGTCTGTCCATATGTGATGCCAGAGTGATGTGCCGTATAATCCGCACCCCATTTATCGTTATGGCTGACAAATCCATATCCAAATGCCTTTTCTCTACCTGTTTTTACTTCTGCCCAGACATTCATAAATCCGTTATGTGTTTGATATGACAGATAAGCAAGATATTCGGGATTATCAAACATGTAGTTGAACATGTCGGGAGCAATGCTCCCGTATATCTCGTCTGAATTTTTTACTCCATGTCCTTTACCGATATGGTCATCGATATAGGTATGAGTGGCGTAGCCCCATGAAAATGCATCCTGGGTAAAGAAAAACAATGCTATCAGAACTAACACAATTGATATAAAGGTTCTATTCAATTTATCTGTCTTCATCTTTTAACCTCCAAATTTTTCTTAGAATATGTTTCTCAATTGATATCTCAATGCTCACCGGGATCGGAATCATTTTTCTTAGATAAGGTTACGTTTGGCAAAGGTGAAATGATCGTTATAACTTCTTCCGTGAATTGATTTCGTACTCTCATTTCTAAACTCAAGCCTGATAGATTTTTCCTACCTTCCTTCAGTTCGACGAATAGAAATCCTGAGAGTTCCTTATTGGGCATAATGATCCCGTAGTGGAAGCTTTTAGTTTCGAAGTCCTGAACGATCTGCTTGTTGACCTTACTCGTATGATCAGCCGATGCTGCAACAGCAACAGGGATAGAAATAATGGGTACGATCATGCTCCAGCCTAACGCCCGGCCGATAGCACTTTTTTTTGCCTTGGAAGCAGCCTCCACAGGCGTCAGTATCGTTGCCAAATTATCACCTTCTCGAATGATGATGTCCGTTGATTTCACTTCGTAGGGATGCTGACCGTTATTTTGAACAGATACGAGAAGCGGTACTACTCCCTTTTCAAATAGTTTTGCGTCAAAGATCCTTTCGCATTTCTCAGGTGTTGCATATTCTTCTATCCATACACACAAGTCTCCTTTTACCTGCTTGTTCACATACGGGCTGATGGTATCCGGTTTTACTAATGAGGGAGTATAAGAAGCGCATCCAACAATCAAAAATGCTATAAATAACATCAGTCCTATCATACTATTTGCTCGTTTCATTTTTTCACCTCCCTTCCTGGTTGTTTTGAAATAGTCATCCCTGATGTATACAGGATTCTGTGAAAAATCTTTTCATAGTTTCTTGAAATCTTTCGTGCCCAGTGTTCAGGCAAGCCGAGATCAATTAACTTGCCGTAAACATGGAGCGCATTGAAGGTATGCTGGATTGCGTTTATCGTGCTGACTGTCATTGTGTTCATCCTTTCATCTCCTAACCATATAAAACAAACACCATGCCAGTCTTATAAATAAAGGCTTATCCTACAAAATACCTGTATTTACTGGACTTACAGAAGAGATGAACCCAGAAAGATTCAAAAAGGTGTGAATTGAGCTGCACAAGTTAATGTTGGAAATGCGAATTAGTTTGCGCGGTTTTATTTTAAGGAATATAATTTTTATTTTGTTAGGATATTTTGATCTCTCTTCTCAAGATTGTCGTACAATAAATCGAGCAATTTTGCATACTTTTTAACTATCTCATCTCTTCTGAGTTTCTGGGTCGGAGTGAGCATTCCATTTTCTACGGTAAAACCTTCTGATAATAATGCAAATGTCTTTAATCTTTCATACGGTGCAAGGTCATATATTGCCTTTTCTATTTCGTGCCTAATATATTCTCTAATTGTATCCATTCCCAAAAGTTCTGAATAGCTATCAAACTTAATGCCTATATTTAATGCATAGCCTTCAATATATTTTCTATTTGGTACAACTAAGGCCACAATGCACTTCCTTTCATCACCATAGAGCATAACCTGATCAATGTACCTGCTTTGAGCTATGTTTGCTTCGATAGGTGCTGGATATATCTTTTTCCCATAAGATGTAACGATAACCTCCTTTATCCTTCCTTTTATGATAAGATATCCGTGCTCATCGAACCTTCCTTGATCACCTGTATGAAACCAGCCATCACTATCGCTTACTCTCTCTGTCTCCTCATTTTTATTTAGATATCCTTTCATTACATTAGGTCCTTTAACCAAAATTTCGTTATCCTCACCAATTTTAACCTCAACACCATCAAAAGGTTTGCCTACAGTGCCAAGTCTATTCTCTTCCGCTGTATTAGAACAGACAACAGGCGAAGTCTCAGTCAAACCGTATCCTTCTATGATATTGAATCCTAAAATGTAGAAGATTTTTCTAATCTGACGGTTGAGGGGCGAACTTCCCGAAACAATAAGCCTAAGCCTTCCACCAGCAATCTTTCTGAATTTTGATGATATAAAAGCATTATAAACAATGCACTTCATCTTGAGCCAGTAAGGAATGTGCATCTTTTTGTATTTACGATTGGCATATTCATTGAGATTTTTAACAGCCGAAAAAACCAGTGCCTTTTTGAGGGGTGAGCTTTCTTCGACCTTTGACAACGCTGTATCATAAGCCTTTTCTATAAACCTTGGAACAGTAAGGAGCAGAGTAGGACGTATCTTGTTCATATCTTCTATGATTGTTGAGAGGTCTTCAGCATAACCGATAGACCCACCTGTAAAGAGCATTGTATAACAACCACACGTTCTCTCAAGCAGATGAGAAAGTGGGAGATAGGAAAAAATAACATCTTTAGATGAGACATTGAATCTATTTATAGCTGAAAGAGCATTAGAAATGATATTCCTGTGGGTAAGAATGACACCCTTTGGCTCACCTGTGGTTCCTGAAGTATAGACAATGGTTGCAATATCATGAGATGAGATAAGAGAACTATCTTTGTTTTTCTCTTCAAATTTAGTCTTTCTTAATAGATCGAACGTAAGGGAACCTCTCGATTCTTCTGCGTGGTCAAAGATTACAATATTGTCTAGACTTAATGTTTCCCTTCTAATCTTATTAATAATTTGAAGTAGTTTGAGATTCTCAACAAAGAGTAGTTTTATCTTCGAATCGTTAATCATATATTTCACCAAAGAATGAGGTAGAGTATGATAGATGGGTACGACAATGCCACCTAGTTTTAGAATCGCTAAATCAGCGACTACCCATTCTGGCCGATTATAGGAGAATATGCCAACAGTATCACCTTTACCTATTCCTAACTTCTGCATCCCTGCGGCAACTGCTTTTGTCTGAGACCTCAATTCCTCGTAGGTTATATGTATATATCGTCCTCGTCTTTTGTACATAAAGGCAGTTTTATTTGGATACTTTGTTGCTGTTTCCAAGAAATACTGATATATTGTTTCAGTCATATTATTACAATCAACTTGTTTTTCAATTAAATCTGTATCTTTATCATGGAAATCTACGTGAATAACATCGAAGGGAAAAGAATTCATAAAGTCAATCCCCTTTCCGAAGCATCCCGTCCTCCAACCTGAGTATTCGGTCAGCGTAATCGACAAGGCGAAGGTCATGGCTTGCAACTATCACACATTTATTGTGCTCTTTAGTATAGTTCTGGAGAAGTCTAATAATATCAAATCCCTGTTTTGATTCCAGACTTCCAGTTGGTTCATCTGCAAGAATAAGATCAGCATTATTTGCTAAGGCACGAATGACTGCAACACGCTGTTTTTCTCCCTGGCTCATGGAAGGAGGAAATCTTTTCGAAAGATACCCCATGTGGAAGCGGTGGAGAAGCTGCATAGCCTGCCGATGAGCGTCCCTTCTGTGTTTTCCGGTAAAATGGAGGACAACTTCCACATTTTCCATGGCTGTAAGAGAATCTATCAGGAAAAAGGTTTGAAAGATGAACCCAATTCTCTTTGCCCGTAGTCGTTGGAGTTCCCTAGGCGTGTAATGTTCAATATCTTTTTCGAAAAGGGATACAGTGCCTGTTGTAGGTTTTGTCAGTCCAGCAATCAATGTTAGTAAAGTAGTTTTTCCGCTTCCACTAGGGCCAATGAGAAGAATGAGTTCTCCTGAAAAAGATTGAAAAGAAATTTGATGCAATGCAACGGTCTTGTTTTCGTTAGTTCCATATATTTTTGTCAATCTGTCGAGGTGAACAATACAAGATCTTTTTATAATTTTATTCATTTGAAAACCTCTAAGAGATAAATGCGTCGTAATCTTTGCATTGAAATGAATGAACTCACGAGACTCATAGCAGCGACTACACTAATAACAGCTATTATCTGTTCTACCGATAACTTTGTGCTGATTTCAGGTGATATGCTCTCGATAGCCTTAACCAGAGGGAAGAAAATAATCAACGCAAAAATACTTGATATGGAAGATATAAGTAATGCCTGCATAATGATAATTCTTCTGAGAAATTCAGGTGGTGAACCAAGGGTCTTCAAGATAGCAAAGTCTTTTTTCCTTTCTAATATATTGACAGAGAGAAGAAGGCTTAAGATTACAGTAAGCACCACAGCCCCAATCAAAGCCACTGTGTAAAGGAGAGGGAGAAAGCCCGATTCCATCTCTTGAATATTATTCTCAAGAAATATTTTATGATCATAAACTTCAATCCCCGGCAATATTTTACGAATTCTATGAGCAACTTCATTAACATTATTTCCATCTTTCACCTTAACCAAAAAGCAGGTAGCCATGTCCTGTAATCCAACCAATGTCTGTGCGAAGTGCAGAGTAACAAAAACATACTGAATAACAAAGGCATTCGTTCCGGTACTTATGCCAACCACTTTTAGCATATGTTCTTGAATTTTGACGCTATCTCCCAATTTATATTTAAATTTTGCTGCGAATGATTTATCGAGAACAATTTCATCATCTTTCTGAACACCCCGCCCAGTAGCAATATGCGGAGGACCCCCGATACCATCTTTTGGATTAAAACCGGTCAAAAATATCGTTCGGGTTTTATCCCCTTTCTTAACTGTTGTTAGAAGAAGAAGGACTGGAGAAACAGATTTGATACCCGGGATTTGCCGTATTGATTGACCCTGAAGAGCTGAAACTATAGAAGAGCCACGCAAAATATTTGTTGCATTACGTTGAAGAGCCCAGAGGTCAACAGTATTCTTTCTTATGTATTCTACAGAACCATCAGCTACCCCTTGATAGACGGCAAGGAGGAAAAACATGAGGATCACACAAAGGCTAACACCTCCAATGGTGAGAACGAGTCGCAAAGGCTGACTTATTAGGATTCTCACTGCATATATGTCCATAAAATCATTACTCCTATGTAAACATTGGCACCTCAGTAAGAAGTTTGCCACGAATACGTTTAAAGATTTCCTCAAGGCTTGTACCTGTGATGGTCAATCCGTGGTTTTTAAGACCAACAGCGGTCTGTGATGGATTATCTGTTTTTCGGAGGAGATCTACAACCTCTTGGGCAAGCTCATAAGTCCCGCAGGGGTAGTTCTGTTGAGTGCAGAGAACTCCTTCCATCCAAGCGTGCACATGAACTATGGCATTAACGTCAGGAAATATTCTGTATACGAGTTCATGTTCAACGGTATCGACCGATACCCGTGCTTTTGGGTCAAAGTCTGGGGGCACGCTTACCAGTGCCGTTCCCTTTTCATAATCAAATCCCTTTACTAAAAGAACCTCTTTCCCAACTTTAGATATTTGAGCTTTATTTATCCCTCGAGCGCTCATCCAGAATGTTGTCTTTCCAAGTTCAGGAATGTGTTCACGTGCGCTCAGATTTCCATAGCTCAGACCTTTTATTTCAAAAAGAGTGTAGAGTTGCTGTATGTTTTCTTCAGAAAGGACTTCTCTGAGAGGAAAAGGGGTTGGAAGCACTCCTAGTTTGTCGAGTTCCTGTCCGTATTCCCTGATTTTTTCAACAACTGCTGAACCTTCCCAGTATCGCGAAGGTAAGTCAGTAAAAAATTCATTTCCTATTGCAAAGTGCGATCCTACCAAGGGAATAATGCGTTTATAAATTTCCTCTGGATCAAAAGGCATATGATAAAAACCTGCCTCCGGTGTTGTGAAATAGATTTCATAGCTTGTGTTTTCCATTTTTAGAGAAGAATTACGATGAGGTACAGCACAGAGTACAATATTGGAAAGTGAACGAACGAGTGTCGTATAGCAAACTGATTGTAGTCTCTCTAAAGGTTTGTCTGTTGAAACTATGGAAAGGACAAAAATGGACTGGGAGCGTCTTTTGAAAAATTGTGGGGATTCTATGTCTGTAAGGTTTATAACGAACCGAATATCATTGCCCGCAGAGGCAATTTCATGTCCATGATAGATAAGCCTCTGTATAATACCTTCGGCCACCTTGTCTCTCAATTGGTCTATGTCATTCTTAATGATCGCAAATTTCATGGTTTACCTCCTTTGGAATTTGATTACTAAAGAAATCCCTGTAAATCATATCTTCAAAGCGCTCTGCTCTCCTAATTAAACAATGGGAAAAACGGCTGACTGAGATAATTGCTGGACGTGGAAAGCCAAAAGATGATTCCATTGATGTAAAATAAGCACCGCTATCCATGATAGCAAGCACCTCCTCAGGATAAACCCTAGGCATAAGCTTATTTCTATAAACGATATCTGATGCAAAACAGACTGGACCTACGATGGTCACTTTCTCTGTTCTGGGTCTGAAAGCATCGTTGCATAAAAAGACCTCGTGGTACTCATAGAAAGTGGGTAAAGTAACCGTTCCCAAGCCTCCATCGGTAATGAGCCATTTTCGAATCCCAGGTCGTTCCTTCACCCGATAAACTGTGAGAAGGAGACATTGGTTAGGACTGACAATGGATCTACCAGGTTCATAAAGAAGCTCTGGCAGTTCGTCAATCGGAAAATACTCTAAAATAGTATTTGATATTTCCCTTGCAAAGTCTTTAAAGGTCGGATATGTGTCCTGTTTCATACCAGAAGGTAATTGCTCGAATACCTGATAGAAAAGGAGTTCTCTATTTGTCAATTCCCGTGTTGTCATAGAGGCAAACCCTCCACCTACATCTACTACTCGAATCGCTAATCCTGCTGATCGAGTAATGGCACGAAGTTTTCCCAAGCATCTTAACGCCTTTGAATAATCTATCGGATCTCTAATCCCTGTTCCTATGTGAAAATGGTATCCGTGAAAAGTAACATGCTTCAACTCTTTGAGAAGATTAACGCCAGCCGAAACCTCGCCACCCTTTAAGTCGAGTCCAAACGCACATCCTTTTCTGCTCCCAGTTGCTGCCCCGCTATTCATTCCTTTAGGAATATAATTGGGATTTATCCGGAACAAGATATCAGCGTCTTTTCTTTCAGCAAAGCATATATTATTGAGTGCCTGTAATTCGTCTAAAGAGTCAACAATAATGAACCTTACCCCCTTATTCAGACACTTACAAAGAAAGGAGTCAGTCTTGCACGGGCCATTCACGATAATCTCTTCTCCCTCATAACCCATACGTAATGCTAAGTCCAGTTCAAACTCGCTCATAACTTCAGCTTTGAGTCCCGCATTGCGAATAGTCTGAATAACTACCGGGACAGAATTGCATTTGAATGCATAGTGGACAGATGATTTACCTGTATATACAGCATGGACACTTTCTTTGAATTCCCTGGCAGTTTTTTCAAGGCGCGATTCATTTAAAACATGAAGAGGAGTACCGTATTCTTTTGCAAGATCAACAGTACTAAAATTGCCGACCATCAATTCACCCTTCGTGTTGGTATCAAGTCCCCAAGTATGAGGATGCAATATTTTTTTCATATCATTCACCTGTCATAGTTTTTTTATATATTGCAAATTGTTTATCAGGCATCAAACCTAAATGTTCTGCTGCTTTGATTGAAGGAATATTTTTTTCAGACATCCATGTTGTTTCCAGAATCTGGAATTCATGTTTAATAGCTATCTCGCAAAATGCATTTAGGAGAAGTCGATAAACAATGGTATGTTGGTACGCTTTTCTAATTGCCACAGAATAAATCACAAGATTACGAATATTTTTCCTGTCGCGAAGAAATTTTATGTATTTTATTGGGCCTACCTTTCCACCCATTCTTTTCAGAATCGGGTTAATGTCTAATACGCACTGTAATACTCCTACAGGTCTTCCATTATGTTCGACAATCTTAATGAGTTCTGGATAAGTTACAAGACTTAAAAATTTTGAAGAAAAGCGGTACTCCTCCTCACTTAATGGAAGAAAGTGCAAATTGGAAGAGAACGCATCATTGTTTACTTCCCTAATGCATTTGAGTTCTGTTTCAAATTCATGCATTGAAAATGATCGGACGGTATAGCCATTCGGTACAAGAGTAAAAGTGCGAGTTCCGTATCGTTGAAGAATATATTTCTTGACGCTTTCATTCTTTCTCGTGTGAAGTCGGGCTGCAATGTGAAAACCTGATCCTTCTAGCAATTTACAGTAGTAATCAGGATTATATGTTTGAAAAAAAGTTGGAGGAGTTCCAAATTGATTGATTTGTAATCCTAACTCGGAGTAGTGATTTGGATTGAACGGACCTTCGAGCATTTCAATCCCCTGGCTTTTGCAAAATCTCTCTACCGCGTCAATAAGAACGTGAACCGCATCATGATCTTCAATCGACTCAAAGAAACCGAAGAATGCTGACTTGATTCCAAATGTTTGATGGTAGAGACGGTTAATGACGACTGCCATGCGTGAGGCTATGGTTCCATTTTTATAGCACATAAATAGCTTTAATTGTGCATTGGCAAAATAGGGGTTGAGTCTTTCGTTAAGAATACGTCGCACTTCTGAAGTTATTGGAGGAACCCAGTTCGTATCATGCTGATAAATAATGAACGGCAAGTTGAGGAAATCTTTCATATGGCGTGAATGAGATACCTCAATGACGTTGTAAGTCATATGGTTACTCCTTTACGAATTTCTTCAACCACATAGTTGTTATAAATGAATGATAGGTCTTTATTATGAAGAGATTTCGCTCTGTTTTTGAGTGAGTAGATATGCTCATCGAGGGAGGAAGGATGCTCACGGAACACGAGAAGATTCCGATATGTCATTATCGACTTATCCTTTGCAACCCGAATTGTTTCTTTGAGTAAGTCTTCATATGCTTTCGGTGACATCCACTCGAAAATGTTTGTAAAGTTAAACTTCGATATACAAGAATCAGGTAGTGTGCTAAAAAAATGATCGCAGCTATCTGTAACCATATCGATGCAATCCAATCGTCTTTTGATAATACTATAATTCTCCTTTTTCAAATAATGCGGAAGATGTTCTTCGGTATAGAATCTTCCGAGAAGGATGTAGGATAAAAAGTAGTTTTCCTTCATCGGTAATTTGGTAAGAGCATACTCAGCCTTCCCTGCGAAATGTCTCCCGAAAGAAAAATTGTTGTTTACATAGGCAAAAAATGCTTTATCGAAAAGGAATGTATTTAAATTTCTGCTGAGCATGACCCTGGTAAGGAGGAACCACCATATATTCTCCCATTCTGTATGGAACAGTTTTTCTCTTTCTGAAGAATCTTCAATCTCAAAAAATTTCTTTACAAGTGAACGTTTTATGAAAGGAACAATTATAGCTTTTCTCACTAATCTCATATACCCTTCATATCGACCGCAATGAATGACACCTTGTTTGATTTTTTTCAATTGTGTATCCCAGTATATACGACTATCCTCTTGTAACTCAGGACAGAGCTGACTATATAAGAAAAGTCTTCGTTGGGATTCCCTTATACCGAGGAATTCAAGCATTTCATCATGAGAGAGTATTTTGAATGCTGCAATTTTTAAATCCAGCAAATAATTTTGGTAGGGGTTAAAGTCCAGGGCAATTATTTTACGGGGGTTATCAAGCAAAAAAGTTAAAACATTACATCCTCCTGAAGTAATCGAAAAAATCACATCATCCGAGGTAATTTTGAAAGCTGAACGGTCTACTTGTGGATCTTCCCAACACTGGGCATAAAGAATATCATTAAAAATCTTTTTATTTACTTTTGTACAAGTATTTTCAGATCTTTCTGATTGATCATAAAACGAGTCTTTCCTTATCCCAATTTTTGTATGAATAAAAGCCCAGTCAAGTACGGCTGGGATTCCAATGACAAGTGCCCAGACAATATTGTGAGTAAAAGATGAAACAACAAAACCTGGAATAAAGAGCAGATAAAGTGCATTATGTCGTAAGCCGTCCCGATTAATCTCGAAATTTTTGAATGCTTCCTTAAGATTTTTAAGGAATTGTTTATTTGGAATTAGTCGAGGAACATTACGTTTATACTCGAGGTACTTTTTCCCAAATTGTTTTATCAAAGACAATTCTTCGTACCTGATGAGTTGATAGTAATGAAGGCAAAGTAATAAAGGCAGAAGTATCCCAATGGATGGAAGGCACAGTGCAAATCCAGAGAATGCTAAAAGATCAGAGAGGTATATCGGATTTCGAACGAAGAGATAGGGTCCCACAATAAGCATCGAGTCCACTTGTACTCGAAATGACATCATACGGCTTGAGGTCAATATACTTCCTGACCATATTCTCAAAATTGAAGCGCCTGCCATGATGATCGCAGCAATCAAATAGCCCATAGATAATGATTCTTCAGCAGGGATTCCGATCATCTTCCCGATAAGTACAGAATTGGCAGGCTCGTAGCTAAATATCGAGAAAGAAAGCAAACAAATGACAATAACAATTGCAAATGAAATAAAAATGCGTGCTTCAAACTCGAATTTATGAATTTTCACAATTAATGTTTGTTTCATGGGTTACTCTTCAATTTGAAAATCTAACATTATATGAAGAGCAGAGGGCATCACTTCAATTTTGCAGGGAAGAAACCCAAGAAGTTCACCGTCTGCTTCAACTAAAATTGTTTCTCTTGCATTAAGAGAAATACTTTTTCCCTGAAAGTAACTGAATGTTCGCGAAGCGATATGACTACCGGAATAAATTTTTGGAAAGTTCCAAAGGCGTTGAAAAAAAGATTGTTCATGAATCAACAAAACATCAAGCAGGCTGTCATTAACTTTAGCGGAAGGGGTAAGATTCATACCACCTCCCGTGTATCTCCCATTGCTAACCATAATGCCTATAAAACGGTTTGTGACTTTATATATTCCATCAATCCCTATAGTCATAAGCTGATTGGGATAACGGAATGCTGTCGAGAGTGTAACAATACCAAAGGCAATAACCCCACCAAGCTTTTTATGGTGTGACATAATCTTTTTAACTACATCTCCACCAATGCCTGCTTGACACTCATTTACAAAAAAACGCTCCATGGTTTCTCCATTTTCATCAGAAAATGCAATCCTGCCAATATCCACAGGATGACTTAGTCCATCGAAAATAACCTCTAATTGCTCTTTGATGGTTGGAGGCAAGTTAAGGCTCTGAGCAAAACCCTGTCCTGTACCACAGTTGATGATGCCAAGTTGACAAGCAGGATTTATTAATCTTCCGTTAAAGAAAAAACCATTCACTATTTCCTGGATTGTACCGTCTCCACCAATCGATATAATAAGTTCACACCCATTCACTATTGCCTTTTGTGCTGAAGAAGTGGCTTCAAAAGGTTTTTTTGTGATGTATACGGAGTATTTTTTACCGCAATAGTTTTCAAGGAGGTTAAGAATGTAATTTAGTCTTTTTCTTGTTTTCCCTCCTGCGGAGAAAGGATTGATAATCACATGTGTTTTTCTTGTATTCATTTCGTATTTAAAGATGCTTCTTATATAAAACCCTATGAAAAATCTTTTCATAGCTTCTTGAAATCTTTCGTGCCCAGTTTTCAGGCAAGCCGAGATCGGTTAACCTGCCGTAAACATGGAGCGCATTGAAGGTATGCTGGATTGCGTTTATCGTGCTTACTGTCATTGCATGCCTCCTTTAAAGCATTTGTTTTTTGATAGTCTGCTAATGCCTTTCCCATCCTTTTTACACTTACCGTCATAAAGTCAAAAAATATGCCAGAAAGGTATCTGGCGATATTAGACGGTAAACCTTTGTAATTATTGCAAGTTCAAAAAGCAAGTCATTTGGGTTATTTAACGAAGTGTAAAAGATATTGCGCAGGATAGGGTGTTAGGTGTAAATCTGTTTGCACGTTTAATGGATAGATTTTTCTCGACCGCGGTACTATGATAACTTCCGACACTGTTATTCGATAATATTACTGGCTGAGTTTACGGCGTTTTCGCCGGTTCCGAGTTCGGCCAAATATCTTAAATACCGTTTACGGGTTGCAAGATTAAATCCTATAAATATCCTGTCTTCCAAAACGGTCCTCTTCCAAGGACTTACCCCAAAGAATCGTCTGAAAATGGAGGGATAGGAGTATACCTCCTTGTTCAGTTGAACAAAGCCTTTTATAAGTGCCTCTGCAGACATGCCTTTTGGGTGAAAAAGAAGCTTATCGGGGGAATAACCTTTGAGCCACCAGTCTTTCGCAACAAGCCTTTTTTCGTGCAAAAGCCGCTCATAAAGCCTTGTGCCAGGAAACGGAACCAAAAGTCTGAGCTGCACCCCGTCTATGCGGTTGCTCATTATGAATTCATAGGTCTGTTCAAATATATCCTTGTTTTCGTGGTCGAAGCCAAAGACAAAAGCTCCCAGTATAAATAGCCCTTCACCGTGGAACCTGAGCATAGCTTCGGAGAAACCTATATTCTTTTTCAACTTTTTCATACTGGCTTGGGTTTCCTTCTGAACGGATTCAAAACCTATAAGAAGCCCTATACAGCCTGAACGCTTCATGATGCGCAATAGCTCCAGGTCTTCGGCCAAGGAAATAGTCCCCTGTCCTACCCAACGTCTTCCAAGCGGAGCAATTTCTCTGCAGAGTTCCATCATATGAGTCGGCTTCAATCCTAAGGCATCATCAACAAAGAAGATATACTGCGAATCAATAGACTCTATCTCCTCAGCAACTTCCTTCACCGGGCGCATTCTATAGCCCCTGCCCATTACATGGCTGATGGAACAGAATTCACAGTCGTAAGGACAGCCTCTTGATGTCTCAACGCCGACCGCTACAGGTGTGTATCCCTTGTTCATTGGCGACGGATATAGATCACGGCGCGGTCGGGGCAAGCCCTTCAGTTTTGTCTTACCTGCTGCGCGATAAAGTTTTTTCAGCTTTCCAGAATGCGCATCAGATACAACATACGGCCAGACTTCTTCTGTCTCTCCGACAACTACAGCATCTGCATGAATAAGGGCTTCCTCAGGGAGTACCGTGGGGTGAATTCCTCCAAATACTACCTTCACCCCCTTGCTTCGATAGTAGTCCGCCAGATGATAAGCTCTTCTAACGAGATCAGTCATGACTGTGATTCCTACAAGGTCGACATTATCGTCAAGAACATCCTGCGCGAAGGATTCATCTACTATCTTTACCGTATGCTCTTCTGGGGTAAGGGCTGCAATTAATGGCAGGTTCAGGCGCTGTATCTTGAAGGTGTCAGCGCTTGATATATGAGTTTCATTTTTTTCGTGTGGGGCGATAAGCTTTATTTTCATTGTCTTCTGTGCCTCCTTTTACTTTCCGTTTCACAGTACACAGTAATTTCTTCAACTCTAAGCATGTTCTTTACCGTCAGAGGTCCCATTCCCATGGCAGGATATCGGTGACTGATACTTTTAATACCCTGAATAATTTATAAATTGAAAGTTCCGTTGGATTATTCTCCCGTCTTTGTATTTCCCCGAGATATTCAGGATTAATACCTGCCATTTCGACAACCCGTTCCTGTGTCATTTATTCCTCACTAAGAAGATCTTTAAGTTCTATAATGCTCCATTGCACTGCAGGGCAAACATTATGCCAGAAAGGTGAGTTTGAAGCTGAATTATGAAGTCTTTGAATTTATTGGAGATAGTAACAGTCTTGCATAGTGTTGTTCTTTTAGATGCGAATCGGATAGCGCAGTTGGAATGCCGAGTGTGAATCAGATTGCGCGGTTCAGGCTAAACCGTATTCTTTGATTTTGTTCTGGAGGGTGCGGCGGCTGATGCCCAGTAATTCTGCCGCCTTAGTACGATTTTGGTGAGTCTTGTTCAGAGCGTCGATGATCATTTGTTTCTCACTGACACGGGAAATAACTTCCATTTTTTCTTTGAAAGTAGAAGATTCAACAAAAGGTATAAAGCCCTTGATTTCTTGTGGTATTTGGCCGATGCCAAAGGTTTCCGTTTCTGACATGACCACCATTCTTTCCAGAACATTTTCAAGTTCCCTGACATTACCCGGCCAGCTGTAATTCGTAAACGCTGCTAGTGCTTCCGGTGAGATATCACATTTTTTCTTATTATATTTCCCGGAAAATTTTTTCAGCAGATAATGTGTTAAAGGGATTAAGTCGTCTTTTCTTTCTCTCAACGGTGGGATATGGATTGGCACAACATTGAAACGATAGAACAGGTCTGAACGGAATTTCCCTGATTGGACAGCAGCTCGAAGGTCTACGTTGGTAGCAGCAATAATTCTTAAATCTACCTTAATGGTCTTAATCCCGCCTAAACGTTCAAACGCTCTGTCCTGAAGAACATTTAATAATTTAGCTTGAAGATGGAGCGGCATCTCACCAATTTCGTCGAGGAAAACTGTGCCCTTATGGGCAATTTCAAATCTGCCTGGTTTACTCGTGACTGCTCCGGTGAAGGCCCCCCGTTCATAACCGAATAATTCACTTTCAAGAAGGGTCTCCGGTATAGCCGTACAATTAATTTTAACAAACGTGTTGTTCCGTCTATGACTTGCTGAGTGAATCGCCTTGGCTACCAGTTCTTTCCCGACCCCTGTCTCACCGGTAATCAGCACAGTGGAATCAGTAGGAGCAATCTTCTGTATTGTTTTGAAAACCTGCTGCATAGCAGGCGTGCTCCCAATAATGTCCGGCAAAAAATACTGTTCCTTTTCAAAATAGGCAGAAATGAGTTCCCTGTTCTTGCGGGATTCAAGCGTAGCTTTTTTTATAACATTGAGCAATTCATCTTCATCAAATGGTTTCGTAATGTAATCATATGCTCCCTTTTTTAACGCTTCGATTGCTGACTCAATAGTCCCGTAAGCTGTAATTAAAATTACCGGGACAGACGGTCTGCGCTCCAGGCATAATGTGAGCAAATCCATCCCGCTTTTACCAGGCATTTTTAAATCAGTGATGATAAGGTCTAAATCTTTCTGGTCAATTAATGGAATTGCGGTATCTGTGCTATGAGCTACCAGGGCCTGATAACCTGTGCTTTCCAGTAGACCCTTCAAAACTTTGCAGTGATTCTTATCATCATCGACAACTAAAATATGTGCCACAGGTTTATGGCCTTTTCAATGCAAACCATCTTCGGGATAATGGGTTCCATGGTTTATCTTATACAGGTAAAAGTATAGAAAACCGTACACCTTTAGGCAAGATATTATTTACTTCTATCCGTCCACCATGTGATTGGACAATCTGCTGACAGATGGCTAAACCCATTCCCATTCCCTTTGTTTTCGTAGTAAAGAACGGTTCAAAGATGCGATTCTGAGACCCTGCTGGAATACCGGTGCCGTTATCGGAAAAACTGATCTTCACCCAAGGCCGGATATATTCAGTTTTAATGATCAATTCACCGTCAGGACCACAGGAGTCTGCAGCGTTCTTGATCATATTGAGGAAAACTTGTTTCATGGATACTGCATCTGCCTTGATTTTCAGCATGTCTTCTGACAAGTCCATCTGTATTTTTATAGGCAATATACCGATTTCTGTTAGTTTGACCGTTTTCTGGATTATTTCGTTCATCGAAACGAGATCTTTCTCTATTTTTAACGGTTTGGTAAAAAACTGGTAGTTTGTAAGGATAGTATTTAACCGGTCTATTTCATCCGATATTATAGTGAAGTATTCAACATCTTCCGGATCGCTTCTTTTATGAAGGCGGGCGGATAATAGTTTTGCTGCTCCCTTTATGGAACTCAAGGGATTACGGATTTCATGGGCTATACCCGCAGATATCTCGTTCAGGATTTCCAATTTCATCCGCATCTGAGCAAGGATATCATAGTATGCGCGATGTTTGTAGACGCCTCCGGCTAAAACAAACGAATAGACAAGACAACCCAGATGACCGAGCGGAGGAACCGGAATATTGAGTAATTGAACCAGATCAGTTAGTCCTGTGAAAACCCCTATGAGGACAGCTATCAGAATATACCGCAAGCGGCTTTTTTCATCTTGAGATGTCGTCCGATTAATACCAGTGAATATCATGACAATACCGGCGAGTAGAAACGGACCGAGCAGGATAAGATAAACTATATTCCAATAGGCACTGTCAACAAACCATTGAATTCCTGCATGGAATTTTGCTAACAGGGAACTTATCGCGAGAAGTCCGGAAAATAAATAAGCAGGGATAACAAATGAAGAGCTTTTTTGTTCAGGTGTTACTAAAATACTGATCCAATGGACCATTAGGGCCGGTAACATAGATGAGCCAATGAGAGAAAAATAAAACCATGACCGGCTTTCAGAAACATAAAACATAAAATCTCCGAAATTCCAAAATATATTCGAGACGCAGATAAAGAAAAAAATGGTGTATATGATACTTCGTGAGCTGCGGGTCATAATCAGGATGGCAAAGATAAAATTAACAATAACTACTAAAAGTGCCAGATATGTATCAATGGTGAAGGCAATTTGGTTCATGTGACAAAAGATGGATAATATGTATCTGACATCTTATGAAACCGAATAGTTCTATCCAATTCATAAGAGAATTCACAGCAAACTCTATACCAATAATTGCCATTAACAGATCGGAGCGACTCCTCGCAGAGGTCCGCTTCTGACTCGACAGGATATTCCAGTCCCTTTTTCTGGATTCCCCGGTCAGGTCGGGGAATGACGGGAGCAAAGATCTTAATAATTTTCAAAATTAACAGCATAAATATATCCTGATTCCTTTTGATTATTATACGCTTTTGAGATCCAAAATCGCATTGTCAAGAGTTGTAGATATCAAGGAAGCGGGGTCCGGCTTGACACTGGAATACTGAGATTATCCGTGATGAATTCGCAATACATATGGGAATTTAAGCAAGGGGATTGAGAAGACCCGGACAGGATTGAGAAGTGGGAAATAGCCTGGACTTTTGCAGTAAGGTATTAAAACAGAGGATTGTTACTTGTAGGCCTTGATTTTTTCCTGCCAGGCACGGGCCTTTGCCAGTATCTCTTCTTCATCAGCGGTGCATAATTTTCCTTCACTGACAACAACCTTTCCGTTAATCATGACCGTTTCAATGTCAGATGCCATTGCAGCATATACGATATGCGAGTAGACATTATAGAGCGGGGTAAGATGGGGCTTCTCGAGATTGAGGATTATCATATCGGCACGCTTCCCTTTCTGAAGGCTGCCGATTTTCTTGCCGAGACCGAGCACGTCTGCCCCCCACCGGGTTGCCATAAGGAGGGTTGTCTTTGCATCAAGGGCAGTTGGATTGTTTGAGAGGGCCTTATGAACCTTTGCAGTGGTTGACATTTCGCTCAATATGCTTAAATCGTTGTTGCTGGCAGCTCCGTCTGTCCCGAATGTCACCTTGACGCCCCCGGAGAGCAGGGTAACAACAGGTGCAAATCCTGATGCGAGTTTCATGTTACTTTCCATACAATGTGAAACGCCGACTTTCCTTTTTGCGAGAATTTCAATCTCGTCGTCTTCGATCCATACACAATGGGCCGCGAGTACCGACTCGTCCAGAAAGCCCAGGGATTCGAGATATTCAACGGGTTTCATCTTGTGTCGCAGCATAACCTCATTTACTTCCCATTGTGTCTCCGAGAGGTGGATGTGCAGAGGGAGATGTAATTTTTCAGCAAGCCGCTTGGATTTTTTTAATGTCTCAGTGCCGCACGTGTATATTGCATGGGGGGCGACACACGGTGTTATGAGTTCATCCCCTTGCCAGTCACGTGCAAACTGCCCGGCTTTGTCCAGGTATTCATCGGCGTTTTTTGCAAAAGCTGTCTGAAAATCGAGTATGCCGGTGCCGAGTACACCTCTCATGCCTATTTTTTTTGTGGCCTCTCCCACAGCATCCTCATAAAAATACATATCATGATATGCTGTGATTCCGCCCTTGACCATCTCCAGACATGCAAGTTCAGTAGCATCGGCAATGAATTGGTGGCTGAACCACCTGTTTTCAGCCGGCCATATATGTTCATTAAGCCATTCATGTAAAGGGAGGTCATCGGCCATGCCCCTGAAATAGACCATGGCAGCATGCGTATGGGTGTTTATCAGCCCGGGGAGGAGTACCTTTCCGTCTCCGGTGATAAGATGCTTAGGGGAATATTGTCTGGAGATCTCGTCACGCGTCCCTATATCAAGGATAGAGCTTCCCCTTACGGCAACAGCCCCGTGCTCGATAACAGAAAGCTTCCTATCCATTGGAAGGATATAATCAGCATATATAATATAATCAACGTTCTTCATTAGAGAGCCAAGGAACAACCGCTGATCCGGGGAAATATGACCTGCCGTGGTTAAGACAGTTCAACGAGTTTTTCTGCTATCTGCACTGCATTGAGTGCTGCGCCTTTCCTAAGATTATCTGCAACTATCCACATATTAATACCATTTTCTATAGATTCGTCTTCTCTGATCCTACCCACATATGTCTCGTCCTTCCCTGCAATATTGACCGGTACCGGATAGATGTTTTTACCAGGTGCGTCAAATACAATAATTCCAGGAAACGCCGAAAGAAGTGCCCTGACCTCATTTGCGGTGAGTTTTTTCTCCGTTTCAATATTAACGCTTTCTGAGTGGCACCTGAAGACAGGCACACGCACAGTTGTTGCAGTAATTTTTATCGAACCGTCACCTAAGATTTTTCTTGTTTCGTTAACCATTTTCATCTCTTCCTTCGTATAGCCGTTTTCCAGAAATACATCAATATGCGGAAGGACATTGAATGCTATCTGGTAGGGGTAAACCCTGCATTGTGCTTCTTTAAAGTTCAATAAATCTGTCGTCTGCTGCATGAGTTCATCTATGGCCTTCTGCCCTGTACCGGAAACGGACTGGAAGGTCGTTACAACAACCCTTCTTATCTTTGCAGCGTCATGCAGGGGCTTCAATGCAACGACCATCTGTATTGTCGAACAGTTTGGATTTGCAATGATACCCTTATGCCATGCGAGATCGTGTGCGTTGACCTCTGGAACTACCAGAGGGACCTGGGGATCCATCCTCCATTGGCTCGAATTATCTATAACAACACAGCCTGACCGGGAAGCTATGGGTGCCCATATCTTCGACCGCTCTGCGCCTGCAGAAAAAAGTGCGATATCAATTCCTTCAAACGATTTATCGTTCAAGACCTCTACTGGAATTTCCGTATCCCTGAATTCCCTGATCTTTCCTTCAGACCGCTCTGACGCAAAAAGCCTGAGTTTTGATACAGGGAAATCCCGTTCCTCAAGCGTAAAAACCATTTCATTTCCTACTGCACCCGTTGCTCCCACGACTGCAACGGCATATCTCTGTTGTTTTTTAAGCACCGATACATAACCTCCTTTTTGGATAACTTATAAATTTATCACAATCTCATGGAAAATTCTATGCCTCATACATAAATGAACTGCTTGCCATTGCTCAAAAAAAATGAAAGGATGGCATTTTTCTTTTCTTACTGGTTGGAAAAACCTTATATATGACTTGAGAAGGACTGTGTTGATAAATTCCATTAAAAAAATTAAACTGTCATCTGTGCGGATAATGTTAGGTCCCCTCTTAAGGTTTGCCCTTTTAATCCGGCTCGGTGCCGAGAGGGGAGGGCAGGAGAATTGGCACCTGATAGATGTCCGTACTATTTTGAGAGCGTTAATAATTACAGCGGGGCTCTGAGTTCTGTAAGGGAAAAAATACATCGAAGTAAAGGCGATTCGATTAAGGGGGAAGAATGGGTTTTTTCGACAGACTTAAGGAAGGTTTAGCGAAAACAAGAAAAGGATTTATTGAAAAAATTGAGACTGTATTTACCGGCCGAAAGATTGACGAGAGTACCTTGGAAGAGCTTGAGGAGGTACTTATTATTTCCGATGTTGGTGCACGTGCCACGGAAGAGATAATAAACTCCCTGAAAGAGAAAGTGAAAAAAGGTGAGGCAAGGGATTTTGAGTCATTAAAAGAGTTGTTGAAGCAAGAAATGTCCGCCGTGCTTGACCATCCTTATCCTCTCGCAACAGAGGGAAAGAAGCCCATCGTTATTCTAGCTGTCGGTGTGAACGGCGTTGGAAAGACCACCACCATAGGAAAACTGGCAAGCAGATTCCGGTCTCAAGGCATGTCTGTCTTACTCGCGGCAGCCGATACGTTCAGGGCTGCTGGAATTGAACAACTTGAAATATGGGCAGAAAGGGCAGGCTCCATGATAGTGAAACATCAAAAGGGGTCAGACCCTGCGGCAGTTGCTTTCGATGCTGTAGAAGCAGCAAGGGGGAGAAATATCGATGTGGTCATCGTCGATACTGCCGGACGCCTTCACACCAAAAGTGGCCTCATGGAGGAACTGAAGAAGATAAAGAGAACCATACAGAAGGCAATGCCGGAAGCACCACATGAGGTTCTTCTCGTAGTCGACGCAACTACGGGACAGAATGCCCTGCGACAGGCAGAATTGTTTCATGAGGCTGTGGGCATTACGGGTGTTGCCCTGACCAAGCTGGACGGTACGGCAAAAGGGGGGATTGTTTTCGCAATAAAGAAGGAACTTGATATACCTGTGAAGCTAATAGGGATCGGCGAAGGGCTTGAAGACCTCAGGGATTTTGAGCCGAAAGAGTTTGTTGAGGCACTTTTTTCATGAAATCAATCCAGATAGGGAGAGCTGCCCTTGCTCCTGTTTCACGCGGCCCAATGGTTGTGTGGTCATCCCTACCTACCCATACACCGACAACTAATCTCTCATCAAACCCTATGAACCAGGCATCACGGTAGTCATTCGTTGTCCCGGTCTTTCCAAAGACCGGGCGGTCTATTTCCCTTGCTTTCCATCCGGTACCCTCTTCAACAACAGCCCTCAGAAGGACTTTCATATGTTCTACGACTTCTTTGGACAACAGCTCTTTTGTTAAAGGCAATTTTTCTTCGATAATGATCCCGTCTCGATTGAGAATACGCTCGTAAAACAAGGGCTCTACCCCGAAGCCTGATGAAAATGTTGCATAAGCAGAAACAATATCGATGAGGGTGACTGTAGATGAACCTATAGCAACAGGGAGATAAGGCTGAAAGGTGCTCTTGAGACCGAGATGCCGGGCAGTTTTTATGACGTTTTTAATGCCGATATGGGATGCAAGCCGAACTGTTGCAACATTGAGTGATTTTGCGAGAGCGGTTTTAAGAGTTACGCTTCCGTGATATGTGCCGTCATAATTTTGAGGGCGCCACCTGCGCCCGGGTTTTGAACCCGGGAACGATACCGGCTTATCATCTATGGTATCCCATGGTGTCATGCCATGTAAAAGTGCGGTGACATAGACAAAAGGCTTGAATGAAGAGCCGGGTTGTCTGAAAGCCTGGGTTGCCCTGTTAAACTGGTTTTGCCAAAAATTTGAACCTCCTACCATTGCCTTTACATGGCCGGTTCTCATATCTATTGCTACCAGGGATGCCTCTACCCCCGGGCCGACCCTCTTTTCTATGGCAGCAAGGCCGTCTCTGATTGATTTTTCAGCATTTTGTTGAATCTGCGAATCCAGGGTTGAGAAAATCTTGTATCCCGAGGCATACAGCTTGTTCCCGTATTTTTTTTCCAGGTCCTGCCTGAGGGTTTCTATAAAATACGGTGCATCGTAAGTTCTGAAGTGAGGGGTGACAGGCAGCGGTGATTTTTCCGCATCTTCATATTGAGCCCGGGTAATAAAATCATACTTTAGCATCTTGTTAAGAACGAGGGTCCTCCTTGTGCGGGCCCTTTCCGGATACTTGAAGGGAGAATAACGAGAAGGAGCCTTCGGAAGAGTAGCAAGAAGAGCGGCCTCTGCTACTGTAAGATCCTTTGACGATTTGCCGAAATATGTCCGTGCTGCTGCTTCGATTCCATAGGCCCTTGTTCCAAAATATGTCTGGTTGAGATACATACCGAGTATCTCATCTTTTGTATACCTCCGCTCGATCTGTATGGAAAGTGCTGCTTCCTTGAATTTTCTCTTTATGCTCTTGTCAGGTTGAAGAAAAAGCATCCGGGCAAGCTGTTGTGTTATCGTGCTGCCGCCTTCGACAATTTCTCCGGCCTTTATATCATGCCACAATGCCCTTGTGATGCCGACAAAATCAACTCCCGGATGATGATAAAACCTGATGTCCTCTACGGCGATAAATGCCTTTTTCACATGGTCGGGTATCTCATAATAGGGTATATATGTCCTCCGTTCAACATAAAGCTCTGCTATGAGTTTCCCGTCACATGAATAAACTCTGGATGATTCCAGAGGCGCGTATTCTTCAAGGAGTGTAATATTCGGGAGGTCAGAAGTGGTCCAGTAAATGAACCCTCCGAAAATTCCAGCCAATGTAGAGAGGACTATGCAGACAAGAAAGATCCTTTTGAAAAGAGGTCTTTTCCCGGTTATTTTTTCTGTTATTGAATCGATCTTTGCTTTCATGTTATATGGTATTGTAAACATAAACAGTATCCCGGATTAAGAACTGCCCGGAAGAATGATACTGGGTATTATTTTATTACACAAATTCTAAATATTAATACCATGAAAATTTGAGAAATAACAAAACACTGTCATTAGCCCGGAAAAAGCGATGCAATAATGAGGTTACCCGCGATTTTGCTTCTGAAATCAAGTCATTTCCCTAATGAATTTCCCGGGTTTACGCTAAGGGAAACAGGGAGGGATATTATATTTTCGCTCATTTTTATCCGCCTGAGGAGGACTCCCCTGTGGAGTAGTAAGACTTACTTCATAGGGTCCGAGGTACATTCTTTCTCCGAAAGAATATAAAGCCGCTCGAATATAATATCCCTCCCAAACATATGCATAGCGAATTTACCGGAGGCCGGGTTGACTGAAAAGTATTTTGTCCCGACAAAAGGCGGGGAAATCAAAAGACTTTTACCGCATCTGTTCTGCACTCTTATACTTTATGAATAAACTGACTCACTGCGAATACAGGGATAACGGCATGAAATACAAGCTCCCCGCTATACTGTAACCATTTTATTTATCTGCGTTATTTGAGTTCGTCCAGTACTAACTCGATAATTCTCGGGATTTTTTCCCTGATTTCGGGAGATAGTTCCATGCCCATATCGAGCGACAGAGGCTCAATGCCTATTACGGTTGTCAGGGGGGTCTTGCCGATTAACCCCGACATGTTGATTACTTCTAAAATGCCGATTTGATGGACAGAGGTTTTGAAACCGGTCGGGCAGTTTTTAATATCATCGAGGTGAAATCTATAGATAGAGCCTGGAGCAGCTCCTCCCTTGACTGAGTCAATAACAATTAAACGATCGGCTTCGGTAATAATATTAAGGAGCCGGAAACCGTCCGTACCTCCCTCTACCACCGAAACGCCTTCGGGGAGATCCATTTCCATAAGCTCGTTGGCTACATGAACGCCTACCCCCTCGTCGGAAAGCAAGAGATTACCGATGCCGAGGATTACAATATTTGGGGGGGAGATCTTCTCTCCCCCCTTCTTATGCGGTGCTGGACGCAAAGTCTTTTTATTCATTCGACAAGAAACTTCTTGATCTCGTTTGTCCGCGGATCTATGAGATGGACAGCGCAAGCGAGGCAGGGATCAAAAGAGCGGATTACCCGTACGATATTAATCGGATTGTCAGGGTCAGGTACAGGGACACCAATTAGTGATTCTTCATATTGACCGCGTGTGCCGTTTTCACAACGTGGTGAGGCGTTCCAGGTCGAGGGAACAACAGCCTGATAATTCTCAATTTTTTTGTTTTTTACTTTGACCCAATGTCCTAATGCACCTCTCGGTGCCTCATGGAACCCTGAACCCATCCCGCTTTCCGGAGGGTCCCAGTGCTCGGCGTCATGGATTTTGAACCCGGGTTTTGTTATCTCGGTGAGAAGTTCATCAAGCCACCCGTAACATGCGTCAACTATGAGCTTTGTCTCGATTGCACGGGCTGCATGTCGTGCTACTGCCCCCGGTTTTGCGCCTTTCTTGACCAGATCAATAAGTATCGGGTTTTTTGAAACGAGCATCCTGGCAAGCGGACCGACTTCCAGGGGTTTGCCATCATAACGCGGGGCCTTCACGAAACTATATGCCCCTTTCTTATCCAGGTCGAATACCTGTTCTCCCTTATACGGATGCACCGGCTTGTTTTCTCTGTACCATGAAAATTTTACTGACTCGGTAATCTTTTCCGTATCGACAGGATTTACTTTAATGTTTGAAGAATCCAGGCCGATGATAACCCCGGAAGGGAAGACAAGGTCCTTGCCTGCCTCATCTCTCTGGAAATCACCGTACGAGAGATAGTTGTAATGTCCTCCTCCGACACCGGCTTCTGCGAGCTTCCATAAAGGGCCTGTCCCAAAGGCAAGTACATCCGGAATATATACCTCTTCAACGAATTTTTTCTGTTCGTCAAGCATGGTGCGGAAGCGGGCCACCTGGTTGACATCAGGATATGATGTAACGCCTCCTACTACAATATTCTGGTAGTGCGGAGTACGTCCACCCCAGATTGCACCCATATTCCTTGCTTTTGCATGCATTTTTAGGGCATCTATGTAATGTTTGACAGCAGACGTGACCATTTCAGGGTCATTGACGCTGAAGTCATCCGGCTTATATCTGGGGGTTAAGGGGAAAGTATCATTTGCCTTGACCAAACCCACGATTTTATCTTTTACAGCCAGAAGGTCCTTGTCTTTACCATTGTAATTGGCAATGGCCATGATATCGATATAGTCAAGTGCGCTTAACTGATAAAAGTGGATAAGGTGGTCATAAATATATTCGGCTCCCATTACGAGATTTCTGATGAGGTTCCCTCCCCACGGGACCGTGGCTCCAAAAGCATGGTCGAGCGCGCGTGCTGAGGCCAACTGATGGACACTGTAACAGACCCCGCAAAACCGGCTCGTTACAAAGGATGCGTCACGCGGATCTTTTCCGGTAAGCAGGGCTTCAAAGCCACGCGCCATGGTTCCGCTGCTCCAGGCATTTTTAACCCTGCCGTTTTCGATTTCAACTTCTATTTTTAGATGTCCCTCTATTCTTGTTATCGGATCTACCGTAATTTTCTTTGCCATTTATTCCACCTCCCTTTATGAACCTTTAACGTTCTTTCCGGTATCTCTCATTGCCCATATCTTTCGGGAAACTTCACTCTCGGCAGTATAAAGAGGCGTAACCTGGTCGTAAAAAGACGGTTCGCCGCATGCCTGGCAGAGACCTCCGCAATCAAGGCAGAAGTTAATGCCATCGTTCCATCTGCGTATCGGACAATCTATGAAAGATATCGGACCCTTGCATCCTTTTTCAAACAAACACCAGTTTTTTTGTGCGGGGTCGTTCCAGTCTTTCAGAAATTCTCCTGCATCAAAATGGGCACGGCGTCTGCAATTGTCATGCATCGAAATCTCGCCGAAATACATTGCAGGACGTCCTTTCGAATCGAGTTTAGGCATTTTTCCTGTTACCAGTACGTACAGGATTGTTCCTACGAGGTGATCGGGGTGAACCGGACAGGTGGAAATGTTGATAACAGGCTTTTCTATTTTCGCACGTGCCAGGACCTCACTGACCGGCATCCCTTTTGTAGGGGTACCTCTCGGGATGCCGCCGTAAGCACTGCAGGCACCGACAGCTATTACGGCCGATGCATTCCTTGCCGATTCTTCCAGCCTTTTTCTGAAAGGAATTCCTCCTTCTACGCAGAACCGGTCATCAGCAGAAGGTGTTGCCCCTTCTACGAGCAAAATGTAATCGCCTCTTTTAACGGTATCGTGGTAGGCCTGTTCGGCAATGTCTCCGGCGGCTGCCATGATTGTATGGTGGTACCTCACCGATATGGTGTCCAGGATGATAGAAGAGGCGGGAGGATGCAGAGCCTGGGTAAGCGAGATAGTACACCCTGCACATGCCTGCCCTTCTATCCACAGTACCGCGGGCTTCCCGGATGTGGTCTCAGCAGCACCTGCAATCTTTGTCATGAATTCAAATTCTGACAAACCCAGAAAAGCAGCAGTCGCAGCGCAATATTTAAGGAAATCTCTTCTGCTTATTCCGCGGATCTGTAATTCATTAAGGAGCCTTCTCCCTAAAACGTCTCCGCTTTTCATGTCTTACCTCCTTTTTTTGAGAACCTTAGTTTTTTTAAGTAATAAACTCTTTTTTTCTGAAAGGTTACTGTTTAATGACATATCAGCTACTGTTTAATAATAATATATATTTATTTAAGAATTAGCAAAATAATCGCCCTATGTCAAGTGGATAAATCGTCAATAACTGTCTTACAAACAAAATTCCAATATAAATTATTAATCATTGAACAGTTTATAAATATAGGTATATCTAGTATTTATTTTATACTAGTATTTATACTTAAAATTATGTAGGTCTTTTTCTTACAGGATTGAAGACTACCCGTGGCAAGACCTCGGGGAATAATACGCTCGCTATCCATTTAACTTCTGTTTGGGATCTGCTACTGATGGGTGCTTCTTAGGGCTTTAGACATTATCTCCCGGGGTGGTTTCCTCCCGGTCCAGAGCTCAAATGCCAGCATCCCCTGCCAGAGGAGCATACCGGAGCCGTCAAGGGCTTTACAGCCCATCCGGGAGGCTTCTTTAATTAGTCGTGTTTTCTTGTATATGAGGTCGTAGACAATCTGGGTTCTTTTGAGCATGGACGTATCGAAAGGAGCAGGGTCTTCTTTCTTAAGCCCCAGGGATGTTGCATTGATTATTATGTGGAATTCCTGGATATTAGGAAAACTTTCCTGAGCAGATACATTTTTGTACAGCTTATTGAGGTCCCTTGCGAGCTTTTTGGCCCTCTTGACCGTTCTGTTGTAGATCGTAACGCTTCTTGATCTCTTGCAGAGATAATATGAGATAGCCCTTGACGCTCCACCCGCCCCTATTACCAGGATGTCCTTGTCCGAAGGGGAAATACCTTTTTCCGATAGAGACCGCATGAATCCCCTGCCGTCAGTGTTGTAACCTGCAAGTTTCCCGTTCGTATTTACGATCGTATTCACTGCACCGATAAAAGATGCTTCTTCATCTGTTTCGTCAAGGAGGGGAATGACCTTTTCCTTGTGTGGCACAGTGACGTTAACGCCGCGCAGACTAAGTGCCCTTATGGCTTTTACCGCTTCGTGTAAATGCTCGGGACGGACGGGGAAGGGCAGATAGCAGTAATCGAGACCGAGAGACTTGAATGCAGCGTTATGCATTGCAGGTGAAAGGGAGTGTCCGACAGGATATCCAAAGATCCCTGTGACCTTAGTCTTTCCGGTGATTTTTACCTGCAAAACAATTCCTTTCCATCAATGCTAACATGATTCTAAAGAATGGATACCCTTATGTCAAGGATGCTCTACAAAGTACAGAATGAGTATTTTTAATCACGGAGAAAAACCTTGCTTTGCCGGAGATGAGAGTTTATCATTATGGAAAAGGTCGGGATGCTCGCAGACCGGTGGGCATATGATATACGGAATCGGGATAGATATCGTCAGGATTGAACGCATGAAGAATGTCGTATTGAAATGGGGCGATCGTTTTCTGCAAAGGGTATTCACTGCAAGCGAAATTTCATACTGTTTTAATAAGAGAGAGCCGTATCTTTCTCTCGCAGTGCGTTTTGCGGCGAAAGAGGCTCTTGTAAAGGCAGTAGGGTCAGCTTTTGCCGTATCTCTTACAGACATTGAGGTAATGAATATGGAGAGCGGGAAACCGTTCATAAAAATTGGTGGAAAACTAAGTGAAATATTCAATGTAAAATCTATAAAGAAGGCTCACCTAAGCCTCAGCCACGAACACGACTACGGGGTAGCATGCGTGGTACTGGAATGTAACGAAAGAGTTCAGGAGGAATGATGAAGGTAGCCACTGCTGAAGAAATGCGGGCCATCGATAGTGAAACGATAAACAACTACGGCATCCCCGGGGTTGTTCTCATGGAAAGGGCAGGTCTTGCTGTTGCAGCTAAAGTTAAGGAACTGGTTGACAGAGTGAATGTTATTATTGTTGCGGGAAGGGGTAACAACGGCGGTGACGGGTTAGTCGTTGCCAGGAACCTCCGCAACGATGGTTGGAAAGTAAAGGTCTTCCTTGCGGCAAGGCCGGAAGATTTAAAAGGAGATGCCCTCTTGCAATATAAAACTGCCTTAAAGTTCGGTGTAGAAATAGAACCGGTTCAAGACCTCATTGGCAATTCAGCGTTGATAATTAAAGGCCATTGCATTTTTATTGACGCCCTTCTGGGAACCGGCTTGAGCAAGGATGTAACAGGGGTGTTCGGACAAGTCATTGATACAGTGAACGCATCGGGGAAACCCGTCTTTTCGGTTGACATCCCTTCAGGGATTTCATCTGATACCGGTCAGGTTATGGGCAGGGCCGTAAAAGCTGCCTATACTGTTACTTTCGGGCTGCCGAAACGCGGCCATCTTGTGCATCCCGGCGCAGAATATTCAGGTAAACTCTTTGTAGAAGATATCGGGTTCCCTCAACCATTACTGTCTTCAGAGAAGATCAATGTCGAGCTTCTAGAGAAAAAGGACGTTTCTTCAATCATACCCGAAAGGCGAAGGTATTCGCATAAGGGTACTTACGGACATGTGCTCATTGTGGCAGGTTCAAGGGGCAAGACAGGGGCAGCCTTAATGGCGGCAAAGGCTTGTCTAAGGGGCGGTGCCGGACTGGTTACACTCGGTGTGCCTGAGACCATGGCAGACATATTCCAGTCACGGGTTACAGAGGAAATGACCCTTATTCTCCCGGGCAAGAGAGATGGTACATTATCGAGAAAGGCGTCCCGCATAATACTTGATTTTCTTGAGAGAAAAGCCGATCTCCTTGCAATCGGTCCCGGCATAGGGGTCAGCCCTGAAACAGAAATAATAATGAAGGACCTCTTAAAGAATGCTTCATCGCCGATCGTTATTGACGCAGACGGAATAAATTCCATAAGGGGAGTGGCGGGGATTTTTTCGAAAACGAAAGCCCCACTCATTCTCACACCTCATCCCGGTGAAATGGCAGGGCTCCTAAGTGTCGGCAGTAAAAAAGGAAAGAAAGGCAGGAGTAAGTATCCTGAGAGTGCTGATAAAGGAATTAAAAGGGACGTGGAACAGAACAGCATAAACACTGCTCTTACATTTGCACGTGACACAAAGACATATCTCGTGCTCAAATGTATCCCTACCGTTATAGCTACACCGGATGGCAGGGCTTTTATTAACGCTACAGGCAATCCCGGCATGGCTACGGCCGGGACAGGAGACGTGCTTACGGGAATGCTTTCCGGTTTTTTAAGCCAGACAATGGATCCCCTGCGTTCCTGCATCCTCGGGGTCTTCATGCACGGCCTGGCCGGTGACATTGCTGCAAAAGAAAAAGGCATGCATCCGCTTATAGCTTCAGATATCATAGATAATATTCCCCGTGCATTCTCTGCCCTTACAGACGATGAAAGAACATATTTTTCCTGATATATTCTATGGGAATGTAAAGGCCTTCTTTACAACGAGAGTGCTCGGTTCCGATATAGAGAAAATTTGTAATTTTCTATCAATAAAGAAAGAGGATATTTTCCTGCCGGTCCAGAGGCATACGAGCAGGGTCTTTGTCCTGGGCACAGGTAGAAAACCTACTGTTGCGGACGCTGTGATTACAAACAGGAAGGGGATTTTTATTGGTGTCCAGGTTGCCGATTGTGTACCCATACTCCTTCATGACCGTAAGAAAAATGTCATAGGTGCTGTCCATGCAGGATGGCGGGGAACAGCAGGCCAGATCATAAAAAAAACTTTAATTAAAATGGGTGAGGTCTTTTATTCTTCGCCGGAAAATATAACGATCGCCCTTGGCCCGAGCATAAGGTTGAAATGTTATGTCGTTGATAAAGACGTAAAGGATAGTATATGCGATGCTACAGGAAATGGAACATACTTTAAGGAGTACCCGAATGGAAAATACCGGGTAGACCTCGCGTCTGCAAATGTCCGGCAGGCATTGTCAATGGGAATACTCAAGGAGCATATATGGATGTCAAGAGATTGCACGTACTGTAACCCTCATACATACTATTCATACCGGTATGAAAAAGCCTCCCGTGGAAGGCAGGGCGGGTTTATTGGTATATTGTAATGTGACCTTAACAAGCAACAGCACTGAAGATACAAAGGAGATAGGGTATCGCCTGGCGAAGCTTTTGAGACCCGGGAGCGTGGTTGGACTGTATGGTGAACTGGGTTCCGGGAAGACAATCTTCGTGAAAGGCATGGCACGCGCCTTCGGTATCCAGGAGAGAGATATCATGAGCGCCAGTTTTACAATTATTGCTGAATACGACACTATCCCGAAATTTAACCATATCGATCTCTACAGGATAGAAAAAGGATCAGAACTTGAAGAACTGGGTTTATGGGATTACCTGGGAGATGACAATGTTTCTGTCATTGAATGGGCAGAGAAGGTTGAGTCTGAACTGCCGGGAGATACCGTTAAAGTAAGGTTGAAACCGGCAGGAGAAAATATGCGGCAGATAACTATCGAGGGAGACGATGAAAAATATTGGAATAATCTGTAAAACAGGGGTCCCCCAGTCGGTTGAAATTGTACAAAAGCTTCTGCCCTGGCTTAAGCAAAGGGGATTCGAAACGTTTGTAGACACTGATATTGCATCTGTTCTCAATATAAACGGGTTCCCGCGCTCGCAGATACCGGCACTGTCGGATATGATCATCGTACTCGGTGGAGATGGGACGATGCTCAGCGTATGCAGGCTCGTCGGTGAGCAGGAGACACCCATACTGGGGGTGAACATAGGCGGGCTCGGTTTTCTTACAGAGGTCCGGAGAGAAGAGATTTATGACGTTCTCGAATCAGTACTCACAGGGAAATGCCCGGTAGAGGAACGGATAATGCTTGAGGCCCACGTCTTCAGGAATAACAGGAGCGTTGCTGATTATGTTGCCATGAATGATGTCGTGGTCAATAAGGGAGCACTTGCAAGGATTATAGACATTGAGACGTATATAGACGGTGATTATATAACCACATTCAAGGCTGACGGTGTCATTGTCTCCACCCCTACGGGTTCTACCGCTTATTCGCTTTCTGCGGGAGGGCCAATCCTTTATCCTACGCTGAAAAGTGTCATACTAGCACCTATATGTCCTCATATGCTTACTAACAGACCGATCGTATTGCCGGACAATGTATTGATTGAGATGGTTCTCAGATCTTCGGCCGAGGATGTTTTTCTTACCGTTGACGGGCAGGTCGGTTTTTCACTCAATCTCAATGACAAAATTGAAGTTAAAAAGTCGTTGTTCAAGACAAAGCTTCTGACCCCGTGCGGCAAAAAATATTTCCAGGTACTGAGGGCAAAATTGAAATGGGGTGAACGGTAAGAGCATGACGAACCCCATGGCAAAGAGCAGAAATGACCTCTTAAGAGAAATGATCAGCGTTCTCGATTTCTACCGGGCACTGGGTTTTGAAAGGTTGCCTATAAAAGTGAAGAAAAGCACGTCAATTATGAAAATGCCTTCAAAGCGGCCTCAAGTTCGGTCAGGGAAAACGAAAGCAGACCTTTTGAAGGAGTTAAGGGAAGAGATAGGGGATTGCAGAAGGTGCAAACTTGCCGACACGAGAACTCATATTGTCTTTGGCGAGGGAGACCCTGAAGCAAGGCTCATGTTTATCGGTGAGGCGCCGGGACGGGAAGAGGATTTACAGGGGAGGCCCTTTGTCGGAGATGCGGGCGTAGTCCTGACAAGGCTGATAGAGAAGATGGGGTTAACGAGGCGAGAAGTCTATATTGCGAATATCATAAAGTGCAGGCCCCCGATGAACCGCGACCCCGAAGCAGATGAAATAGGAGCATGCAGGGGGTTTTTAGAAAGACAGATAGATATTATAGAGCCCGGTGTCATTATGACGTTGGGTAGGATAGCCGCCCAAACGCTTATGGGCAACACAAAGGCAAAAATAACTTCAATACGGGGTAATTTTTTTGATTACAAGGGGATACCCGTTATGCCTACGTTCCATCCTGCTTATCTCATAAGGAATCCCAAAGATAAATGGCTCACGTGGGACGATGCAAAGAAAGTCATGGAGAGGTTAAATCATACGATAACCGATGCCCTCAGTGAGTCATCCTGACCTTGCCTGAAGTGAACGAGTATAGTTTGTACAGCATGTCTATCAGAACAGTGATTGCCAGCAAGGCCATTATGACTATCAGAAGCATGTCAAATTTATACGTGAACGATTCAGAGGGAAGCATTGAAGAGCTTGCCTTCTCTCCGAATATCAGGAAGAGTTTCCATGACGCAGTGAGTGTGGTCGCAAACATGAAAACCATTGGTACGAAGGTAACCCATGCGTATTTGAGTTTCCCTGATTTTACGATGACCGTTGTCCCTATTCCAAGAGCGATGGCTGCCAGGAGCTGGTTTGCTACGCCGAACATGGGCCAGATAGTCGATATGCTTCCCGAGTGGATAAGATAGCCCCAGGCACAAACTACCAGAAAACTGGTGAATATGTTGCCGGGTAACCACGATGTCTTTGACAGGGGCTTATACACGATGCTTCCAAGCTCCTGGAGAAGGAAACGTGCCACCCTTGTCCCTGCATCAACCGTGGTAAGGATGAAGAGGGCTTCGAACATGAGGGCAAAGTTATACCAGTAGGGCAGAAGCCCTTTCATGCCGGGAAGGTTCGAAAATATCGAGGCCATTCCTACAGCTAGGGAAACAGCGCCTCCCGGCCTTCCGCTGACATCTGTACCGACGATTTTTGAAAGCTCTTCTACTCTTTCTACCGGGAATCCGAGAGCTGCAATTGCGTCGAAAGGAAGTGTTGTGTTTATTGCAAAATAATCTCCGGGGATCAATATGGTCGCTGCAATGAGCGCCATTACGGACACGAACCCTTCAACAAGCATGGCGCCGAAGCCTATGAAGGGGATATCCTGCTCACTTATGAGCATCTTGGGAGTTGTACCTGATGAGATAAGGCCATGGAAGCCTGAAATAGCACCGCAGGCAATGGTGATGAACATGAACGGAAATAGTTTCCCCGGTATGATAGGACCGCCCCCTTGAGCAAACTTTGTTATTGCGGGCATCTGGAGGGTAGGTGCCATAATAATGACTCCGAAAGCCAGGAGAAATATTGTACCTATCTTCATATAGGTAGACAGGTAGTCCCTTGGGGCGAGGAGCATCCAGACAGGGAGTACGGACGCGACAAAGCCGTATATTATGATAGAGAGTACGAGTGAATTTCTGGGGAGGTTGAAAACAGGATCAAAGAATGACCCGGGTATATAGTGGCCTGTAAAAACAGCGAAGATAAGGAGCGAGACACCGATGACGCTTACTTCTATGATTTTCCCGGGTCTCAGGCGGTAGAGATATATTCCCATAAAAAACGCAATCGGAATCGTGAGGGCGATGGTGAACGTACCCCATGGACTTTTTGAGAGGGCGTTTACAACTGCAAGCCCGAGACCGGCAAGCGCTACGATGATTATGAAAAGTATGGCTAGGGCGGCGGCAAAGCCCCCCACAGGCCCTATCTCATCCCTTGCTATCTGGGCAAGAGAGCGGCCGTTTCTCCTTACAGAGGCGAAAAGGATAACCATGTCGTGAACAGCGCCTCCCATTGCTGCGCCGATAAGAATCCATAAGAACCCCGGCAGGTAGCCGAACTGAGCCGCAAGCATTGGCCCGATCAGAGGCCCGGCTCCTGCTATTGCGGCAAAATGATGGCCGAAGAGGACCCACTTGTTTGTGGGATGGTAGTCTATGCCGTCCGAGAGTCTTTGGGCCGGGGTAAGGCGGTACTTGTCTATTGAGAGTACCTTTGCAGCAAGGAAGGATGCATAGAACCTGTAAGTGATTGCATAAAAGCATCCTGAAGCGACAACCAGCCAAAGGCCGTTAATTTTTTCTGATGGATTGATAATCCCTACAACAACGGAGAGTGCGAATGCGGCTGTAATTGATATTGTTATCCAGATAGACTTTTTAAGCATGCGATTTGCTATTTTAACATATAGCCGCAGGCCTCATGAGAACAGGATTAAGGGAGCTTTCAGTTTACTGTCTTTACCGCCTATTATTCCTTGTGTTATTCTTTTCTATGTTTTAGAAATGCAGTAAAACATTTTGAAATATGGCCTTCACCGGGAACTTAGAACATATACACATTGTTGATATTTTCCAGTTACTCCATACGACTAGGAAATCAGGGACCTTTTCTGTAAAAGGCGAAAAGGGTGAGACCAAACTCATTTTTAGCAACGGTTCTATTGTCGGTGCAAACCACCTGAATAACAGGATACGCATCGGAACTGTCCTGGTGAAGATGAATGCAATCTCACGTCAGGACCTCGAAGCAGCACTTGAGTCCCAGAAAAATGCGGGAAAGAATCGTAAGCCGCTGATTGCTACGCTTATCGCAATGGGGAAAATAAACCGTGACAGGGCATTCGGTGGGTTAAAAAATCTCATAGAAATGACGCTCGTTGAATTAATAGGTTGGAACAAGGGGACGTTTACCTTTGATACGGAAGCCATTGTAGTTTCCAATGAATGCAAGTATTTTCCTGACAAGATGGAACAGGAGGTAGGTCTTGATGTACAAATGGTATTGATGGACGCCCTCCGTATTTTTGACGAGCGGGAGCGTGATCGAAAAGCGGGGAAACATCTGCAGTCATATGAAGAAATATTTGCAGAAGAGGTTTCGCAGGTAGGGGATGCAGGCAGTGAAAGTAAAACTGTGGTAGTTACCGAAGACGATCTGGGTTTATCAGATATCGAAAAACTCAAGAAAAGAGTACCCCAATCTTTTGTCGCGCCGGCGGGTTTTGACAGGGAAATTTTTGATCCTGTCGAAATTCACAGACAAAAAATAAGGGAAACATTGGCCGATTTTACAGAAGAGGAGCAGGAGGCGATCGTCTCTTTTCTGGAGAAATTCGCAACACGCAAGACTCCACAGAGAGGTTCTGCAAGGCCAGATTCCAGGATGAATGCCTTTATCCTTTTTAGCCAAGATAAGCTCCTCAAGCACTCGATCATGACAATCTGTAAAAGAGAGAATGTACTCGTGTTTGCGACTGACAATGAAGAGGAACTCCATAGTATCATTGAACATTGTCTTTTGAAAAAGATCGTACCGATCCTGGTTTTCGATAACCCTGATACGTCAGTAGGAGGATTTTCTGACGACAAGACGGTAAAACTGAGACAGGAAGTAAGGGAAAGATTCTTGCAGGTACCGATTATTCAACTGGCCTTTCCTTCAGAGCATGCTTTTACGTTGCGATCATATCATGATGGGGTGAGAGCAGTTATTCCGAAGCCTTCAAAGGCAGAACGGAGAGAGACCTTTATTGGCGACACTATTACATTCCTGGAAACGTTTGAGTCTTACATGCTCAGCTTTCTGCATGAAGAGCAGGATTTTACTGCAAGCGACAGCAGGCTGGGAGAGTTGAGGGATCGCATTTTGGTACTTCGCTCCCTGAAAGAAACACCCGATGTGACTTTTGCTGTTTTACAATACGTCTCCGAAATATTCGAACGTTCTATAACCTTTCTGGTCCGTCCGACCGAGCTCGCGGGCAAGGAAGCCCTGGGAGTCACATACGAAAAAATAATGGGCCCTACTTCAGTAGCAAATATCAGGATACCGCTCACAATACCTTCTATTTTCAATAATGTGATCGAAAAGGGCGATGTTTTTTACGGGGACGGAGGTGATGATGAAGTTTTAAGGGACTTTCTTTATAAAGAGATAGGTGCACCCCTGCATCCGACCGTCATAATCCTTCCCGTGAAGGGCCGAAAGAAGATCCTGACAATTACCTATGGGGATTTTGGAATGAAAGAACCGGAACCCGTACAAATTTACATGCTGGAAATTCTGGCATGCCAGGCCGGCCTGGTTTTGGAAAATGCGTTCTACCGCAAACATGTAAAAAAGGCCCCCGGGAAATGATATGCCTGCCTTTAAAAATCCGTTATAATGAGGGAAGAAGGAACTACCATGGACATTGCAACATTGACACAGATATTAGAAATAGCATTTGAAAAGCGGGTCTCAGATATTCACTTTGAAGTGGACAATCCGCCGCTGTTCAGGGCGCGTGGTTACCTGATCAGATCCAAGCTTAAAAACCTGACGAAAAAGGATACCGAGTTCGTTGCAAAAACCATTATGGAACATAACAGCCGGAATCTGCCGGAGGATGTTCTGGAAATGGATTGCTCCTATACTTTGCAAAACGTGGGCCGTTTCCGGGCGAGCATATTCCGCCAGCGCGGAAACATCGGCATAGTAATGCGTGTTATCCCCCATCACATAGGTACCTTCAAGGAACTGAATCTTCCCCCTGTCCTGGGTAAGATTTCCCAGACGCCGAGCGGCCTTATCCTGGTAACCGGACCTACCGGAAACGGCAAGTCAACGACCTTGGCTTCGATGATCAGGTTTATGAACGAGAATTTCAATTACAATATCATAACCATTGAGGATCCGATCGAATTCCTGTTTTCTTCAAACAAAAGCTGTGTCATCCAGAGAGAAGTAGGGATAGATACGGAGAGTTTTAGCGGGGCCCTGAGATCTGCGATGCGTATGGACCCCGACGTCATAATGGTCGGAGAGATGCGTGACCTGGAAACTATTGATGCATGCATTAAGGCTGCCGAGACAGGACATCTTGTATTATCGACCCTCCATACGCATAATGCACCTGCTACAATTAACCGCATTGTAGGATATTTCCCGCCGCAGACACAGGAGATCATCCGTCACCGGCTGGCAGAGATGCTCGTGGCTACCATCTCCCTGAGGCTTGTCATAGACAGGAGCGGGGAGAACCTTTTGCCGGTTGTTGAGGTCATGTATGCCACTTCTACTATCAAGGCATGCATCCGGGACGGTCACCTTGACGAGATTGAACAACATATTGAAAAGGGCCGGGAAGAATATGACATGCAGACATTCGACCAGCATTTGATTCAATTATGCAAGGATGAGATTATAACACTCGAAGAAGCAAAGAGGATGTCATCGTCAACCGACATAGAGCGGAAGATCATGTATTTTTAGAGGAAACGGATCTACTGCTACCGATTCTTTCTATTTCCCCTTCTTTATACCGCGCTGATTTAATGAGCGGGATGTAGATATTGAAGACCGTCCCCTTTCCGGTTTCACTGTATACATTGATATAACCGTCATGCTGTTTGATGGTTCCGTAGACCATTGAAAGTCCCAGGCCAGTGCCCTTTCCCACCTCTTTTGTTGTGAAAAAAGGTTCGAATATCTTGGCCTTGGTTATATCGTCCATGCCTGTGCCGGTGTCTTCAAAAGAGATAGAGGCATATAAACCCGGCTTTTTGAACCCGTATACCTTTGCGGAGTCATTATTTAAATTCAAAATATCTGTTTTGATGGACAAGGTCCCACCATCAGGCATGGCGTCCCTGGCATTGGTGGCAAGGTTCATCAGTACCTGTTCTATCTGACCGCTGTCGGCCATGACAGTTAAATCCTTGTCGGCAAGTATCGTGGAGAGTTCTATGTCTTCTCCGATGATCCTTGAGAGGAGGTCCTTAATCCCGCTGATAATTTTATTAAGATCTACCGGCTTTGGACTTATGATCTGCTTTCGGCTAAAGGCAAGGAGGGCCTGTGTGAGGTTGGCAGCCCGTTCGGAAGAAGAGAGTATCTGGTTAACATAAGACTGCCGCGGGTCATCGTTGCCGGTCTCCATCTTCAGGAGGGTTCCGAATCCTATGATGGCTGTCAGGATATTGTTGAAATCATGTGCAATCCCTCCCGCCAGCTGACCGATTGCCTCCATCTTCTGTGCCTGGGCGAGCTGCTGTTCAAGGTGCTTGCGCTCGGTGATGTCCTTCATGATTCCCCGATATGCCGTTATTTTTCCTTTGTCATCGAGTACCGCAGCAGCTGTTATCAGGATTACCAGGTGCTGACCGTCTTTCCTCTTGAACACGGCCTCATAATCTGTTACGAATCCCTTCATCTCAAGGATCTCCTGGAATTTCTTGCGTGTGGCAGGGTAGACATAAAGATCATTTGGAATGTTTATCTTTAAGATTTCTTCTTTTGAAGTATAACCGAACAGTTTTACACCTGCAGGATTTATGTCGAGGAATTTACCATCAGGGGTGCTTATATATACTATGTCCTTTGATTCTTCGAACAAGGTACGGTATTTTTTTTCAGATTCCCGCAAGGCATACTCGGCTTGCTTACGGTCGGTAATGTCACGAACAATCCCGATGGAATGCAACTCCCCTTTAATCTGTATTGCAGAAGTTGAGACTTCTATAGGGAATTCTGCGCCATCTTTTCTGATTGCGAAGAATTCAGATATGTTCTCTATGACAGGTCCTTTGCCGGTTTTTCTGAAATGTTCCATCCCCTTTTTATAGGCTATATAGTACCGTGAAGGAGCCAGCAATAAATGCAGTTCCTTGCCTAAGGCCTCATCGCTTGTATAGCCGAAAATTCTTTCGGCAGCGGGGTTCCAGTAAGATATCTTCCCTTTGGCATCCATGACAAGAATTGCATCGACTGCCGTGCTGCTGATTGCACGAAACTTTTCCTCGCTCTCACGCAGAGACTCCTCGGCCTGTTTCTGTTTAGTTATATCAAAAAATATAGTAAGGATAAGAGTGTTACCTCTGAGTTGAATGAATCGTGCAAACATCAGAGAGCTTATAATTGAGCCGTCTTTGACTTTGAAATCCATTGCTAATCCCTGAACCATGCCTTGATCTTTCAATCCCTTTAAGAACCTGTTCCTGTCATGATGAGAATAAAAGCCGCATTCTGTTGTAGTACGGCCAAGAATTTCTTTCTTAGTATACTGAGTGAGTTCGCAAAATTTTTCATTGACATCAATTAATCTTCCTGTTTCTGTATCGGTAAGAGCTATTGCCTGAGGAGACAGATCAAAGAGGCTCCGGAATTTATATTCGCTGTCACGCAACGCTTCTTCAGCATATTTATGCTCGGTAATATTTCTCGCTGCACCGATAATGCCGATTATTTTTCCTGAGGAGTCCTTTAAGGGAGATTCATCAATTTCGAGGAAAACCGTGCTCTTATCTTTCCTATATAACTCTAAAATGTAAGGTTTCTGCCTCTTGCCGGTCTTTAGTGCTTTTTCAGTTAGCTGGATACCTATTTTGTTTATAGGGTTTTCTGTGACGAGGTTTGTCCATTCAGTCAGCATTTCGTCGGGAGAATAACCGAGGATTTCTTTGGATTGGGGGCTTGCGTATGTAAGCTTGTGACTGGTATCGTGTACATAGAAGAGCTCGTTACTATGCTCGATTATGTTCCTGAGTTTTTCCTCGCTTTTTTGGATATCGGTTTCGATCTTCTTGCGCTCCTCAATAAGACCCCACATAAATTTGGCACTGTACCCGCCGATTACCTCAACGTGCGGCGGTTTAAGCCTGAGTAGTTCTTTTTGAACCTTATTGAGTCCTGTAACATTTATGATCTCGTCCAGGTCTTTCCTGTAAATGAATTCACTGAAATCAGCGGATGTCGGTATCCTCAATTTCTTCGCAAGTTTGATACCTTTGGCATCGGGGTTCTTGTCCACAACGCCCAGAATTTTTACCAGGTCGCTTTTATGGAACATATCGATGAGCAGGGTCCCCCCCTTACCGGCTCCGATAATAAGTATTTTTGTTTTCTTTCTGGACATTAGAGATGGTGTTAAATCTGACTGAATGTTTTTAACAAAATATATATATATATTTTGATTATATCAAAAAATTACTTCAAATAATTAATGAATACAATATAATTGTACGGTATGATTCTTTGATAAGAAAATTAGCAATAGATGGAATGCTATCATACAATTACATGCTCTGCCGTTTTGAGAATGCGTTTATTTTCTCCAGCAAATTGAGTTGAAGAATGTCTCTGTTGTCCTCTTTTAACAAAACGAGCTCCACGTCGTCCCTTCTTTTTATCTCTGCTATAAAATCGTTACCCTTCAAGGATATGGTAGCTATGAAAAGATTTTCCGAATCCAGGATCCCCCGTATGAGTTTCCTGAATGCAGGAGAAAAACATTCCATTTTTCCTATCTCGTCAATGATTGTTATAGCGGCAGCATTATCTCCTAATGCCAATGAATCAAGAAAAATTTCGAATCCCTTGATATCTACCTTGTATTTGCCGACCTTATATGGGCTTTTAATATTTACATGTGAGAGAAGGCCTTTATTCCCGGAAAAACTTAAGAGTTCAAAACCTCTTCTTAGCCCGTGTTCCCTTATTTCTTTTGTGTAAAAGCCAGCTGGTTTTATACCTTTGAGCTGTTCAGATATTTTCAGAATGAATATTGTTTTTCCTACCCCGGGTCTGCCTGTTATGAGGATATTTTTTTTTATTTTTTCATGCCCCTTCATGATTTCTTTCATCGACATAAAAGAGTCGATCAGGTAAGCTTATACATTTTTAAAAGTTTTATTTATGTTATGTTACAATATTTTTTTTGCCTGTATATAAAATATATAAAATAAAGATATATAATATCTGTTGCTTTGTTGCTCATAATGAGGTATTCTATATTTTAGTGGTCTTTATTAAAATAATAATATCAACAAGTTAGAGATATTACTTAATGAGAAAGTTTAAAGATGTCATCAGTTTTCATGGCCATACCTGTCCTGGTCTCGCATTAGGTTACAGGATTGCAATATTTGCCTTGGATAAGCTCGGCAAAAGGGCAGTTGACGAAGAGCTTGTAGCAATTGTTGAAAACAATTCTTGCGCTGTCGACGCTGTGCAGGTTATAACCGGTTGTACATTCGGAAAGGGGAACCTAATTTTCAGGGATTACGGAAAACAGGTCTATACTTTCTTGAAGAGACCCTCCTTGGAGAAGGGTGGAAAATTGACAGATGCCTTAAGGATTTCTGTAAAATGGAAGCCATCGGAAGAAACTGAAAAAGAGAAGTACATGTGGAATCGCTATATGAAGGGAGACCGGTCTGACGAGGTTATCGAAGAAGTTCACAGGAGAAAGACCAGGAAGATCAGGGAAATATTGAATGCAAAGGAGGAGGAACTCTTCGAAGTTAAAAAAGAAAAAATGAAAATCCCGGGGGAGGCCCGGATATTGCCAAGTATAACGTGCGCTTCATGCGGTCAGAAGGTCATGGAGTCCAGGGCGCGCGTAAAAGCGGGAAAAATCGTTTGTATCCCTTGTTCGAACGAATAATAACCGGTTACCTTTTATTATTAAGAATAGACCATTAGATAAGGGCCAGATAAACATGAAAGACATTATCACAAAGGCTGAAATATTAATAGAAGCATTACCATACATAAGAAATTTCTACGGGAAGACATTCGTCATTAAGTATGGAGGCTCGGCCCAGGTAGTACAAGAGCTCAAGGAATCTTTCGCAAAAGACATTGCCATACTTAATTTCATAGGTATCAGGACAGCGATTATACATGGGGGGGGGCCGAAGGTCTCGTCCATGATGAAAAAGATGGGTAAAGAGCCACGGTTTGTAGACGGACTGCGGGTTACCGACAAGGAAACAATGGATATTGTAGAAATGGTACTCGGGGGGCTTGTCAACAAGGAAATTGTCGCTCTTATTAACAGCCATGGCGGAAAGGCCGTAGGCTTGAGCGGCAAGGACGGAGGGCTCATCAGCGCGAAGAAGAAACTATTCGGTAAGCCACGGAAAAAAGGGTCGGAAGGAAGCATAGACATGGGGCTTGTAGGTGAGGTTTCGGTTATTGACCCGAATATTATTATCAGTTTGAAAAAGGATGGGTTTATACCGGTTATATCACCCATAGGCATAGGACCAAAGGGTGAGACTTTTAATATCAATGCCGATCATGTTGCTGCTTCGATTGCCGGGGCTCTAAAGGCTGAAAAACTGATTATCCTGACCGATGTTCCCGGAATCATGGATAAGGAAAACAAGATAATCTCTACCCTGACGGGTAAGAAGATAGCACAATTGATCAATAAGAAAATTATCAAGGAAGGCATGCTCCCGAAGGTCCAGTCCTGTCTCGATGCACTCGATCAAGGTGTCTCAAAGGTACATATCGTCGACGGTAGAATTCCTCACTGCCTTCTTCTCGAGATCTTCACGAAAGAGGGAATTGGCACGGAAATTAAAAAATAGGAAAAATATTTTTCTAATCGTCCTCGTTGTTTTTTCCGGCTTGCTGATCTATCTTTTTTCTGTTCCCGACATATCTGCACTGAAAAAGGAAAATCCGGGTAAGACGTCTTTTATGAAATACCGTGAAAGGGAATGGAGAAAAAAAGGGGAACCTTACAGGATTCACCAGGAATGGGTTTCACTCTCCCGGATATCACCGTATCTCATTAAGGCGGTTCTCATTGCAGAAGACGATAAATTCTGGAGACATCAGGGGTTCGACTATGATGCAATAAGGAAGGCCCTTGAAAAAGATATCAAACAAAAAAAATTCAAGCTTGGCGGCAGTACCATTACTCAACAGCTCACAAAAAACCTCTACCTTTCCCCGGTTAAGAACCCCATCAGGAAACTGCGGGAGGCGATCATTACATGGAGGATCGAGAGAGCCTTGCCGAAGAAGCGCATCCTGGAGTTATACTTAAATGTTGCAGAGTGGGGTGATTACGGTATCTTCGGCATTGAGGCCGCATCGAGGCGTTATTACGGAAAACCTGCGTCGTTACTTGATGCCCGTGAGGCCTCACGGCTCGCAGCTGTTCTACCGAACCCCAGAAGATACAGCCCTATTGGTGACAGCCGTTATGTTTTGAAAAGGTCCGACATCATATATAGTGTTATGGTCAGGCGGGGCATTGTTGTGCCGGAATATGATGAGGTTGTCGATGAAGAAGCTACTGAAAACAGGAAGGGAATAACTGATACGGAACAAAAATCCGGGCATGAGCATTAAGACCCTCCTGCATGGCCCCGGGGGAAACATCACCGTCCGCCCCGATACCCCCTGCCGATTACGCGGGCTATATTTTATGAATGGGTGGTTTTACCTTCATGTGACGGTGTCTTTACAGCGCTTGTGTTTGTATGGTATTGTTAAAACCTATACATCTTCTGAAAGGCGGTATGCGAATGGCGATTGATAAAGCGCAGAAACAGAATATAATCAATGACTACAGACTTCACGACGGCGACACGGGTTCTCCCGAGGTTCAGATAGCCCTGTTGAGCACGAGAATTAATTACCTGACAGAACATTTCAAATTTCATAAGAAAGATCATCACTCACGGAGGGGACTCCTGAAGCTTGTCAGCCAGAGGAGAAAACTCCTTAACTACCTTAAGGCATCGGATAACGAGCGCTATGAGAATGTGATTAAACGCTTGGGTATCAGAAAATAGAAGTCCATATGGTTAACATTGCAATTGATGTTCGTGGCAAGAAGCTTACCCTTGAAACCGGAAAGATAGCAAGACAGGCAAACGGAGCAGTCGTTGCACAATACGGCGACACCATAGTCCTTGCTACAGCTGTCTCCGATAAAACGCCGAAAGAAGGTCTGAATTTTTTCCCTCTCACAATAGACTATCAGGAAAAGACATATTCCGCCGGTAAAATTCCCGGTGGGTTTTTCAAACGGGAAGGAAGGCCAACCGAAAAAGAAATACTGACGTCCCGGTTAATCGACCGGCCGATAAGACCTCTCTTCCCGGAAGGATATTTCTATGAGACGCAGGGTATCATCAATGTCCTTTCGTACGGTGATGAAAATATTGCCGACATACTCGGCATAATAAGCATGTCTGCTGCGCTGACAATCTCCGATATACCTTTTCAGGAACCGATCGGAGCTGTCAGGATCGGCAGGATTGCGGGCACCCTTGTCATAAACCCTGATCTGAGGGAAGTACAGGAATGCGACCTGAACCTAGTTGTTGCGGGGACTGAGAGTGCTGTCGTCATGGTTGAAGGAGAAGCCCTCGAAATCTCTGAACATGACCTCCTGGAAGCTTTAGACATTGCGCACCTTGAAATCAAGAATATATGCTCCTTCCAGAAAGAGCTAAGACTAAAAGCCGGCAAGGAAAAGAAAACCGTCACAGTCCCCGATATCGACGAGGAGCTGAGGAAATCAGTCACAGACACCTCTCTTGACAGGATAAGGGAGGCCATCGTTATTCCTGATAAGATGATGAGACAAATGACACTCGATGAGATACTGAAAGAAGCCGTTGAAACCATTAATACCGGAGAAAAAGATAGAACAATGGATATCGTTTCTGTTTTCAATGATATCGAAAAGAAGCTCGTAAGAAATATGATTATCCGTGAAAATAAAAGGGCAGACGGAAGATCTCCTGACGACATCAGGAATATCAGCTCAGAGGTGGGTATCCTCCCCCGGACCCATGGGTCGGCACTCTTTATAAGAGGTGAAACACAGTGTCTTGCAGTCGTAACGCTCGGCACGTCGGATGATGAGCAGAGGATAGATTCACTAGACGGTGAATCTTTCAAGACGTTCATGCTGCATTACAATTTTCCTCCGTTCAGTGTCGGAGAGGTGAAGCCTTTGAGGTCTCCGGGAAGAAGAGAGATAGGGCACGGCATGCTTGCGGAAAGGGCGCTGAAAGCAGTCATCCCGTCAAAGACTGAATTTCCCTATACGATAAGAATCGTCTCAGACATTTTAGAATCAAACGGCTCATCGTCAATGGCAACTGTCTGCGGAGGCACGCTTGCATTAATGGATGCAGGGGTACCGATAAAAGCCCAGGTTGCCGGTATTGCAATGGGTCTTATCAAGGAGGACGATAAGTTCGTTATTCTTACCGATATTCTCGGTCTGGAGGACCATCTGGGAGATATGGACTTTAAGGTCACGGGAACCGAGAAGGGTATTACTGCATTCCAACTGGATACAAAAATAGGCGGTATCCCTAACGAGATAATGGAAGAGGCGCTCGACAAGGCCAGGAAGGGGAGACTCTATATCCTGTCAAAGATGAATGAAACAATCGGTGTTCCGCGGGAAGACCTTGCACCATATGCTCCCAGGATTTATACGATGCAGATAAAGCAGGAAAAAATCCGCGAAGTCATAGGGACGGGAGGGAAAATTATCCGCAGTATCGTTGAACAGACCGGTGTAAAGATAGACATAGATGACAGCGGGCTTATCAATATAGCGTCCCCCGACGGGGAGTCGGCACAGAAGGCAATGGAGATAATCAAAAACATCATTGCCGAAGCGGAACTGGGGAAGATATATCTCGGCAAGGTGAAAAGAATTGTCGATTTTGGAGCATTTGTAGAGATACTTACCGGCACGGAGGGTTTGTTACATATATCACAGATAGCCGACAGGAGAGTCGCAAAAGTAACGGACGAAATGAGTGAGGGAGATGATGTCCTGGTCAAGGTAATCGAGATAGACAAGTTGGGGAGAATACGCTTGTCAAGAAAAGAGGCTTTAAGGGAATCGCAAGGGGAATTGCATAGGGAATCCAGACATAAAAAGGACAGATAGTTAAAAAATTTCTGTTTACTGCCATGAAAAAGCCTTGTCGTCCATTTCAGAAATCCGTTGCAAAAGCAGTTAGTTCGTCACCTGCATACAGTATCGCAAAAACATACATATTTTAAAAAGACGATGTTCAAGAAAGTATATCTGGAAAATGGGGTCCCTGTCGTAACCGAGCTGCTGAGAAATATGCGGTCCGTTGTACTCGGCATATGGGTGAAGGTAGGCTCAAGAAACGAGACGACAGAAAAAAACGGGATTTCACATTGTCTCGAGCACATGTTTTTCAAAGGGACAAAAAAGCGATCCGCGCTTGACATTGCCTTTGAGATTGATTCCCTCGGGGGCGATTTGAATGCTTTTACGTCCAGGGAAAATACGACTTTCTATATAAAGGTTCTTGACGAGTACCTCGATAAGGGTATCGAATTGCTCGCGGACATTTTCCTGCACCCGACATTTCCAGAAGACGAACTTGAAAAGGAAAAGAAGATCATAAAAGAAGAAATAAAAATGGTGGAAGATACCCCCGATGAATATGTACATGACCTTTTCAACCAGGCCATGTGGGGTAATACGGGACTGGGCCAGCCTGTTCTTGGAAGGAGAGAAACGGTCAGGTCGTTCACAAAGAACGACCTCCTGACACATATAAGAAAATACTATGGCACGATGGATATCGTTGTCTCATGTGCGGGAAATTTCGATCGTGACCACCTCATACATAATCTCAGGAAGAACCTCGGAAATTTAAGGAGGGGCTCCGAACCTGAAAGAAGGTCGCCGCCTCAGTATGAAGGGAAGGTATCAGTCTTTAATAAAGACCTGTCCGAGGCCCATATATGCCTTGGGGTAAAGGGTCTTTCACAGGTGAGCAAGGACCGCTATGGCCTTTTCGTGCTCAATACGATTCTCGGGGCCGGTGTAAGCTCGAGATTATTCCAGGAGATAAGAGAAAAGCGCGGTCTTGCCTACTCGATATACTCATTTATCGCGTCATATTTTGATACCGGCATATGGGGTGTATCTGCCGGTGTCAGCAGAAAAAAGGTCCGTGAAGCACTGGAAGTTATCATTAAGGAGATGGCCGGTCTGAGGGATACACTGAATGAGGCAGAGCTCAAACGTGCAAAGGATCAACTGAAAGGGAATATTATATTGGGTCTTGAATCGACGAGCAGTCGCATGAATAATATTGCGCGTCAGGAGATTTACCATGGAAGATATTACTCTCCAAAGGAGATCATTAATGAGATTGAATCCATTACGCTCGGGCAGATTAAAGCCCTCGTCGATCAACTGGTACGGAAGGAATATTTTTCGCTTACAGTATACGGCCCTGTAAATGAGGAGGATGTAAAAGGGATATTGCTTTAACATAATTGGTGGCATAATATAGAATCATTGCTTGAAAACAGGAGCATGTACGTGGAGAAGCCGCAGGGCTTATGTTTACGTATGAAAACCTTACCAACTTAAAGCAGTAAGAGAAGGGAGGTCATTATGCCGTCATATGAGTATGTCTGTAACAAATGTAAAAAAGCGTTTACCGTATACCTTACGATCAAGGAAGTAAATGAAAACGCTCAAGTCAAATGTGAGTATTGCGGCAGCACGGATGTCGTGAAGAAATTGACTTCCTTTTTTGCGAAAACAAGTAAAAAATCATAGGCAGCATCCTTTACTCTGTGCTTGTTGTATTAAAATAAGGGCATCACTTTTTCATTTTTAGAATCTTTTAATCTTTCTTGACATGCGTTTTACTCTGGCAGTAAAATCTTTGGCCTTTCTTTTGTCATTTTTTGGAATAAGTAATGTTATTAAAAGCGATGAGGATTGAAAAGCAATCATGACCGGCCTTGTTTTGCAAACAGAGTTCAATGACTTGTCCCTTGTAAAGAGGGGAAAGGTCAGGGATATCTACGATCTCGGAGAACACCTGCTCATTATAGCAACGGACAGAGTATCGGCTTTTGATGTTGTCCTTCCCGACGGAGTACCTGAAAAGGGCATGATACTGACACAGATATCACTCTTCTGGTTCCGTTACATGGATACAATTATTCAAAACCATGTCGTGGCCTCGGATATTGCTGATTTTCCGGAAAAAGTAAAAAAATACGGGGATATCCTTGAGGGGAGAAGCATGCTGGTGAAGAAGGCGGTCCCTTTACCGATTGAATGCGTAGTCAGGGGATACCTGTCCGGTAGCGGCTGGAAGGAATATAAAAAGGCGGGAAGTGTATGCGGCATCCGGTTGCCCGGCGGGCTTGTCAATTCTTCAAGGCTTAAAGAGCCGTTATTCACTCCCAGTACAAAGGCAGACGAGGGCCATGATGTCAATATTACCTTTAAAGAAGCTGAAGACATGGTCGGCAGGGAACTTGCAGGCAAGCTGCGCGACGTCAGTCTTCGCATATATGCAAAGGCATGTGACTATGCTGAAAAAAAAGGCATTATTATTGCAGATACAAAGTTTGAATTCGGTCTGTTCAATAATAATGTCATCATAATCGATGAACTCATCACCCCTGACTCATCGCGGTTCTGGCCATTGAAAGATTATATGACGGGGATAAGCCAGGAAAGCTATGACAAGCAAATTATACGGGATTACCTTCTTGGCCTTGATTGGGACCAGACATATCCGGGCCCTTCATTGCCGGAAGAAATCATAAGCAAGACATCTCAGAGATACAAAGAGATCCTTTCAATTCTTACAACGTAATAATCGCATTTTAAAAAGGGATTCAGAGGTTGTGCCGGCCTGATTTATAATGGAATGTGCTATTGCAATGCGCTGATTGCCACGTCGATATTTTCATACATGTCAAATTCTTTTGCAAGGCCGGAATCCTGCAAAAAAGTATAGACACGTTTTGGAGGCTTTACAAATTTAACTAATCTTTTTTGATCGTTAAAGAAAAAGAGATACTTGAGCAGGCACATTATTCCCATGCTGCTTAAATAGTTTACATGACTGAGGTCTAAAACAATATCTGATTTTTCCAGCTCTATAACTGGCAGAACCTTTTCATCAACCTGCCGGCAACTGAAAGCATCCAGGATTCCCTTCAACTTTATAATCTTCAGGTTAGGAACAGAAGGGTTCGTGCCAAAAGTAATAGTTATAGTGTTATCTTCCATTTTTTTAAATTTGGAGGGTCAGGGGAAAGTTTTATTTAAAGCAATCCTGACGCCACAAGCAATTCAACTGGCCACAGTCATGCACATAACCCGTCTTGAAACAATCGCTGTTCCCTTCACTTCTCTGGATGGCCCTGATCAGGTCAGTTTTATTGACATGTGTGACTTCCAGATTCATTTTCCTTGCAATTGCCTTAACATCCCTGAGTTTCATGATATAGGCAGCACGTTTGAATGCAAATCCGAACCCACCGCGAAGAGTTGATCCTTGATAGGGAGGAAGAAAAAGCGGCTCAAGAGACTTCAAGATAAAACTGAACGATGCAGTATCGATCTGCACCACTGCCCCCCATTGAAACTAAAGAACGATTATTACCTTATACCTATAACCCGAATATGGAGTTTTTTATCATAATGAGGTAAAAAAAATCAAGGAAAATTATAATTCTGAATTTGTAGTACAAAATACTATAAAAAAATCATACTTATAACGATATCATTACATTTATTCTCGTGAGATAATAATTATGAGGGTAAAGGGAAACTGTACTGCTTGTATTATATGTGCCTGCTCTTTGCCCTCAGGTCAAATAAATAAAAAGGCTTCTAAATTATGCAGACATTCTTTCCTGCCCATAAATTCTGTTATAGGAATGGCTTTTATCTGTCTTCTGCGCTCAGTGTTCTGAATGTCTGGGGAAAAGAGTTACAGGTCGTTTCAGGTTAAGATAAAATGATCGAAATTGAAAAATTTTACAAACAGTATTTAAATATTGATACTCCTTTCGAACACCAAATAAATTTGTGGGAGCGCATTCATGCTATAGACTTTCCTTTATTATTGAAAGCTCCCACTGGTTCGGGAAAGACAGAAGCAGTATTAGCTCCTTTTCTCTCACAATTTATTGATAACAAATTTCATATTGCACCAAGGATGATTTATGTCTTGCCAATGAGAGTTCTGGTCAATAGTGTCGCCAAAAGAATCAGGAAATATTCACAAAATTTTTTTACCAATATTATCGTTGAGATTCAACATGGGGATATACCAAACACCCCTTTTTTTATAGCTGACATAGTCGTAACAACACTTGACCAGTTTCTTTATGGCTTCGCTAGGTCAAGCGGACAGATTGGTCGGCATCTTGATATTCCAGCCGGTTCAATTGCGTCATCTATTGTAGTTTTTGACGAGGCTCACATGTATAGAGATGGATTCACTTTTTCTATAATGAGAGCCCTGATGGAAATATTACAGAAGAGTTATATTCCCTTTGTTGTTATGACAGCAACTATGCCAGAGACTCTGGAGAAGAGTTTGTTTGAAGATAAGCGCCTTTTTAAAGATGTGAAAAAAATAATTGGTAATACTTTGATAAATAGTAATCTTAAAATTAGCATTGAAAACAACCCATTGTATTCAGACGTTGATGTCAATATTTCAGAGAAGCTTTTAAATAAGACAAAGAAACACAAAACTCTCATAATTGTTAATCAGGTTAAAAGGGCGCAGAAGATTTATGAATATGTTAAAGCAATGCTTGCTCTGACAGATGACCAAATCATCTTACTTCATTCGCGTTTTACAAAAACAGATAGGAAGATTCACGAAGAAAAAGCAATTTCTCTTATTCCTCATAGAGAAGATGGAAGAGTTGTTATTCCTGAAGGTGTCGGGGTTATTGTTTCAACACAGGTGCTTGAAGCAGGCATAGATTTTTCAGCAGAACTATTACTAACAGAACTTGCACCTGCGGATTCATTAATCCAGAGGTCTGGTAGATGTGCAAGATATGAGGGTGAAAAGGGAGAAATAATAATTTTCCCGGTAGAAGGGGATAAAAGTTATTTGCCATATGAAGAAGAATATTTATCAAAAACGCTTGAATGGTTGCAAAAGAATAAAAATTTCAACATCAAAAACTTTAAAGAGGTCTGCTCTTTTGTTGATGATACGCTTGATTATCAGGCAAACGACTACGAGGCAAGGGATACTTTGATTGATCTGTACGAGTGCGTTTTGTATGCTGATAGTGAACCGAGAAATATTCAGTTGAGGGACAGCAAACCCGTTACATTAGTTGTCTTAGATATATCAAGAGGTGGTAGGGGCTCTGCTGAAGCAAGAATTGAAGATATTGTTTCGGCAACAGATATAAGAGAAGTTTCTATGAATGTTGACATTGGTGTAGCATGGGCTTTATTTAAAAAAGGCCACTTAAGATGGGAAGTTGCCTGGAATTGTAAAGAGAAGAAATACAAAGCCATTGATTTGCTTAAAAGACAGAGGCATCATGATGATGAAAAGGATATAAGAATCGGGCCGTTCAGAACTTATATAATCGAGAGAAACGATTACAAAGAAGATAAGGGAATTTACCCTGATGTCAGTGCAATTATATAGTGCACCTCCACCAAATGAGGAAAGATATATAGACCATATACAAAGGTGTAGAGAAAAGTTTGACTGTATTTTTTCAACCTTTTCTCCGGCCATCATGAGGATATTTGACTTTTCTTCTGATGAAACAACTTTGAATAATATTTTTCTTAAGATGGTTTTATTTCATGACCTCGGAAAACTAACAAAAAAATGGCAGTCAAGGATTAAACCATATAATCCTCCGTTGCCTTCTCATTCAACACTTGGTGCCACTTATCTATGGAAATCAATGCCTCCTGGTTTTAAAGAGCCTATAAGTTTTGCCGTTGCTATACATCACACAGACAGAGGACTCCTTGGAGACAATATTGAAAAACCAGATGTTCAGGCAATATTAGACGGAATAACCGATAACAATGGAAACATTAATTGGCATGAAGAAGTAAAAAATCTATCTGATTATTATTTTACTAAAGAAACTCATGATATGAATGTTATTTCATTAAAAGAAATGGCAAGGGGCTTGAGGATATGGGCGAAAGGTTGTGGCTTGCTCGAACAACATAAAAGAAGGCTTCAGGCATCTCTTGCTCATCACATATTAAAACTTTGTGATATTTCTGCAGCCACAGAGAGGAGAGAGTATAAAAAGCAAGGGGAACAAGATTATTACGGCGGATGGCGTATGGTTGAGAATATAAAAAATTATGTAGACGCAATTAGCAAAAGAGTAAAGCAATGAGTATAACGCTTTATACCCCTGCAACTGGATTTCCAGATTTAGAAGCAAAGATTGCATATGGACTGGCAAGGGTGGGGATAGAGACATTTGGAATGGAAAAAGTGGCTATACAAGATAATGGTGGCTTTTATACTGTTGCAATTGATACTAATGAAAGTGAATTTGATAAGCTTGGCAAAACTTTTAATATGCTTTGCAGTCGTTTGCTCGCGTCATCATTTATTCCTTTTAGCACACCGGGGGTAGGTGGTAGGAGTGCTGAGAGTGTACGTGTTGTGGATAATGAACTATTTTCACTTGATAATCATTTGTCTGTGAATTATATTTCAGAAAATAATAAATCAGAGAACTTTTGTAGACATAGAGATAGGAAGAAAGTAAGCAATGTTATTGGTTTCACAGCTTTTGCATCAACAGGAGTATTGTGTAAAAGAGATGGGGTTGATTATATAGATTACCAAGGATCGATCAGAAGACCTACTGATCCGAGAAAAATATGTAAAACTTGTGGAATGCTTGCTTTGCTTGGGACATGGTATGCCACTTTCGTTTTCAATGTAGCGGGCAGAGAAGTATTAGCGATTCCAATTCTAAAAAGTAAAATTGATGGTTCTAAACTGCAGGAGATTTATGCCTTACAGCATCAGATAAGAAAAAACTGGTTTGGTCAAGAAATCCCTCAAGTGCTTGTTCCCTTAATATTTTTGTCTAAAATCCCTTCATCTGCTGATATTCTGGATGGTTTCGACTTGTTTATCGCGGTCTTAAGTCGTCAGCAAGGGTACCATGTTGACAGCCTTTTTCTAATGCCTATAGGCAAATATCTGGATTTTTTAAGGGCAAGTCCTTATAACAATGCATCGGTAGATGCCATGTTGAGAAGAGAAGCATTCACAGCATTGCAAGGGTTAAATGACATAATATATTACGGTGCAATAAATTCTTTGTTGAAATTTGCTCGTTTGTATGTTCAAGAAACATCCACTAATAATTTTACTAATCTTTTGTATTCAGAAACATCAAAATACCTTTTAGAGGAGGTGGCTATGATAAGCTCTGATATTATTGAAAACCGATCTTTAGGGAGTCTTGCAAGGACATTGAGATACTTCATCAGAGAAAAAAAATACGGTTATGCTGATGATATTAGAAACGCAAGAAGAGATTCAAAAGTTTTTGAAACAACGATTGCAAAAATGCTACGGGAAGGAAGATTGCGGCTTGAACAAAAAGAAAAGATTCATCTTCCAACAGATGAAGAAATGAAAGAAGTTTTTAGGTTGGTTAATAAAGATTTTGATGAGACAAAGACAGCCCTTGTAATACTTGCTTTTTCCTTCCCAACAAGGACTGAAGAGGGAGTTTCCGAAATCATAGAGGAGGTGCAAAATGCTTAAGTTTGTGACCTTTGCGGTAAAGACCCAGTTGAATGTCCATGACCTCAATAACGAGGCTGTGGCTGGTAATGTGACGGATATCAGGATCATGGAGTTTCTTAATGAAAATGGCGAGAGACAGGAAGCACCTGCCGTTTCAGGAAGGATGCTCAAACATTGGCATTATGAAGGAATAAAGCATTTAATTGTAAATGGTTCTTATACGGCTGTTCCATTATGTGCTGGTTGTAAAGCAGGGGAGCCAATTAAGCCTGGGAATATTACTAACGGAAAATTATCACAGGATTCAGGGATAAGTGAAGAAAATGCCATTAAAAACTGTGTAGTTTGTGATAGTCACGGATATTTAATTGCGAAACCAGAAGCTACGGCAGGCGAAGGTGGAATTTCTGCCAGAAGGTCTTCAAGGGCGATGTTCTCATGGCTTATGCCTATTTTAGAAATAGACACAACCTCTAAGCAGGTAATTCATAACCGGGTTTCGTCAGACCCTAAATCTATGATGCCTTTTAATAAATCTTATGCCTCAGGAGTTTATGCCTTTGTTTCGGCACTTGATATAGACAGAATTGGACTTGTGGAGTTAAATCTCGGAGGCACGAATCCATATGCTGTTGATGACAATAATGGAAGAAAGGATAGAATTAAAGTAACAATTGAAGCGTATCGTTACATGATTTCCGGGCAGATAGGTGCCTCGCTTTCCCATGCAGTCCCTCACAACAATCCAATTGAAATTTTAGTCACATATTCTGAAAGTGGACCTTTGCCTTTTCCTGTATCACCGATGTATTCGGACTACATTTCAAAGACAGTCGGGCTCATGCCTAAAAATGCGACCATCCTCTATTGGGGTAATAAACCACCCGTTGGAGCAACAAAGAAAAATATTATTGATGATATATTTACAGAGCTACTAACCAAAGTGGGTTAGCAGTGAAAGCGATAGTCTTTAATATAAGGGTAAATTCCCTCTATTCAATCAGGATCCCATTTACATGGCAATCTGCTCTGACATATCCTGTGTTGCCACCTTCTGCTGTTATAGGAATGTTTGCGAATGCCTTGCAGCGTTATAAAAATAATAAGCACCCCTTGGAATATCTTGACCTGATTGAAAATGATTTACTTTGGGCTGGCTCAAGGCTTATAACACCTTGCGTTATAAAAAGTTATACAACTTCAGCTATTGTCAAATGGGAAGATACGCTTGGTGGTAAATTTACTAATGCCCTTGGTAGACAATATGCTTATTCTAAAAAATTACAGATAGCGGCAATCTTCAAAAGTAACACGTTTACAAGTAGTATTGCTGAGGCACTTAAAAATTCTTCCCTAACTTGCGGTGATAGTGAATCTCCTATTTCTTTGGTTAGCGAAGACATTATAAAAGATGTATCTGATGATATAAAAGACGAAACCATTCAAACAGAGTATCCAGTCCCTTTTACTCGAGATACAAAAATAATAGATGGAAATGGCCAAATTTACTTAATGCATGAAAGATGTAAAAAGAGTGGCAATACTTTCCCATTAGTTAGCTATATGGTTCCTGTACGAGAAGAACAGAAAATAATAAACCCATCATCGCTTACAGTCAAAGTATCAGATGAAAAAATATTTGTAATAAGAGGAATAGGCAATGTTTTATTAAGAGAAACTTAAGATGAAGGTAAAAACATTAATATTTAATTTCTTATGCAATGCGACTGTTAAGGGGACAGCAGACAAACTAAGGGGTTACTTTGCAAATAAATTTGGAGAATATACTCTTATTCATCATCACCTAAACGATAATAAACTTCTTTATAAGGCACCATTGATACAATACAAAATACTGGATGGAAAACCGTTTGTCCTCGGAATAAATGAAGGGGCTGACATTTTACAGAAAACCCATACAGATATAGATTATATAAAAATCGGACATAACGAATATCAAATAAAAGAGAAAACAATTGTACTTAGAACAGACAAACTTGGGACAATAAATAATAACAATACTTTTTCCTTTCTTACCCCTTGGCTTGCGTTGAATGAGAAAAATTACGACAAATACCAGCGGCTTGGATCGTGGCCTAAGAAGAAAGAGCTTCTTGAAAGCATTCTCGTTGGAAACATTATTTCAATGTCCAAGAGTCTCGGATACACTGTTCCTGAACCGATTAAAGTAAATATTGAACATATGAAAGAAGTCCCGACTAAACTTAAAGGCACCCCCATGCTTGGTTTTCTAGGGACGTTTTCGGTCAATTTTGAGATCCCGGATTACTGGGGTATCGGGAAATCTGTGTCAAGAGGATTTGGGACCGTGGTAAGACAGAATACAGACATACAGAAGACAGAAGAGATAAACAAAAAGAAGATAGTGAAGAAGGGAAAAGGAAAGATAAATAGAGAAAGCGGATTGACATTGTGATCTGACTATGCCATAGTAGCTATAAATGTAGCTACGTGGAGGTGAGGGAAATGAAGTTTGCAAATGTAAGGGAGTTGAAGAATAAAACATCCGAAATCCTGAGAAAGGCTGAAAAAGAAGCTGTTATTATTACGTCGAAAGGCAAGCCGAGGGCGATAGTAACAGCAATTTCCGAAGAAGATTTTGAAGACTATCTGCTTGAACACAGTCCTTCGCTCCTGGATATTCTGGAAGAGGCAAGAGAAGAATATGTGGCTGAAGGTGGTGTAACTCTCGAGGAATACCTTTCCAAGAGGAAAAAAAGACTTGGATGAGTTTTCTCTTATCCTGACACCAAGAGCAGTAAAAGATCTCGATGCTTTCAGTGACAGAATATGCATGAAAATCGCGGATTCTATGAACGTATTGAAAGAAGATCCATTTCCGAGAGGAAAATTGATCAGAAAAATTAAAGGGACAAGATCAACCTTTTACAGGCTTAGGATTGATAAATATAGGGTGTTCTACATGATCGAAGCTAAGAAAGTCGTTATTTTGAGGGTTCTCAGCAAAAAAGGTGCTGAAAGATTTATTCGATCTATGATTTAGACAGATATGCAGCTTGTCATAAACACATATGGTTCATATCTGAGGAAAAACGGGGAATGTTTCCTTGTAAAGAACGAGGATAAAGTCTTTGAGGTTTCTGCAAAGAAGGTTGACAGTATTATGATTACCACCAGTGCCTACCTTTCAACTGACGCCTTGAAAATGGCAACAGAAAATAATATCGATGTTATATTTCTCGATGAATTCGGAGATCCCTATGGCAGGGTCTGGCATTCAAAACTCGGAAGCACAGTCTTAATAAGAAGAAAACAGCTTGAGATCAGCGCCGTTGCTGAAGGGCTTGAGCTTGCAAAGGAATGGGTTGTGAGAAAGTTAGACAATCAGATCGATTTTATTGACAGATTGAAAAGGCCGAGAGAAGATAAACAAGAACGACTCGAAGAAGCTTCACAAGGCATCAGAGGGGTCCGGGAAAGACTCGTATCAATAACAGGAACTATTGAAGACAGGCGGGGAACAATCATGGCTTTGGAAGGTGCTGCCGGTAAAATATATTTTGACACTTTGAGCTATATCATGCCCGAGAGATTTAAGTTTGACGGCAGGAGCAGAAATCCTGCCAAAGACGAGTTTAATGCACTGTTGAACTATGGATATGGCGTGCTTTATTCCCTCGTTGAAAAGGCATGCATTATCGCGGGTCTCGATCCTTATGTGGGCTTTCTTCATACCGACAACTACAATAAAAAATCCCTTGTATTTGACCTCATTGAGATGTTTAGGATCTCTGCAGAGGAGACGGTTGTTTATCTTTTCAGTGGCAGGAAAGTGAAGGTTGAATATTTCGATGAAGTTAAAAACGGCTACACTTTGAATAAAGACGGGAAAGCGCTATTAATAGAGGCATTGAATAAAACTCTTGATAATACTGTGAGATATAAAGGCAGAAATATTCAGAAAAGGAACATGATACAGTTTGAATGTCACAGGATTGCGAACAAACTTATTCAGAAGACAGATGACAGAAACTAATAGCACAAAGAAGCAGACGAGATAGCTGCTATGATAGTCGGGTTTTCAAAAAGCCTGTTATCTGATATCTGACTTCTGGGATCTGATATTATGTTAACCTGGGTTATTTATGACATAACGGATGATAAAAAACGTACAAAGGTTGCAAAATTTTGTAAGAATTACGGTCTATACAGGGTACAAAAAAGTGCATTCTTAGGGGATCTGAACAGAAACCAGATAGACGAGTTCGTTTTAGTATGCAAGGATTTAACAGATGAAGAAAAGGACTCTGTTTATGTGTTTCCCATGTGCGAGGAAGATTTTAAAAAAGTAAAAATGATAGGCATCCCTTTTGATAAAGACCTGGTTACAGACGAGCTAAAAGCATTATTTGTATGACAAAGCAAGAAATAAGGACAAAGGAGACAGAAGACAGGCAAAAGCATAATATTGAACAGAAGAGTCTGACATATGACATCGGGTATCCGGTTCCCGGTGTCTATGTGACGGCATCAGTGCTTCTTGAATATCTCTTTTGCCCTCGTTTCATTTATTTTATGAACTGTTTGTGTATAGACCAAAATGAGGATAAAAGGTTCAAAGTTCTAAAAGGCAGGGAGGTTCATGAAGGTAAAGAGAGAGTGAATATTGATTATCTCAGGAAGAAGATAGGGTGTATTGGTAAAGAGATTAGTGTTTATATGTCATCAGATAAGTATCATATTCATGGCGAAGTGGATGAGGTGTTGACTCTGTCTGATGGAACAATGGCGCCTCTTGATTACAAATATGCAGAATACAAGGAGACAATTTTTAGAACTCATCGTTACCAGTCAGTCTTTTACGGACTATTGATAAAGGAAAATTACTGTAAAGAGGTTAAAAAGGGATATATATGTTATATAAGGAGCAAAAACCTTCTGAAGGAAATACTAATAACTGATAGAGACTTTATTGAACTTCAATCTATGATAGCTGAAATTATTGATATTACCCAGAAAGGCTATTATCCAAAACGTACAAAATATAAGGCACAGTGTATAGATTGCTGTTACAGGAATATTTGCGTGTAGCTCTTTGACAACTGAAGAACAGTGCAAGTGTACAGGGATGGTGAGCAGTGTCAGTGTAGTTTTTTACTGGCAATGATAACAGGCACTCACAACTATTTGCATGGTAGGAATTTATCGGGAAAAATTAACCATTGCGGTGAAAATTATTGTTGGTCAATGGTTTTCACCGCATGGTTTTATGTAAAAGGCAATGAAATTTGACGTTTTGAATGAAAGATTTGTATGGTTTAATATAAAAATAGGCATTTCTAAAGTTGCAAGAGAATGGCTATATTCAAATATTTTAGAGAAAAATGCTGTCTCAGAATGAGTTCCATTAAAACAAGGATTGAAACCCTTCTTCATGCGCTCCGGATCTGCTCTTACAGCATGTCTCAGAATGAGTTCCATTAAAACAAGGATTGAAACGGCCTTATTGCCCGAACGAAACCATAGAGAAGCCATGTCTCAGAATGAGTTCCATTAAAACAAGGATTGAAACATAATTGATGTTTTGTCTGTGACATTATCGAGCATCGTCTCAGAATGAGTTCCATTAAAACAAGGATTGAAACCTGCAAACTACGAGAGCGCAAAGAAGAAGGCTGACGTCTCAGAATGAGTTCCATTAAAACAAGGATTGAAACACCAAATCATAATCATATTGTTTTCCATTTTATAGAGTCTCAGAATGAGTTCCATTAAAACAAGGATTGAAACATGAAAGATCGGATGTTTTTCTCCTCGCATCTTTTCGTCTCAGAATGAGTTCCATTAAAACAAGGATTGAAACAGGCCTTCAGGCAATTCTCCTTCTTCGATCATCTTCTGTCTCAGAATGAGTTCCATTAAAACAAGGATTGAAACATGGTTAAAAAAGATATCAAAACATGGACAAAAGAGGTCTCAGAATGAGTTCCATTAAAACAAGGATTGAAACTCAATTTTTTGAGAGAGGAAGTCAGTATAGATTAAGTCTCAGAATGAGTTCCATTAAAACAAGGATTGAAACCCCTTGAGTATCTTCTCTCTTATTTCCCAGTCAAAAGTCTCAGAATGAGTTCCATTAAAACAAGGATTGAAACCTTCTCCTTGATTTATTATGCCCGTTTTACTACTAAGTCTCAGAATGAGTTCCATTAAAACAAGGATTGAAACTCATACAGGATGCCGGCTGAAACGGCCCTATCTTTGAGGTCTCAGAATGAGTTCCATTAAAACAAGGATTGAAACTGGATGAAAGGGTTAGTGCCTTCTTTTGATGGTAAAAGTCTCAGAATGAGTTCCATTAAAACAAGGATTGAAACTTATCTTTTATGATCTCAGTATTTGTTATCTTGTTGTCTCAGAATGAGTTCCATTAAAACAAGGATTGAAACTATTTCGTGGGCTGCTTCAGCTCGGGGACCATGTAGGTCTCAGAATGAGTTCCATTAAAACAAGGATTGAAACAAATTAGTAGATGCCTTTACGAACATATCAATTTGCGGTCTCAGAATGAGTTCCATTAAAACAAGGATTGAAACAGATTATTCGATAAAATTCCGCACACATCATCCGCAGTCTCAGAATGAGTTCCATTAAAACAAGGATTGAAACCCTGTAGCTGGCTCCGGCCCTTTGCATCCTCCATGTGTCTCAGAATGAGTTCCATTAAAACAAGGATTGAAACGAGCATGAAGAATCTTGGGAGGATGGTAAGAATTCAAGTCTCAGAATGAGTTCCATTAAAACAAGGATTGAAACATTGTTGGCTCATCAAGAGTATCTATAATATTATTAGCGTCTCAGAATGAGTTCCATTAAAACAAGGATTGAAACCTGTTTATCATCCCTTTACCTCCTGGTTTTTATTTGTCTCAGAATGAGTTCCATTAAAACAAGGATTGAAACTCTCTTGCGCATCTGCGACAAGGCCAGCGTGAAGGATGTCTCAGAATGAGTTCCATTAAAACAAGGATTGAAACATTGTTGGCTCATCAAGAGTATCTATAATATTATTAGCGTCTCAGAATGAGTTCCATTAAAACAAGGATTGAAACTCAGGGACGAGTTATCATAAAAGGAACTGTTGTAGCAGGTCTCAGAATGAGTTCCATTAAAACAAGGATTGAAACATTTACCCCCACTCTGATAATCATTATCCAGTCTAGTCTCAGAATGAGTTCCATTAAAACAAGGATTGAAACTTATTTAATAGCTTTTTCTTCATTCGAGCCTCGATTGTCTCAGAATGAGTTCCATTAAAACAAGGATTGAAACATTTCCCCTCAGAAACATGATTATAAATCGTATGTAGTCTCAGAATGAGTTCCATTAAAACAAGGATTGAAACTGGGATGATTCCGAATATAAGAATAAGGAATCTCACCGGTCTCAGAATGAGTTCCATTAAAACAAGGATTGAAACTAGCCTTTGATTGTTTTCATCTAAACGCCTCCTGAAAGTCTCAGAATGAGTTCCATTAAAACAAGGATTGAAACCCTTTTATTTTGTTGTTGTATCCAATTCCTGCCCCGTCTCAGAATGAGTTCCATTAAAACAAGGATTGAAACCTGTTGGTTTGATGAGGAAAAATGCTCATTGGGGATGTCTCAGAATGAGTTCCATTAAAACAAGGATTGAAACTCCATTGGTTCGCATGATAATCCTACTTCCAACAGTCTCAGAATGAGTTCCATTAAAACAAGGATTGAAACTTTATTCAGGTGGCTGATTCGTTTGCCCTCTATCCCGGGTCTCAGAATGAGTTCCATTAAAACAAGGATTGAAACCTGTTTATCATCCCTTTACCTCCTGGTTTTTATTTGTCTCAGAATGAGTTCCATTAAAACAAGGATTGAAACATGACTTATCGTAATATTGATACTCGTTGTATGCAGTCTCAGAATGAGTTCCATTAAAACAAGGATTGAAACCAGAGCACTATACCATTATTAATATCTCCAATAAGATGTCTCAGAATGAGTTCCATTAAAACAAGGATTGAAACTCTCAGGAATGAGGTTCTGAAACTGCCGGATGTCGGTCTCAGAATGAGTTCCATTAAAACAAGGATTGAAACACAATAAAGGGGACCAAGGATCAGCATTAATATTGTTGTCTCAGAATGAGTTCCATTAAAACAAGGATTGAAACTGATATACCATCGTTAACATTTTCTTTTGAGTTTGAGGTCTCAGAATGAGTTCCATTAAAACAAGGATTGAAACTCGCCCTGGCTTGAGATATCAACCATGTCGAGGTTGTCTCAGAATGAGTTCCATTAAAACAAGGATTGAAACTAGATGAAAAAGGATGGAATCAAGTAGATTTTGCAAAGGGTCTCAGAATGAGTTCCATTAAAACAAGGATTGAAACTTTGTGGTATGCCACGCCCTGAAGGTCAGCTTGTGGTCTCAGAATGAGTTCCATTAAAACAAGGATTGAAACATAAAAAAGAGGATATTATCTCACTGTCTCAGTTTGTGTCTCAGAATGAGTTCCATTAAAACAAGGATTGAAACTATTTGTATGTCCGTGATAACTGGTATTCTTCCCAGTTGTCTCAGAATGAGTTCCATTAAAACAAGGATTGAAACACATCTGTTTCCACTCAGAGGGAGATAGCAGAAACACGTCTCAGAATGAGCTCCATTAAAACAAGGATTGAAACGTTATTATGCTAATCTCTTTCAGAGTGTAGAGTTTCAAGTCTCAGAATGAGTTCCATTAAAACAAGGATTGAAACCAAATTGTTATATCCCTGATCTCGTTATTTTCAATCCAGGTCTCAGAATGAGTTCCATTAAAACAAGGATTGAAACATAGATATGCGGTACAACATGGGGGCAAAGACATTGTCTCAGAATGAGTTCCATTAAAACAAGGATTGAAACAATTGGAGATTGATAGCGGAGACTTAGATAATGATTTTGTCTCAGAATAAGCTCCATTAAAATATCAGGCTTAAAATAGCAACCGGCGAGGTAATTAAGAATGAATTTTATTAGCTCCTCCGGAGGGACCTCCATTTCCCCTCAACTCCAATCCCCTTGCCAGGGACGGTACGGCTGGTGGATTCACCGTGTCGGAGAAGCTGTTTACTATTTTTATAATATAGTAATGGGTTGTCAAGATGATCGAGATAGATCTGCTACATAGTTTGAGGGTTTTTTTTTCCGGTCCCGTTGCAGCGATCTGTGTCCCTGCGGTAGCGGTAAGAAATACAAGAAGTGCTGCGGGATGAATTGAGAATGATGGTTATCAAAATGGATATCTCAGAGCAGGACAATTTATTGACAAAGTCTTAGTTTATCCTTACTATAAAAGTAAGGAATAGATTCCTTACAAGGAGGCGTTTATGTTGACGGCAAAGGTTACGTCCAAGGGGCAGATAACTATCCCCAAAAAGGTCAGGAACGGGCTTGGCATACAACCGGGTGAAAATGTCAGCTTTGAGGAGAAGAACGGTGTGTTCTATATTAAAAAAGCGATGAAAAAGTCCCCTTTTGACAAGTGGGTCGGTAAACTTAAAACACGCAGGCGACAAAGGACGGATACAATAGTTGATGAACTGAGGGGTAGATGATAACCGCGGTTGACACCAATATACTGCTTGATATACTCATTCCCGATGATAAGCATCTTCAGCAGTCAAAGAGACTTCTTGATGAATATGTGTTAAAAGGACAACTGATAATATGTGAGATTGTTTATGCTGAACTCGCCTCACAATTTTCATCCGGAAGAGAATTGAAGGATTTTTTGTCAGATACAGGCATCAGGCTTATTTCTTCTACAGCAGAAACGCTATGTAAGGCTGGAGAGAAGTGGAAAAATTACGCAAAAGGCAAAAAGCAGGTTTTTCAATGCCCGCAATGCGGAGCAGATACAACCATTACATGTCATAAGTGCCATTCTGTTATTACAGTCAGGCAACATATTCTCAGTGATTTTATCATAGGCGCCCATGCGATTCATAATGCTGAATTGCTTCTTTCAAGAGATCGGGGGTTTTATAAAACATATTTTAAAGATTTGAATGTTATTGAGTAGCAGCTATCATTTATATGGATCTAAATCCCGTCAAAACAAAAATAGGACGCAATGATCCCTGTCCCTATGGGATATAAAGTATCCCGCCTCAGCTCTATCTCTATCATCTTAACAACCTCATGGGATATGCTAAACTATGATTAGGGCAAGAGGTCGGGCTGACTGGGCCTCCGGTGAAATCCGGAGATGAGCCTATGGGGGTCGCCATCCTCACTTTTGCTTATTGATTCCCCTGTATTTTGCCCGCACCTGCTTTTCGGCCTTTTCATCTGTTGTTTTAAAGACTCAGAAAGTAATTTTCTTTTCAATCCTTCGTTGTCTTTAACGAAAGGCGGTACAGCATGTTATCACCCCATAAATATACAAGCCGCCTTTTGCCCTGCTGATAAAACAGGGATTGAAACACAGATGAGGAGTTTAGAGTATGCAGAATCAGAATATACAGGCTCTATAAAGATAAATAAATTGAAATTATTACCCGGTAAAGGAGATGTGGTAAATTTTGATCACAGTCCATATTGAATGTGTTATAGTATGTGTATAAGGAGGTGTATGATAATGAGGACAAATATTGTTCTGGATGATGAAATTGTAAAAAAAGCATTCAGATATTCCAAGGCAAAAACGAAAAAAGAGCTTATCAACGAGGCGCTGAAGGAATTAATAAATTCGCGCAAGAGATTAGACTTGAGAGATTTGCGGGGAAAGATAGGGTTCAGATCAGATTATGATTACAAAAAATTAAGAAAGGGCAATTAATTTGATACTTGTTGATACTTCAGTACTGATTGATTATCTGACGGGTAAAGAGAATGACGCAGTACATAAATTACAGTTTATTCTCGATAATAGCATCCCGTTTGGGATCAGTTCGCTTATTTATCAGGAAATCCTGCAAGGTGTCAGAACAGAAAAAGACTTTAATGAGGTAAAAAAATACCTCGATACGCAGCGGTTCTATTCACTCAAAGAAGAAAAAGAATCTTATGCCTCTGCTGCAAGGATTTATTTTAAATGCAGAAAGAAAGGCATTACGATAAACAACACCATAGACTGTCTTATTGCCCAGACTGCAATTGAGAATAATTTATATCTGCTGCACAACGATTCTGATTTTGATAATATTTCTAAAGTTGTCAATTTGAAGATGTTCAGTCTTTAGAAGCCCTTGACCAATGTTTTTTTTACATGGTATTTTATGACTGCCTGCCTGATGGGCGATCAAGCATATTGGAAAAATCTCTATATATAAGGAAAAGAAAAAAGTGACATACCGTAACCGGTCAAACTGCGGTCAACTGAGCTTATCTGATGAGGGAAGGGAGGTTTCGCTTGCAGGATGGGTAGATGCACTTCGGGATCACGGAGAGGTGCTCTTTATTCACCTGCGTGACCGTAGCGGTATTATCCAGGTTGTTTTCAGCCCGGAATCCACGTCGCAGGAGATCTGCGACAGGGCAGGACTCCTTAAGAACGAATTTTGCGTATTCCTGACCGGCTTGGTGGTCAAACGTGCAAAAGGCACGGAAAATCCAAATATTATTACAGGGGATATCGAAGTGCTCGCCACGGACCTAGTTATCCTGAAGAAATCCAATACATTGCCGTTCCCCATATCGGAAAAGTCCATGGTTGCCGGCACGTCAATAAAGCGGGATGAATCGATAGCCGAGGATCTGAGGCTCCAGTATCGCTATCTTGACCTCAGGCGACCTACGATGCAGCACCACCTTATGAAAAGGCACCGCATACTGAAGGCTGTCCGTGATTTCCTTGATGAACAAGGGTTTATTGAAATAGAGACTCCCATGTTGACCAAAAGCACACCCGAAGGAGCCAGGGACTATCTGGTTCCCAGCAGGCATCACCCGAAGAATTTTTATGCACTACCGCAGTCGCCCCAGCTATTCAAGCAACTCCTCATGGTAAGCGGTATGGAGCGGTATTTCCAGATCGTCAGGTGTTTCCGTGATGAGGACCTTCGTCCAAACCGCCAGCCAGAGTTTACACAACTCGACCTGGAGGCATCATTCATCGATGAGGAGTTCATCTATGAGCTTCTGGAAGAACTGTCCACCCGGATGTTTGAAGTGGGGGGAATAAAACTGCCCCGTCCTTTTAAGAGAATGACCTGGCAGGAAGCCATGGACAGTACAGGCTCGGACAGGCCGGACCTGCGCATTGGAATGACATTCAGAGACGCTACCGACATTTTCTCCGATACGGGTTACGGCATTTTCAGGCAGGTTCTCAAAAGGGGAGGGTGCATCAAGGGTATCAACGTCAAGGGCCGGTCCGACCAACTGAGCAAGAATATACTCCAGAACGAGTATGCGAAAGAGATTGTCCCTGGCTTTGGCGCAAAGGGCATGACCTGGATGCGTGTGCTTGACGGAGGGCTGGAGTCCAACATAGTTCAGTTTTTCAGTGAGAAGGAGAAGAAGGAAATCCTAAAACGCTTTGAAGCAGAAAACGGGGACGTGGTTCTCATGATCGCTGACCCGTCATGGGCCCTCGTGTGTTCAGCTCTCGGCCAGCTGAGGCTCCATATTGCAGAACGGCTGAGCATGATTCCTAAGGATGTATTTTGCCCTGTATGGGTAACGGATTTCCCGCTCTTTGAGGAGACTGAAGATGGAATAACTTCAAACCATCATCCTTTTACCATGCCTGACAGAACAGACTTTGACCCTGGAAATACCGAGGAACTTTTAACATTGCGTTCGCGTGCTTACGACCTTGTCGTGAACGGAGAGGAACTCGGTGGCGGAAGCATCCGGATAAACGATAGAGAATTGCAGAACAGAATGTTTCAGGCCCTCGGACTTTCCGAGACAGACGTGGAAGAAAAATTCGGTTTTTTCATTCGCGCCCTCGAATATGGGCCTCCTCCCCATGGCGGCATTGCACTGGGGATCGACCGTGCTGTTGCCATGATTTTAAGAACATCTTCGATCAGGGAGGTAATCGCATTCCCAAAGAACCGCAGTGCCTTTTGTCCGCTAACACAAGCGCCTTCTCCGGTAGTATCGAAACAGCTCGCCGAACTGGGCCTTCTTGACATGGGTGGGACACAAACGATGCCCGGTTCCAGGGAGCAGCAGGACCTGATTGATTCGCTTTCCTGGATGTCCCGTATCAGCATTAACTCAACTGAGCGTCCTGCGATAATTGAGGCGGTGCAGGATGCTTCAGCCCTTGCAGAAACAGTCAGCCGCCATGCAGGGGAAGACGAACCACTATTTTCTGTTGTTACCATAGAAAATCGTACCCGGGCCGGGACTGAGGCCCGCATGAGCCCGTTAGCGGAAAAAGGTGAACTGTTTAAAAACGCACCGTCAGTAAAAGGAGGCTACTTTAAGGTAGCTAGCATTCTTGAATAACCCTGACAAGGCATTTACCTTTGACTGAAAAGTATTTTGTCCCGACAAAACTCGGGATTGAAATTAAAAGATTTTGGAGGAGGCTTTGCCCCCGGTTCAAGACACAATCGCATCTTTGGAATAAGGTTAGCAATGGCGCCGGATATATTTACCTATAAGAACCCTTTACCGCAAACATCCACAGAAGGCGGTGTGCTTGCCGGTAAAAAGGTCGTCATACAGCCTAGCATGTCTGCACGCGGATGGCTTACCAATGCAGGCTCTCCTGCCCTTGAGGGTTTTGTTGCCATAGAAGACGCAACGGTAATAACCCGTATCAGGAATGCGGGAGCTTCTCTTGTCGGCAGCACCCTCATGAGTGAACTGGGGTTTGGAATTTACGGCGACAAAGGAACCCAGGCCCTCTGCGGGGGCGAGGCTGATATTGCCCTGATCACAGACACGATGGGAGAAGTGCGTGTTGCCGCTGCAACATCCGGTCTTTTCGGATTCAAACCAAGTTACGGTATCGTTTCCCGTTTCGGCCTGATCGGAATTGTTCCTTCCATGGAGTGCTATGGAATTATGGCGAAAAGTCCGGAAGATATAATTACCACCATGGGGGTGATAATCGGCAAAGACGAAAATGATTTCTCCATGCCTGATGAAGATCTGCCAGGTTTCAGTATGCCAGGGGAACCACCGGGGACAAAAGGGGTTGCCGGTGTCATTAAGGAATGTCTCGTCACCCTGGATGATACCGAAATCAAGGCGTTTGAGTCATTGCTTGCAAAGATAGAGGAGGCCGGGTTAATTGTACAGGAGGTAAGCCTTGAGAACTTCGGGCTTTTTCAAGCCGTTCACAATGTAATCGGTTCTGTGGAGGCATCCTCCAGTGCCGGCAAGTTCGACGGTGTCCGTTACGGTCACAGGACTGTTTCTGCAAAGAACTGGAATGAGATGTACATGAATTCACGTGGAGAATCTTTCGGGTCGCTTGTAAAGGCGTATCTGTTTCAGGGGGCCTATTTCCAGTTTGAAAACTATACTGCATTTGAAAATGCCTGCCGCATCCGTCGCCGCCTTATTCGGGATACTGAAAAATTGTTCGAACATATCGATGTTCTTGCATTGCCTGCACGAAGGCTTCATCATGATCCTGCCAGGGCAGGGACAGTCAGAGAGACATACGATGCATTTTCGCTTACCCTCCTTGCCAACGTAACAGGTTATCCTTCCCTTCAGATTCCGTCTCTTAGTCCGGACAGTGGAGCTGACCCTGGTTTGCAAATCATTAGTCCCCGTCTCAGCGATGCCCGTTTATTGGCTACAGGCATGAGTATTATTGTTCATGGAGCAAAAAAGACATGAAGTATGAAGCTGTCATCGGTCTTGAAATACATGTTCAGCTAAACACTGCTACCAAGCTTTTCTGCGATTGCCATAACCGGCCGGGCGACCAGCCAAATCAGAATACGTGTCCCATTTGCCTCTGGTTACCCGGAGCACTGCCAAAATTCAGCCAGGAAGCGCTGGAAAAGGCAACCCTGGCATGCCTTGCCCTGAATTGCACTGTTCAGAAGGAGAGCGCTTTTGACCAGAAGGTGTATTACTACCCTGACCTGCCGAAAGGATTTCAGCTTTCACAACATCACAGGCCTCTGGCCAAAAATGGCTGGCTCGATATCCTGGGCGAGGACAAAGCCGTGAAGAGATTGCGGATACACCATATCCACATGGAAGAGGATGTTGCCAGGCTTGTTCACGAGACAGAAGGTCGGACCCCGGTCAGCCTGGTTGATTTCAACAGGGCAGGTACCCCGCTGATAGAGATCGTGACCGAACCGGATATGCGGTCCCCCCACGAAGCCACTGAATTTATTAGAGCTTTAAGGGCGCAATTGCGATATACCGGCAGTTCGGATTGCAGCATGGAACGGGGGACACTAAGGGTAGATGCGAATATATCACTGCGTCCTGCGGGCACGGATGTGTTTAATACAAAGGTAGAGGTTAAAAACATGAATTCGATTCGCAACGTGGCGGACGCGATTGCTTACGAAATCAGGCGTCAGACAGAATGCCTCGAAAGGGGGGAGCCCATCGTGATCCATACACGGCTTTGGGATTCTGAGAAAAATGTTACGACAGCGATGCGCGGTAAATTTTCCGGTCCTTGCATACCGGACCCATCAGTACCTGGGATATTGGTTACCGATGCATGGTTACAGGAGATGTCGGACAGGCTGCCTGAGATGCCGGGCCAGAAATCGGCTCGTTTTTTGAAAGAATACGGCCTGAACTATGAAGAAGCCTCAAGCATGACACAGGAACAGGAACTTTCAGAATTTTTTGAAGAGGTTGTAAAAGAGAACCTGCCTCCGCGCAAGGTTGCAAGCTGGATGGCTACCCATCTAATCCCTTTCCTAAGGGACAATAATATTACTATAAAGGATACACCTCTGACTCCGAAGCGCTTTGCCGGTCTCCTATTTATGCTCGAGAATGGCGTAATAAACGCCAATGCAGCCAAGGAGGTGCTGACCAGGCTTGTTTCGAGTGACCAGTCACCCGAGGAGATTATTGAAAAAGGCCGTTTTCGGCAAGTTTCCGATAACGAGGAGCTTGAGGCACTTATCGATGGGATACTTGCAAACCACCCCTCTGATGTCGAGGATTTCCGAAATGGGAACCCAAAGGTAATGGGATTCTTCATGGGCCTGGCTATGAAGGCATCCGGGAAGAAAGCAAATCCTAAGCTCTTAAAGGAAATACTTACTAAGCGGCTTAGTTGAAATAGAGATTCCAGTATTATATGAGCTTATGATGTGCAAAATTGTATTTTCTTATAATCTATCTTTGATTAAGCCGACTATGTAAAAGTTCCTCAATTTCTGCAATTCTTTTTTCATCTACTGGATGAGTGGACAAATATACCAATGGATTTCTACCCTGCCTTCCCTGTTTCATCCTTTTCCAAAACTCCAGAGCTCCGATAGGATTATATCCTGCCTTATCCATCAAAGCAATGCTGATACGGTCTGCTTCCAGTTCCTGTTTTCTGCTAAAGGGAAGGATTACCCCGATTTCGGTTACCAGTCCGTAAGCCTGGTTTAATGCTTCAAGCACCATGGGGTCATCAACATCCATAATCAAATTGAGGGCTATCTGTCCTGCCTGCGCAAGCAAAGCTGTACTCATTCGCTCTGCACCATGCCGTGCCATGGCGTGTCCTATCTCATGACCTATTACAGCAGCCAATCCCTTTTCATCCCTTGTATAAGGAAGGATGCCTGTGTAAATGCCTACCTTACCCCCGGGAAGGCAAAAGGCATTTGCTGTGCTGTCATCTTCAATAACTATGAATTCCCAATTATAATTGGTACGATTGGAAGCTTTTGCTATCCGGTCCCCTACCTTTTTTACCTGGTTAATCAAAGTTTGGTTTTTGCTGAGATGTGTTTCCTTTTTGATCTTCGCGAACGCATCTTCCCCCATCTTTATCTCGCTCGATTCAGGAATGAGAATCAGTTGCTTCCTCTCCGTTACAGGTGCTTCCTTGCACGAAGTAAAAAACAAAGCAACGGAAAACAATATAATTAAGTGTAGCAGGGTTTTAAGCACGCTTCTATTTTGTAACGCTAATATCATTTATCATTGCGGCGCATCGAAAGCCTGGTGCCTTTTCTGTTTTCTTGTTCCTGACAGTATGTTCAAGGTTTCTACAAAACCCGAAAAACCCATCGCAAAATAGATGTATGCCTTTGGTATGTGGAATCCCATCCCCTCTGCCGTTAAGGTAACCCCTACCATTAGAAGGAAACTCAATGCAAGCATTTTAAGTGAAGGATGACGGTAAATAAAATTACCGATTGCATTTGAGGCCACCAGCATGAGCAGCATGGCGATAACTATGGCTGCTATCATGACCCCGAGTTTCTGTGCCATGCCTATTGCCGTAATAACCGAATCAATGGAAAAGACTATGTCAAACAGGATGATTTGCGTGACAACGGCTACAAAGGTAGCCTTTACTTTAGCGATTGTCTGTTTGGCCTCTATTTCGAACATCCCGTGTATTTCATGGGTTCCCTTGTATAGAAGGAAAAGCCCCCCGGCCATCAAAATGAGGTCGCGGACCGAAAAATTGATACCGAATAATGTAAATAGAGGTATTGTTAAGCTTGCAAGCCACGCAATGCTCAGAAGAAACAGGATTCTTGTTATAAGGGCTAACCCGATGCCGATTTTACGGGCTTTTGCTTGCTGCTCATAAGGCAATTTGCTGGTCAGCAGGGAAATCACTACAATATTGTCTATCCCCAGAATTATTTCTAAGGAAGTCAGGGTTATCAGACTTATCCATATATGTGAATCTGTTATCCATTCCATTGGCTCTGCTCCCTCCGGGCTGATCCTAAAGTTAATAGGATTTTTATTGATACCATCAAACCTGTTGTTTTAACTCCATTCATTTTATTCCTCCTGTTCCCATAAAAAAAGACCCTCACCACGAAATGTAGGCTGATCGTGATAAAGGTCTTGCTTGTTAGTTTATCTAACCAGTGGTACCAGTCTGCCTCGGGCAGACGTGTTAGTGATAGCCACTGATTCAGCTACTCCCCTTTATTCATCATAAATTATACGAATAAAAGATATCCTGTCAAGCCATCCATTCAAGTGGGGATGAGAGTTTATTTTGAGATAAAAATCTTTAAGCTTTTGTATATAGCAGTCTGTAGACGGGGATAATGTAAAATTATATTTTGACACAAAATAAATTTATATCTTGAAAACTACAATAAAGAAACGTATGCTAAACCATTGAAACGAGGTTCGCTAAGAATTAAATCATCTAATATGGGTGTTAGGCATCATGGTGCAAGAAAGAAAGGGGAAATTATTAGTCGTTGACGATGAAGTCGAAACCTTAACCCCATTAAGTGACCTTCTTTCAGAATGGGGGTACGATGTGACAATGTGCACGTCGGGTAAGGATGCTCTGGAAGCATTCAGGGAGCAGTCTTTTGATGTGCTCATCACTGACCTTGTCATGCCTGAGATGGATGGGATCGAATTAATCAGGGAAGCAACGAAGTTAGACCTGCTCCTTGTAAGCATCGTAATAACGGGGCATGGAACGATTCAGACTGCGGTTGAGGCAATGAAAAACGGCGCTTATGACTACATTATGAAGCCTATAGAATGGAAACTACTCAGGACAATTATTTCCCGTGCAGTGGAAACAAGTAGACTTCGCGAATCGGAGAAAAGATACCGCTCAGTTGTTGAGGATCAGACCGAACTCATCTGTCGCTCGAAACCGGGTGGAATAATTACGTTCGTTAATGAGGCATGCTGCCGTTATTTCAATAAAAAACCCGAAGAACTGATAGGCAGGAGTTTTATGGAGTTCATTCCTGAGGAAGATCATGGATGGGTTCGCAGGCAATTTGCAGATCTCAGTCCGCATATCCCGGTAGTAACGTGCGACCACCGTGTTTTCCTCACAGATGGAAGCATAGGCTGGCAGCACTGGACCAATAGGGCTTTTTTTGATGAAAAAGGCAATATAATCGAATACCAGTCAGTAGGTTGCGATATAACCGAACGCAAGTTGACGGAAAAAGCCCTGAAAGATTCCGAGGAAAAGTTCAGAGAACTTGCCGACAGTATAACAGATGTCTTTTTTGCGATGGATGAGGACCTTAAATACATTTATTGGAATAAAGCATCAGAAAATCTTACGGGGGTTTCAGAGAAGGACGCCATAGGGAAATCTATTTACGATATTTTCCCTGATACCCCCGAGATAAGGAATGCTGAAAGAGTATACCGGGAAGTACTAATAACCCGGCAGCCGCGAAATTTTATAACAGAATATCAAATCGGGGACAAAGACTATACCTTTGAAATCAATGCATATCCTTCTAAAAAGGGACTGTCTGTTTTTGTCACTGACATTACCGAGCGTAAGCGGACAGAGAAAGCATTGCAGGAATCGGAGGAGAGATATAGGCTCCATTTTGAGAATGTGAACGATGTCCTCTATTCTATTGATACTGAATTAAGAATAATCAGCGTCTCGCCCTCTGTCGAGAGGATATTGGGATATAAATGTGAGGAACTTATCGGCCAGAGGTTCGGGGATTTGAATATTTTGGCCCCACAGTCTCTCAAAGCTGCTGTTACAGATACGATGCGCATCCTGTCCGGCGAGACAATATCTGCTTCGGTATATGAATTTATTACCATGGACGGATCAAAGAAGTTTGGAGAGGTCAGTGGCTCCCCGTTGTTCCGTGACGGGAAAATTGTCGCTGTAGTATCAGTAGCCAGAGACATTACAGAACGGAAAGAGGCCGAAGAGAAGCTGAAAAAGTCGCATGAGCTTTTACGGGCTCTTTCTATACGGCTCTCTGAGGTAGAAGAGGCTGAAAGAAAGCGGCTGGCGCAGGAACTACATGATCAGGTAGGCCAAAATTTAACCGCCATCGGAATAAACCTGAACAACCTGCCTGCACTTATTTCACCAGGTGAAGCGGCAAAGATACAGGAACGGGTAAAAGATATACAGAAACTTCTCGCTGAAACTACGCAAAGCATCCGTGATGTAATGTCGGAACTCAGACCGCCTGTTCTGGATGATTTTGGCCTTGCGGCATGTATTAACTGGTACGGTAACAGGTTCTCTGAACGTACCGGTATAGGGATAAAAATGAGAGGCAAGGTACTGAAGCCCCGTCTGCCTGCGATGCTGGAAACAGTTTTATACCGGATTGTACAGGAAGCATTGACAAATATTGCAAAGCATTCAAAGGCAGGCAGTATTGAAATTATATTAAAAGAGAGTCAGGGGACGGTAAAACTCGTTATTTCAGATGACGGGATCGGGTTTTCTCCCGAGACTGTTTATAAAACCAAGATGTGGAAGGCATGGGGTTTACATACCATGAGGGAACGTGCTGAGGCAATGGGCGGTTCTTTCCGTATCAGGTCAAAACCAGGGAAGGGGACAAAGGTCATCGTGGAAATCAAAAGGACCGGCTGATAAAGGATTATGTCAAATTAAACATAGGGCTTAGGTGAAATAGTTACGAATATCGTTTACAACTCACGACACACCGTTTTTCTAACCAGTCAGCTTCTTTATCTCCTCAAGAAGTTCCTTTCTGTTTATAAGCCCTTTTTTCTTTAACAGATTAATAAATGCCTCCTGTGTGATGATATTCCTTTTTACAATTTTTCTTCTTTCACCTAAATTTATATAACCCGCCCTCTGTAATTCTTTAATCAGCAACATGAATTTTTTTTCGGTCTTCCTTAGCCCTTCTTTTACCTTATCTAACTGTTCTCCCTGGTCTTCAATCTGTTGGCGGAGATTCATCAGCATTTTAAGAACATTTTTTGTAAGGAGTGGAATTTCTTTTTTGGAACTTCCGGAAACTGAATTGAGTATTTCGTCCATTAATTCTTTAAATTCTTTCTTTTTCCCCATTTGCTACCCCTTATTTATTGTATCTTTAATAGGTTCCTGTTTTAAATATACAATTTTTGATTTTTTTAATGAAGTAAGAAATGCAGAAAGAACCCTGAAGCATGTCTGAAAGAGATTGGAAGTATAATGATAAAATAATATAATTAGTAGTGTCCGATAAAAATTAATGCATAAGGACTGAAAAAAAAGATATTATTAAGGTGCCTTTTTCTAATTACGTTAAAGAATATGGTCTTATTTGTCACCCTGAACTCGCCTGCCCGCCGTCATTCTGGAGGGTTTCAGGGTCTCATAACCTATTGTTTTTAAGAGATGCTGTCTGCACGCGGGCGGATTCGCCGAGGGTGAAAAATAAATTCAGCATGACATTTAAGCGGACACTACTAATAAATATAAAGTAAAGGTTTTTGTATCATATGTTATTTTCCTGGATTGCTTTTAGCTGCCTCAGTTACGTTCAGGATGTTGAATGAAATGTCGACTTAGAAAGGGGGGATATGAAAACAACTATTATTTACGATAATACTGTCTTCAGGAAGGACCTCCGGGCTGACTGGGGCTTTTCTGCCCTGGTAGAGGCAAAAGGGAAAAAGCATCTTTTTGATACAGGCGGAAGTGGTTCTATTCTGCTTTCAAACATGAAAAAATTGAAAATTATCCCCAAGGATATTGACGAAGTCTTTATTTCCCATTCCCATTTTGATCATACCGGGGGCTTATCCGCTTTTCTTGACCAGAACAATGAAGTCAGGGTGTGGGTCCCCAGTTCTTTCCGTGGAGTTAAAAACGCAAAAGAAGTTATCGAAATAGAAAATTCAAGAAAGCTTTATGAAGGAATTTATTCCACAGGACAATTAGACGGGATAGAGCAGTCCCTTTGCATTGAAACACAAAAGGGTATTGTAATCGTAGCGGGATGTTCACACCCTAGAATGGAGGATATTTTAGCCGCGGCTTCCCAGTTCGGCAGAGTTTACGGGATTATAGGAGGCTTGCACGGAAACAGGCCCGAATCCTTGAAGAGTTTGGATTTGATATGTGCGACCCATTGCACTCAATATAAAAAGGAAATAAAGTCTCTGTATCCCGGGAAATATATTGAAGGAGGGGCCGGGAAAGTGATAGAGATTTAAATGGATAGCGAGCGTATTCCCCGTGGTCTTGCCACGGGGTTTTCGCCACGGCGAATCCGCCTGAGTGCGGAAGCGAGCGAATAGAAAGAATAAAGAATTCCTTACATTAATCCCGAAAAAATTCGGGACTGCGGTATTGCCGCAGGGAATCTTTAATTGAGGCATCCGGGAGATATCAAAAAGGGAAAGCAGGGTTAATCTTTATCTGATAAGAGGCTGGATTTTTTGGCCTGCAATAGAAAACTTAAACCATATGACTATCAAGGAAAATGTAAAAACGATATTGGGTAAATTGCCGGAGGATGTAGAATTAGTGGCAGCGGCAAAAGGGAAGAAACCCGAAGACATCCTGGAGGCAATTGAAGCCGGAGTAAAGATCATAGGAGAAAACTATATAAGAGAAGCGAAAAGAGCATACCAGGTAGTAGGTGACAGGGCACGATGGCATTTTATAGGGATCCCAAAAAAGGAAAAGCATGACCTTTTAAGGAGGAAAACCCTGGAGATGTTCGATATGATAGAGACGGTTGATTCTGTGGAAATAGCGGCGGGAATTGACCTGAAATGCAGTGAAATAAAGAAAGTAATGCCGGTTTTAATAGAAATAAACAGCGGTAGGGAACCTCAGAAATCGGGAGTCCTGCCTGAAGATGCTGAAGCATTGATTAGGGAAATTTCAAGTCTGCAAAATATAAGGGTCATGGGTCTGATGACAATGGGCCCCAGGTTCGGCGACCCTGAAGGTTCCAGACCTTATTTTGTCAAAACCAGAAGGGTTTTTGAGCGTATCAGGGAGATTGATTTCCTGAATGTAGAGATGAAGTATTTATCTATGGGGATGACAAATTCGTACCATATTGCAGTCCAGGAGGGCGCAAATATGGTGAGGATAGGAACCAGGATATTCGGAGAAAAAAAACGGCAGGAAGGTTAAGCGGTAAGGCATTTCGAGCACCTCTTGCCGGGAATATTTAGATAAAAAATTCCCCCGCACATTTTAAGGTTATATCCATGTTGAGCCTTCTTAATTTTCAATTCTTCGATTGACTTTTATAACAAACCAGGGCTCATCCCCTACTTATTTTGGAGAGAGTGATTTGGTATAATATTATTAAGGTTCGTTTATTTAACTATCAGAAGGCAGATATGCGAGGGTACAATGAAGGAAATTAGAACCGTAAAATCCCTGTTTATTTATTTAATTATTTTAATCGTTTTTGTTAATGTTCCGTCTTTTCTGCTTGCCCAGGATAGTCAGACAAACCCCGGGCCAGCACCTGATTTAATTAGGGCAGAAAAGATAGAAACAGACACCTCAACCCCGGAAGGATCCCCCGGCATGAAGGTGTATAAAGACCCCGTAACCGGAGAATTTTTGGATTCCCCCCCGCCTGAACTGACCCCTGCAGAAATACCCGGGGTAGAGGATGAGGCAACCAGCACATCAAGCGAGGGGCTTGAGGAAAAGAAAGTCGACAAGCCGGGCGGTGGCGTCATGATGGATTTAAAGGGCCGCTTTCGGTACCACCAAAAAGCTACTAAGGACGCTGAAGGCAATGTCATCATTCATTGTACTCCTGAAGTTCCGGTAGCAACTGAAAACAATAAGACAGATATCCGGCGAATCCCTTCCCCTGATGAGCAGGAATAACTACATAAAAGCCGTTACCGGAATCAAAAGGTTTTTTATCTTAATCCTATTGTCAGTATCCTTCTTCATTGCATTTTCGACTGATCTTCCACCATCGTATGCAGCCAAAATAACCATAGTAAATTTAGACAAACCTAACGAAGGTTTCAACGATAAGACCGCTTGGACCCCTTCGGGCGGTAACCCTGCAACAACATTGGGACAGGCCCGGCTGAACGCCTTTCAATTTGCTGCCAACATCTGGGGCAGCTTTCTTGTAAGTAACGTGGAAATCTTTGTAGATGCCAACTTTGATTCGATGCTCCCCTGTGATGCCAGCTCGGCTGTTCTCGGGCATGCAGGTCCTAATTATGTATTAAGAGATTTCTCAGGTGCTCCTGTTGCAAATACCTGGTATGTGCAGGCCCTGGCCAATTCCCTTTATGGAAGTGACCTGTTGCCCGCATATAACGATATAAACGCTACCTTTAACAGTAACGTAGATAATTCGAGTTGCCTTGGAGGCACCGATTGGTACTATGGATATGATGGAAATCCCGGAGGAGATATCGATTTTGTATCTGTTGCTTTGCACGAACTGGCGCACGGGCTTGGATTCCTGTCCCTTGTGGATCTGGGTACAGGAGCGAAATCTAACGGCTATGACGATGCATACATGCGCCATCTTGAACATCACGGTGCAACACCGCCTGACTATCCCTCTATGACTGATGCACAGCGGGTAGCTGCAAGCGTATCAATAGATGATCTACACTGGATAGGTCCTAATGTAATAGCAGCCAGTGGCATTCTGACCAGTGGTAAAACCGGCGATCATGTATGGATGTACGCACCCAATCCAAGTGAACCGGGTTCCTCAGTTTCACACTGGGACATAACACTTTTTCCGAACCAATTGATGGAACCTTACTATACAGGCGTATTGCACGATCCGGGACTCGAACTGGAGTTGTTTATGGATATCGGTTGGAATATTTATCCCACATTGGCTGGAATAGCAAAATTTACTGCAACTTCTCTCCTGAATAACGTAATCGTAGAATGGGAGACAAATTCTGAGACAGGGACGATAGGGTTTTACCTCTACCGCCTGGACGAAGTGACAGGTGAATACCTTAAGGTGAACAATGGGCTTATCCCGGGACTGTTGCACGAACCCCAGGGAGGCGTTTACCGATGTATTGACAAAATTGCCATGCCAGGCGAGACCTACACTTATAAGTTAATTGAAGTAGAGAAAGGTGGCAGGAAGCGCACCCATGGGCCATATACCATCAAGGCAGGCATGGAAGGAACAGGGTCATACCCGCAAGCCGACATGGTTTTTTCAGGTTCCGGGTATAACAGAAAAGCCCGCGGGATGACCTCAGCCAAAAAGGCCCGTATCGCTGCGAGAAAATCAGCAGGGAAGGATGTAATCAAATCCAGCAATATGAGCGACACGGCAAAGGTCGCGGTAAGCGAGAGAGGTCTTTACTATATCGACGCCTCTGAGATAGCAGATGCGATAGGGAAGACCACCGGTACTGTAACAAGATGGATAAGACAGAGAGAACTGATCATTACAAGCCAGGGGCAGGAGGTGGCATGGCTTGCCTCATCCGGGAATGCAGGCATCTATTTTTACGGCGAAGCCATTGACAGCATATACACCGACAAGAACATCTATTGGGTAGGGAAGGGCAAAAGGGGAGAAGGCCTGGAAATGGTTATGGTAAATGGTGAAGGACCTGATCCTGTTGTGGGTTATGCCTTCCAGGAGATTGTTCATGCAGAGGAGGACCACTATGCGCTGACAGCCCTTTTTGATGACCCTCAGGCCGACTACTGGATGTGGGATTACATCATTGCCGACAGTCCATATTCCAGCAAGACCTTCTCTGTCTCGGCGCATGGTATTGCTGAGGCAGATACCGCCATCCTGACTGTTTACCTCCAGGGCGTCTCCGACACTGAAAGCCCTCTGGACAATCATGTAGAAGTCAACCTTAATGAAAGCCGGATCGGCGAGGGCTATTGGTCAGGTGCTTCGGCCCACACACTGGTCCTGGAATTTGATCATGCCCTTTTGAACGAGGGAGAAAACACCATTGAGGTTACCGGACTCCTGGATACCGGTGCAGCCTACAGCATCTTTTATGTGGATTCCTTTGATCTGGCTTACCAGAGGCGTTACCAGGCGGTTGATAACAGGCTGTTTGTCCGGGGTGATGAAAACGAAGTGGTCACTGTTGAAGGATTCACCAATGAAAATATCATTGTCTTTGATCTGCGGGACCCGAAACAGCCTAAGATTGTTTCTGCAGCCTCTGTGGATAATTCTGCCAGCGGTTACCAGGTAAGTTTCAGACCGGCTGCTCCGGACGAATTATATCTGGTAATGGCCGCGGGTGGATCACAAAAACCGCTTTCCATAACAGGTGACAGGCCTTCAGACCTGAAACAGGAGACGAACCGGTTTGACTATCTGATAATCACTTCTCCTGAGATGAAAGAAGCAGCTCGGACACTGGCCAACTACAGAGAGAGCCAGGGACTCGATTCGATGGTGGTGGATGTGGAAGATATTATGGATGAATTCAACCATGGGCTCTTTAACCCGGAAGCCATCCGGGACTTCCTTTCTTTCGCATATAATAAATGGGAAAAGCCACCGCGCTATATTGTCCTGGCCGGAGAGGGAACATATGATTACAAGGACAACCAGGGGTACGGTGACAACCTGGTGCCTGCCATGATGGCAGTAACCCCTGACGGACTCTTTGCCTCGGACAACCGGTATGCTGATGTGGATGGAAACGACGGTGTCCCGGATATGGCCATCGGACGTCTGCCGGTCATGATCCCTGTAGAACTTGATACAGTCATTTACAAGATTATTGCTTATGAGAGCGCCGGTGGTGCCTGGGCAAGGAAGATCCTCATGGTGGCGGATAATCCCGATGACGGCGGGAACTTCCCGGCAGACAGCGATTTTGTAGCTGATATGCTGTCATCTGAATATATGGCTGAGAAGATCTATCTCTCCGAATACTCTGTCAGTGAGGCACAGGCTCTGGTTCTGCATGGAATAAATGAGGGTGCGCTGCTTTTAAACTATATCGGTCATGCCGGCATGGACAGACTAGCCCATGAAGGGATTTTACTTGCAAGTGATGTTGGTTACCTTGAAAACGGTGATAAGCTCCCTGTGGTGACTGCAATGACCTGCCTTGCAGGCCGGTTTGCCATCCCGGGGTTTGATTCTCTGGGTGAGCTGTTAGTTTTGCACGATAATGGAGGCTCCGTTGCCGCATGGGCGCCCACCGGTCTTTCCTTGAACGGACTGGCCTTAACCCTGGACGAAGGATTTTTCTATGCTGCCTTTATCGAGAACAGAAAAATTCTCGGTGATGTGGTATTGAAGGCTCTAAAGGATTATGCCTCATCCAGTGGACCGGCTTACATGCTGGATATCTATAACCTGCTGGGCGACCCGGCTCTTAGGATGAGGTAGTGATTTACAGAGGCGGGAGATAGGTACAGCTTTGGATCCAATTTTTCGTAAAAAAGAGGAAATTCTGACCCGCAGGATCGCGGGTGAGACTTTGCTTGTGCCTGTATCCAGTGATCTGGCGAACATGGAAAGGATTTTTATGTTAGATACAGTAGCGGCTTTCATATGGGAGCAACTGGACGGGACTAAGAGCTTGAAACAAATCCGCGATAAGGTACTGGATGCCTTTGATGTCAAGAAAGAACAGGCGGAGACTGACATCTCCAAATTTATCGGAGAACTTTTAGGGGCAGATTTGATTGTTGAGGCAGGATAATTATGGAAAATGCTCAGACCGGTGAGATTAGCAGAGAATATCTGAAAAAGCTTAACAGGAAAGTGGTAGAGCAGAGGATACCTTTTTCCGGAAGCTTTGACCTTACCCACCGGTGCAACCTGAGATGCGTCCACTGCTATATCGGAGACAAAAAGAACATCCCGGGAAATGGCAAAAGGGAGCTTGATACTGATCAGTGGTTTTCTATAATCGACCAGATCGTGGAAGCCGGGTGCCTGAATCTCCTCATAACCGGAGGGGAGCCCCTGCTGAGGAAAGATTTCGGCAAAATATACCTCCATGCCAGGAAGAACGGTTTGCTGATCACAGTCTTTACCAACGGCACCCTGATAACCGATGATATTCTGGATCTCTTCGGAAAATTTCCACCGCGTGCCGTCGAGATAAGCCTGTACGGAGCAACAGTCGAAACGTACGAAAAAATTACCGGTGTAAAAGGCTCTTATGAAAAATGTCTAAACGGCATCAGGCGTCTTTTAGAGAAAAAAATAAATGTAAAACTAAAAACTGTCCTTATGACATTAAACAATCACGAGTTTTTTGAAATAGAAAATATAGCGAGAGAATTAAAGGTTAGATTCCGTTTTGACGCGGCCATATTCCCATGCCTTAACGGCAACAAGACACCTATCGAGCTACGGGTTGAACCGGAAGAGGCGGTTGAAAAGGAATTCTCGGACGACGAGAGGTCCCGGCAGTGGAAAGACTTCTTTGAAAGAATGGGAGAGGTTTCCCTGTCGGACACATTGTATAATTGTGGTGCAGGGCTTACCAGTTTCCATGTTGATCCTTACGGCAGCCTTCAGCCCTGTCTGATGGTCACAAGCCTCCGGTATGACCTGTTAGCCGGGAGTTTTATAGAGGGCTGGCGGAATGTCATGCCATGCATCAGGGAAAGGAAATCCAATGCCTCATCTGTCTGTAAAAAATGCGAGAAGATGACGCTTTGCGGTTTTTGCCCTGGCTTCTTTGAATTGGAAAATAGTGCAGAAGATGTTTGTTCTGAGTATCTCTGTGCAATAGGAGAATATCGCCACCAGGCAATTGAATCTTATAAGCCGTGAGGTAGTCTATGCAAAATGAAAATATGAAAGAAAAAATGAAGCTGCCTTATGAAAGGCCTCACCTAAGGACGATTGAGCTGGCTGCCGAGGAAGTCCTTGGGGTTGGGTGTAAGCTGTCGAATGGCGGAAATGCTTTCGGCACGGTGCCATGCATAGTAAATAACTGTTCGCTGGCAGGTTCATAGCAAATCTGGATCTTTCACCAATCGTAAGAATATGGCGGATTTAGTGCATATGGAAATCGGGGGCGTCCATTTTGCAATAAGCAGTGAAATCCCAAATTTATTCCAAAACCCTGAGCCGGCTTATAGGCCTTTTTTAATAACGGAGAATAACTATACCGGCCCTGTCGATATCCAGATTCACATACGCTCAGGATGCATGCCCGGCATAGAAAAGATGAAAAAGATATTTGACAGCGGCCAATCCTGGTCAATGTTTCAAAATGGTGACAATTTCTGGCTGGTTTTAGGCTCCACGTCTTTTAAGGAGCCGTTCTTGCTGGCAAAGATAAATCATGATTTTACATTGTCAGTTGTATATTTGAACGAAGATTTTTTAAATCAGAGAAATGGCAAGAGGTCATTGTCAAACCCAGCGGGCTATCCGTTGGATCAGATTTTGCTCATGTACATACTGGCCCGAAGACACGGGGCTTTGCTTCACGCGTCAGCCATTGATATCAATGGAAGAGGATATATATTCCCTGGCAAGTCCGGGGCAGGGAAAAGTACCATAACACGGCAGTTTGTTCTGCAGAAGGATATAGATATATTAAGCGACGACCGTATTGTGGTCAAAAACATCGATGGAGCTTTTAAGGTTTATGGCACCCCTTGGCCTGGTGAGTCAGGATTTGCGCTCAATAAAAGTGTTACCCTTGCGGGCATCTTTTTCATTAACCGCTCATCTGCCAATAGGATAAAAGAGATCACCGGACAGGAAGCTATGGAAAGGCTTTTGCCCGTGACCTCCATACCCTGGTATGACCGCGAAGTAATGCCTAAGATCATAACTTTTTGCGAAGATCTGGTTTCACATGTTCCTGTATATGAACTCTGTTTCAGGCCGGACATCGAGGTTGTGAATGTTTTCGAGAAGTTCGTTTCAGCATAAACACAATGGCCATTCTCAAGAGAACCGGCTAAAACTGCCCGGGTCTGAAGCCCCTATGCTGACAAGCTGGATATAGACGGTATCAAATATAACGCAAAATCGGAACGGCGTTCATGGGAAGCACTCAAGGCGTTTTTTATGGAGATATTAGGGAGGTAAGACAAATACGGTTCCACCTAGGAACTTATCTTCTTTTTGAGTTCGATAAGTTTAGTCAGTGCATCTTCCGGTTTCAACTGATCTACGTCAGTGTTCATTATTTCCTTAATGACAGAATCTGCTACTGAAGAGAACAGGTCGAGCTGAAACGAGCCTTTTTTCTTTTGACCGTCGGCGAAACGCGGCTTGCCAAGTTCGTTCAATTCCTCTTTCTCAAGATTGGAAAGGACCTCTTTTGCTCTCGCTATGATTTCATCCGGAATTCCTGCCAAACGCGCCACCTGGATGCCGTAGCTCTTGTCAGCAGGGCCACGCTCGATTTTCCTTAGAAAGATAATCTCGTCTCCCCATTCCTTTACTGATACATTGTAATTCCGGACACCATCATGGGTAAGGCTCAGTTCCGTGAGTTCATTGTAATGGGTTGCGAAGAGCGTGCGTGCCCTCAATTCCTGCAGTATATGCTCTGCAACGGCCCAAGCTATACTGATCCCGTCAAACGTACTTGTGCCCCTGCCGATCTCGTCGAGAAGGATGAGGCTCTTATCGGTTGCGTTGTGGATGATGTTCGATACCTCGATCATCTCTACCATAAAAGTGCTTTGACCTTTTGTGAGTACATCTGATGCCCCGATGCGAGTGAATATCCTGTCGGTAACACCTATGTGTGCACCCGATGCAGGAACAAAGCTCCCGATCTGTGCCATGATGACAATGAGGGCGGTCTGCCTCATGAATGTTGATTTCCCGGCCATGTTCGGGCCGGTTATGATGAGGAGGCGGTCGTCAGTATTGTTCATGTTAATGCTGTTAGGGATAAACCGCTCTTCCGACGGTATCCTTTCGAGAACCGGATGCCTCCCGTCCTCTATCTCGATTGTCCCGCTTTCGTCTATTTCCGGCTTTACGTAGTTATATCTCTTTGCAACAACAGCCAGTGTTGAGAGAAAATCAACAACAGCAAGAGCTAAGGCCGTTTTTGTAAGTGACGGGACATCTTTCTGCAAAGCATCAAGTACCTTCTGAAACAGGTGATATTCCAGGTTCCTAAGTCTTTCTTCCGCTCCGAGTATCTTATCTTCGAATTCTTTCAGTTCCCCTGTAATGTACCGTTCTCCTCCTACAAGTGTCTGCTTGCGTATATAATCGTCCGGTACCATGTGGAGGTTTGTCTTGGTCACCTCGATATAGTAGCCGTATATCTTGTTGTACCCGACCTTCAGGGATGAAATTCCTGTGCGCTGACGTTGTCTTTGTTCGAAGCCGGAAAGAAAATGTTTCCCTTGCGAGGACATCTTTCTGAGCTCATCTATATCCTTGTGGTATCCTTCTTTTATGATGCCGCCTTCCCTGATGCTCAGGGGAGGGCTGTCAACAATGGCTTTCTCTATCAAGGCCCTTAATGAGGAAGCTTCGGAGATCTCTTCCGCGATTTTATGTAAATATGGGTTATGGGAACGGTGTAAAAATTTTTTAATGTTTGGTAGATATGAAACAGAATTTTTTATTGCGACCAGGTCGCGGGCATTTGCATTTTTTGCATGTACCCGTGCCGATAGTCTCTCGAGGTCCTGTATTTTTCTAAGGGACGTCCTGAGTTCCTCCAGGAGTTCATAGTCATCAACAAGGTGTCCGATCGCGTCCTGGCGCATGTGAATATCCCGGACTTCAATGAGCGGCTTCAGAATTGAAGACCGTACATACCGTGCCCCCATTGGCGTCAACGTTTCATCAAGTACCCAGAGCAGGGTACCTTCACGTGTTCCATAGTTGGGATTGTATGTAAGTTCAAGGTTCCGTTGAGTAGTGCCGTCGAGAAACATGTATGATTCCTGTTTCATAACAGAGATTTTTTTAAGGCAAAATGTTTCTTTCTGGGTATCTTCGAGATACCTGACGAGAGCTCCTGCAGCAGAAACTGCGGCTGTCAGACCTTCAGATCCATAACCTTCAAGCGATGAGACTTTGAAATACCTCAGGAGGACCTTATAGGCTTCTCCGTAATCAAAAATCCAGTCGTCGTATCCTGTAACATAGAAATGTTTCAGGGCCTCTCTGTAGAACAGGCTGTCCTTGATCCCCGCAGGGACAACTACCTCTCTCGGCTCAAACCTTGACATCTCATCTTCTATATTCTTGTCTGTCTCGTAAACGAAGAAGTCACCTGTAGAGATGTCTGCTCCGGCCACACCATGCTTGTCTCCCGATGGGGATATGCTCATTATGTAGATATTCTCCCTGGGGTTTTCCGGCTCATGTGTTCCAGGAGTTATGACTTTTACAACCTCCCTTTTCACGATCCCCTTTGCATCTTTTGGGTCTTCCATCTGTTCGCAGATTGCAACCTTATATCCTGCCTTTATCAGTTTGGATATATAGGATTCAGAGGCAAAATAGGGTATACCGCACATGGGGGTTGGGTCATCTTTAGACTTGTCTCTGGTTGTAAGGGCTATCTGGAGTATCCTGGATGCCTTTTCTGCATCTTCGCCGAACATTTCGTAGAAATCTCCGAGCCTGAAAAAAAGGATCGCATCCTTGTAGTGCTCTTTGACGGAAAAATATTGTTTCATCAAAGGAGTTAATTCGGGCATATCCAGATATTAAATAACATCAGATGCCCAAAGTGCAATATGAGAATGGTTGTGGGAGAGATATTCGGTTAAAATGATTTCAAGCTGCCGCAGCATCAGGAAGGGCCTTCAAGCAGCCTGGTGAATTTCTCACATTCTTCATATGACACAACCCGCCTGGTTTTTTCAAGCCTGTCCTTATAGATCCTCAATGCGTCTTCTATATCTTTGCGGCCTCCTACCAGAAGGTAACGTACCAGTCCGCCGGAATGAAGGCCGTTCATAGATTCCAGCCGCTTCTTCTGTGTTATTAAATAACAATATTGATAAAGGTCTTCTCCGGGAACATATCCGTTTATGATAATAGATTCTTTTGCCTTCTTGATAAAATAGAGTCTTTCAGAAGGGGTGAAATCCCTCAGGAATTGTTCCTTGAGATGTGATGATATTTTATCGGCAGACATATTTTATTCTAACAGAATATTTTGTTAAAAATGGATATTACCTCCGCAGGTACAGCAGTATATTGAAAATTTAATAAATTTTGGCGAAGAAAAGAGCCGTTCGATGTTTGAACGGAATATTGAAACCTGTTAGAATAATTTTCAGTGTTATTTAAGGTATTACTTTGAATGTTGAGGGTAACTTCCTGCACCGGAGGAGAAATTGCTTTGGAAGAAAAAGATAAAATCGAGGAAAGGGTCAGGGCAATCCTTGATAGGTTGCAATCTGTCCTTGATTCTCACGAGGGATTTGCGGAAATAATCGAGGTTAAAGATAACAAGGTGGTTTTGTACTGCGGAGGTAAATGCGCGGGATGTGACAATAAATGCATTGAATCTGCCATTAAGGATGAATTGCCTGATGTCGAGGTCATTCTTCAGATGTAGATTAAAATGCATGGTTGAATATGGCACGTGAAAAAGGAGGGTAAAATGGGAGTCGAAAAAGTAGGAGAACATTACAGGTGTAATGTATGCGGCAATGAGGTAACTGTAACAAAGGCAGGGGGAGGAACCCTCGTCTGCTGCGGGCAGGATATGGAGTTAATTTAAGAGTGGGGAGGTAGTTATGAATGACACCTTGAGAGTGATAGAGGAGAGAAGGGCTGTCAGAGAATATGAACCTAAATCAGTACCTAAAAACATTATTAAGAAAATTATTAACGCCGCAAATCAGGCACCGTCCGGAATGAATAGCCAGCCATGGCGGTTTGTCGTAGTGACGGATAAAAGGTTCCACAAAATACTTACAGAAACGGCAATTCCGAAAAGCAAGAGCCGTCTCAAGTCCCTTAAGAAGACAGTTCCGGAAAGATACGATGCTATTATGAAACGGTATGATGAACTTGAAGACCCGATTTATTATTCAGCACCGGTTATAATATTCGTCATAGGGAAAGGTTCATTTGCTGATTTATCCTGTCCTCTAGCGTGCCAGAATATTATGCTGGCAGCACGTTCTCTGGGGATCGGAAGTTGCTGGGTTTACTTTGGTTCCATGGTGACTGATAAAAAAGAAATCAAGAAAAAACTGGAACTCACAGAGGGAGAAAAGATATTCGGACCGATTATTCTCGGCTATACAAGGAAATTTCCCGAACCTCCTCCAAAGAAAAAGCCCCGTGTAAAATGGATATAAATTAAAAAAGGGTTCTAGGATTCAGGGGTTCAAGTGAAAGAATAGATTTGGAATTGAAGAATTTAGAATTAAGGGATTTGTAAAGCGAAGAGCACAGGGCAAAGAGCTGAGAGTTATTTGGATTTTGGAATTTTATATGTCTGGAATCCCGCAATCCTTGACCCCTAGGCCACTATTACATTAGGGCTTATAGTACTTCTTTTTCTTCTTCAGATAATCCTGTTCTACGTAACCGCCATATGAGTGAGGATATTTATAGTCCTTTCCGCGACCCAATTGTTTTGCACCGGGATAATGGCTGTCTTTAAGATGGTCCGGGACCTCCATCGTCTCTTCGGTTGAAATGTCTTCAAGGGCAGCCTCGATGGCTGTATAGCATGCATTGCTTTTCGGGGCATTCGAAACATAGATGGTAGCCTGTGCTAAAGGTATCTTCGCCTCGGGCATGCCGATAAACTCCACTGCCCTCAGTACAGACGTTGCGAGAACAAGTGCCATGGGGTCTGCATTCCCGATATCTTCCGAGGCACATATGATAATGCGCCGGGCAATAAATCTCGGGTCTTCCCCGGCATAGAGCATCTTGGCAAGATAGTAGAGAGCGGCATCCGGGTCTGAACCGCGCATGCTCTTGATGAAGGCAGAGATAGTATCATAATGCTGGTCTCCTTTCCTGTCGTAAACGACGACTTTTTTCTGTATAGACTCTTCTGCCACCCCGAGAGTTATTTTTATCTTACCGCCTTTATCCGGAGGTGTTGTGAGGATTGCGATTTCAAGTGCAGAGAGGGCCTTCCGGGCATCTCCCCCGGACATTTTGGCAAGATGGTTCAATGCATCTATGTCTGCCTCTATTGGTTCATTGCCAATGCCCCGTTCTTTATCCAGCAGGGCATTCTGCATAACCTTGAGGATATCGTTCTCGGAAAGCGGTTTAAATTCGAAGATGTGACTCCGTGAAAGGAGAGCCGCATTGACATAGAAGAAAGGATTTTCTACTGTCGCGGCAATGAGGGTGACTGTCCCTTCTTCCACATCAGGGAGAAGGGCGTCCTGCTGCAGCTTGTTGAACCTGTGAATCTCATCGAGAAAAACAATTGTATGCATCCCATTAGTTTTTCTCTCCTTTGCCTTTTTTATAACCTTCCTGATGTCATCAAGTCCGATAGTAGCTGCATTAAGCCATTCAAAGTGTGCCTTTGTCTTATCCGCGATTACTCTCGCAAGGGCTGTTTTCCCTGTGCCGGGCGGTCCATACAGGATGAGTGACGTTATCCTGTCTGCTTCTATAGCACGCCTTAAGAGTTTCCCCGGTCCTAGGATATGTTCCTGTCCAACATATTCTTCGAGGGTTCTGGGACACATGCGGAATGCAAGTGGCATATGACCGGTATTTTCTTTGAATAGGTTCATCTTTAATGTTCGCTTATATAAAAGAATTTTTCAAGCTTGAGTTATCCGCGAAGAATCCGATGGGCGTATCAGGTCGAGCGCAGTCCGCAATGCTAAAGCAGAAGGAGGAAATCCAAAACGTTAACCCGAAAACTGCAATTGATTATTAAATCGGAGGCAAAATCGCCTTCAAAGTCTTTTAATTTCAATCCCGACTTTTGTCGGGACAAAAGACTTTTCAGACAACATTGCCTCCGATAAATGCAGTTTTTGGGTTAATGTCCTTGGATTACTGAACAGTTACACAGTAAAATATTATAGAATAAGGTCATTGTAGCAACTCCTTCTATAAGGCTGTAAAATAAATGGCTGTTGAAAATTCCTTTTTGTTACCCGGGACCCGTGTGAACGACAGGAAAAGATCAGAAAATTGTAATGTTTCCGGATGGAAGTAACATAGGGGGTGTTTGGATTCTTGAGTAGAAGAGTATTCATAATCGTTTTCTGTTTCCTTGCTCTTTTTTGTTCTGACGTATTTGCAGGGGACTATCTCGATGTAACGCCTGATTACAAGGTAAAACTTCCGGAAGATTTGTTTTACAGGGAGGATTACAGGGTTCAGTGGTGGTATTTTACAGGTCATTTGTTTGATGAAAAAGGCAGAGAGTTCGGTTATGAACTTACCTTTTTTATTGTAAATGTCCAGAAGAGGGACTACCATTCCCGTTTCGGAGTGAATAAAATCTTTATCTCACATTTTGCAATATCTGATCTGGCAGGTGATACCTTCTTGTTCTCTGACAAGGCTGATTCAGGTGCTTATGGTTTTTCAGGTTCGGATGACAGCCGTCTGAAGGTATGGGTAGAAGGTGATACCCTGGAAGGGACAATGGAGCACATGTCCATCAAGGCCTCTGACAAAGAAAAGACCATAGAGTTGCAATTATATCCTGCGAAGCCGGTAGTGCTGAACGGAGAGAACGGATATTCAAGGAAATCGGAGGAATCACCCCTCATGTCGTCCGTATACTTTTCTTTTACAAACATGGAAACAAAGGGCATATTGAGAATCGCACAGAGGGAATTCCGCGTGAAAGGAACAAGCTGGTTTGACAGGGAAATATCGACGAGAGGACCCGGGGAAAAGATGAAAGGATGGGACTGGTTTGCCATTCAGCTTCATGACAACCGGGAAATTATGCTTTATATACTGAGGAATAAAGACGGGTCAATCGACAAGTACTCATCGGGCACCCTCATTTATCCTGACGGGAAATACAGGCGCCTCCTCATGGATGATTTTTCAGTCGAGGTTTTGAATCACTTTACATCAGAAAAGACCGGTGCACGCTATCCTTCACAGTGGGGAATAAGCATTCCCTCTGAAAATATTATGCTGACTGTTACCCCGCTCATGAAAGATCAGGAAGTGCTGGCATATAATTCTACAGGGAATTATTATTGGGAAGGCACCTGCAAGGTTGAGGGCACAGCTAAGGGGAGGGCATATGTGGAGTTGACGGGTTACTGACAAGATTTTACTGACATGATTTTTCAAGAAAAATAAAAACTTCCTTTAACAAAGCAGAAGATGATAAAACTGGAGGGCGTAGAAAAATATTATGGTGATAACCGGGTTCTCCGGGGAGTGGACCTGGAGATACAACGGGGTTCTTTTATCTCGGTTACCGGGAGCTCGGGTTCGGGGAAGTCTACACTACTTAACCTGATAGGAGGAATGGACAGGCCTGACCATGGAAGTATTATTGTCAACGGAGAGACGATTTCAGCATATTCCGACGAGCAGCTCACCTTATACAGGCGGAAAAAGGTGGGATTCGTTTTCCAGTTCTTCAATCTTTTACCTAATATAACAGTCTATGAGAATATCGTGATGCCACTCCTCCTTAATGGTAACGAGGAAAAACAGAGGGGTTTCGATTTTATAAAACGTGTTGGCCTGGAGGGAAGAGAAAAGTCTCTCCCTTATCAACTTTCCGGAGGCGAACAGCAGCGTGTTGCCATTGCAAGGGCACTCATACATGATCCTGAAATAATTCTTGCAGATGAGCCCACCGGGAGTTTGGACAGCGAAACCGGCAAGACAATAATGGACCTAATCATGGAACTCGCCAAAGAGACAAAAAAAACCATAATACTCGTAACCCATGAGAACTACATAGCAGAATACGCGGAGAGGATTATCAGGATAAGGGACGGGGTTCTCTTTGAATGAAATTCCTCAAGCTTGTAAAAATCCTCGTACTAAGAAACATCAGGGAAGAAAAATTTCTCACCGTTCTGTCAATTATCGGTGTTGCGCTTGGTATAGCACTATTTACAAGTGTCAAAGTTGCTTCTGACCGGGCCATAGAGTCTTTCGAGGCCGATATAAGTGGGATAAACCCTCACGTGAACTATGAGATCCTCGACATATCGGGCATCGATTTCGACGAGGGTATTTACAGGGATGTCCGTGCCATTGAACCAGATATGTTTCCTGTAATAAAAACATATGGTTATCTCTCCGGTTATGAAGAAACAATTGACATTAATGGTATTTACTCTGTTAAAGCATTGCGTTTTATCAATTTATCACCTGAAAATATATCCCTTGATAAATTTTACCGTGAAATCAACGGTGTCCTTTTAACAAAGAGATTTTGTGACAGATATTCCATGAAAAGAGGCGATGAAATAAAACTGCTCGTCTATGACAGGGAATACACGCTGAAGATTATCGATATCATCGATTCGGATTCTTTCATCACAAATATGGCGATCATGGATATCGGGAACTTTCAGGAATATTTCGGAAAGTCAGGCTATCTTACAAGGATCGACCTCATAACTGATAAAGCCACGGCTGAAGAGATCAGCGAGATACTTCCCCATAATCTCCGGATTGAAGAAAAGGAGGTCATGTTTAAGAACAAAAAATCTCTGATCGCATCTTTTCGTTATAACCTCCAGTTTGTGAGCCTTATCGCTATCCTTGTGGGAATATTCCTGCTCTATAGCACTGTTTTTATATCTGTCGTAAAGAGAAGGACTGAGATAGGGATTTTAAGGAGTCTCGGTACGGATAAGAAGACCGTCATACTGCTTTTCACGATTCAGGGGATGATATTGGGATTGTTAGGGTCGATAATCGGTATTGCTTTGGGACAACTCGCTGCATATTTTTCAGTAATTGCAGTCGAAAAGACAATATCAACCATTTATAGCACGGTACCTGTAACAGAATACATCATGACAGTGAAAGATGTGTTCATAGCACTGGCTCTGGGGATGATCGTATCTCTTTTTGCATCGGTCATACCTTCTTACGAGGCTTCAAAGATCAAGCCGAACGAGAGTTCGAGAGAGGGCTCGTTTGAAGGCAAATACAGGGGATATCAGAAAGTTTTTTTCCTGGCAGGATTGGTCCTTATTTTTACAGGTATAGCAGTATCTTATATAGATTATATATATACCCCGTTTGCGTTTCCGGTGCTCGCCTATATAGGGATCCTTTTAATAATAGCAGGCTTTGCGTTTGCATGCCCGTCGTACCTCTCCATAATCATAAAGATTATAGGGAGGCCTGCAGAGAAGATATTTCGTGCAGTCGGAAAGATTACACTTGGCGATATGAGAGGCAATATATACCGGTTCTCTGTTGCCATTATGAGTGTTGCCATCAGCAGTGCTTTGATTATCGCCTTGCTAACGCTCATATTTTCCCTAAGGAGTTCTCTTAAGGGGTGGATAAATCAATATGTAACAGCCGACATATATGTAAAACCGGACTCGTGCAAATCAAATTATTGTTTCTATCCGATTTCAAAGGAAATCAACGAAATTGTAAATGAATACCCTGAAATAGGGGGGATCGATAAATTCAGGGCTTTGCAACTGGATTTTTTCGGCAAGAAGGTTATAGGAGGGTTTGCAGATATTTCCGTAAAGAGAAAATATGCCCGAAAGCGTTTCTTTGAAAAGGAATACGACAAAGTCCTGGAAAAGATGGAGAGCAATGAAAAAGTGGCAGGCATTTCCGAATATCTGAGTATAAAATACGGAATCAATACGGGAGACAAGATCAAACTCGATACACCCCGTGGTACCGTTGAGTTCACAGTCGTTGAGGTATTTTCGAGCTTTTCGACAACATCGGGGTTCATACATTTAGACAAGAGATGGTTACGGGAGTTCTGGGGATTGGAGGACGCAACACAGTTTTGCATTTATGTAAAAGACGGGGTTGATGTCGACCAATTTATATACAAGCTGAAAAAGAGGCTTTTGCCTGACTATTCACTGGAGATCATGAATAATCAGGAATTAAGGGATAAGATCATGAATATCTTTAACAGGAGCTTCGCTATAACATATGCCATCGAACTGATAGCCATAGTGGTTTCACTGATAGGAGTGATTAACACGCTCCTGGCGCTGGTATTCGAGAGAAAAAGAGAGATAAGCATTATAAGATATTTAGGCGGGAGCTGGAAACAGATAAGGCAGAATATGGTGCTTTCCGCAGGGGTTGTCGGTATAACGGGAATATTTTTGGGGATGCTCCTTGGACCCCTCATGAGTATTATCTTTATCCATGTAGTTAACAAGATTTCTTTCGGCTGGGAGATTCACTTCAAGATACCGGTTTTATATTTCGTTTCCATAATAACTGTTCTGTTCTTCACAACGCTTCTGGCCGGCTTGCTGCCTTCAAAGGTTGCAAGGAAGATAGACCCTAAGAGATTCATAAGCTATGAGTAAGGGGGGGAATAGCGAGATCTATATCCCGCTATAGTGTTTCCTTATATGTGAAAGATGGGTTAGTGTTGAAAGGTTTTAAATGTAAAGACCCGGGCCGTCTTTCCCGGTTCTTTTCAGCATTGGGATTCATATGCCGTATTTTTTATAGAGTTCAAACCTTGTAGGGCAACTACATATTGCTGAATTCACGAGCGATATCTGATAGTTGCAATCACGAAATGTCACTGTCTTAAGATAACAACCGTTGATACCATCGATACATCTTTCAATAGTGCACATCTTTAATTTCTCATTATCCAAACATCCGAAGGAACGTTGACATTTTTTGGTAACCTGAAGGGTTTTGTCATTAATCTTTATGGGCATGTTATCTTTACTCTTGAAAAATGCGAACCTTTCTCCTCTCTCTCTCCATGAAGCAGTCCATCTGTTAACGGCAGCCATGAAGATTTTTTTATATGGATCAGGCTTTTTATTAAGATGTTCTAATTATCGCATATATTTAATTATAAAATAGAATTAAATACAATAGGTAAAAATACTCATTTTTAAAATAGGTATTATCCATTTCAAAATAAAGCTCATACTGACCCCCTTCTATCTTTACTAATAGTCTTTCTATAGTCTTATGCAGAAAAAGTCTTCATAAACAATTTCTCGGCCTCGTCTGTTCCGATAATGATTAACTCATCGTTTTTGGATAAACGTATTGACGGGTCGGGATTGATCTTCATAATGTCATCTGATCTTATGGCAATGACATTACATCCGGTCTTTTCTCGTATCTGGGTTTCAGAAAGACATTGACCTTCAAGTAATGGCGGTACAGTGATTCGGAAAATATCCAGTCCCTCTGCAAGCATAAGGATTTTATTGGGTCTAAGGATATTGATTATGCTATTGGTTCCTAGTGAGGCATAGGACATTACCAGGTCAGCTCCTGCGGTATGGAGCGTGGTAATGTTGCGCTCAAGGTTTGCTCTGCTGATAACCTGTATATCAGGCCTAAGTTTCCTGCAGTATATTGTAAGATAAATGTTAATGGCATCGTCGTGCGTTGTTATAAAAACAGAAGGGGCTTCATTAATGCCTGCCTGTAAAAGTGTATTGATATCGGCAGCGCTCCCGTAGATATAGCATTCATCCCTGTAATCTTGGATATGCTTTGACTTTTCCACAATGCGGTATGCAATTTCTCTCGCTTCGAGAGCTTGTGCTGCAGATTGCCCAACACGGCCACCGCCAAGAATCAAAACAGGAGCTGATGAAATACTAAAACCGCCTGCAAATTCATCATATTTTTTGAACTGCTCTTCTGATCCGGCAAGGACAAGAACGCTTGTAGAATGGATGAGGGTCTGAGGGTATGGAATTTCGAAATGTCCTCTTTGCCAAATACCGACTACATTAACACCTGTTACCTTCCGGAGCTGACTTTCCATAAGAGTCTTCCCTTCAAAAGGTGTGCGCATAGCCGGTGCTTCTGCAATAAGCAGTTTATCGAAATTACCGATAATATTCGCCTGTGTCGATACGCGGAGCGCTCTACGTGCAAGAGCTGAACCAAGCATTTTTGTAAATTGAAAGACATGGGTGGCACCTGCAAGATGAAGGATATCTACGGAGTCTTCTTTATCGGCATTGGTTACTATCGGAACCTTTGATGATAGTTCTCTTATTGTGGAAATGATGTTTGTGTTGGTCATATCATCGTTATTTACAACGACCATTGCTGCTTTTTCTATCCGAAGTTTTTTGTACGTCTCGTGTCTGTCATATTCGCCGACAACAACATTATAATTTAGATCATACAGTTCCAGGGCCCTCTGCTGGTCGTTAAGGAGTATGACATACTGCATGTTGTATTGCTTCAATTTTTCAATAAGACTTATGCAAACAGAGTCGTAATTTGTTATGACCACATGGCCGGATGTTTCGGTAGGAAGTTCACGCGGGGTTCTTGCCTGTGCTTGTGCTTCAAGCCACGGGGCATAAAAGAATCTGATAAAGGTAAAAGGGAGCATAACGAGCAAGAAAACGATGCCGGTCAAAAGGACTATTATTGAAAATACACGCCCTAAATCTGAGGTGAAGGTAATGTCACCGAAACCTAGTGTTGACATAACAGTCAACGTCCAATACAGACCGGTAATCCACGAATATTGTTTTTCCTCATACTCCATGATGAAATGGAAGACTATGCTGTATATAATGATTGTAAAAAAAATAATTGCCAGGAATCTTGCCAAAAGCCGAATATTTCTCCTTGCTGTTTTGATATGAAAAAAATAGAGAAGTTGAGAAGGCAAATATTTCATATATGGAGTCCTTCGTTAGGATTAGAATAAATTATGATAAAAAAGAACCGATGTGTCAACGAAATGGATGATATTAGATCCAGGGTTCGTTAATTCATTCAGCATAAACAGGAGACTTTATTTAACGTGTCTAAAGTCGTTCTGAAAAAAACATGATACAAGTGCCCTGCGGATCTTGCGCGTCATTTGAACCCAAGAAAAGCACTCTTGACCTCAGCAAACTATTTTCTTGATATCATTTATGCTATATTGGACATTAACGTTATATCGAGAAAAGAAGGGAATATGCTTAAGAAAGTCTTCGGAATAATTTTAATTGCTTTTATAGTGGCGGCCGGTTTCTGGTACTATAAGGCAAATGTAGAGGGAATAACACCTATAGGGAAGATATTGAGTAACCCCGGTCAATATGAAGAAAAGATTATTACTATTAAGGGCGCGGTTACCGAACGGGTATCATTCATGTTCATAAAATATTTCAAAATAAAAGACAGAACAGGTGAAATAATGGTTATAACAGAAAGACCATTGCCATCTGTTGGTACAAAAATAAAGGTAAACGGAACAGTGCACGATGCCTTTTCAATCGGTAGCGATCAGTTTCTTGTATTTATTGAGAAGAACAGTGGAGTTTCAGAATAAATATGCTATGGAATAGAAACGTTCTTTTCTGCCTAATTATTGAAAAATACAACTACCTTATTCTTACACGAAACCTGTAGTCCTCGTAATGAAAAATAACGCCTTCGGGGACAATATTCTCTACGGTCAAGCCGCTGGTCAATTCCTCTCCTTCCCGGATAGTCTTACCGTTAATTTTTACAATCCTTGATGACGGATCATCAGAATAGACAAAAACAGATATGGTAATGTCCGGTAGTTTGTCTTTGACAGTCGATGGCAAATCTTTTAGCTCATATAATCTGAAGCGGGATTCTGAAGTGTTAACTGAAAAAGATCTCTGCTGATCCGTTGTTGTTTTTCCCGCGACCGGGGAATCGGCTGCAGTTTTTGAATGAGCAGTAAGTTCCTGAGGTTTGTTTTTAAAGGATTCTTCTGAGGAAACGTCTTTCTTTATTTCAGACGACGGTATCGTCTGTCGTTCAAGACCGGTATCTTCCTGTTTCCTCGTTGTAACCGTTGGTTGTATCATGTGGGAATATTTTTCCTTAAGGGTGCCGGTGCCGGACGGTGCAGTTTCCGCTGTCTCTGCCTGTTCTGTTGCATGTGACGTCCGGTCCTCAGAAGGGCCAGGGGAAGATGCTTTAGCATGAATATCATGCTTGACCGCGGGAGGTGCTTTAGCAAGAGTGGTCTTATTCCCGGTTTCCATCTGTACAAACCAAAAAATGAGAATCCCTGCATTAATAATCAGGGCAACAGCAACGAGATAGGGCCAAAGCGAACGTTTCTCTGGCTTCATGGTGGAAGGGTCCTGGACTGTTGACAGATCGGGCACGGTGCCTCGTTTGCGTTCTTTGTCAGCCTTTTTCAATGCATCAAGAATATAGGACATTTACATCTCCTTTTTCTCGTTAATCAGAAGAGGTTCATCTGTACCGGTTGCAGTATTCAGATGAATAAGCGTCAGGGGCCCTACAATCCCGTCCGGGGCAAGAGCCCTGGAAATCTGGAATTCCTTTACTCGTTCAGCGAGTTCACTATTGAAAAAATAGTCTCCGGTTGTTAACCTCTGCATACCCTGAACAATTGCTAACCGTTCATCGACCCAGCCAACCAGCGGCCCTCTGCTGCCTTGTCTTACACGTCCCTTATATCCAGGCGGTATCCTCCATAACACAATATAATCTCCGAGCCAGTGTAATGAGATTTCCTCGACATCTACAAGCCTCGTTTCATTGCCCGTGATAATTGTAGCGACCTGTTCCTGTATTTTTTTTATGGTAACATAAAATTCCTGGCCATGATCATCGGACAGTTTTACAATTGCGGGCCTGTTTAACTTGATGAGACTATTCAAGCTCCCTTTCCCGTTCAGACATTGTAATCCGTGCGACCGGGCAAGTTCGCAGTAGTTGTTGCCGTCTTTTTCGTAGACAATACCCCACGACATTAACAGGGCTTCGTATGCCATATCCTTACTATTATCAATAGGAACGTCTTCCGGCCAACTGAGCCTTGATATCTGTAGGGTCTCTTTCAATTGGAGCGGCGTATTTTTTTCAGAGCTTTTTGTTGTTATAACGAAAGCAAAAACAATTAAACATGCCAGCAGGATGCCTGGTAACCCCCATTGAAGCATTTTAATGGAAATAACGGGATATGAAGGCTTCCCGATAACCTCATGTGCTGCTTTTACGAGGGTTGCCCTGTCAATTTTTTCTTTACCCTGGACATAGGTCCCAAGCAGAGCCCGGTCGCATATTAGATTGATTAGTCTCGGTATACCATTGCTCAGGCGGTGTAATCTTCCGATGACAGAATCAGGGAATAACTTAGGGTTCCCCCCTGCTACAGAAAGGCGATGTGAAACGTACTCGGATACTTCCCGGCGGGACAGTGAACCGAGATGGTAGCGCGCTGTGATTCTCTGTGAAAGCTGACGCATTTCAGGTTGGGCCAGCTTTTCCCTTAGTTCAGGCTGGCCCAGCATGATGACGTGCAGTAATTTTTGCTGGTTTGTTTCAAGGTTTGTCAGCAATCGTATCTGCTCTAATACGTCTGTGCTAAGGTTCTGGGCTTCTTCAATGATCAGGACTGTCTTGCGGTTCCGCGCATGGGCATCAAGAAGATACGAATTAATAAGGTCTGTAAAAACCTTGATGCTTTTATTGCCTTGAGGATACAGGATCCTCAACTCATCACAAATAGAAGCCAGAAGCTCATCTACAGATAGTTTTGGATTGATTAGAAAAGCAGTATCAATATCCTCCGGTATTTGGTCGAGCAGGCAACGACAGACAGTTGTCTTGCCGGTTCCCACTTCGCCTGTGAGTAGAACAAACCCTCCTTCGGTATTCATTCCGTAAACGAGATGTGCCAGGGCCTCACGGTGCTGTTCGCTCATGTAAAGATACCTTGGGTCAGGCGCGATAGAAAAGGGGAGTTCTTTCAGTCCAAAATATTCCTTGTACATAATGGTCTGAGATTTCTAATTCATGAGATTCTTTAGAAAAATGAACGGTTTCGTTCTATAGAGATAGTAATACAAGATTCCCATGAAATACAAATGCCTCATTCATCGTATCTTTTCCTTCTCTTCCCAAGATAAGAAATTGCCCTGTTTTTGGTTTGTCTTTTATTTATAGACGCCTCTTTGGTGCAAAAAAGTAGACAATTGAACCAATCAACAGAAGAAACATGAATATCAGGTCGAGAGTGGCTGCTGTCCCTGGAATTACCCTCAGGAAAAGGATAAGTAATGCCATAGAAAAGTATAACAGGGAGGCAATGCGCGGGTGTTTTTTAGACAGTGCTATTGATGAAATCAAAACTACGAGAATAAAAACATTGAACATATACTTTTATCTTTTTGAGAAGATATCATCAAGGGCGTCACCCAGTTTAGGATAAGAAAATTTAAAGTTGTTTTTTATTAATTTCGCCGGAACCATTCTCTGGCTGAACAGTACGACATCTGCTGTTTCTTGCAAAAGAAGTTTTAAAATAAAAATAGGTAAGGGCAGTACCAATGCCTTATTGAACTGCTTCAGGTGGTTAATGAAATCCAGAAACCGGACAGGATTGGGAGAGCCTGCATTGACAGGTCCGGATATATGTTCATTTGTAACGACAAAATGGTATATTCGAATGAGGTCATTCATATGCACCCAGGGAAACCAGGTATTTCCGGGTCCGAACGTTAAAGCAAAACCGAACCGGAAAGATTTCAGTACCTGCTTAAGAATGCCGCCTGATTTCTCAAGAACAGGAGCGGTTCTGACCTGAACAGACCTCATTCCGAGCTTTTCAGCTTCACGGGCCTCTTTTTCCCAGGCTTCACAAACGTCTGACAAGAAACCCCTGCCGCGGGGAGAACTTTCATCAACTTCTGCATCCCCCTTGTCTCCGTAATAGCCAACTGCCGATGCAGACACAAAGACTTCGGGCTTCCGGTCGAGGCTTGAAATGAACCCGATCAGGTTTTTATTGACAGTTACCCTGCTTTCCCATATTGCCTTTCTAGCTTCATCGTTCCAGAACGTAAAGATATCTCTTCCGCTTAAATTTATTACTGCATCTACCCCTGTAAACCAGTCCCGTTCGAAGAGTTCCGGTTTTAGAAGATCTGCCCGGAACCAATGGAGTTTAGGCAAAGATATTCTCGGCCTGTTCCTGTCCAGTATAACTACTTCAGATCCTTGCTCGAGTAAATAACGGGTAAGGTGTTGACCTATGAAACCACCACCGCCGCCTATAATGATTTTCATAAAACGATTATATCAGAAAAATATAGATGCACAAACTAAATTAATGAGAAATTGTATAATCCATGATAAAGGAGACTTTATAGAAACCGGGCATGAACGATGAAGATAATGGCCAGGATTTTGAGCCTGTGGAACTCCCTATAGATGGCATACTGGACCTCCATGCTTTTAATCCCGGAGACGTAAAAGACTTATTGCCGCATTATCTTGAAGAATGCAAGACGATGGGGATATTTGAAGTACGCGTTATTCACGGTAAGGGGAGCGGGACGTTGAGAAAAACCGTTCATGCTGTGCTTGACAGGCTGCCGGGAGTTGCATCATACAAACTGGCAGGATGGGATGCGGGAGGGTGGGGTGCAACGCTTGTCAAATTGAAAACCTAATAAGCCCTATCGGAAGTCCGAAGATGCATCTAGCGGTTCCCCCTTTCGTTATCGCAAAACCGCACAGTCAGGCCCATCAATGCGATATGCCCGGACCTGGAAATATTTCCGATAAAAAGATAAACTTTTATATTTGTTGTCTTCATAATAATAGTGCAAATACACGAAAGTTTCCTGAAATGATTTTTCATCAGTAAGGAGGGTAATATTATGCTGCAAGATTTTTTACAGCAAAACTATTTTAATAATCGGATGTCCGATTATATGATCTCCCTCGTAATATTCCTTGCAGGTATTATCATTATCCGGGTATTCGAGCGTTTTATTTTAATACGCCTTAAGAGATGGTCCAAGAAAACCGATACGAAGATCGATGACCTGGTGCTTCGCATTGTCGAAAAAAAATTAATGCCAATTCTTTATATCGGAATATTCTATCTGAGTATCCAGCATTTAGTTATACCTCCCACCTTGCTCAAAATTATAAATGCACTCGGATTGGTACTCCTTACTGTATTCGCAGTTCGTTTTCTTCTAACAGTGATTATCTACGCCCTTGAAATTTTCTGGGAAGGCAGAGAAAAGGACACCTCGAAGAAATTTGCTTTTAAGATGATCTATACCGTCATACGCGTGGTTTTCTGGACCATAGCGGTACTGATTATCCTGGATAACCTGGGCTTTAAGATTTCTACCTTGATCGCTGGGCTGGGAATAGGAGGCGTTGCAATCGCCCTTGCAACACAGGCCATCTTAAAAGATCTTTTCAGCTACTTTATCATATTTTTTGACCGCCCTTTCGAGATCGGTGATTTTATAATCGTTGGAGAATACATGGGAGTCGTTGACCATATTGGCATAAAGACTACGCGTTTATTAAGTCTGGGTGGTGAGCAGATAGTATTTTCCAACACTGACCTTACGGATTCGCGCGTTCGTAACTATAAGAGAATGGCAAAGCGGAGGGTGGTATTCAAACTGGGGGTCCTCTATCAAACAACCACGCAGCAACTGAAGGAAATACCCAAAATAATCGAGGATATCATCAAAGGAACTGAAGACACCATCTTTGACCGAGCACATTTCTACTCATACGGCGATTTCAGCCTTGATTTTGAAATTGTCTATTATGTAGTTGGTAATGACTACAACAAGTACATGGACATTCAGCAGGAAATTAACCTGAGGATTAAGGAAGAATTTGAAAAAAGGGGAATCGAATTTGCTTATCCGACTCAGACAATCTTTCTCATGAAAGAAGAGACCTAAGTATAAGGGTGCAGAGAAGGGCGTGTACTGTTAAGACAACCTGAACCATCTCTTCTTTTCTTTTATGTTCTCAAAAGCTTTCCGTATTTCCCTCAGGGAAAAATACGTATCTTTCTGTTCTTTTTTCAAATCCCTGAGTTCAACCTGGAGTCTTTCAATATCCTTTTTCACATCAAAAAGAACCTGTGAACTTTCAGCAATGCTCCTCATGAACTTTCCGATATTCTCTTCATGTTTGCGAAGTGTTTCCCTGGTCTCTCTAACCAATTCTTCAATAGAAGTAATTTTTTCCTCAAGAACTGCGTGTAAAGGTTCTTCCCGAATAGGTGTTTCATCGGCAGCAGGCTCATAGAGAGGTTCATCCCAACGGGCAGTTCCATTAGTTACAGGTTCAGATGTTGACGTCCCGGTTTCTTCCGGCTGAGACGAGGGAAAAATATCTTCAGATGTGAGTTCTTCAACTATTTCTTCACGATACGGCTTTTTCATCACTACAGTCTCAGATAGTTCGTCGGCTGGTTTCATGGGAGGTTGTTTTTCTTCCACGAAAGTATCTTGTGGCTTCCCGGCCTGCTCCACCTTGACCTTATGCTTTTCCAAAATTTTCCTGAAAACGAGTTTCGTTATATGCTGAAAAGTATTTTCGACCCCGATACCGTCTATGGCGGTTGATTCAGTATATTCGTAGTTTCCGTTCTTGTTCAGGTCGCCGTTAAGTTCATAAACGGAGAGGATGTTGGGAAGGTCTCTCTTGTTATATTGAAAGATGACCGGAATCTCTTCGGGGTTGATATTGTTTGCAAGGAGGTTTTCATACATATTGTGAAGGCTTTCTATGTTCTGTTCTCTCATGTCGCGCTGTGAATCTGCTACGAATACAATAGCATCGGCACCCCTCAAGACGAGCTTCCTCGTTTCGTTGTACCTCACCTGGCCAGGAACAGTATATAGCTGAAACCTGATGGAAAAATCTCTTATTTTGCCTAATTGAACAGGGAGGAAATCGAAAAAAAGCGTCCTGTCAGCTTCGGTCGCCAGCGACAGGAGTTTTCCTTTAGTATCAGGATCTAAAACAGAATGGAGATACTGGAGATTTGTCGTTTTTCCACTAAGGCCGGGTCCGTAATAAACTATCTTGATGGTGATCTCTTTTGTGGCATAGTTGAAAAGTGCCATAGACTATACTATAGCATAAACAGCGTTTCTTGTTTGATGTTTGACCCTATACATTGCCTCGTCAGCAAGCCTGATAAGGTCATCCTTGGATTGTGCATTTTCCGGATACGATGCAACTCCAAAACTTGCGGTCATCCTCAGAGAATAGCCTTCCTTTTTAAGGAAAATATTATGTTCAACGGATTTTCTCATCCTCTCTGCTATCTGTATTGCTGAAGAAGGAGGTGTTTGAGGAAGGACAATAACAAACTCATCACCTCCGTAGCGTGCAACTATATCGATCGAACGCAAATTCCTCAGAAGAATTTGACCGATTTCCACGAGCACCTTACTCCCGATGAGATGACCGTAATGATCATTTATATTCTTGAAATAATCTATATCCATAAAAATGAGAGATACGGACATGTTATACCTCTTTGATCGCTGTATCTCCACTTCGATGGTCCTGTTTAGATATCGGGTGTTAAAGAGCTTTGTAAGGTCATCGGTGAGGGCTAGTTCTTCCATTTTTTGATATAACGATACCCGTTCTATTGCGATTGCAGTCTGATCAACGAGTTTCATAAGCAGATCGAGATCTTCCCGTGTAAACGTGCCCCCCGTCGTTTTATTGACAAATTCCAGGACCCCGATTATTCTATCCCTGCTTTTTACCGGTATGCACATTAGAGATTTTGTTTTGAAACGGACGGATTGATCGATTTTCCCCAAAAACCTCTGGTCCTTTGAGACATCGGGAATCACAACCGGGACACCTTCCTGCGCAACCCAGCCGGCTATGCCTTCGCCCATCTTGACCCTGTATTTTTTAATGGCCAGTGATTTTTTACCCTCAGCTTTCTCGAAAACCAGTTCTCCTGTATCCTCGTCTACCAAAAGGACTGACCATGCCTGAGCTTTGGTCATTTCTTTTGCTTTCTTCATGATAGCTGTAAGGATATCGCTGAGCTCGAGGGAAGACGTAAGGGTTTTGTTTATTTCCTCGTAAAAATTGAGTTCACGCTTTGCCATGGAGAGTTCATTCTTGAGTTTGGTATTTTCTATATGGAGGTCTTTTTCCTGAAGCAACCTGTTGACGAAAAAGAGGAGCTCCCTGTCTCCCGGTAAGAAGATAGGATAGACAAATGCTCCCTTGGTCCAGTCCGCAAGGCCCCTGAGAGAGTTTGTTTCGGTAATAATTATCTTTGGAACAGAGTCGGTAGCCTTTAGAAATTTCTTAAAGGAAGGGTCAAGGTTCTGTCCCCTGTCTATGACGAATAGATCAGTTTTTGAATTCATTCTCTGGAGAACCGTATCGAGGGATTTCAGCTTTATGACACTATGACCATGGGATGAGAGGATATCTTCGTAATCTTCCCGTGACGCGCATTTTCCTATAAGGAATATCTTAGGCATTCATTCCACAGCATTTCTTATATTTTTTCCCGCTTCCGCAAGGACATGGCTCATTTCGCCCTGTTTTTTTGCCGCGGCGTTGCGGCTGTGCCGGTGAAGACCCTTCGCCTCTGTTGTAATTCAATCTGGTCTGGTTTGCAGACGCTTTCTGGATAGCCTCTTTCCTCTGGACCTGTATTTTAAACAGCCTCCTTAGAATCTCGAAGGATATCCTGGATGTCAGATCGGCAAACATGTCAAAAGCTTCCTTTTTGTATTCAACGAGCGGATCCCTCTGCCCATAGCCCCTGAGCCCGATTCCCTGTTTTAAGTGATCCATGGCGAGCAGGTGGTCTTTCCATTGCAAATCAATAACTTGTAGCATTACGGCTTTCTCAAGGTATCTCATGATATCACTTCCGATATCTGATTCCTTTTTCTCGTATGTGCGCTTGATATTCGCAATTATTTCGTCCTTTAACGATTCCCTGTTAGAAGGGCTGGCAGGGGGCGTGAAGGAGTACAACCCGTAAATAGCGTCATTGAAACCCTTGATGTCCCAGTCGTCGATGTGTTTTTCATCGGGGCAATAGATGGAAAGTAATTCATCAACTGTATCTTCTGCCATGCCCAGGACGCGATCCGTCAGGTCCTCACTCTGGAATATCTCTTTCCTGAAGGCATAGATTTCGGTTCTCTGCTTGTTCATGACATCATCATATTCGATGAGATGCTTCCTTATATCGAAGTTGTGTGCCTCTACTCTTTTTTGAGCGTTCTCTATGGCCTTTGTTACCATTTTATTTTCAATCGGCATGTCTTCGTCCATGCCGAGTTTTCCCATTAGACCAGAAATCCTGTCAGAACCGAAGATCCTCATAAGATCATCTTCGAGTGACAAATAAAATCTAGAAGAACCGGGGTCTCCCTGCCTTCCTGAACGTCCCCTCAACTGGTTGTCTATTCGTCTCGCTTCGTGTCTTTCAGTACCCAGTATGTGAAGGCCGCCAACGTTTACGACCTTTTCCCGGTCTTGCAGGCATATTGCCTTTGCCTTTTCGAGTGCTCGTGACCAGTCCTCTTCTGAATAGTCCTGTTTTTCCTTGAGGAAATCTCTTGCAAGTCCTTCCAGGTTGCCACCAAGGACGATGTCTGTCCCCCTCCCGGCCATATTGGTAGCAATGGTAACTGACCCGCTCCTTCCTGCCTGTGCTATAATCTCTGCTTCTCTTTCGTGGTATTTGGCATTCAGTACTGAATGGGGTATCCCTTTTTTCTTTAAAAGGTGACTTAGATATTCTGACTTCTCTATAGAAATAGTCCCTACTAGAACAGGCTGGCCCCTTTTATGCATTTCTTCAATTTCAGAGACGACTGCGTTAAATTTCCCTTTTTCTGTTTTGTAGACAACATCCGGAAAGTCAGTCCTTATCATATCCTTGTTGGTAGGTATCACGATGACTTCAAGGTCGTATATTTTTGCGAATTCTTCTGCTTCAGTATCGGCTGTCCCGGTCATACCGGAAAGTTTATCGTACATACGGAAATAATTCTGGAAAGTTATAGTTGCGAGCGTTTGATTTTCGCTTTCGATCTTGACCCCTTCTTTTGCCTCGATTGCCTGGTGAAGGCCATCGGACCAGCGCCTGCCGGGCATCAGACGTCCGGTGAATTCATCTACAATGATGACCTCGTTGTCTTTGATAACATAATCGACATCCTTCTTGAACAGGGAGTGAGCCTTCAGAGCTTGCGATACGTGATGTACAATTTCGATATTTGACGGGTCATAGAGATTCCCCACACCTAGTAAATTTTCTACCTTGCCATTCCCCTCCTCGGTGAGAATCGCTGTTTTAGCCTTTTCGTCAATCGTATAATCCCTGTCCTTCTGTAGCTTGGGGATTATCTTGTCTATTTTGTAGTATTTGTCCGTTGAGTCCTCTGACGGACCCGATATAATAAGCGGTGTTCTCGCCTCGTCGATCAGGATGCTGTCGACCTCATCTACTATCGCATAATGCAGGTCCCTCTGGCAGAAGTCGGAAAGGTCATATTTCATATTGTCCCTGAGATAATCAAAGCCGTATTCGTTATTGGTCCCGTACGTTATATCTGCTCCATATGCTTCCTTTCTGGAACACGGCCTTAGAAAATCAAGCCTCTTGTCAGTAGAGAGATACGACGGGTCATATAGGAAAGAGCTGTCATGTTGTATTACACCGATGGAAAGCCCTAGGAAATGGTACACCGGGCCCATCCACTGGGTATCTCTTTTTGCAAGGTAATCATTCACCGTAACGACATGAACGCCTTTCCCTTCCAGGGCGTTAAGATAAACGGGGAGGGTGGCAACGAGGGTTTTTCCTTCACCGGTTTTCATTTCTGCAATTTTACCCTCATGGAGGACCACTCCTCCGAGAATCTGGACGTCAAAATGTCTCATGTTGAGAATACGCCTTGATACCTCACGGACTGCTGCGAATGCCAGGGGGAGGATATCATCGAGGGTTTTCCCCGATTCAATCATCGATTTGAATTCAGACGTTGATTTTTTAAGATCTTCATCTGAAAGATTTTTGAATTCGCTTTCGTTTGCGTTGACCTTTTCTACAATAGGCCAAAGCCTTTTTATTTCACGTTCATTTTTTGTCCCAAAAAATCTTTTTAAGAGTGTTCCGACCATACCTTATATAATAAAATTATGATATTTAATAATTCAAGAAAGGTTCTGCATTTCTATTTTCGGCTACAGGACGACCTCTTCCCTGAGAAAAGCTTCATTGAGACGTATAAGTTTATCTTTTAAAACTGTTATCTCTCCTGACGTCTGCAATTTATCCAGTATTCTGGTTACTGTCTCCCGTGTCAGTCCGGTCATGTCGGCTATATTCTGATGAGTCAATTTTATGTTGAGCACAATTCCTTCTTCTGTTTTTTGACCATTGTCATGTGATAGGATGAGAAACATCATCTTTATCCTGTCTGTTGCATTCTTGAAATTTAACAGTTCTATTCTCTTCCATGAGTCACGAAGCCTCATACATAATATTCTCAAGAGGTTCTCGAGGAATTTCCTTTGATTGAAGATCAACGAATAAAAATCTTTTTTTGAGACTATAGCTATAAGTGAATCATCGGTGGCAGTGACCGTTGCGGGATAGGTCTTGCCGTCAATTAGAGATATTTCACCGAAAAAGTCGTCTGATTTATGGATTGATAGTATGATCTCTTTACCGTCTTTTGTTGTCTGGGTAACCTTGGCTGTTCCGAACAGAATAATATACATAAATTCATTTGTGTCTTCTTCCTGAAGGACTATTTCATTTTTCTTGAACTCTTCAATAGCAACCTTGCTGCTGATATGATACAATTCCTCATCACTGAGTGAAGAGAAGAGTTTTATATTACGTAAAAAATCAATTTTAATATTTTCTGTCATGGACATCTTAATCTGCTCGACAAATTATACAGCCCTAACGGTACAGTGGATCTTTCATAATGGACAATAAAAATTCAATGATTCCTGGATTGCGGATTTTCTGAAACGAAGACCCCCTTGATTCCCTGACCTCTCTGAAAAATTTATTTATATATAGCGACCGTCCTTACTATTAAGTATACCACCTCCTTAAGGACATTTGGAGGAATATAGCAGGGGTGCATCACGGTAAAAGATAACATAAAGATCATGCAGGCCATTATAACCCTATATTGAGTTGCTTCATGTGACAGGCAATGTTGTACAGTGCATAACAGAAAAGGCGGTAGTGGGTCAATTCTTCCTAGCATGTTGAAAAAGTATATTTGTGTCACCCTGAACTTGCCTGCCCGCCGTCATTCTGGAGGGATCAGGGTCTCATAACCTATTGATTTTTCGAGATGCTGAAACAAGTTCAGCATGACAAATTGTCCATGTTTGGCCTTTTTCAACAGGCTGTTCTAAACTGACCCACTACAGAAAAGGCTGTTACCTTGATGGGGAGATACACGGCATGGTACATTTTTATATGGATAAAAGTGTATACATCCGTACTTTCGGGTGACCGAAAGTGTAAGTACCTCATGACGATTCTAAACTTATTAAAGAAGATAAATGGTTATGAATAAAGGGGAAATTGCTTATTTTGCAACATAAAGCATTACTTTAACTTTTACTTACAGAACTCGATATTCGGGACATGTTAGATGATATTGATTAATTCAATATCTTAGAAGATTTTTTATCCTGTGAATTATCGCTTATAACAGACACACACATAGAATATTAATCTTGTGTCACGTGCTTTTAAATTGATTACCCAACTAATTTTCGATATAGCAACTATGTTGGTTAACTTGACATTTGTTACCAAACAAGATACTAATATATTCAAATAGTTGGTTAACTATGAAGCCTATACAGAGTGTATTAAAAGAAGAACTGGATAATTCTTTAAGACTAAAAAAACGCTATGAGGAAGAACTGCGTCAACTTCCTCAAGGAGCACTGGTCTGTAAAGAAATAAAAGGTCATAAATACTATTATTTAGCTAAACGTGAGAAAGGTGAAGTTAAATATATTTACAAAGGAAAATTATCTAAAGAAGAAGTAAAAAAATATGACGAAGCAAAAAAAATACGTGCTAAGTATCGTAAACACCTTTCGCAAGTAAAGAAACAGATAAGATTTTTGAAGCAATCTTTGAAGAGTGGAAAATAAGCAAATTAACTTATTGTTTAAAGTGCTACGCATTCTAGAAGATAAAGGTGTCTTAAAGCATCTTGTCGTTGCTGGAAGCTGGTGCATCTATTTTTATAAATTTTATTTTCGCAAACGAAAACCTATTGCTTCATTACGAACTAGAGATGTAGATTTCTTGATTCCTGATCCTAAATCTTTAAAAACAGGCATTGACTTGCCTGAAATTTTAAAATCTTTTGGGTTTATTGTTGATCATCGCGGTGAATACGGATTTATAAGATTAGTCCATCCTGAATTATTTATTGAATTTCTGGTTCCTGAGAGAGGAAAAGGATTTAATAAAGCTTTCCCATTGCCTCAGTTGGGTTTGAATGCTCAAGCTCTTAGGGGGTTTATATCATAACATCGTGAACTTTAAAAATATCATAACATCGTAAACTAATTCCTGCATCGCCTAAACTTCTTCCAAAAACAATTTTGGAGAAGGAAAGGCGATGAAACATCACAATGAATACGGCATACGCTACAAAGCAATACACCTTTATGAAGAAGGACATGGGTTTGAAGAAGTCCTCAGACTGGTTAGAAGAAGCAGAGGATGGCTCTCCAAATGGCTTAAGCGATACAAAGAAGAAGGCATTCAAGGGCTTAAAGATAAATGTCGTGTTCCCAAACGAATTAAGAGAAAGACCTCTAATCATCTGGTCAAAAAGATCCTTGCTATCAGAGAAGAATTGGAGTCTCATAAGACTCGTCGTTCTGCTTTCGCTGGAATTGGAGCTGAAGCAATCCATTGGGAACTCACACAAAGAGGAGTGCGAAATATTCCTTCTATCTCGACTATTTCCAGGATTCTCTTTCGTCACGGGAAGACCGGAAGAAAGAAAATGCAACGAAATAACACAAAATCTCCTTATCCTTACATGCAAGCCCAGAAGATGGGAGAACTTCACCAGACAGACCTTGTGGGACCAAGATATCTTAGAGGGACAAAGGGTATTACCAGATTCTATTCTTTTCATACAGTGGATGTCGCAGGACACACAGCATTTACAAGTCAGTTTTCTGATAAACAGACAATCTCTCTGTGCAGACACATCTGGTTGAAGCTTGGAGATCGATGGGAATACCTTGGGTATCTCAATTGGATAATGAAATGGCTGCCACAGGAGGAGGCCGCTATCCCTTTAGCCTCTCTCAAGTTATCCGTCTTCATTTGCTCTTGGGCATCCATCTGGTTTTCATTCCACAGGGAGAACCGGGGAGAAATGCCTCGGTTGAGAGTTTTAATGAACTTTGGCAGGAACGGGTACTTAGGAGACATAACTGCCCAACTCTTACTGTTATTAGAAGAACCAGTGAACGCTTTCTGCGTTATTATCATTACAAGAAACCTCATAGGGCACTTACTCAAAAAGAATATGGTACACGATTCCCAGGGATACTTAGAGATCGAACTTGGAAACATCTCAGACGTTTGCCAAAAGGATTCACCCTTGATACATATATCGACCCCTCTGGGCATCTTCATCTTCCTATTGCTAAGGGAAAAGTTTCTTTTATTCGAAAAGTTGATACTCATGGGAGAATTGAGGTCAATGGCTCTTCATATTTCATTAGGAGAAAACTTGAAGGACAATATGTGGTGGCTACTATTGTTCCTCAGAGCAAGAGACTGGTCGTTAAACAAAACAAGAGAAATATTAAATCGTTCACTTTTTCTCTTAAGGGTCATGTTATTACTCCATTGCTGGCAAAAACAAAAATATCATGATTTAGTTCACGATGTTATGAGAATCCAAAGCATTAAGAATCAGTTCACGATGTTATGAGTGCAGCCACTTAGATTTTTGGATATCCTTTATTTAAAGACAATCACTGTAAAGACAAGAGGTGTAAAGGTTAAGCTCCCTCATCCTGCTTGTTTTTTGTTGCATAAAATCATTGTATTTAAAAGAAGACCAGAGAAACATAAAAGAATAAAAGAGATAGAACAAATCGAAAGAATGATTGATTTTCTTAAGAAAGAAGACGAATTGTATCTTTTAAAAAAAATATTTACTGAATTACACACTGGTTGGCAGAAGAGAATTATAGATATTTTGAGAGATCTTAATAAAGAAGAATTAGTCGAAATTTTACAGTAAGATTTTATATATGAAAACGCAAGTTAACTTAGAAGTTCTGCCGAATCATTTTATCAGAAACAAGGGTTTGTATTTGAAAAGAAAAGAACGGTAGAATATTTTAATAATAAACTCGTTGAACAGAAAGTTGAATCATTAGAATGAGTAAAAAAGTTTACCTCCGCAACTGGGGATGCCAGATGAACGTTCACGATTCTGAGACAATGCTGGGTATTCTCGAAGGTGAAGGATATTCAGTCGCAGAGAATCCTCTCAAGGCTGACCTAGTTATATTTAATACGTGCAGTATACGTCAGAAGGCTGAACAGAAATTTTATAGCGAACTTGGAAAAATGAGGTTTTTAAAGAAAAAAAATCAGGACGTTAAAATAGCTGTCGCCGGTTGCATTGCACAACATGAAGGCAAGAATATCCTGCAGAGGGCACCTTTTGTAGATTTTATTTTCGGGCCGCAGAATATATATATGTTGAAAGACCTTCTTCACGGAAATCCGAAAACCATTTTTTTAGAAGATAACCCGGGCATATCCACAACAGACCTCCCGGTAAAGAGGAAAGAAGAGATAAAGGCATGGGTAACGATCATATACGGGTGTAACAACTTCTGTAGTTATTGCGTGGTTCCGTTTACAAGAGGCAGGGAAAGGTCAAGACCCGCTGAAAATATCCATTCCGAGGTATCAAGACTTGCAGGGGAAGGATATAAAGAAATAACACTACTCGGACAGAATGTTAACTCTTATAAGGGCGATATCGGTTTCCCCGGACTTTTACACATAATTGACGGGGTAGGGGGGATAGAAAGGATAAGATTTGTTACATCGCATCCAAAAGATTTTTCCGGTGATCTTATAGATACGATGGAAAAATTACCAAAGGTATGCGAGCACATACATCTTCCTCTTCAGTCAGGTTCGAACAGGATCCTGAAGCTTATGAACAGAAAGTATACCTATGAGGAATACAGGAATAAAATACTGAGATTGCGCATGAAGATACCAAATATTGCAATAACTACAGATATCATCGCCGGCTTTCCAGGTGAGACAGAGGAAGACCATATGATTACCGTAAGTGCATTGCGGGAGTTGGAGTTTGACGGTATTTACGCATTTAAATTTTCTGAACGCAAGGGAACAAAGGCTGCCCGGATGGAGGACCGTGTCTCAGAAGAAATAAAATCACAACGCCTAAGTGAGATATTATACGTTCAGGATACAATAACAACTCTTAAAAATAGATCGCTGGAAGGCACGATACAGGAAATTCTTGTGGAAGGCACAAACGAAACGGGAGGTAAACAAATCACAGGAAGAACCAGAACGAATAAGATAGTGCACGTACCGGACTGCTCTATTGAAAAAGGAAGGCTAGTCAACGTCGAGATAGTAAAAGGGATGCGGCACTCGCTCGAAGGAAAAATCATCTAAATGAAAGTATCAGTTCTCACACTCGGCTGTAAAGTCAATCAATCTGAAAGCTCCGATATAGAATCAGGCCTTATCAATCTCGGTTTCTCTGTTGTACCGTTACAAGAACGGCCAGATTACTGCATTATAAATACCTGCACTGTCACCGCTAAGAGTGACTACCAGTCCCGACAACTAATAAGAAGGGCCATTAGAACAGGAGCAAAAGTTATTGCAACTGGTTGTTATGCACAACTTAGGCCCAAGGAGATAATAAATATAGACCCATGCATTAATATAGTTAATAATATCAATAAAACCAATATAATTAATATGATAGCTAATAATAATAAAAGCAATACATTATATAACTGTAAGCGCTCCAGGGCGTTTATAAAGGTTCAGGACGGTTGTAATTTCTCATGCTCTTATTGTGTTATTCCTATGGCCCGTGGAAGGTCGAGAAGTATCCTGGAGGCAGATATTATCCGTAAGGCAATCGACCTGGAAAAAGAAGGTTATAATGAAATAGTTCTTACAGGCATTCATTTAGGTCATTACGGAAAAGACCTTAGCCCAAAAACAAATCTGACAGAGTTGCTGAAAATTCTCTTGAAAAAAACAAATATTAGCAGAATACGTTTAAGCTCATTAGGAGTAAACGAGATAAATGATGAGCTTATAGAATCATTACAGGATAACAGGGTCTGTCCTCATTTACATATTCCATTACAAAGCGGGGATGATCATATCCTGCGTCTTATGAAAAGAAACTATACAGTAAAGAAATTTACGACTACAATCGATAAAATCGTAAAAAAAGTGAAAAATATAGCAATAGGCACTGATATTATAGTAGGATTTCCAGGTGAAGAGGAAAACGAGTTCGAGAATACAAAAAATACTATTCAATCAATACCTATTGCCTATTCACATATTTTTCCTTTTTCTAAAAGACCAGATACAGAAGCGTCAGAAATGAAAAACCAGAATACTAAACAGATCATTCATGACAGGTATATCCAGCTCAATGCTTTGAATATCAGAAAGAAAGCTGAGTACATGTCATCATGCATCGGTAAAACCCTTGACGTTATTATAGAAGAGAGAGGGGAAGGGAATTCATTATTCGGTACATCAAGCAATTACCTGAAGATAACCGTCCCATCTGCTCCATACCATAGAGGAAGCCTTATCAGAGTAAGGGTCGTAGGCATTTGTAATAACAAATTGATAGCATATCCTTATAATCCACTATAACACCTTATATTTAAATAAATATTGACCTGCTTAATTCATAATCAAATATGTCTAAATCAAGATTTATCAAATATACAACCCGTATTTCTACCAAGTTAGTAACACTTTATAAACAAGAGATGTTTATTATTATTGTCCGATAAGATATATTATGTAAAATAATATCTAATAAAAATGCTTCAATTTGAAACTTGTTCTCTGTTCTTTTATTATCATTTAAAATGTTATCAGATAGAATGCTTAGCGATCGTGAATAATATTGCCTGACAGTTTTCTGATTAGCTTTACAACAGAGGACTTACTTCCAACCCTACCCTCATATTCTGCTTTTTTTATTTCTTTAATAATGTTCCCTATAGCTTTACCTGAAATATTTCCAGCATACTGAATGACTTCTTCTGATTTTATTATTCCGTCTTTCCAGACAACTAAAAAACGCTTATAATCATTAAGACAATCCAATCTATTTTTAAGTATTAAAAGATCAACTGATGCATCTTTGGTTTTCATATATATATCAAAAACCCTGCCTTCTACTATATTTTCATCTATACAGGTTTGTACCAGCCTTATTCTCCTCTCGATTTTCCTGCTCAGCTTCAGCCGATAACTGTCCTCTCCCTTATTAAAAATGTTTTTCATGAGCAGAATCAAGCAAAGTAATCCTTTATAAGTAAGGTTTTGCGAGATTAATTCCTTAAGTTTAACTTTAATAGTATTGTTATTCATCTTAAAAATAATGTTTTCAAATAAAGATATTTCTTTAATATTTTCTTCTAATTGTTTATAACCAATAATAAAAATTGTTTTTAACAAGCCGTCGTAAAGTGCCATTTCAAGGTACTTTGAGGATCGCATCAGGTTTAACAATTGGAAAAGTTCTAAAGTTATTCTTTCAGGTGCAGTTTCTTTGATATTATTATTGAATGTTTTAATGAGATTCCTCGTATCTTTTTCAACAACTCCGTTTAATTCAGCTGCAAATCTATATGCCCTGAGCATCCTGAGAGGGTCATCCGTTATGTTTTTCCCCCTAACAACACGAACGCATCTATTCTGTAAATCCTCTATACCGTTAAAAGGATCAATCACTCCTTCTTTTGGCGACCATGCAATTGCATTTATTGTAAAGTCCCTTTTTAGAAGATCTTCATTCAACGCTCCACTGGCTCCGGACAAATCAAATATGGGTCCTTTCTTTGTAGCAATTCTCATTGTATCGCCTTTTTCAAATTTAACTATTTTTCCTCCGGTAAGATTCTTTATTTGTTTTGCAAGTGACAATACGTCCCCAAAGACAATGTAATCTCTGTCCTGACCATGACGGCCTCTTAACATATCGCGGATATAACCACCGACCAGGTAGACATCCGTACGTTTACCTTTCTCGAAAATTACTGCATTGTATTTGTCTGAAAGTATTTTCTCTTTAAGGTTTGCGTCAGATATCACCATACAGTCCTACCTTAACATTCCTTGACATTTATACATGTACTGATTTATAAAAAGTGTATTGCGGGCGTAACTCAGCGGTAGAGTGTTAGCTTCCCAAGCTGAAGGTCGCGGGTTCGAATCCCGTCGCCCGCTCCAGGTTACCTCTTTTTCGGTCAAAGTCTCCTTAATTCTGCCAAGAGAAATTCCGATACTTCCTCTAAAGATTTAAAAGGGATAATCTGCCTGATGCAAAATCCCATAATTTCCCATAATTTATTGTCTATATCTACAATAATTCTCTGATTTTTTTAAAAATTATATGTTCTCGAGCTAATTTTAACAAATTATAACAATCTGCCGACAGGTCATTTTCATTTGACATTTGGTTATATTGGAGCTAATCTATTTTTTTAGAATATAATCATTTTTCAGGAAGGGAGATATTGATGGAAGAAGCAAAAAAAACCATGGGGTGGAAAGAATTATATCTCAAGGAAGATTGGTGGGCTATATATCTCGGCATAGGAATAATAATAGCTGCTATTGCTGCATTCTATTCAGGAAGTACTATTATCAAGTCTCTGGGTGTTCTTCCCCCTACATGGACTGAATTCGGAAAGCTTATTGAACATTTTTCTGCAAACTTCGTATGGTATGGAATACAATTTGCCATCTGGCTGATAATTTTTAGTATCAGCACAAGAATTTTAGGATTCAAACAATCCGAGTATCTCCCTTCTTTTGTATTTCTCTATGTGTTATCTATCATTACTTTTATAGTCGGTGCTTACAAACCATTGAAATATTATGGGTTTGAAGCGCCTCTTGTTGCCCTTTTGCTCGGACTTCTTATATCAAACATTTTCCGGTTGCCTAAATGGATGGACGCAGGATTTCGTGTTGAATATTATATAAAGACAGGTATCGTTCTCCTTGGTGCTACCCTTCCCTTTACTCTTATAATCTGGGCAGGTCCGATAGCTTTTTTACAAGCTACTATCATTTCTGTATCTACATGTCTTACGATATTCTTTGTAGCAACTAGGGTCTTTGGACTCGACAGGAGATTTGGTGCTGTCCTCGGTGCAGGCGGCGCTATCTGCGGTGTCTCTGCAGCAATTGCCATTGCTGGTGCTGTCAAGGCAAAAAAGGAATATGTTTCTGTCACAATTGCACTTGTAACCGTATGGGCCATTATCATGATTTTCTTTATACCGTTTGCATCTAAACTATTACATTTGCATCCTGCCCCTGTCGGAGCATGGGTCGGATCATCTGAATTCGCTGATGCAGCTGGCTTTGCTGCTGCAGTTGCTTATGGCAGCATGGTTGGAAATGAAGAACCTGCAATCAGAGCATTTACCCTCATGAAGGTTATTGGAAGAGATATATGGCTTGGTATCTGGTCTTTTATATTTGCCCTTATTGCATGCATGTGGTGGGAGAAAGATGCAAGTGGCGCAAAACCAAAACCGGTGGAGATCTGGTGGAGGTTTCCTAAATTTGTTCTTGGCTTCCTGGTTGCATCGGTGATCATCACCGTTATTGCATCAGGTTATTCTCTTCAGAATTATGAAAAGATAGTTAAACCGGAACTTATTAAACCTATAAAGAACCTCCGTTCGTGGACTTTTATTTTCTGTTTCTTGAGTATTGGCCTTACAACGAGATTCAGGGAACTATCCGCTGCCGGGAAAAAACCATTCTGGGCATTCACCTTAGGTGTAGCCGTTAATGTTACATTAGGGTTTATTCTCTCTGTCCTCATATTAGGAAATTACTGGATAGAAAAGACTGCGGGAGGATTTTAAAGAGGGAACATGTTTCATACATGTAGAGACTGCAAATATTTCAACAATGACCCGGCGTGGCTTGAGAAGGAATTCCCTTGTATGAATGCTTTGAGCTCTGCATATGGGTCGGCACGTGGAGAGGCTGGGGTATGCAGCAAATTGGATATCTACCTTGCTCCGGTAAAAAAATGTGTGTTTTTCGAGCACAGACATGCGGATTCATTTACCGTCTCATAACCCTCCATACATGATAAATCCTCTGTGATACAGTAATATAGGTAAGAACGAGCATAACCCACATCACCGGCAAAAGCCATCCTGTTATCGCACCGAATGACAGAAGGACAATCCGCTCAGGCCTTTCCATTAGACCTGAATGGCATGATTCACCGAGGCCTTCGGCCCTCGCCCTCGTATAGCTGATCAGAAAAGCGCCTACGAGTGTTACAAGGCAAATAAATACACCGGTATTATTGCCTATTTTCGCAAAATGCCAGGTGACGGCAAGGAAAAGCAAAGCATCTGAGCACCTGTCAAGGACGGAATCGAGAAATGCGCCGAATTTTGTGGTCTTCCCGGTCGTCCTCGCAACAATTCCGTCAAACATATCAAAAATTCCCCCAAACAGGATAAGCAGGCCGCCTAGCCTTAAATCGTGCGTAAGGACAAGGGCAGCAATGACTGTTATGAAAAATCCGGTTAAGGTGAGAGTATTTGGACTTACAGGAATCCGTCTTGATATCGAGCTGAAAGGTTGGTCGAGAAAATGACCAAATTTGTCTCCAAGCATCTACCTCTCGATTTTCCCTTTTATGAATGCTGTAACCATGTCTTTTGCGACATCATCTGAAAATTGCTCCATGGGATGCTTCATAAAATACGCTGATGGAGATATGAGCACCCCCCCTACCCCTCTGTCACGTGCAATTTTGCAGCATCGTATTGCATCTATAACAACGCCGCCACTGTTGGGAGAATCTTCTACCGAGAGCCGTAGTTCGAGATGCACTTTGATATTTCCGAATCCCCTACCTTCAATTCTGAGAAAGCATATCTTGTTATCAAGTAGCCATGGTATATAGTCGGAAGGGCCTATGTGTATATTTTCATCATTGAGACGATTCTGAAGTTGAGATTGTACGGCTTCTGTTTTTGATATTTTCTTTGAATTCAGCCTCCTGCGATTCAGCATATTTAAAAAATCGGTATTACCGCCGACATTTAGTTGATATGTGCTGTCAAGCTTTACACCTCTATCAGAAAATAGCTTTACGAGCCTTCTATGTATTATGGTGGCTCCGATCTGGCTTTTGACGTCATCACCGATTATAGGTATCTTTTTACGTTCAAAGCGCTTGGCCCAATTTTCATCGGAGGCTATAAAGACAGGTATGCAGTTAATGAGACTAACCCCGCTTTTCAGACACGCTTCTGCATAGAACGCTGCTGCCTTTTCAGAGCCAACGGGAAGATAGCTGAGCATTATATCCGTCTTTGTTTTTTTAAGAATATTTACGATATCGCACGGCTTTTTTCGGGAAACTACAAACCTGCGGTTTTCAGGATAATCGTTCATATGATGTGCTGCTCCGTCGAGGACCTTGCCCATCATGACTTTTACAGGATAGTTGGGAAGATCGCAGTTAAATGTCTTCGTGCAGTTTGGCTGTGAAAATATGGCTTTTTTCAAAGGCTTGTCTACTTTTCTCTCATCTATATCAAAAGCAGCAACAAATTTAATATGAGCGGGCTTATAACCCCCCAGGTTATAGTGCATGAGACCAAGTGATGCGTCCGGGTGCCTTTCACCTAATGACTTATAATATTCAACGCCCTGGATCAGTGCACTCGCACAGTTACCCACTCCTACAATCGCGATTCTTATTTCTTCCATTGTTCTTATTTCTTCTTCTGAATTCTGTTATGCAAGAGGACAATAAGGTCCTCTAATTTTATGTTAAATTCCTTTAAAAGACTGTCGACAGACTCCTCGCAGTAGTTTAAAAATCTCTTCCATATCCTCTGGACGGTATCTTTATCGATGTCGGCTGCTACGGCAGCCTCGCGGAAACTCATTCCTTCCAGGAGATAGGTTATGACTTCCTTTATCTTGGATTCTTTTGTATGCAACCCGAAGAAAAAAGTATTGTGTCTCTCTGAAAATCGGGCATTGCAAGTCTTGCATTTCAATAGTTTTCTGTTATCCTTGCCGTAGGTATCAAGTAACACTATATTGCCGAGTCCCTTTTTCCCATGGTTTCCGCACAATTCGTTGGGACAGAAGAAATCAGACAATTTCAGTGAAAATTCCATATAACTTTATATAATAAAGTTACTATAAAGTCAAGGGAAAATTGACAATAAAATGGGGACAGCAAAATATCACAACGCATCCTTTTATTTAAATAAAGACTCGCTTTAATATTGATGCAGGGAGTAGTCAAAAAAATTTCTTCCTGCCACGGCGGATTTACTGAGGTGAAAGCAATGTCTGTATTATTCTTTTTAAAAGGTATATCGAACTATTTTTGAAAAAATTATCTTTCAGCTTTCGAGTAAGGAATTTTCAAACTTGGGGTCAAAATTTATGACCCCAAGTTTATGTGAAGAAGATACCTGCCTTATTCATTTACAAATCCACAACAGCGTGAGAAACAATTCAGTTATTGAAATATCTCTGCTCACGTAATAGCACCGGTAAGTTCATCGAATAACTCGATCATTCTTACAACACCGACAAATTTCTTTTTGTCCTCGATAACGGGTAGCAAAATGAGGTTATTGTTCAGCATCTGTTCTGCTGCCTTGCTGAGGGTATCGGCAGGTTCAACAAAAAACCTGGCTGGTACCATGACCTCACTGACAGGGCTCTCCGCCTTCCCGGATTTTAGCCCCTTCAGGATATCATTCATGGTCAATGTTCCAAGGATATTATACTTCTCGTCAAATACCAGTACGGCCATCGGGTGAATACACTTCTCGGTCCCAAGCACAGACTTTTTAATGACCATTATTGTCTGCTTAATAGTAAACCAATATGGCACATGGGGATACTCGAAAACATCGATCATTACATCATTTACAACTTTATTTTGAGACATATAGCCTCCTTCTTAATTTTTAAATTACAATTTTTATTTTATGTTATTTTATGCCTGTTTTTTCATTTTAAAGCTTCCATACCAATACAGCACCTTTTGCATTCCCTATGACCCGTTCGGTTACGCTCCCCATAAGGAGTTTTGATATGCCGGTCCTTCCGTGGCTTCCAACAACTATTAGACCTGCATCCTCCTGGAAAGCCGTATGAACTATTACCTCATGGGGCATGCCTGTCCTCACAACAGTTTCCACCTTTATGCCTGTCTTTTCAGCAGCCTTCCTGACCGACTCGACGCATTCCCTCGCCGTTGCAAGGTTTTCATCTTTCTTGGCAACGGACAAAGCGAGCAGTATGCTGCCGCTACGCTGCGCAATGCTTATAGCCTCCTGAGTTGCAAACTCGCTGTGCATCGAGCCATCTGTAGCTATAAGTATTTTTTCAAAGGAGAGCTTCGCATCTTTCGGTACAACCAAAACCCTGCATAGGGTATAGCCGATTACCTTACCGGTAACGCTGCCCATCATTGCCCTCATAATGCCCGTACGACCATACCTCCCGACAATTATCAATCCGACCTTATTTTTTGCAGCCTCGTCGACAATATATTCATACGGTTCTTCGCCTTCACGTACAATAATTTCGCAGTCAACTCCCTTTTTTGAGGCCTCTGACTTAACCTCCTCAAGATGTTTCCTCGTCTCTTTCTCCATTTTTTCTACAAGCCCGGGTGCAAGGGCCATTAACTCTTGATTGACTTGTACAACTGATATCGCAAAGAGTTTACTTCCACAGGCCATTGACAGATTGATAGACTCCCTGATAGCACCTTCGCAATATTTAGAGGCGTCTGTTGCTAGAAGAAGCCTTTCTATCTTTTCAATCTTTGGTAAAGGACATTCCATATTAGTGACCTCCTGACTTTAGGATCCCGCTTGCCGCGAAACATAAAACTAGTATTTCCAGGACAACAATTACCATCAGTACAGTGTCTTTTTTACGTAAAAGTCCTGGAAAGATTGATGCGTAACAAAAGATACTTATAGCTGACAGAATTGCTATACCGATAAAATTTAAATAATCTCCCTTGCCCACAGAATGCAACCAGCCCCAGCCGGTAGGGGTACCTAATTCATGTGAGAAACTTGCCACACTCATGCCCCAGTATTTGGGGACGTCCTCGACAGGGATATATGTCGGCAGGATACCCACTATATATAAAGCGTATGTCACGAGCAGAACAATAATCCCTATAATCATTCCCTTGTTTAAAACATTTGCGTAGAGAAGTTGCTCACCGCTTGCCTTTACTGCCTGTTCATTTTTCTCTGCCATCTCTTATCCTCCTTTATATATCTATTACAATGTCTATATTCCAAAACCTTTAAGGAGTGCCCTGACACCTGCAAATGCAAGAAGACCTATGACGATCCACTTGACAACCGCTATCTTGGCCCTTGCAAGTATCCTTACACCGATAAAAGAGCCGAGCATGATACCAAGAATCGACGGGACGACGATCAACGGAAGTACTGCACCTGAATTAAGATAAATCCATGCAGCCGAGGTGTCTGTTATTGAGAGTAGGAACTTGCTTGTTGCAACAGATATCTTGAGCGGCGCTCCCATCAAGAGATTTAAGACCGGGATATTTGCCCACCCCGCTCCAAGACCGAACATCCCTGCCATCAAACCTATGACAATAAAAAGGATCAAACCCGGAAGTGTCCGGTGTATCTTCCAGTCGATATTTTTCCCAATGGATTCTTCCGTGTAGACCCCCATTATCCCGAGGGCCTGGGATAATTTATCTGCCTTCGGTACATTGGGGAAATCAGATTTCCTGGCAGTCGCCAGGAGAATAACTATCCCGATAATAACGGACCCGAGCATAATCTGAACGATTTTGGCAGGGAGTGCCAGTCCTACCATTGCTCCGACAATAGCGCAACTCGAAGCAATAAGTGCAACGGGCATGGCAAGACGAAGGCTTGCAAGGTTCCTTCTAAGCAAACCGGGACCCGCTGCAAGTGCACCTGCAAGTGCAACGAGCAGTCCTGCGCCCCTGACAAAGTCAAGGTGGAAGGGGAAGAAACCACTGACAAGCGGGACATATAAAACACCGCCCCCTACACCGCCAAGCACAGCCAGAATACCTAGTATAAATGTAAAAAAGAAGAGTATGATTGGCCATCCCCACCATGGGATTTTTGACTCTCCTTTAATTACCCCCTGGGTTGGTGAGGGCTCTGTAGATGCAAGGACATCACCGACAACTGCGAATAAAGCAAGAAAAACAGCCGCAACGAGCAGAAATCTAATCAGTTTCTTTCCCATCGTCAGCTTCTTACCTCCTTTTAAATATTTCTGTTACTGTTCAAAATTCTTATCGTCCTAAACTTTCCAAAATCCCGTAAAATTTTCTGTTCAAAAAAATAAATGGCCGAGCTTATTAATTTTGGGGGAAGCCCGGCCATTTATATATCCCTTCAGAATAAAAACAAAGTCCGAATTTTCTCATTCTGCCATGTTGTAATTTTGTCTTTCCACCTCCTTTCATAAATTAAAAGTAAATTTTTACAAATTTTTTCTAATCGGCCTTTATTAAGTTTGGTTCAAGAATCCGTACAGCTATAAGTAACAAATAGCATGCCACATGGTAAGCAAGATTAAATATCTTTTAAAATCAACAAATTATCTAAATAGTTAGAAAACTAAACTACTGTGGAAAAATTTTCTATTGAAAATATTACGTCAATATTACATAGAAAATGAAACAATTAAATATTTTTATGCCATATTGGCATAATATTGGCATGATTCTAGTTCTAAGCGGTATCGAATACGGAGAGAATAATGGAACTCGAAATACTTATAGCAGGGACTAAAGATGCGGGGAAAAGTATTCGTGTCTATTTAACCTTACATCTCCCTCCTCCCTTCCAGGGCTTTACTTAGTGTCACCTCGTCAGCGAATTCTATATCCCCTCCGATTGGAAGCCCATATGCAATCCTCGTTACTTCAACATTAAATGGCTTCAGGAGTTCCCTGATGTACTGTGCTGTCATCTCGCCTTTCGTATTGGGATTTGTTGCGATAATTACTTCTTTAATTTCATTCTTTTTGACTCGCTGAATGAGTTCGTCTATCTTGATCTTATCAGGTGTCAACCCGTCAATAGGAGAGAGTGCGCCCAGAAGAACGTGGTAGACACCATGAAAACACCTCGTCCTTTCAATAACAGTGATATTGCTTGGTTCTTCTACAACACAGAGCTTGCTTCTGTCCCTCGTGCTACTCGTGCAAATATCGCACAACTCTGAATCTGTAATATTGAAGCATTCTTTACAGAACCGTGCCTTGTCTTTTGCTTCGTCAATCGCACGGGAAATACCTTTCGCATCCTCCTCGGTCATTGAAAGGATAAAAAAAGCTAACCTTTGCGCAGTCTTGCGGCCTATTCCGGGGAGTTTTGTGAGTTCCCCTATCAGATTTTCAACAATGTTTTTTTCCATAAAGACGGCCTCAATACATTAGCATACTATAATTTATACCAAGAATCATACCCGGCCAGAACTTGTTAAACCGGAACCATTCTTGGGCATAACCACCCTCCCGCAATTTGCATGTAGCCCGATTGGTTGAACCATATCGCAGGTGATCGGTTTGATAACCCCACCCCTTCCGGAACGGGAAATAGCATGATCACAATTCTTCTTGTTAATTATGATATTATTTTTATTATGCCTGAATTGAGATTGAATCTTCTAACAAGGGAATGGGTTATTATTGCCACTGAAAGGGCAAAAAAGCCAGGATATTTCATACAACGAGGAAACAAGAGGATATCTCCGGCTTTTCTGGAAACCTGTCCCTTCTGTCCGGGCAACGAGTCCAAAACACCTGGTGAGATCATGAGTATAACAACTAATGGAAGCTGGCTTGTGAGAGTAATCCCCAATAAATTTGCAGCCCTTTCTCCGGAAGGCCAGCGGATCAGATCAAATAATGGGTTGAAGCACCTTATATCAGGAGTAGGCAAGCACGAGGTAATCATAGAGTCCCCGTATCACAATATACCTACCGCCCTTCTGCCCATAGAACATATAGCAGATGTACTAAAGGCATACAAGGAAAGACTCATCGACGTTTACAGCAGTCCGGTTGTCAAGCACGTTATCATATTCAAAAACCAAGGCGAAGCATCAGGTACTTCCCTTATCCACCCGCATTCCCAGCTGGTCGGTACCCCTGTAATCCCTTTCCAGGCCCGGGACAGGATATCGGAGGCACGCAGATATTTTGACCACACAGGAGAATGCATGGTTTGCTCGTCTTTGAGGGATGAACTTACAGACGGAAGGAGAATCATTCTCGATACAGACCATTTTACTACCTTTATACCATACGCTGCATTATCTCCATTCCATACCTGGATTTTTCCAAAAAGGCATCGCGCTACTTTCGGCGATATACATGATGATGAAATAATTGACCTGGCATATCATCTCAAGACGATACTTTCTAAACTGTATCACGGGCTTGAAAATCCTGATTTTAACTATGTCATCCGCTCGGAAAGTCCCAAAGAATGTGAATGTGATTACTTTCACTGGTACCTCAGTATCGTCCCCCGTGTTTCAAGGTCATCCGGCTTTGAACTTGGCTCGGGCATGTACATGAACCCTTCAATTCCTGAAGAAATCGCCGACTTTCTCAGAAACGTCCAGATTAGATAGCGCATGCACATAATCCCTGGGTTAGGCTTTAGGGGATCATCAGCGAATCAAGAATACCAAAGACTGAATGTACAACCTTTGAATCACTGGGGAGAGAAAAAACCGGTTCGCCTTGTAAGTCAAGCTGCCCTAATACTTCGTCCTGGGGAACAAGACCAGCAACAGAAAGACCCAACTGCCCGGCCTGTTTTTTTAAATCCCCTCCTTCATTTCCGGCTATCCTGTTTATGATCAGGGCTCTCCTTGAAACTTCAAGTTTTAGTTCATCTACAAGCCCGTTGATCCTTTTCGCTGTCTGTATGCCCCTCATAGCAGGGTCACTGATTATCAAAAGCAAGTCGACATTGTGTGTCGTTCTCCTGCTTAAATGTTCCATGCCGGCTTCGTTATCTATGACGATATAAGGGTATGTTTCGGAGAGTTTATCCGTGTATTTCCTTATTATATTATTTGCAGCACAGTAGCATCCCGGACCTTCCGGCCTTCCCATGACGATAAGGTCAAAACCTTTCGATTCGATAATTGACTGTTGTACCTGGTAATCAAAAAGTTGTTCCGTGGACATCCCCCCCGGACGATCTGCACCGCTTCGTATTGTCTGGAGTGAATCTTCCCGTAATGAGCCTATCGTTGCGTGGACACCAACCCCAAGTACTTCGTTCAGGCAGTTGTTAGAATCAGCGTCTACAGCTAAAACCGTCTTCTTTTTTCTCTCGATAATATAGCGAACCGTCAGACCCGCGATAGTGGTCTTCCCTGTCCCGCCTTTTCCTGCCAATGCAATGACAAATGCCATAAATTATTATACATCAGTTGATATTTTTCAGTTAATGACAGAAAATATATATATAATGATATCTTTTAAATATTTTTCGTGAGAATATGGCACTACTGAATGGCATGAAACATTTTGTGTTCCCTGCAGCGCTCTTCTTTATACGCTCTTCATTACCTGTCTTTTTTGCTTTATTACTCTTGTCCCCGACCACAGGTCTCTCCGACAACAATAATCCGGCACTAATTTATGTCGGTTCTGATGCATGTAAAAAATGCCATGAAAAGGAATACACCAGCTTTATGAAGTATGCGAAGAAGAGCAGGTCTTATGAAAGCATCGAGAGAGTCAAAAGGAGCCTGACTGAAGAAGAAATCAGAGGCTGCTATTTTTGTCATACTACCGGATACGGCAAACCAGGCGGTTTCATAAGCATCGAAAAAACACCTTACCTGAAGAATGCAGGATGTGAGGTATGCCACGGCCCTGGTAGTGTTCATATAAGAACGAATGTTTCCTCCGATATCAAACGGCGCCTGACCATGGAGGACTGCGAGGTCTGTCATACCTCAGAGAGAGTGAAGGCATTCCGTTATAAGCCACTGATCCACGGAGGTGCCCACTAAATGCCTTCTTTCATAATTGGAAAAAGATCTCTTTATCTCATAACAGTCCTGTCTCAACTGTTTTTTAGGACTCATTATATTGTGGAGCCGATGGTACATGCTTAATCGAATAAAAAAAAGGCTGGCAAACAAGATTCTCCTCGCTCTTGTTATTACTATACTAGTTATTATCATTGGTGAGATTAGCTTCCGGATGTATTTCGGGACCAAAGACAGACTTGACCTCGTGACCATTGCAGCCAGGGAACTGGCATATGCGACATATGCAGGCATAAAGTACCCTATGTCTGTAGGAGACGCAGAGGCTATCAGGAAGGAACTGTCGGATATCAGGCAGCTAGCCAAGGATGTAGAAGTCTTTATCTGTGATTACAACCAGGAAATTATCTATTCAAGCCATGAGGAAAAGGTACATACCAAGGTAGCTGATTCCATCGGGAATAAAAATGCACTACAGGTACTGGATGATATACTCAAGACGGGCGTGGAACCAGGACCTTTTGAGGATCGGCTCGATACTGAGAAATACCTTGTGTTCTTCCAGCCCATCCTGAATGAGGAAAATTGCTACCACTGTCATGGCTCCTCAAGAAAGGTCCTCGGGAGTATGATTGTCCGCGTAAGCGCAGAACCCGTTTATGAGACCGTCACAGCCCAGAGAAACAGGACATTTGCCTTACTCGCCCTGACCCTCCCTTTCGCAATATTATTGACTAACCTTATAGTCAATAAATTTGTCAGGCGCCCTGTTGAAAAATTAGCTGAAAAGGCAAAGAAGTTTGCCGAGGGCGATACATCTGTCGTTGCAGACGTAAAAACAGAGGACGAGATCGGGGTTCTCGCTAACACGTTTAATTATATGGTAGGAAGGGTCACCTTTACGAGTAAAAAATTGGAGGAAGAAGTAACAAGAAAAACAGCTCTATTGAACGAGAGAACCCGCCTCCTGTCACTTTTGGAAAACGCAAACAGGGAGTTGAGAGCACTGGATAAAATGAAATCAACCTTTCTGGCAAATATGTCACATGAGCTGCGAACACCCATGAACGCAATCATAGGATATACAGACCTCCTGCTGGACAAAGTTGACGGACCGATCAATGAAGAACAGGAGAACAGCCTGAAGAAAGTGGCCAATAATGCCAGACACTTAATGCAGTTGATCAACGACGTCCTCGATATATCAAAGATAGAATCAGGGAAAATGAAACTGTCGCCAAAAGAAATTGACCTTAAATGGATTATTGATTCTGTTACGCCAACGTTCGAGCCAGCGATGAACAAAAAAGGCCTTACCCTTACGGTTGACATTGCTGAAGGGCTGCCCCTTCTATATGGTGACGAGGACAAGGTTAAACAAATCTTGATAAACCTCCTGTCAAATGCCATTAAATTTACAGATAAAGGTGGTATCACAATCAAGGCAAAAATCTCAGAACGTGGTGTCAACCCTGGAGAGCCTCCCGTTTTTGCTGAAATCTGTGTTCAAGACACCGGGATAGGCATAAAAGAAGACGATATACATAAGATATTTGACAAGTTCGTCCAGGTGGACCTAACGACTGTCCGCCAGTATGAGGGTACGGGGCTTGGACTCAGCATTGCTAGAGGTCTTGTAGCACTCCATAAAGGCATGATCTGGGTAACAAGCACGTACGGCGAGGGAAGTACATTCTGCTTTACGATACCTATAAAAAAAGAGCTGCTCGAAAAGCCTGCCGAGCCTGTCGTAGAGCGAAGGATGGCAGAAGGACTTGCTCAATATTTTGGAACCCCCGTCGAAACATTTCTTAAAAATCCTGAATATGCGGGAAAACCCATAAGATGCTGGGAATTTGTAAAATGCGGACAGCCCAGCTGCCCGGCATATGGAAGTGATGAGCACAGATGCTGGCTTATCCTCGGCACTCACTGCTCCGGGATGAAAATAGCCGCCTACCCGGAAAAAGTAGACTTCTGCAAAGGCTGCGATCTTATCAAGCATCTTATCATTGGCCAGGAAGGAAAACCGGCGGATTCCGGATTAGAGATACCCCGGGAGGAAACCGAAAAGAAAACCATACTAGCCATAGACGACAACCCGGAGGCAATCGATCTTATCAGAAAATATCTGGGAGAGGAATATAATGTCGTCGGTCTTCTCAGCGGTGAAGGAGCTGTAGAAAAGGCAAAAGAGTTACAGCCGCTTGCCATAACACTGGATATCATGATGCCCAGGAAAGACGGTTGGCAAGTGTTACGCGAGTTAAAAGAGGCCCCGGTTGTTCAGGATATCCCGATCATTATCCTCTCAATCGTTGATGACCAGAAAAGAGGCTTCAGCCTCGGTGCAGCAGAATATCTCGTGAAGCCGGTAGACAAGGAGATTCTTTTAAAGAAACTAAAGAACCTGGAAAAATTGAAGAAGATAAAACGGATACTAATAGTTGACAGCGACCCGGGAACAGTAAGAATGATCGGGAATGTCCTCAAGGAAGCAGGATATCAGGTAGCCATGGCATATAACAGCAAGGATGCCATACATTCCCTCGAAGATGTCAAACCCGACCTTATTGTCCTAAACCCGATAGCAACCGATGTGGGGCTGGATGTTATCGAGCACTTAAAGACCGTAGACAATCTTAAAGATATCCCTCTGGTAATAGTTACAAACAAGGATTTGACCGAAAAGGAAGTAGAAGATTTAAATGGCAGGATTCAGGGGATCCTGAACAAAGGAATCCTTACCGGAAAAGACCTGTTGTATGAACTTAAAAATACAATTAACAGTGTCAATAAATAGTAACAATATACCTTTTAAATCCCCTATGATTTTCCTGATAAAAATGTATAATACTCTTTATATGGGATGAGACTATGGAAGAGGTCAGAAAGCAAATTAAAAAGATACTGGTCGTAGAGGACAACCAGGACAGCCGTGAGTTAGTCGTCAAGGTTTTAAAAAACAAGGGTTATCAGATAATTGAGGCAGTCGATGGAGAAGAGGCCCTGAAAAAAGTCTCCTCGGAAAAGCCGCATCTTATCCTTATGGATATCTCAATCCCCAAATTGGACGGCTACGAAGTGGCAAAACGGCTGAATGACCAGGAAGAATTCAAGAATATCCCTATTATTGCACTTACCGCCCATGCAATGAAGGGAGACCGCGAAAAATTTATATCGGCCGGTTTTGAGGGATATATCTCGAAGCCCATAAACATCCACGAATTACCGGATCAAATCCGCGCCTACCTTAAAGGAAAGTGGGAAAGCATCTTGGATGGCAAAGAAGAATAAAATTCTCATTGTCGATGATGCCTTAGACACCGTTGAACTCCTCAGAAAAAGATTTCAAGCAGAGGGTTACGAGACAGCAGAAGCATATAACGGTGAAGAGGGCCTTCGGAAAGTTCCTGAATTCAATCCCGACTTAATTGTGCTTGATATCATGATGCCAAAAATTGACGGTTATGAGGTATGTCAAAGACTCAAGGCAGATGAAAAGACAAGATATATTCCTATTCTCATGCTCACTGCAAAGGGCGAGCTTGAAGATAAGATCAAAGGACTCGATATAGGTGCCGATGATTACCTTTCGAAGCCGTTTGACTATAAGGAACTCTCTGCAAGGGTACGCTCTTTACTGACCGTCAAGGCTGCACACGAAAAGAAGGTTGAAGTGGAAAAATCAGGTGCTCTGGAACAGATGATGGACCAGGTTGCCCACGAAATAAGGAATCCTCTTACTTCGATTGGCGGTTTTGCCAGAAAGGTCTATGAAAGACTTCCTGATGATGACAAGAACAGAAAATATATGCAGATGATCCTCGAAGATGTGAATGTGCTTGAAAACATGATAAAACAAGTCATCGAGCTGAAATCGATGTCGCTCTCGTACAAAGAACCGTCGAATATCAACGATATTATCTTAGATTCACTGAAGGTTTTTGAATACGACATCAAACAGAAAGATATACATGTCGAAACGGAACTCGTCAAAGACCCTCCCCTTATTTCTGTAGATAAAAAACTTTTTAAAAGAGTGCTCTGTAACCTCATAAAAAATTCGATTGAAGCAATGCAGTCAGGGACAAAGAACATCAAGATTGTGAGCAGAATCAGCGGGGATCATTTCTTCATACTCGTGTCAGATACAGGGCACGGAATCCCCAGGGAAAAAATCAAGAATATATTTGACCCCTTAGTAACATCCAAGGTATACGGCCCCGGACTCGGATTAACCCTGGCACAAAAAATAATCCAGGACCATGGCGGGAACATTGATGTGGAAAGTGAACCTGGAAAAGGAACGACATTTACCATAACAGTTCCTCTGCAGGAAACCTGAATTATTTCCCCGGAATTTTCAGGGTTCTCAGACGCGCAATCTCTTCCTGATAACCATATATATGAGCACCTGAGCTGTATGCATACATGGGTCCGTTCTTGAGCCGTGTTTCAGAAGCAACAAATTGCTTTAGCATTTCTATCCCGCCAAGGTTTGTCGGAAACCCTGCCCAGAGATCCCACGACCGAAAATAGGCACTGACTGTCAACAGCAGGTCGCTTTCGACAGGGATAACCTTGAAATCAAGTATCCTTAGGCACGGAGGGTCAAGCTTTCCGTCTTTGCCAAAGCATATGTCAAGATCATGAGGCGTCGCAATCTCTATAACGGCCTGATTTGTCAGAGGTGTTTCTTTCAGTATGTCTATGACACGCTCAAATTGTGAACCCCCAAGAGGCATACTGCAGTGGATCCTGCTTGCATAGGTATAGGTTTCGTTTTCAGACAGTTCAGGGTTCATAAGGTAATGAACAAAATATTCTTCAATATACTCGCTTGTCGTGGGTGCGGGGATACCCATCCCCGGCGGGATAGTCGGGACCATATCGTAATAAGGGTGTTCGATGTACACCGCAATGCCAGGATACTGCAAACGGTATTGTTCTCCCTCAAAAGAGCCCTTTTGGATCCTCTGTTCGTACGTGTTATCGAACAGATGATAAATTAGCTGAAACCAGGCATCAGATATTGTCTTAGCCTTCAGGCAGAACGGCATCATAATTCTTCTCCTTGTTTATATTCCTTATTAAAAAACTCTATTTCACTTATATTCATTAATAAAGTCACCTTTGAATATTCAGAATATTATTACGGGCACTGTTCATGGGAACAAATTTTCAAAGGACGTTGATAATAATAACATGATTCAGACAATGTTCATACATTATAATTGGTTGTCCTGTAGGAAAATATCTTCGTTCATTTTTGTCCTCCCTGTGACGTACTCCCCCTTTTGCATTGAAGCTTAATCCTGCTGTCTTTTCCCATCCGGACCATCTCATGCACGCTCTTAAGTCGATAGCAATTACCACCTTAATATAGGATCTCATAGAAGACGTTTTCACCGGCATCGCTGTATTTTATTTTATGTCCTGATATGGCAATTTTTTCAATGAAGGGAACGTCAAAAAAAACATTTTATATGTTTTTTTATGGTAAACTGTATAAAATTCAACAGGATATCTATCATGGCTGGAAATATTAAGAAGGTACTAATAGCCAACAGGGGAGTTACAGCTGTCAGGATCATGCATACCTGCAGGGACCTGAAAATTCCTACAGCTGCAGTTTACAGCACACCTGATCGTCTTGCACATCACGTGTTCATGGCAGATACAGCGGTTCATATAGGTGAGGCACCCCCTGCTGAGTCATACCTCAATATGGAAAAAATGATTCAGGCTGCTTATCAGAGCAAGTCGAACGCAATTCATCCAGGATGGGGCTTTCTTGCTGAAAATCCACATTTCGCTCAAATGGTCATAGACGCTGGACTTATATGGATAGGTCCACAACCCGGGGTCATTAAAGCGTTAGGGGATAAAATCCAGGCAAAAGAACTCGCCCAAAAAGCTAACGTACCAACAATACCGGGCATTATTGATGTGAAAAGTATTGATGAGATCAAGAAATGGATGAAAAACAAAAAGGTAAATTTTCCGATCATGATAAAGGCAGTTGCCGGAGGCGGCGGCAAGGGACTTATAAAGGTTGAGAATACTGAAGATTTAACACATTCTTTTGCCCAGGCACGCTCAGAAGCACTCAAGTCATTCGGCGATGACAGGGTGCTCGTAGAAAGATATATAGAACGCGGCAGACATATAGAAGTCCAGATCGTTGCTGATATGTACGGAAATGTCTTTCATTTATACGAAAGGGAATGCACTATTCAAAGACGTAACCAGAAGATCATTGAGGAGGCACCTTCGCCAAGTATCAACGATGACCTTCGAAAAGAGATATGCTATACAGCAACACGTCTTATGAGAGAGATAAGATATACATCAGCAGGCACGGTAGAATTTCTTTTCGACTCTTCGACAAAAAAATTCTATTTCCTGGAGGTCAATACCCGTCTCCAGGTAGAACATGGAACTACCGAATTAATTACAGGACTGGACATCGTAGGCATCATGATTGATATTGCGATGGGCAAAAAATTACCCTTTAAACAGGCAGACGTACTCCCTAACAGGTGGTCATTAGAGGTCCGTCTCAACGCAGAGGATCCGAAGACCTTCAGTCCTTCATTTGGTAAGATTACACGTCTCCAGGTTCCGCAGGGCCCGGCTGTAAGAGTAGCAACCGGTGTCTATGAAGGTGCTGACATCCCACCTTATTATGACTCACTTTTTATGCTTATAATGACCGCAGGTGCTGACAGGGAGGATGCAATAAGGGTTATGGACCGTACGCTAAGCAGAAATCTCAGGGTCGAAGGTATCAAGACCCTGGCTCCGTTGCTCCTGTCTATCATCAGACACCCTTCGTTCCGGGCAGGGGAATTTTCTACCCGTTTCATTGATGAACACATGGACGAACTTATTTCAATGTTCAAAGAAAAAAACAGCGAGGATGAAGTCTTGAAGATTGCGCGATATGTAGCTGAAATTTCAGCCCTGGGGCCACAGCAATGGATGTAAAACCGAGAAAAGAAAACTATATCTTTGTAAGGCCGGGCATGACTGCAAAAGAGATCGTCCGGGCTTTACGCGAGCTTAAGGGCGTATGTTTTACCTCGGTCGGCATGCGTGATGCCGGGCAGTCAGACTACAAGAACCGTCACCGCATATATGACCTGGCTACCCTAGCTCCATATTACAACAAGATGGGCCTATTCAGTGCCGAATGCCACGGAGGTGCCCGGTGGCATGTAGGTGTTATGAACAGAAGAGAAAGTCCTTTTGAAGAAACTAATATCCTCAGGGAACTCATGCCCAATGTTTTATTGCAGACCCTCGTACGCGAGACAAACCTCTGGGGGTACAGACCTTATCCGAAAAATGTAATCGAGTATGTTGTCTCAAGGGTTGATATCGATGTATGGAGATGTTTTTCTTTTCTCAATGATGTCAGGAACATGCGTGCAGTTGCAGAGACGGTTATGAAAAGAGGCAAACTCTTCGAGCCTGCTATTTCATTTACGGTCTCTGACTGGGCAACAGATGATTATTACCTGGGTGTCGTAGAGGAGATTGTGGCCCTCTGTTCAGGGGTTGACGAGATAATACTCTGTATCAAGGATATGGCAGGAGTTGGAACTATACAAAGGGTTAGCAATCTGATAGATACCATAAAGCAGAAATATCCTGAATTGATAATCCAATACCACAGGCATATAACTGACGGTATTGCAGTCCCTGCCATGCTCTCCGCAGCAAAGGCCGGAGCCAAGATATTTGATGCGGAAGAAGACTCACTAGTCCGTTTTTACGGTCATCCGCCTATACTGAGTCTGCAGGCGTATTTTGAAGAATCAGGCATCCCCGTCAACCTTAACAGGCAGGAAGCAGAACAAGCCGTTCTGAAAGTCCGGGAATGGATAGGCAATTACGATTGGGCTGAGTCGCCTTTTAAGGGATATGACCATACCGTTACCCTTCATAAAATGCCCGGGGGCGCTTTCCCAAGTTCATTCGAGCAGGCACATAAAGGTGGCTTCCTCTTATACATGCCGGCTATTTTGAAGGTAATGTCCCTTTACAACAGGATCATCCATTACTTTGACGTGACTCCCGGCTCGCAGATTACGTGGGTTACTTGTAGTGGAATTGTAAACAAATACGCGAAAAAGAAAGGCGAAACAGGGGTTCGCCATCTTATCCAGCTTCTTACTAAATTTGTCGATGAAAAATCTATGGATTTTAAATCTATGGGAAAAAATGAACAGGAAGAACTCCTAACCCTTTTCAGTAATGCGCCGGGAGATTTCAGGAATCTACTGCTTGGTCATTACGGGAAGCTCCCAATGGGATGGCCTCCGGACTGGGTGTATAAAAGCACATTCGGTGATGAATGGGAAAAGAAAATCGTTGAAAGAACAGAACTCTCTCCACTGGATTCTCTCGACAATGACGACTTGGACAAGTTAAGAAAAGACCTCGCTGCTGCCATTGGCAGAGAACCCATTGAAGAAGAATTCATACTCTATCTGATGCACCCGAAGGACGCCCTAAGCATGATTCAATTCAGGGAACAATACGGAGAAGCTCCTTTAGTTTTACCGACACACGTCTGGAGATATGGCCTGAAAAATCCCGGGGACAAGGTCGAGTTTGAGCACTGGGGGAAACCCTATTGTATTGAACTCGTATCTGTCGGTGCAGAGCATGAAGGCTTGATACATGTTGTAATGCGGGTGAATAACAAGACAAGAGTTTATACCGTAGAGACGCCGAGGGCAAAAAAGCTCGAGATACGAATGGCAAAGGGCCCGGGAGACATAGCAGCGCAGATAAGCGGTAACGTCTGGAGAATCGGTAATCCTGAAAGGGGTACCTTGAATGTCGGCGACATTGTCCATAAAGGCGAGGAGATAGCAAATCTTGAAGCGATGAAAATGGAAAATGCCATCATCGCTCCTTTTGATGGTCAAATTTTAGAGGTCTGCGTAAAGCTAAACGATGCTGTTGTCGAAGGGCAACTCCTCTTTGTCCTTGAAAAGCAAAACAGTTGATGCTTGTTTTCGTAGTATCAGCACTAAAACGATTCATAGCATAAAATTTTTTATATATTAATCTGTGTTAATCTGTGTCTTTCCAGATATATAGAAATAAAAATTAGACACTGGGTAAAATCCATCCAAACCTATGATTATTCATGAACATGTACTGGCATCAAAAAAACATAGACGATACCATACGTGAATTGACGTCAAACCAGGCGGGGCTTTCAGATGAAGAAGCCCGGGAGCGCCTTAAGAAGTATGGGCAAAATGTCTTAAAAGAAACAAAGAAAAAGCCCCACTTTATAATGTTCCTTGACCAATTCAAGGAATACATGATTATCGTCCTCATCGGAGCCGCAATCTTATCGGGCCTTATCGGTGACCTCATAGACACCATTGCCATAATAGTAATTGTTTTTCTCAATGCTATCATTGGTTTCGTGCAGGAATACAGGGCAGAAAAGGCTATGGCTGCACTAAAAAGTATGGCAGCTCCCACCGCAACGGTATTAAGAAGCGGCAAACATGCAGATATCCCGGCAGTTGAGATCGTACCTGGAGATATCGTGGTTCTTGAAGCAGGCAGAATTGTCCCGGCTGATATAAGACTTCTTGAGGTTGCCCAATTAAAGGTAGATGAGTCAGCCCTTACGGGAGAATCCATCCCAGTAGAAAAACAGACGAAAGCCATTCAAGATGAAATAACATCAATTGGGGACCGGAAAAATATGACGTATAAAGGGACCGTTGTCACGTATGGAAGAGGCACTGGGATTGTTATTGCAACCGGGATGGACACGGAACTCGGTGCTATTGCGACAATGCTTCAGGCAGAGGAAGAGGTAAAGACACCTCTCCAAAAAAGGCTGGCACGATTCGGCAAAAGACTTGCCAATGCTATCCTCGTTATATGCGCTATCATTTTCATTTTCGGACTTTTGAGGGGAGAACCCCCCTTGCTCATGCTCCTGACAGCAATCTCCCTTGCAGTCGCTGCGATTCCTGAGGCCCTACCCGCGGTTGTAACGATTTCCCTTGCTATCGGTGCTAAAAAAATGGTGCGTCAAAATGCGCTTATACGAAAATTGCCCGCTGTAGAAACCCTCGGGTCAGTCACCTATATCTGTTCTGATAAAACAGGCACCCTCACTCTCAACCAGATGACCGTTGACGAGATTTATGTTGATTATAAAACAGTCAAAGGGAGCGAGATTCCGCAGTTCTTATCTACGACCGACCACCTTTCAACCTTTGCAAGGGCATTAGCTCTCAGCAATGATGCCCTGGAAGATAAAGATGGGAAAATTATCGGTGACCCTACAGAAATCGCCCTCTATCTCGTTGCAAAAAGCTCCGGTTTTAAAAAGGATCTTCTGATTCAGGACTACCCGAGAATTGCTGAAATCCCTTTCGATTCTGAACGGAAGTGCATGACTACAATTCATAAAAATCCGGACGGCGGATTTGTTTCTTTTACAAAAGGCGCGGTCGAGGTTGTTATGGGCAAATCCATCAATATGATAAAAAACGGAAATTTTACAGAGACAGATAACGCCGATATCATATCAAAAAGTGAACAGATGTCTGCTGAAGGTCTTCGAGTGCTGGCATTTGGGTTCAGGCGCTGGGACGCCCTTCCCTCTGATACAAATCCTGAAGAAACAGAAACCGGCATGACTTTTTTAGGATTTGCCGGTCTTTTAGACCCACCTAGAGAGGAAGTCACAGAGGCCGTTAAGCTCTGCAAAAGTGCAGGCATAAGACCTGTTATGATCACAGGTGATCACCCGCTTACCGCAAAGAATATCGCAAAACGACTCGGGATCCTCGACAATGATTCCGAGTCGATTATCACAGGTAAACAGCTTGCTGAGCTTTCACTGGAAGCCTTTGAAGAAAATGTTGAAAACGTAAAGGTCTATGCAAGAGTCGCACCCGAACAGAAATTAAAGATCATCAAGGCTCTTCAGGATAAGGGACAATTTGTTGCCATGACAGGAGACGGAGTAAATGACGCACCTGCTCTCAAGAGAGCAGATATTGGTGTTGCTATGGGTATTACCGGTACCGATGTCGCAAAAGAGGCATGTCATATGGTCCTGCTCGACGACAATTTCGCCACGATCGTGAGGGCTGTAAAGGAAGGAAGGCGTATTTTTGACAATATCAGGAAATTCATACGATATACGATGACGAGTAACGCAGGCGAGATATGGACCATCTTTTTGGCCCCCTTCCTTGGTCTGCCCGTCCCTCTTTTGCCTATTCATATCCTTTGGATTAACCTTGTCACTGATGGCCTCCCCGGACTTGCACTTGCAGCTGAACCTGCTGAAAAAAATATTATGGGAAGACCTCCCAGACACCCGCAGGAAAACATCTTTACGGGCATGTGGTTACAGATCATATGGATAGGGCTCCTAATGGGCGGTATTTCAATCTTCTCACAGGCATGGGCAATAAAATCAGGGAACGCCAATTGGCAGACCATAGTATTCACTGTTTTATGTCTGAGTCAGATGGGAAACGTGCTTGCCCTTAGATCTGAGAAAGAATCATTGTTTTCCCAGGGTTTATTTTCCAACAAACCGCTCTTAGGGGCTTTTATGCTTACGCTACTCCTGCAGATGGCCACGGTCTACGTCCCTTTCCTTAACCCGATATTCAAGACAAACCCCCTGAGTTTTACTGAGCTTCTCTTCACGTTAGGATTGTCATCTGTAGTCTTTGTAGCTGCTGAATTTGAGAAATGGATAAAAAGGAAGAATTCATAATTATAAAACATTCATTACATGAAACCCGCACGTCGCGGGGGTATGGTATTGCAGCGAAGAGTCTTCAATAAATCCTTGTCCGCCGCGGCGGATTCTTTGAAACGAAAGCGATGTCTGCATTATTAGGGTCAATCAGTGTTTGCTGTATCTGACCTTTTTATACTTATTTTATAGTTTTGCTATAATGCTATGTATTATATATTTCAATGAGTGTGCTGTTTTAACGGCAATAGTATTTTTTTTAATCTTTCTTTTTAAGCAGGAGACTAATAAATATATTGCGTGTAAAAAAACCAAACAATAAGAAGTCAACTAAAAGGAAAAAAACAAACGTCCTTATCGTTGGAGCAGGAAAAGCCGGGGTTCTCCTCATTGATATGTTTCATAAGAGCAAAACTGTCAATATAGCAGGCGTCGTTGATAAAGATACTCATGCTGCCGGTATGCGGTTAGCCCGTCAATTTAAAATACCAACTTCCACTCATTATAAAAAGTTCCTGAAAAAGAAAAACCTTGATGAAATCATCAATGTTACCGGGAGTACAAGAATCCAGTCTGAATTGCTAGCCTGCAAACCATCACATGTTGAAGTCATCGGGGGTCAAAGTGCAAAACTCATCTGGGAACTCGTTGAGGAACGCAAGCATATAGAAGAAAATCTCCAAAAAAGCGAAGAGAAATTCAGGTTGGCATTCGAAAATGCACGGGATGCAATTTTCTGGGCAGATACGAAGACAGGTATCATTGTCAATTGCAATAAGGCAGCCGAGGCCCTGGTAGAGAAAAAAAGGGATGAGATTATAGGACGCCATCAATCAGAACTTCACCCATCGAAAGACAAGAACCTTCCATCTGACTCATTCAGAAAGCACGTCAGGAAGAATTTTCAGTACGATTTGGAAGCAGAAGTAATTACCAAATCAGGGAAAATCAAACCTGTCATCATAACCCCTTCCATTACATTCGTTGGCGGAGAGCATATTATTCAGGGCATATTTCATGATATCAGTAACCATAAAATCGCTGAGGAGATAATACGAAAGTCAGAAGAAAAATACCGTGATTTGTATGATAACGCCCCTGACATGTACCACACGTTAGATAAAGACGGGATTATCATAGATTGTAACGAAACAGAGGCACGGATGCTTGGTTATAAGAAAAATGAAATGATTGGTAAGCCGGTTACACATTTTTTCACCGATATATCTAAAAAATTATTTAAAAATGATTTTCCGAGACTGAACAGGGAAAGGAGACTCCTTAACCTTGAACGGGAATACGTTCGAAAAGACGGTTCTACATTTCCTGCCATGCTGAATGTATTTTCTGAATATGATGAAGACGGGAATTTTTTAAAGGCAAAGACCATTTCAAGGGATATAACTCTTCTCAAGTTTGCGGAGAAAGCCCTGAGGGACTCGGAACAGAAATACCGCAATCTGGTTGACAATGCACTCGTTGGAATCTTTCAAACATCCCTTGAAGGAGATATTATCTACGTAAACGAAGCATTCTCGAAACTGCTGGAATTTTCCTCACCGGAAGCAATGATGTCGGAGAGTGTGCTCACGATGTATGAACATCCGGGGGATAGGGACGTTCTAATCAAAAATCTCCTGAGAGAAAATAAAGTCAACGGCTTTGAATGTGCCCTGCTCACAAATACAGGAAAAACCATACACGTCCTCATAAGTGCAACTTTGAGCAAAGATATCATTTCAGGGATGATCATGGATATCACCGAGCACAAGAGGGCTGAGGAAAAGATTACCTTTTTAGCCCAGGTACTAAATACTTCCCCGTTATCCGTTATTGCAACTAATGAGCGAGGGAAAATTATTTATGTAAACCCTGCTACCGAAAAACTTTACGGCTATAAAGACTATGAGCTGTTAGGGAAGTCTCCGACCATGCTGAATGAGGATTCTTATACAGAAAACCTCCAAAAGACAATACTTGCAACAGCCAGACAAAATAAGGTATGGACCGGGGAGCTTCTGAACAGGAAAAAAAACGGTGAACTCTTTTATGTTAAAGAAACTATCTATCAATTGACCGATGGAAAAGGAGATTTTATAGCTTTTGTTGGTTTTGCGGAAGACATAACGGATCGTAAAAAGCTCGAGGAACAGCTATTCCAGGCTCAAAAGATGGAGGCTGTAGGTCAGCTCGCGGGAGGCATTGCCCATGACTTTAACAATATTCTTACTGCAATCATAGGATACGGGAATCTTTTAAAAACGGAGATGCATCCGGACAACCACCTTCTGGCAATGTATATTCAACGGATTCTTACCTCTGCACAACGGGCAGCCAACCTCACCAGGAGTCTCCTGACATTCAGCAGGACACAGGTAATAAACGCGATTCCCTGTGACCTTAACGGCATTGTCAGGGGAATGTCAGAACTTCTTTCAAGGATTATCGGAGAGTCTATAGAGCTTTCCACTATGCTTACTAACGAGGAACTCAGGATACTTGCGGACAGTTCCCAGATTGAACTGGTATTGATGAATCTCGCCACAAATGCAATGGATGCCATGCCTGATGGGGGGAAGCTCACTATAAGAACTGAGCGTATTTCATCAGCAAATAATCTCACCCTTTCGTATGATCCTGGGCCCCCCTTTTCTTATGCTCTCATATCCATAGAAGATACCGGCCAGGGCATGGAGAAACATACAAGAGAACATGTCCTGGAGCCATTTTTTTCAACAAAGGAAGTGGGGAGAGGAACTGGGCTCGGGCTCTCGATGAGCTATGGGATTATCAAGCAGCACAATGGCCATATTGATATACACAGTGAACCCGGCAAAGGGACAACATTCAAGATATTCTTCCCTTTAATCCAACCGGGCGTACAGAAAGAAATTTCGAAACGTTCAATTACCGGAACCGGCCAAGAGACGATACTCGTAGCAGAGGATGATGTACAGGTAAGAGAACTCGTAAAGCAATTACTGGAACTGTATGGGTATAACGTTATCGTAGCAAAAGACGGTGAGGACGCACTGGAAACATTCACAAAAAATGAGCATAAGATTCAATTGCTTCTTCTCGATGTCATAATGCCGAAGAAAAACGGGAAAGAGGTTTATGATATCATAAAGAAACGAAACCCCAAGATAAAAGCTATATTCATCAGTGGCTATAGCTCCGATATTATCCACAAGAAGGGCATACTCGAAGAGGGGCTTGATTTTCTCTCAAAACCTATTCTTCAAGAGACTCTCTTAACCAAGGTAAGAGAAGTTCTTGATAGATAAATATTCAATAAAACTTTTTATCAGGAAGTACTATAAACCCTTGTATAGTCGGTTCCTCAATCCTTCTTTTATTTCAAGGGTCCCTTTATGAGCCTGATATCGTCGATCCATGCAGTTCCGGCACCATTAACAACAAGATTCAACTTGACATAGTCGGGCTTCTCTCCCTTCTGCAGGAAAAAAGGTATTTCCATTGTTGTCCAGTCTGTTGTACCGGTAAGTGTTGACTGTAGTCCCCTTGAAAAGAATTCCCCTTTGCCAGGGAAGTGGCACCACATTTCCAGATAGACCTGTCCGTCTGCTTTTTCTGTACGAACCCTGGCTTGATACAATAAACGTGCATTTTCGATATCAATATCCCGCAGCTCGTATAAGTTGATTACAGTGGGTTCTGTCGCGACAACTTTCAGAGACCCCTTCCCGTCACTGGAGGTCTTCTCGTCAAATTGGACAGTTGACTTTGATATAATACCTTCAAGGTTATCGATGGGATAATGTTTAAGTTCTGTTGCGTTTGTTGTTGTTTGAGAACAGGCTCCAATGCAAAAAACTGCAATAAGGCTTATTAACAGCGCCAGTTTATTATGAGGCATGAATTATCTCTCCCTTCTGTCTTGTTTTTTTTACCCAGGTATTTTATCATTTCAGTTCAGTTATTATCCTTTAAAAAGTCACATATGATCATTATATGAAATAAAACGGGGACTAATCAATGATCTTTGCGAACAACCTATTCTTATAAAATCCAGAAATAAACTGGAACGTGTGTATATATTCATGAAAAAGGCAAAACTAAAGGAACCAACTATCCCTGTCGAAAGGCAGGAAACCATACGCCAAAAAATAGTATCACTTCTGAAAGACAAGACCCTCACGGTAAAAGATATCTCTTTTTACGCCATGATCCCTTTGAAAGATGTCTGCGAGCATCTTGAACACATACAGAAAAATAAACGTGACTATCGTTTGGACATGACACCTGCGAGGTGTAAGAAATGTGGTTTTGTCTTCAAAAAACGAGACAAGCTTGCGACGCCGGGCAAATGTCCTGTTTGCCGTGGTTCTTTGATAGAAGAACCCCTCTTTTCGATAAAGATAAAACATTAAACAAACGTATTCCCGGCTTTGCTAATATAGTAGAACGAACCTGGAGAACGAATTTTAATATTCCATACTATGGACAATAATAAGATATGTCCCGTTTGCGAAGCGGAGTACCTGCCTCATATAGATAAATGCGCTGATTGCGGAGCAGTCCTTCTTTCGTCCGATGAGTATAGACATGCACAGGAAGAAAAGAAGCGGCTGATGGCAAAGGCCATTGAAAATGCAGCTGTGGTCAGGAAGGGCGACCTGAAGTGGCTGGGTGAACTTTACACAGTTCTCATCAATGCAGGTATTCCTTGTACGGTCATCTCCGATGCAGGTTGTAAAAAAGGCTGCCGCCCCAAATGCCTGTTGGTCGTATCTTCAGAGAACCTCGAAAGGGCTCAGGAGCGCATCGCGGAATACTACATGGAAATACATCCCGAGCTAAGGGCTTCCAACGAACTGATCAGCCAGGGTAAATGCCCGGCTTGTGGGTCCCCTGTTGGGACCGGTGACAAAGAGTGTTCCGATTGCGGCCTCAAACTCGTAATTATCGAGGAAGATAACAATAAAGAGGAAGGCGACGAATAGCAATAAAACAAAAGACAGATAATAATATCTCCTGACTGCAACGGGAATCTATAGCAATATTTTAGGCGGAGACCGGTTTAATATTTTATCCTAAAGCGTGTTGATTATACTTTCCTTTACTTCCTCGATAGTCTCACTGAGTGCACCACTTAAACCTTTTGCGAGACTCAGAAAAGTCCTGTCATCCAGTCTGACCTTTTTTGAGATCGTGTTGCGGAATAGTTCCTTGCCCTGAGGGGTAAAATATGCTACTTCCAGGACAATCTCGCCGTAAGACCGGCTCCCTTCGTCCACTCTCTCAAACCTTTTCAGATTTAAATCGAGCAGGTAATATTCTTTTGGGACAATATTGAGTATCTTTACATCCCTGAACAAACCAGTTGAAAACAGGGAATCTCTCAATACCTCGCTTATCATCATTTTTGGAGAGTAATCCCATTTTGAATATTTTGCGATCTCCATTTGATAAGGGGAACTCCTGTATGCAATATAGGGTTGAGCAAGGTATCGAGGTGAAGCCGGCCGGATAACAAGGGAATCATGTGATGATGAATGGATTGCCTCCTGTTCTACAGGAACATCAAGGTTGTATATCTTTGTTTCAGGCATAGAGCAAGCTGCGATGATAATAATACTTGCAACTGCCAAAAACCTCCTTAGCATATCAGCCCCCTTCTCTCTTTATGCAAGATACCAAGGATCCTCCCATTTATACGATCAATCCTTGCCTTCTAACAGCTTAAACGACGAAGGTAAACATGTTTTTTTACGTCTTATATTTTACAACAATTTTTTGGACTTATCTTCATTGTAAGCATGCTCGATAACATTTGCGCAGAATTCCCTCACCTTTTTTTTTGCAAATCTATTTGCCTCTTCGTCAAGTCATGCATTAAAAAGTATGCTCTTGAGTCGGCTCGGCCGGATCATAACAATAATCTTCTCTCAGGGAATGAAGCAGGAACATGAAAATAAAAGATGCTGCCGGTCTGTTCATTCCACTTTTTTATTATCCCAGTAAATACCGAATTTTTACAACTTCTTTTAAATAATAACTACCTTGCCCGCGCATGATGGTTGCAGTATAATCATTTCAAACATGCACCTATGAAAAATCTTATTCCATCTATATATAAGAAACTTGAAGAAATAAGCCTGGAGAGGTTAAAAGTATATGTACGCTCCATTGAAGGATTGAGACACGGGTGGAACAATTACGGGTCCCTGGAGGAAAGAGCTGTTATCGTCGAAGAGTTCTTCAGGTCTCTGGATCTCACTGTTGAAAATCAGGTCATATCATTTCACGGAAAACACTACAGGAACATTATCGCCACGCTTGACGGTACAAATCAGGGAACAGACAGGGTACTTATCGGTGCACACTATGACGCAGCATCGGGCAGTCCAGGTGCCGACGACAATGCGAGCGGTGTAGCAGTCCTCCTCGAAACAGCACGCATACTCAGCACACAGCGTCTTCAGAGAACCGTCCAATTTGTTGCCTTTACCCTTGAAGAACCCCAGCCGCTTACTTTACATTTTCTCATCGGAAGTGATCATTTTGCAAAAAAAGCCAGGGCGGAAAGAATAAAATACAAGGCAGTTTTAATACTCGAGTCTGTGGGGTACACCGATATGAGAGAAGGAAGCCAGATCGTCCCGTTGTTTATACGGAAACAGGTCCCGAAAACAGGTGATTTTCTCGGCGTAATTGCAAATAGAAAATCTCTTTCACTGATGAATTCCTTCAGCCGGATAGCAAGCGAATTTGTCCCCGAATTGCCTGTGGTGACCTACAAAGTCCCCCTTAACGGGAGAATAATCCCGGAGACCCGCTTCAGTGACCATGCCTCTTTCTGGAACCAGGGATACCCGGCTCTTATGCTAACGGATACAGCTATGTTCAGGAATCCTTATTACCATACGCCCCATGACAGGTTCGAGACACTTGATTTTTCTTTTATCGAAAATGTCGCAAAGGCGGTTATGGGTGTTGTCTTGAAACTTGGAATGGATTTATAAAGGTAAAGATACTACCAGTATCTTATTTTTCCAACGTCTATATGAACGAATTCAGGATATCGTCCTACTCCTCCGGCTTTAAAGGATTTTGCAATACGTGCAAGTTTAACGTTGTCAATTCCTTCAATTGTAAAGTCAATAGCGCACCCCTTAAGATGCATGCTCTTTTTGCTTACATTCCTTCCAAGGCTTCTCAGCAATTTATTGTATAAACTGGAACGGTATCCAGAGATGATTGTTATCTCCTTGTTCACTCCGAACGTGTCTTTTACATCACAGAGGAGATCTATAACCTTGGTATCTATTGGAACAACTTCATTCGTGTAATGACACCTCAGAAAATAGTTTATTTGATCTATGGCATTGGGGTCATACCCCCCTGAAGAAGAATAAACCGTGGAGAGGCGCTCCCCTGTATGTATATTGTACATATTAAGTTTTCTTTCAGGTGCCTGATATGCGCATACACCTTTTAAAGGATAGTAAACAGCAGCGGTAACGAGTGCCTTTAAAAAAAATCTCCTTGATATCATCAGTCTATTTTTCTATAAAATAACGTATATTTTAGTCCATGTATTCAATTAAATTTAAGCAATTTACATGCCAATTTTTTACACTTTCTGTTTATTAATTGACATGAAATTATAATATAGTTTGCTTTAAAAAATGAACCCTTTTCATACCAGACAAAGCTTCAAAGTTTCAAAAGTGTCAATCCGGTAGTTTCATCGAAGGATCTCCTGGCATCAATTCCCTCAATCTCGATTATGATTGCCTCTATTATAAGAAATGTTTCCGAGGTTTCACGCAAACAGCCGACATGAACAGTATCTCTTTTCCCAAAACCCCCGTGAAAATGTATTTTCGGCTCGTTGTCCTGACAAAATATGGTGCCAATTCCCATCACTTCATGGCTTTCTTGTATATCACGCCAGATTGGTTTAGGTGGCAGTTCTTCTTTCTCCGGTCCGACAACAACCCTCCCCTTTTTGATTCCCCCTATAAGATAAATAACGGCACTTCTTATATTCTCCTTTTTTGCTATTTTACTGATATTGCTTAGGATATCCTCTCCGTCCTCAAATCTTGCTACTATGATGCGCCCGGCTTTCCCTGTCTGATATTTCATATGACCTCCTTGTTAAGTAATGTCAATCAATAATCTAGTTCACTACAGGTGTATCATATCAAAAAAAATAATATTTGATTTGTTCTACTTTTGACAATCAGGCAGGTATTGATGAAAAAAAATATAACAATAGAGTGAATTGAAAAGGATATCGCAAAAACTTCAGTTTATTTTTCGTATATCTCTTTCATATATGCGTCAGTGTTACAAACAAATCGTCTTGATCTTTATACTCACACCTACCAATAGATCGTGTTATAAAAGATGTAAGGAGGGCAGGAGGATACACTACTCACTGGGTCTTTGAACCCTGACTTCTGTTTATTCCCTGCCTCCCTTAGCCCTGATCAGTTGATTGGGCCTGAGAGCCCTGGTAACGCGGGTGTGTTGGCTGGGAGGCATATCCTTCCCTTCGGAATCTATCGGGAGGTGATCCAAATGAAAGAGGTTTTCGTTGGGATTGATGTAGCAAAGGATTTATCTAAGGGGCATGGCCTGAATGCCAGGGGTGAGACTCTTTTTTCCATGTCATTTGCGATGAATAGGGCAGGCTTTTCCAAGTTGTTGGATGAACTGAAGAGCACAACTCAAGATTTATCAAACGTGCTCGTGGCCATGGAATCTACAGCGTGCTATCACATCAACCTGTTCTCATTCCTCACAGCAAATGGGGTTAACGCTGTTGTAGTTAATCCGCTTTTAATTTCGAATTTTGCCAGACTTTCACTTAGAAAGACTAAGACAGACAAGAAGGATGAGTACCATAGCACAGTTCGCTATGATACACAGAGATTCCATCTCACAGTTGTCGGTTACGCAGGATCTGCAGGATCTCAGAGATCTTGCGAGAGAGAGCGAATCCTTATGTCAGCTAATATCTAAAAACAAAACAGAGGTCAAAAGGCTCCTTCAAACACTCTTCCCGGAACTGGAAACAATCTGTGATACTTCAACGAAAGTAATGCTCGACTTTTTACAGGAGTTTTCTTCCGCCCGTATGGTAATAGCCGCAAACCCTAAGTCAATAGCAAAGGCACTGAACAGAAAAGGAGTTGGTACCAGATTGACTTACACGGCGGCAGACCTGATCCTGGCAGCACATGACTCTGTTGCGACAATTAGCCCAGCAAAGGAGCTGATTCTCAGAGGAAAGGTTGCTACGCTCAAGCATCTTTATGAACAGCGTAATGAGCTGACCAAAGCGCTTTCCTCAGCCTGTAAATCACTGATGATTGAGGATTTAAAGATTCTTAGTCGATCAATGGAATAGCCACTAAAACGGCCACTTCATTTCTTGCCGAGATTGGCACAATAAGTAATTTCCCTTCTGTCAAGAATCTTGTTGCCTTTGCCGGGATAGATCCATCAGTGTATCAATCGGGAAAATACGAAGGGTCAAGCCGACTCTCGAAGAGGGGCAATCGTCATCTTCGTAGAATCATCTGGCTTATGACCACAGGTGTGATACTACACAATCCCACTTTTAGAATATATTTTATGAAAAGAAGAGAAGCCGGCCAGCCATTTAAAAAAGCTACATTTGCGACAGCCCATAAACTGGTCAGAGTTATGTTTGCTATGCTGTCTCAGAGAACTTATTTTAGGGGGGTTTGTGTATAGTTGACAGTAGTGTGCATTTTTAAATAGGTCTATACTTCTGTGTGTTTTTTTCGGGAATAATTAAAGCTCATGTCTTTTCTATCCCAGCGGATTAGTCAAGGTTAAACTGGATAATGCTCGACTTTGCATAAGTAAAGTATAGCTCGAAATCTCAAGAACTCAGCAATTTGCAATAAACAAGACGGACCCAGCACTTTTTATTCTGGTAAGTTGATATCTTCAATTTGAGGTAGGTTGTCTTCATCACGACCTAGGGTAACAAAGCCTTCTTTCTCAAAGTATGCTACCAACTTCTTGAATTTCTTGTAGCTTGTAGCCTTGATGTCGAAGCTTCTGTCGATTTGCTTCATTTTCCACGCGACGGTGCTGAATTTGGCAGGTAGGCGATCGACATCAATATAGGCAAGTGCCTCCATAAACAATTCTCTCGCTCTTTCGTCAGTATCGTCGACCTCTTCTGTACCCTTTATAGACGTGGAGAAGTCTTCAATCAGTAACATATTGTCGCAGGACTTCGCGAGAATAGTCTTGGCTTCGTCAGACTTTCTGCAAACTAACCACACCTGCTTACCGTAAGCTCTTAGCTTGTCCATAATGACCGAAAAATCTGAATCACTCGTAACGAAGATATACCTAGTGATTGTAGGGTTATTCAGATAGAGTTTTTCAAAGGCATCAATGCTGATTATCAAGTCTGCTCGGTTCTTCTTTTGTGCCACGTGGGGGGTATCGACAATAAGGAAATTATTGTCACGAAGTTTCTCTTTCAGTTCCTTGGGAACTTGTTCGGAGGAGCCAAAGGCTGCTTTAACAACGTACACACAGCCAAAACCATATGGGTCATCCATGACCAGCGTCTGCATGAGTAAGTCAATGTCAAGATCATTCGGGAGGTTTTCTAGATCAATATATAGCGCAAGCATGGATGTTTCTATTTCCATTTTTCTCCTTAGGTAAAATGGTTATTATATTTATCGAAGTAACATTGGGCCACTCCCATAATATTACCATGAAATGGCCAGCGGGATACACTGTTACGAAAAGAAATAATCACATTATATTGTCTGCTGAATCTATGTATTAGCAGGTGAAAAGGACGAAAAAAATCATTTCACAGTAGTAAATGTCGCCCATCAGACAGAGAATTCGGACGGAGTGTAACTAGAATTTTTAAAAACTGCAAAATAGAAACTGGGTGCCTGCAAGAATAAAGAACTGATCCGGTGACCTCAGAAATATACATCTGGTATTATTCACTTACCTTTTTTGCATCACCAATAAAAGAAGAGACGACATCTGAGAATATAGGTGCGACTGTTTTGGTTCCAATCCGAGTTTTTACATACAGAAGCTTCTTTTTTTCTCGGTCAAGCTGATAAACCTCAAAAAGTTCATTACCCTTGTTATTCCCGCCATATCCAGCCAAAGTAGATTTTCCAAATATTTCGAATTTAATGTCTGACCCAGTTACAGTCCCTCCCTCTGCAGAGAAACATATTAATATGTTTTGCATTCCATCGATTATAAAGTTATAACCTTGATCCGCATAGGCTGAGTATCCCTTGATATTAGAAATTGCCCAGCACTCATTCGCAAAAACATTAAGGGGTGTAAGAAGTATTAAACTTGTGAAAATAATGGGATAGATATATTTCATGGTTCCTCCTTTTATGATGCCCAATGATTACAATCAGCTGTGGTTATCAGCCATCCGCTGGAGAAAATTATTAGATATTATTGCTAGGAGTTACTAAAAATGCATCATTATTTGCTAGACTCCAAAAGAATATTTCAGTAAAAGGGCTCATTGCATCAAATTCAGCTTCATTTTCAGTCACAAATTGCTCCCATTCTTTTCTATCTATAAAAATAGACCTATACTCATTGATATAAACTGAGAGTATGAGCGGATATCTCTGGTCATATGAAAGTTTTGCTTTCTTTATTTTGTCTCTAATCGTCAGAATTATTCTTAATTTATATCTTTCGATTTCTTCTCTGTTGAAGGGTATATTTTGTAGGTTCTGGTTTAATGTCTGTATATGTTCATTCGGAACACTGAAATCAGATAAATAGACAGACGTCAATTCAGCACCAAAAATTTCATTTGTTTTTTGATCTTTAATGAAGTAATCAGGTTTTTCTTTTTTTCAAGGATAATAAATTTTCTACCTTTGAGCAGCTTTTTATAATTTTCTATAAAACCCTTTATCTCATATTCTTCTCGTTCATCTTTTGAAGGCCAAATCATTTTGGTTCCTTGTCATCTGAGATAAGTTATTATATTCAATTCATTCAATAATTTCCGAGTTCATTATTTCGAATGATATTCATTATTTTTCATCACATGCTAGAGTTGCGCAGTATCAGGTGAAGTTTATCCCAATAATAAGTGTTACTCATGAAGACATTATTTCGGCATAATTGAGTAGCAGGAATTATATGACAGGTTACGTAGTAGTTGTTTCAAGAGGAAAAAAGAAATAGCAAGAAAATTCACGTCCGTTGATAGCGCTGCGCAATAAAATTCAGAAGCCCATGCATTCTCTTGATAAGGTTTTCAGGGACAGGGTCGGAGCCCTTGTTCATATAGTGAGCAGGTGCAAGAAGCTCCATCTGCTTTTTGAGACTTTCGTCTGCTTTTTGTGATGAAAAAAACACTATCGGAACCTTTGAAACGCCTTGTTTCTCCTCAAGTGCTCTCAGTGTCCTCGCAGCAGTAAGACCGTCCATAACAGGCATGTTGAGGTCAATGATCGAAAAGCTTGAAATTAAGTTGTTTTTCATTATCTTCGTATATTCTGTAACAAGTTCAAGACCGTTTGTAACAGCTATCACTTCGCTTGCCAAATGTTTTTTCAGGATCAGTTCCTTTAACATTTTCCTTGCAAAGTCTGAATCCTCTGCAATAAATGCATAGGTCTCTATAGATGCCTTGACATCTTCCCAGAGGTTTTCTATATCGAGGGTAAATCCACAGTATGTACAGGTGAGTTCTCTCCTTTCGTTCCTTTCAACGATATTGTAGGGTACCTCTTCGCCGCAACATATACAATATTTCCTTCTCTCTTCCATGATAATAAATTATACTTACTCCTTGTTATTTGTAAATAAAAATCGTTTTTTTGAAATTTCTTGACACATTGATGGTTATTCTTTAGAATCCTTGCATAAAAAATATACTTCTGCATTTGTATAAAAGCATTTTTGTCACGCTGAATTTATTTTCCGCTACGGCGGATTTGTCTCAGAGTCAACGAGTTCTATGACCTTGAAAGATCCCGGGCTAAATTAATAACAAGGTTCATGGTTGAACAGGAGACTTTATTGAAGTACCTGATTGATACTTATGTTTAATTTTAATAAACCGGTAAGCATAACTTGAAGTCCGGTATAGAAAGGAACTGTTATGAAATATGTTACCTGGAATCTTCATCATCTCTTTGATAATGACAATGACCCGAATATAGAAAACCAGAGAGAGCTTGTTATAAAGAAAAGCTATCAATTTATCAACAAATGGAAGGCAAGAAAAGACTATCTGCGAGACCCCGCAGTCCTGAGAAAGGCATTAAACGAGCACGAACGCTGGAAAAGAACCTATGGGACCGATGGTAAGGAGGGATATTATTTTTGGCTGAGAACTTCACAGGACCAGAATAATCCACTGCTCAAAGCAAAACATAACAATGCAGAAAATTTGAGCAAGAAGATCGAAAACGATATCCGCTTCTTCTATCTCCGCATATCCAAAATAAGTAAACGCAGGCAGAGACTATTCCTTGAATCTCCCTGCCTTAGAACGTATAAACATTTCCTGGAACGCATTTTTGCGGAATCCCGTTACTTGCTGAGCGAGCCTGAAGAAAAAATTCTCAACCTCAAGGCATCTCCTTCACATTCAAACTGGGTAAAAATGACTTCCAGCTTCTTATCCAAAGAAATGAGAACAGTTATCCGGGAGGACGGGAAACGGGATACGCTGTCATTTGCCGAGATAATGAGCCTCATGAACAGCCGTAGCAAGAAGGCAAGGGACACTGCAGCAAGGGCATTCAACGATATAATGTATAAACATGCAGATGTTGCGGAGTCGGAGATCAATGCCATCCTTCAGAATAAAAAAATAGATGACGAACTCCGGAAAATCCCTAGACCTGACCTTACAAGACATATCAACGACGACATTGACAGTGAAATTGTTGACACTCTGCTAAAGACCGTATCCGAAAGATTTGATATATCGATACGGTATTATGCACTGAAGGCAAAACTTCTGAAAGTAAAGCGTTTGAAATATCACGAGAGGAACATAGAACTCGGCAATATCAAAAGGAAATATCACTTTCAGGAATCCGTCAAACTTGTCTATCAGGCTTTAAGGTCTCTGGACAGTGAGTTTGTTGAAATATTCACCAGGTTCATAGATAACGGCCAATTCGATGTCTATCCCAGAAAAGGAAAATCCAGCGGTGCTTTCTGCACTCATCATCTAATTTCTCAACCGACATATATTCTCCTGAACCATACCAATAAACTCCGCGATGTCCTTACGTTAGCTCATGAACTCGGACACGGTATCAACAATGAGCTTATAAAGAAAAAACAGCACGCCCTTCATTTCGGGACCCCCACCTCGACTGCCGAGGTTGCCAGTACGTTCATGGAAGACTTCGTCCTGCAGGAAATATTGAAAAAAGCTGACGATGAACTGAAATTTTCGATAATGACTACGAAACTCAATGACGAAGTCTCTACAATATTCAGACAGATAGCATGTTATCAGTTTGAACAGGAACTGCATCAGGAATTCAGGCGCAAATGCTATCTATCAAAAGAAGACATAGGACAATTGTTCCAAAAACATATGTCAGCGTATATGGGAGACCCTGTTGAACAATCTCCCGGGTCTGAAAACTGGTGGGTTTACTGGAGCCATATCCGCAGCTTCTTTTACGTCTATTCATATGCAAGCGGCCTTCTCATCTCAAAGTCTCTTCAGAATTCGGTCAAGGAAAATCCAGGTTTTATTAAAAAGGTTAAGGAATTCATGTCGTCAGGATTGTCCGATTCACCAAAAGCTATTTTTAAGAAACTCGGGATAGATATAACAGACAGGACTTTTTGGGAAAGGGGGCTAATGGAAATAGAAACCCTGCTGAAGGATACCATAACGTTGTCGAGGAAACTGGGTAAAATTCGCTAGGAGCAAAGTGAAAAATTAACCCGGACAGGCATAACGCATCACAGTTTTATCCCCGGCCATCTATAAATTGGGTCCGTAGAACGCACTATATGCATCCCGGCATCTGCAAATCTCTGAAATGCTTCATCTGCCTGTACCGTATAATCTATACTTCCTGGAATAACAACAGGAGAGGTGCAGTCCTCCATTAGATATACTTTTTCAACCAGATGACGATCTTTCGAGAGTATATCTTTCAGGAGGTCGTCAATAGTCCATGCTACACAGTGGCTTTTTGCCTGACCGGCAATTATGACAGCGTCATATTGCACGAGCTTGTTAAAGAACTTCTCACTTTTCCTGGCCAGTTGTTCTCCACCCGGACCTTCCAAAACCTCAGGGCCCAGTACCGAGTAATGCTCTGTAAAAGGCTTATCACCCTTTACGTGAAAATCCGGCTGGCTGTACCGTGCAACGCCGTGAAAAAAGATAGCCTCTTCAAAAGAAGAGACCAGTGCATGCCCGATGCCTCCCAACATGGCATGATACGGCCATATGGTAAGGTCATATTTTCCACCTTCCTTGAGCTTCGTGGTGTAATGAAGAAGGTGTTTTTGACCGAAGTCCTTGTCTATATTAAAACTGTAGCAAAGTGCTTCGTTGAATTTCCATGCGCCATTCTGGATATCCTCAACAGAAATAAGCGTGAAAGGAGCGGGATGTTCACCTTTATCGTTGATGAGGTACAGTTCATGAAAAATTTGCATTATTTGGTGGGTGTCCATGGTAGGACAAATCTCTGTAATAAGATGAAGATGGCGGTAGATGAATTCGCACATCCTTCTGTTGTCATCTACCGCACCGGTACCTGAACGTCCGCCTACATAAAGCTCAAAACCGGGAATACAAAACGTATTCTGGACATCGACAGCAACCAGACAAATTCTGAATATGTCATTTGAGGCAGGCTTTATCTGATATTTCCCAGCCCATTCCTGTGCGTCTTTAGACCTATCCTGGTACGGGATTTTCCAGACCTCTCCGACTTTTTTCGGCTGATAATGAGATGGCAATGGAAGCTCTTTTCGCAACATGTTACCCTCCTTGTAACCGATCCGAACTTGCTCTTTACTTTGAACACTTCTTTTTCAGCTCCCGCTCCACGTTACCGGGGACAAGACCCTTAAGAGACCCGCCTAATGAAGCAACTTCCTTTATGATACTCGAGGTAATAAAACTGTATTCCTCGCTCGGCATCATAAAAACAGTCTCTATATCGGTTTTCAACCTCCTGTTCATATGGGCCATCTGGAGCTCATATTCGTAGTCAGAGATGGCTCTGAGACCTCTAAGGATAGCAACTCCTTTTTTTCTTTCAACAAATTCAACTAGTAACCCTTCGAGTTTTTCTACCCTCGCCCGGCTGTAACGCCTGAGTGAACCCCTTATCATCTTGAGCCTTTCATTTATCGTAAAGAGTGGTTTTTTCTTGTGGCTCGGTGCCACAGCAATTATAACCTCGTCAAATATTCTCAGGGATCTTTCGACAAGGTCAAGATGTCCGTTTGTTATAGGGTCAAAGGTACCCGGGTAAATCGCGGTCCTCTTCATTTCATTCAACCTTTCCGTAAACTGTTAGCATAGTATCTCCATACCTGTAACTTTTTTTTATTCTTAACTTGCCGGCTTTATCGGGAACTTTCTTTTTAAAAAAGTGCTCTACAATGACTATACCGTGCTGATTCAAAAACTCTCTCTCCCCGATAAGAGGGAGAACCCTGTCTATTTCTTCTGATTTATAGGGCGGGTCGGCGAAGCAAATGTCCACTTGTTCCCCTGCGTATCCGGCAATAAAGTCGCATGACTTGCCTCTTATAACATCAGCCCTACCCTGAAATCCAAGTTTAGCTACGTTTTCCATTATTTTTCTCGCCCTCGCATAACTCTCTTCGACAAACACCGCCTTTTTTGCTCCTCTCGAAAGTGCCTCGAGTCCGACAGTACCTGTCCCGGCATATAAGTCTACGAAGAGTGCGTCATAGGTTCTGTCTCTGAGTATGTCAAACAGTGCCTCCCTAACACGAGAAGACGTCGGCCTTAGCTTTTCCCCTTTTGAAGAGTGAGACAGAAGCTTTTTTGTAGCCGTGCGTCTTCCTTTGGCAACCCCTGCTGATATCCTCATTTGGCTTATATATTACTACAAGCACTTGTGGTGTTCAATGATGCCGCAGCTTTCAGTGGATAGTAATCTGTGAATGGAAAGACGGGATCAGATACGAATGTGAACAATATGTTTTTCTTACGCAGGCGGGTCGTTATCGGCGATTATCGCTATTATTACTGTTTTTGCTATCCGATGGAAAATACAATCTCCGGAATACCTTCTTTTCATTTTCATTGAGGCTGTTCCAGAAAGGAGATCTTTTCAGGTACCGCTCTTTCTCCTGCTCTGGCATCTGATTGAGACTTTTATATTTCTGAATGGTCTTTTGTCTTTTATCGGGTGGCATGCTCTTTATAATTTTCAATCTCCTGTGCAATATCTTTCTGTCGCCATTTTTGAGTTCCTTGTATACCTTGAACCTCCTTTTGAGCCTCGCCTTTTCTTCACCTGAAAGTTCGTTGAATGTCTGATAATTCCTCTTTAACTTTTCTTGCTTATCAGCGGGAAGACTCTTCCATTCCTGGTATCTCATCTTTATTTCATATCTCTGTTGTGGGCTCATTCGCTCCCATTTTTTCTTATTTTCTAATTGCATCGTGTCCTGGGCAAGAACGATTCCAGGATAACAGAGACCAACAACCAGATATACGAAAAATAACCTTTTCATGCTGCGTAATATCCCATTGAACTTTTCTGATCCATAGGTTCTTCAATTAACGGGAGATAATCAATGGTTTTCAATACGTCTACAGATTCATAAAAATCCTTTTCCTCCAGGAGCTGAAGGTTATTGATAATCTCGCTATCATCTACCATGACGCTTTCAACAGTGGCCGGGGAATGGATCTCCCCCTGATCAGTCACTAGAGTCTCCCGGTCGTGGTTGCCCATAACCCGATAAAAGAATACTATGCCGAGCGCTATTATAAAAACTGCAGCGACAGGCAATAGTAACCGCATATAATTAATTGATTTTTCCTTTTTGACAGCCTTCAGAATTGATTCTTTGAGGTGCAAGGACGGTTGTTCATCTTCCCACAAGGAGAGGGTATCCCATGCCATTGAAAGACGATCAAATTCAGCTTTGCAGATTTGGCACCTGGACAGATGACCGGTTACCAGTTCTTTTTGTGTTAACGGCAACTCGTTGTCCATATAAGCTGAAAGGTTCTCCTGGACCCACTGGCAGTTCATATTTCCTCCTTATTATACATTAAACATAAAAATACCTATTTTGTTTCCTGGGAAATGTATCCGATGCTCTTTGCAAGAAAATTTTTGGCCCTGTGCACCCTCAGTTTTACAGCATTTATGGTACAGCCCAATATCTCCGCTACCTCCTCATAAGAAAGGCCGTGATATTTTAAAAGAAGTACCGCTATTCTCAAGTTAGGCGGAAGTGCCTTCACAGCATCGAGCACTCTCTTTTTGACCTCTGCTTCTTCCAGCTTTGAGACAGGATCATCATCAGGTGAAGGCAATTCCGGAAGCTTCTCGTCTTCAATTGAAAAAATAGTAACAGATTTTTTCTTTCTCAGTTCATTAAAACATATATTTTTCGTTATCGTGTAAAGCCAGGTTGAAAATTTTGCTTTCGGACTGTATGTCCCGGCGGCCCTGAATACCCTTAGAAAAACTTCCTGTGTAATGTCTTCAGCCTCCGGCGAATCGTAAAGAAACCGGTAAGCAAGCCTGTATACGGTTTGGTAGTTCCTCGATACAAGTTCCTCGAATGCAGCTTCATTACCGTTTTTGACTTGCTCCATGAGAGATATATCTCTGTCACTACTATCCATCACTTAAATCCTTCAATATAACAATAGAATATTATAGCCTTTAGTGAGAAGATTTATGTGCTTTCTTGCTTAGGGACGTATTGGCGGGTTTATACAACATGTATCCGGGGCGACATATCCCTTTACATTAACCCGTCGCCCTTCGACAGAAATCCTGTCTTCCGAAAACAAACGTATCGCCTCAGGATATATTTGATGCTCCAACGCCAGTATCCTTTCCGAGAGGGTTTTTTCCGTATCATCTTGAAGCACCGGCACTGCCGCCTGTATTATGATCGGACCGGTATCCATGCCTTCATCCACAAAATGTACCGTACAGCCGGAAATCTTCACATGGTAATCAAGTGCCTGCATTTGACCGTTGAGCCCGGGGAATGAAGGAAGGAGCGCAGGATGTATATTCATGATCCTGTTAGGGAAAGCATCTATTAGAGGCTTCCCCACGATCCTCATAAAACCGGCCAGGACAACCAGGCCCACGCCTCTCTTCTTTAATGCTCCGGCAATCTCTGTAAAAAAAATATCCCTTGAACGATATTCCCTGGGCTCCATGATGATATATGAAATCCCGTGTTTTTTTGCCCGCTCAATAGAAAAAGCAGATGCGTTGTCGGTTATCAAGACAGTTATATCTACCTTGAGCCTTCCCGAACTCACTGCATTTATTATGGATTGAAAATTCGAACCCCTGCCGGATGCCAGAACACCAATTTTTAACATTCAGACATCCTTTTCGCAGCGCCTACAAGCGGATAACAATGCGTGCTCCGTTTCTTAAATCCTTCAGCCAGTTTTCATAGCTCTTCCTGAACTTTTCCTCAAACAGTCTGTTCTTTATTTCTTCCTTCAAACCCTGTTCTGTCCTTGCGTACTTTTTATCCTCTAGCTTTATGATATGAAGACCGTGGTCTGTCCAAAAAGGCATACTGATATCTCCTATGTCCATAACTGAAAGTGCATCTATGAATTCTTTAGCCATAAATTTCTTCTGAATATAACCCAGGTCGCCGCCTAGCTTCCCTGAAGGATCTTCAGAATATTCCCGGGCAAGACGAGAAAAATCTTCGCCTTTCTTAATCTTCTCTGCTATATCTATGGCCTTCTCCTCCAAATCTTTTTTCATATCGTTGCTTTCAGGCATCCTGAAAAAAATCTGCCTGAGCTTATAAGATTCGTCCATGACAAATTCATCTTTATGCCTGTTATAAAAATTTTCTACCTCCTCGTCGGATACAACAACCTTGCTTTTTACCTGTTGGTTAACAAGTTTAGTGATCAAAATTTGCTCTGACAGTCTCTCCTTATAATCGTCAAGGGTCAAGCCTCCCTGCTCAAGGGAAGCCTTAAGCGTCTCGTCGGTCAATGAATACTTGTTTTTAATATTTTCGATTGCATCTTCAACATCTACAGGCAAAACTTCGATCTCCAGCCTTTTAGCTTCCTGTAACTGAAGTTTTATATCAATAAGTCTTTCGAGGAAATCCTCTTCATGCTCTTTAAATATCTTCCTGCGTTCTGCTTCGTCAAGTATTTTCATATCATCCGCAGCTTCTCTTTCCATCATCTTATACAGTTCACTCCATGTTATAACTTCTTTATTAACCTGTGCTACAACACGGTCAAGGAGGATTGCTGCATTTACCGGACATGGGGTGACAATTGAAAAATATACTATAAAGGTAAAAATTATTCTCCAGGAAAAAAAATTCGCTTTCATATGTGTCTGATTATAAACCATACAAAACCTGTTTCTCAACGGCACATTTATCCCTTCTTCGAATCAAGAATGCCTATTTATGATAACCAGTATTTAAAACAGGGCTGAAGACCCTGTGGCAGCAAGCAGTTTTTCCTGGAAATTACGACTAAAATCCCTAAACCTTGAAGTATTATAATCTCCCGACAATCCTAAAATCCATGAAGTATAAGCCCGCATATTGTCTCATAAATATAATAATTAAAGTTTTTGTTATAATAATATTATAATTTTATTATTGTATCTATGGCTGTATAAATATGGACATTCTGTTGATTATCTTTTGTATAGGTTAATCGTAGATTAATCTTGACATTATATATTTTACTATGATATGGTGCACTTCACCCCTAAAGTAGAGATTTAATGCTATGGAAAAATCCTTTGAGAATATATTAAAAAACAGCGAAAGGAACGATGGCAATATATTATCGATCCTCCAGGACGTGCAGGAAACTTTTGGCTATATCCCCGAGGAAGCAGTAAACTGGCTATCAAAAAGACTCGACATCCCGGCAAGCCGCATATTCGGCATTATTACGTTCTATTCTCAGTTTTATTTAAAACCAAGAGGTGAAAACATAATTACTGTCTGCCGTGGCACTGCATGCCATGTAAAGGGCTCCGAAAAACTCATCAATAAACTCTTCATAGAGTTAGGGATTCCTCCTACTGAGGATACGTCTGATGACCTCAAATTCACCATTGAAAAAGTTAACTGTCTTGGTGCGTGTGGTATTGCTCCTGTAGTGGTGTTCAATAAAAATGTTCATGGCAAAATGTCACTCGATAAATTAACGAAAATGATAAGAAAACTACGTTCGGATGAATAAAAAGATCCACATCAAGGTATGCACTGGTACAGGCGGCACAGCAGCAGGTGGCAACGAGGTGTTGTCAGCTTTTAATAGACTCCTGTCATCTTCGGTTGTAGCTAATTGCTGTTCAGTGCAGAAAGTTGGTTGTAGAGGGTTCTGTGTAAAAGATGTTCTTGTCGATATAATAATCGATGGAAAAAAGACAACATATAAATCTATTAAACCTGATATGGTTGAGAGAATCGTTCAGGAACACATTATTGACGGAAAACCGGTAGATGAATGGATTGTTGGTGAAAAATACCTTAATTTCCATAAGAAACAGAAAAAAGTGGTGCTTGCCAATTGCGGTGAGATAGACCCCGAGGATATAAATGCTTACATATCAGTTGGCGGTTACGAGGCAGCTAAAATGGCTCTCACATCAATGAGCCCTGAAGAGATCGTCGAAACCATCAAGAGCTCCAGGTTGAGGGGTAGAGGTGGAGCAGGTTTTCCAACAGGGATAAAATGGGAAGTTGGATTAAAGACAGAATCTGATTTGAAATATGTCATATGTAACGGCGACGAGGGAGATCCCGGTGCATTTATGGATAGATCTGTTATGGAAGGAGATCCCCATTCCATCATTGAAGGTATGATTATCTGCGCAAAGGCCACCGGATCCCAAAAAGGCTATATCTATGTAAGGGCAGAATATCCCCTGGCCGTAAAAAGGCTCCAGATGGCTATAGACCAGTGCTACGAGGCAGGGCTGCTCGGGAACAATATTTTAAATACCGGTTTCGGTTTTGACATAAAAATATTTCAGGGCGCCGGCGCCTTCGTATGTGGCGAGGCTACAGCCCTTATGCGTTCTATCGAGGGGAAACGGGGTATGCCGACCCCTAAGATCTGGCGCTCTTCGGTGAGAGGGCTCTGGGACAAGCCGACGGTTCTCAATAATGTCGAGACATTTGCAAATGTCCCCAAGATATTAATGAAAGGGGCGAAATGGTACAAGAGCCTCGGAACTGAAAATAGTGGCGGCACGAAAGTTTTTGCACTGACAGGGAAGGTCAAAAATGCAGGTCTCATAGAGGTTCCCTTTGGAATGACCTTGAGAGAGATAATCTATGAAATAGGTGGCGGAATCGAAGGTGACAGGTCTTTCAAGGCCGTTCAGACAGGCGGTCCATCAGGTGGATGCATCCCTGCGGAGTTTCTTGATCTTGAGGTCGATTACGAAACTATTGCGCAGGTCGGCTCAATCATGGGGTCAGGAGGAATGGTCGTTCTCGATGAGACGGATTGCATGGTTAATACCGCAAAATTTTTCCTCGAATTCACGCAGGCGGAATCCTGCGGCAAATGCACCCCTTGTAGGATCGGAACCAAGAGGATGCTGGAGATATTCGATAGAATCACCTCAGGAGAAGGAAGGGAAGGAGACATAGAGCTTCTCGAGGAACTCTGCCACTATATAAAATCAATGTCGCTATGCGGATTGGGCATGACCGCACCAAATCCTGTGCTCAGTACAATAAAATATTTCAGAAACGAATATGAAGCCCATATTAAAGATAAAAAATGTCCGGCCGGTGTCTGCAAGGACTTGATAACTTATAGTATTATTGAAGACCTCTGTACCGGTTGCGGAGCTTGCAGGCGGTCATGTCCGACAGGAGCAATATCAGGGATCCAGAAATCCCCGCATAAAATAAATCAGGAACTCTGTATAAAATGCGGTTCATGCTTCGACGCATGCAAGTTCAATGCGGTATTAAAATCGTGAGAACGGGAATTAGGATATGGTTACATTAAAAATAGACGGCAAGAAGGTCACGGTAAGAAAACTTTCCACAATCCTTGATGCAGCCAAGAAACTCGATATCCCGATCCCTACACTTTGCCATCATCCGGATCTTTCTCCTTTTGGAGGTTGCAGGATGTGCGTTGTAGAGATCGCCGGTACAAAGAAACCCGTGACATCCTGTACGACGCTTGTCAGGGAAGGAATGGAGGTTATTACAACGAGTCCTTCTTTGGAGAAGTTGAGGAGGATCAATCTTGAGCTAATCCTCTCCGATCACCCGAACGACTGCATGGTGTGTGAAAGAGCAGGCGACTGCAAACTCCAGGAGCTAGCTTATTTCTACGGAATCCGTGAAAACAGGTTCCTGGGGGAAAGAAGGACGTATACGAAAGAAGACCTTAATCCTTTCCTTGTAAGAGATATGGAGAAATGCATACTCTGCGGGCAATGCGTGCGGGTATGTGATGAGATACAAGGCGTCGGTGCAATAGATTTTGCTTACAGAGGTTTCAGAACAAAGATATGTCCTCCCTACGAAAGGGATCTTGACTGCGAGTTCTGCGGCCAGTGTGTTGCAGTATGTCCCACAGGTGCGTTGACCGGCCGGGCCTGGACTCATAAAGGAAGGCTCATAGATATAAAAGAGGTTGATACAATTTGTCCATACTGCGGATGTGGCTGCAATATTACCCTGCATGTCAAACGTAACGAGGTCATACGTATCACATCTAAAAAAGATACGATTAATGATGGATGGCTTTGTGTCAAGGGGAGGTTTGGTTATGGATTTATCAACAGCCCGGAAAGATTAACGAAGCCCCTTGTGAGGATAGCACCAAAAAATGCAACGATCAAGACCCTCACGGAACCTCACCGTGATGTAACACATTTTAAAGAGGTGTCCTGGGATGAGGCATTGAAGCATATCGCAACCAGACTCCGGGAGATAAAGGAAAAGCACGGCGAAGATTCTATCGGCGGACTCTCATCGGCACGCTGTACGAACGAGGAAAACTTTCTGTTCCAGAAATTCATGAGGGCCGTCATCGGCACAAATAACGTTGACCACTGTGCGCGCTACTGACACAGCTCAACAGTGGCCGGTCTGGCCACCGTATTTGGTTCAGGTGCAATGACGAACTCCATCCCAGAGATACAAAACCACGATGTCATTTTTGTTATCGGCTCCAATACTACGGAAACACACCCTATAATCGGCTTAAAGATAAAGAAGGCGGTCAGAGGAGGCGCCGAACTCATTGTTGCCGACCCGAGAAGGATAGATCTCGTCCGTTTTTCTCATATATGGCTCCAGCACAAACCTGGCACTGACATCGCTCTTTTAAACTCGATGATGCATGTCATGTTGAAAGAAAACCTGCTTGATAATAAATTTATCGAAGAACGTACAGAGGGGTTTGAGGACTTCATGCAATCTCTTGATGAATATACGCCGGAGACCGGGGAAAAGATCACCGGTGTCCCCAAGAAAGACATTATACAGGCTGCCAGGCTTTACGGAAGCGCCGTGCGACCCGGTATTTATTACACTATGGGTATCACCCAGCACACACATGGAACCGAGAATGTTTACGCAATAGCTAACCTGGCATTGATGACCGGCAACCTCGGTAGAGAGAGTACAGGCGTCAATCCCCTCAGGGGACAAAACAATGTCCAGGGAGCAACAGATATGGGCTGTATCCCCAATTTCTATCCCGGTTACCAGTCGATAGAGATACAGGGAATCAGAAGGAAATTTGAGACGGCTTGGGGAACCAAGCTCTCCCATAAAACCGGTCTTACCGCAACAGAGATGATCGATGCTGCCTTTAAGGGGGCACTCAAGGCTTTGTATATCATGGGTGAAAATCCTGTCCTCAGTGACCCCGACACACATCACACAATAGAAGCATTAAAGAATTTGGACTTTCTCATTGTCCAGGATATTTTTCTGACAGAGACGGCTGAACTCGCAGATGTAGTACTGCCGGCTGCCTGTTTTGCGGAAAAGGACGGTACGTTCACAAACACTGCTAGAAGGGTACAGAGGGTAAGAAAAGCCGTAGAACCTCCCGGGGAGTCAAAAGAAGATTCAAGGATAATCATGGAGCTTGCCGGTCTGCTTGGTTACAACATGACCTACGATAATATCAGCGAGGTATTTCATGAAGCAGGCAAGCTATGGCCTGCAGTTGCCGGCATTACATACGGCAGAATAGAAAAAATTGGCCTGCACTGGCCGTGTCCGACGTTCAATCATCCGGGGACCCCCTATTTGTTTAAAGGAGGATTCCCCAGGGGCAAAGCTTCATTTATTCCTGTCACATACAAACCTTCCAAAGAATTGCCTGATGATGAATATCCTTTTTTGCTCTCGACAGGAAGGCAGCTTTTTCAGTATCATACAGGATCAATGACAAGGAAGATTGAAGCAATCAATACGATATCGCCTGAGGCCTATATGGAAATTCACCCTGAAGATGCAAAACAGCTAGGTGCGGACACCGGCGAGAGCGTCAGGGTATCTTCTAGAAGGGGGTCAATTACCATCAAGGTTAAAACTTCTGAAAAAATATTGAGGGGCATGGTATTCATCCCCTTTCACTTTAAAGAGGCTGCGGCCAATGTACTTACCAATACTGCACTGGACCCTATATCAAAAATACCCGAGTTAAAGGTATGTGCAGTTAAAATAGAGCCTTTAAGTCTTAACGAGTACTAATTTTAACGGTGACATGCATTAAAATGTGCAAATATAGGAGGGGAAAAATATGGTGAAAGTAGAGCAACTGAAAAACCAGGTTCTGTTCCAAGACCTTGACAAGGCAGGCATCACGAAAATGGCAAAAATAGTAAAGCAGGTTTCCCTGAAAAAGGGCGAACAGCTCTTCAAAGAAAAAGACGATACACAGGGCCTCTACCTGATAAATTCCGGTAAGATCGAGATATCAAGGGTAACTGCTGATGGCTGGAGACAAACTCTTGTTGTTCTGACGGCAGGCCATTTCTTCGGGGAATTGTCCATCCTTGAAAAAAGACACCACGTTGCTACAGCTGTTGCCCTGGACAATACAGAGCTTTTTCTGATTCCAAAAGATGATTTCGAAAGATTGATGGTTGAAGACACGGTAGTAGCATGCACCATCATTAAAAGGATTGCCATTGTGATGAGCAAAAACCTGCGACAGATGAACGACAAATTCCTCAGCGCCTTGATAAGCTATTAAGATTTATCCTTATAAGTTTTTTTAAATATTTTGCAAAACATTAAATAATTCTAATTTTATTTTTGAAAGGAGGTTCTTTCCCATGCCACTCGATCCAACTAAAAATGCAGACTGGCAGATTGCAGAAGCAGCAGAAAAGAAGATGAAGACTTCCCAACAATTAGCTGAGGAATTGGATATCAAGCAGGATGAACTCCTTCCTCACGGGCATTATATCGCTAAGGTCGATTTTGCAAAGGTCCTCAAGAGGCTTAAGAACAAGCCTGACGGGAAATTTATTGAGGTAACAGCAATAACACCTACTCCTCTCGGGGAAGGCAAGTCTACTACGACACTCGGTCTCCTGCAGGGCTTGGGAAAACGCAAGAAAAAAGTAACTGCATGTATACGGCAGCCTTCCGGTGGTCCTACAATGAACATCAAGGGTTCCGCTGCAGGCGGTGGATTAGCCCAGTGTATACCCCTTACAGAGTTCTCACTAGGCCTCACGGGTGATATCAATGCTGTCATGAACGCACACAATCTTGCAATGGTTGCCTTGACCGCCCGCATGCAACATGAGTTTAATTATGATGATAAACAACTTGCAAAGAGAAATCTGAAGCGTCTTAATATAGATCCAAAAAATGTTGAAATGGGCTGGGTCATGGATTTTTGCGCCCAAGCACTCCGGAATATTATCATAGGCATTGGCGGGAAAATGGACGGTTTCATGATGCCTTCAAAATTCGGGATAGCTGTCTCTTCCGAGGTTATGGCCATCCTGTCTGTTTTCAGCGATCTCGCAGACTTCCGAAAGAGGATGGGTGGTATTGTCGTCGCTTACGACAAAAAGGGTATCCCTGTTACAACAGAAGACCTGGAGGTTGCCGGAGCAATGACGGCCTGGATGCGCAATGCAATTAACCCAAACCTTCTGCAATCCCTCGAGGGACAACCCTGCTTTGTACACGCAGGACCCTTTGCCAATATTGCTGTCGGGCAGTCGTCTATTGTTGCAGACAAAATATGCTTAAAAATGGCTGACTATCACATAACTGAATCAGGCTTTGGAGCTGATATAGGGTTTGAAAAATTCTGGAACGTGAAATGTCGTTACTCAGGCAATATTCCCAATGTCTCGGTCATCACCGCTACCATACGGGCACTCAAGCACCACGGTGTTAAAGCGGGGGCCCCGCCGGTCATCCCCGGCAGGCCGATCCCGACGGAATATTTCAAGGAAAATCTCAAGTGGCTTGAAGACGGCATGTCAAATGTGATTCAGCACATTAATACTGTAAAAAAGGCAGGGATCAATCCTGTCGTCTGTATAAACCGCTTTCACACTGATACCGATGCAGAGGTCAAGCTGACCAGAAAGATGTGTGAAGATGCCGGTGCACGTGTTGCCGAGTCCAATCACTGGAAATATGGCGGTGCGGGTGCCCTCGAATTGGCTGATGCAGTAATTGATGCCTGCAACGATAAGGTTAATTTCAAATTCCTCTATGATCTTGACACCCCTTTACGCAAACGTGTCGAGTTAATCGCAAAGGAAGTCTACGGGTCTGACGGGGTAAGCTATTCTCCGGAAGCAACGGTTAAAGCAGAACGCTTCGAGAAGGATCCTAAATACAAAGACTATGCGACGATGATGGTTAAAACCCATTTATCGCTCTCCCATGATCCAGCGATCAAGGGTGTTCCAAAAGGATGGATCTTGCACATCCGCGATTTTCTCACATACGGCGGCGCACGTTTCATATGCCCTGTAGCAGGGAATATCAGCCTAATGCCCGGAACAAGCTCTGACCCTGCCTACAGGCGGGTTGATGTTGATTTAAAGACAGGCAAGGTAAGGGGACTATTCTAATTCAGATTACGCTTTTCCCGCGGGGATAACGTTCTCCGGTTATCCCCGCGAATGTTTAACTGCCATGAAAAAAGTTGGATTTCTCTATGACGACATTTTTCTCAAACATGAAAATCCGCCGGGTCACCCTGAAGCTCCCCAAAGACTCATAAAAATTGTCGAAACATTGAAAAATGCTCCCTTCTGGAATAATCTTGTTCATATAAAACCGCGACGTGCTGAACAGGAGGATATCCTAAGGGTTCATACTAAAGACTATTATGAGAATATCAAAACATTTTCAGGCTTCTATGATTCGGATACCTATGTTTCACCGCATTCATTTGAGGCTGCATTGTTTGCAGCAGGAGCTGTTATCGAGGCAATAGAAAAATGCAATACAGGCTATATCGAAAGGGCATTTTGCGCTGTAAGGCCTCCGGGACACCATGCTGAAATCGATCGTGCCATGGGTTTCTGTATTTTCAATAATGTTGCAGTGGGCGTGAGATATGCAGAAAAAATAGGATTTAAAAAGGTCTTCATTGTTGATTTTGATGTCCATCATGGAAACGGCACACAGCACATATTTGAAGGAGACGGTTCTGTTTATTACTTCAGTACACACCAGTATCCCCACTACCCGGGGACAGGCCGCAAAGAGGAAAAAGGAACTCATAAGGGCCTGGGGTATACATGCAACATTCCTTTAAAACAGGGCTCTGACGATAGAGATTATACAAAAATATACAATGAGACGCTGCCGCCCCTCGTAAAGACTTTCGATCCGGATATTATTATCGTTTCAGCAGGTTATGATATTCATATAAGGGACCCTCTTTCGGATATACGTGTCTCAGACGAGGGTATCAGAAATATAGTCAGGGGAATCCTCTCATGTACGTCTGTTACAGGCCGTTTACGCCTTCCTTGTGTTTTTGCCCTCGAAGGTGGATATAACCTTAATGCCCTGAGTGGATCGGTATTAATAACCGTCAGCGAGATGTTGGAAAATACTTCCTGAAGTAACCTGTCGCTAGGATGGTGCAATCTTTTTCCTTAAATCGAAGGCTTCAGCGACAAGCTCTGTTATCTCATCCAGTTTAAAAGGTTTATTAAGCACGAGATCGGCGCAGCTTTCTTTCATTTTTTTATCGTCTATCTGTATGCCCCATCCGGTAATCAGCGCTACAGGGACAGTCTCATCATGAGCTTTTATGTAACGCGCAATCTCCCACCCGCTCATTCCGGGCATACCGATGTCAGTGAATACTAAATCAATCCCGCCTTTATCAAAGATTTCGAGACCCTCTTTCCCGGAAGCAGCCTTGAGGACACGATGTCCGTTCTGCACCAATAAATTCTCAAGGATATCTCTCACCATCTCCTCATCGTCTATGACCAGGATGGTAGAACTCACTATCTCCCTTGCAGCGACTTTTTTATGCGCTTCTTCAACTTCCATTAATTCCAGGGAGATGGGTAAAAAGATATTTACAGTAGTACCCTCCCCTTCTTTACTCTCTATATCGATACGTCCCCCGTGTCTCGTGATAATACTGTATGCAATACTGAGCCCCAGTCCATCACTTACGACCCCTTTTGTAGTAAAAAAGGGATCAAAAATTTTCCTCTTAATCTCTGCAGGTATGCCTATACCGGTATCGCTCACCCCGATCTGAATTTCTCCGTTCGTTTTACTTGTCTCTATAAAAATCTTACCACCTTTAGGCATGGCATCAATTGCATTAAATATGACATTTGTAAGCACCTCTCTTAATTCGGATGGATTACCAAGTACCGGAAGGATATCATCGCTCAACTGGGTAACCAGTTCAATATTAATCCCCATTTCCTGCAACTGGTCTTTCCAGCGAGGCCTCGACATTTCCCTTACTTCTCTTACGATCCTGTTAATATCGACCTTCAGATACTCCTTGTCTTTCCGTATTCTTGTAAACTCCTGGATACGCCTCACGGTCTCCGCAGCATCTAACGCAGCGGTCTCTATGACCTGAAGCTGACCTTTTATAGCATCGATGTCCATTGTTTCAATTTGTCGGGTAAGCAATTCTGTATTTCCCATAATAATGGCCAGCGCATTATTAAAGTCATGTGCAACCCCTGAAGCCATTTGTCCTATGGCCCTCAGTTTCTCTGACTGGATAAGCTGCTCTTCAATCAGCTTCCTCTCACTGACGTCCCTCATGATGAGTTCAAGCCCGACTATCTCTCCTTTGTGAGAATACGGATGGTCTCCGATCTCCAGAAATAGTATCTTCCCGTGCTTATCTAACATCCTTAGCTCGTAAGTATCTTCTAATAATTCTTCTGTGAAACTTTTTTCAAACCTTTCACGGGCTTTGGTATTGTCTTCCGGGTGGACGAAGTCCAGGAATCTCTTGTTTTTTAATTCCCTTTCATTATATCCGAACAGACTTATAAATCGTGCATTGTATATACTTAGCTCACCGTCCGGTTTCATGAAAACAGCTATCGCGTCATTAATGTTTTCAAACAATTCCTTGTATTTCTCTACGGTCTCTTTGAGTTCTTTTTCCAGCCGTATCTTTTCCAGTGCTAAAAGTTGTTTATCTATCGATTTTTTGACTATCGCCCTGAGTTCATCGATATCAAATGGTTTGGTCACGAATGCATCCGCACCTTTATTCAGGGCTTTTATGGCATTCTCAGTACTTGCATAGGCTGTCATCATGATAATACTCAGGTCCGGAGCTGTATTTTTCATCATTTCCAGCAATTTTACCCCATCTATATCCGGAAGCTTTATGTCAAGGAGAGCTATATTGAAAGTTCCCTCTTTTAGCAGTGATATTCCTTCGGAAGCGGTATTTGCTGTAGAAATCCGGTACCCATCCAGCTCAAGGATGCGTGCAAGAGTTTTACACATTCCCCTGTCATCATCTATGATAAGGATGGCCGGTTTATCGATAACTATATGCATCTTTCTCACGCATATAATACATGCTATCTCTTACCTTTTCAATTGCAATGCTTCTTCTCTTACCATGGGTACCCGGACGGTAAAGGCTGTTCCTTTTCCAACCTCACTCTCGAGTATTATCTGTCCCCCGTGCTGCTCGATTATCCCGTAGGTAACAGCCAAACCCAACCCTATTCCCTTTGCCTTTGTTGTAAAAAGGGCATCAAAGACTTTCTCCCGGTCTTTTTCATGTATTCCGACACCGGTATCTCTGAACTCTATCTCTATAAAACCCTCCTTTTCTCTGCTGGTTATCTCCAGGGTGCCCTCACTTTCCATAGCCTGGTAAGCATTCAGGATAAGGTTATAAAATGCCTGCCTTATCTGATATTGGTCGATTAGGGCCCTTTTCATATCTGGCTGTAGGTTCATGATAATCGTTACGTGCTCCGGCTTGTTCGTAATAGATACAGCATATTCGATAATGGCATTAATATCCTCCGGCTTTATGACAGGTTTAGAAATGAGAGAGAAATGAAGCAGGTCTCTAATAATCTTGTCGGAAAGGCTTATTTCATTCTCTATGATGTGTAAAAATTCATTGATATTCGGGTAGTGCTCTATCATACCAGCCTGGGTCAACTGGTCACGCAAATAGTACGCGGAATTTTTTATTACCCCGAGAGGGTTCCTCAATTCATGGGCGACACTGGCAGCCAACTGTCCTATTGCAGCCAACTTTTCAGACCTGATAAGGCGATCCTGAGTTTTTTGTAACTCTAAACTGCTCCTCTCCAGTTCAATAGTCCTCTGTTCCAATGCTTCCTTGGATTTCTCCAATTTTAACTGGTTATCTACCAGTTCAGAATAAATGCGGTCTATAACCTGGATAATTTCCTGCCACATCTGTTCTTCCATCTGCCTGTGGACAACACTGTCTGTGATATCCCTGGCAGTATGAATAAACCGTATAATTTCTCCATTCTCGTCTCTCAGTGGAAAAACATTGATAGATACATAACGTTGTGCGCCATCATCATGGGTAGAAGCATGGATATGCGTTGCAGAGCTTGATTTACCGGTAGCTAATACATCAGCCATCGGGCAAATATCAAACGGGCCCTGGCAAGGAAAATCGAGACCGTGGGTTACATAGTAACAACGTTTATCTATAATGTCATGACCATACTTGTCTATTGCGTGTTTATTTGCCCAGAGAATTTTGTAATCTCTTGATATGAGCATTATCTCATCATCGATCCCCGTCAGGATCTTCTCGAATATATCTTCCTCTTGCATAGCCTTCATACTGTATCCCACAACCAGCGATAAAGAGATGTCATCCCGAGCGAAGCGAGGAACCTTTTCGTTCGAGAAAGATTGCAATGCACCTTTCAGATGCTCGCGATGACAAATAGAGTAAGGAATTAAGCTGCTTATCGCCGGATTTGGTTATATTATAGTTAGTGATCATCGTGTAGATCTATAATTTTATTGTATGGACAGTACAGACAAGGCAAGGGTCAAATGATCTAACCACGTGTCCGACTTCTACGGGATTATTCTCATCCTCAATGCCTGTTCCATTCAATGCATGCTCACAAGGACCATGTTGATCAAAGGAATCCCTGGGGGACAGATTCCATGCAGTAGGAGTAATTACCTGGTAGCGTTCTATCCTGCCGTTATTAACAGATACCCAATGTCCAAGTGTTCCCCTTGCAGCTTCAATAATTCCGGCTCCCCTTGCCTCAGCAGGAATTTTCGGCTTTTTATAAAATGGTTTCATGGCATCAATCTTTCGAAGCCAGATGCCCAACTGTCTCACCAGCCTCACTGCCTCATGTAGCCTAGCCAGGACTCTCAAAAAAACACTGGGGCCTAATTTTATAAATAGATCGTAAATTAAAGGATCTTTGTCGAGTATCATCCTTGCTAAAGGTCCTGTCTCAACTACGTTATCATTATACCGCGGGGATTTAGACCAGCTATATGCTCCGTCGTTTTCCGGGTCAGGTTCGGTAATACCCTCAGAAGGATGCAATCCACCGCCGTAACCTTTGAAGAATGAATACTTTATGTATTCAAGAATTTTTTCTTGTTCGAAAGGATAAAAACCGTTGTCATAATAGCCGGGACTAAAAAGTGTCCCGCTATCGGGCTGTTCGAATGCTCCGCATGATATGAATTTTCCGGTCCCCTTCCCGATTGTATCTAATCCCACCTCCCTCGCATAGCGTATGTAAGTCCCTATGTCGCTGCTATAATGATCTGCTTTTCCTAACCATTGCTCCAGGTCGTTTAAATTCTTATTGTCCAGCCACCGGTCAATGCTGCAACCTATAAGGCTCTGTTCAATATAATCCTGTATCTCCCTTAAAAGACCGATTGCCTTTGTCTGCCGGGATATGCTTATGCTGTTGGTTACCCCGCCTGGCTGAAAAACGAGTGTGTTGGGCCACTTTCCTGCAAATACACCCATGAGCTCAAGCATGCTTGGACGAGCCTGAATTGCCTTCAGATACGATGTTCCTTTAAAGGGAAAGAAGCGATTGGTAATTTCTGAGTAATCGGGATGGGAGGAATATTTTTTATTGGTCAGGTCGGGGGCAAAGAGGATATAAAACTGTATTATATGACCCATCAGATTTTCTATTGCAAGCACTATATTTCCAACCAAATAGCCGTTATCAGGCATCTGGCATCCCCAGGCTTTTCTCAGAGCTGTAGCACTTGCTAACCCATGCGATGCTCCACAGATACCACAAATCCTCGGAGTAAACACAATGGCATCCATAGGGTCCCTTCCCTTTAACATCATTTCGAACCCCCTGAACATAACCCCCTTGGACATTGCATTCTGCACGAGGCCATCCTTAACCTCGACGATTATCTCAACATCGCCTTCTACCCTGTTAAACGGACAAATTTTTATCTTTTTGGTCATGTCAATCAACTCTTCTCGATGATATTGCATTTTTTTTCAGCCTGACAGGTGTTGCAAGTTTCGCAAGGTTTGCCATACCTACATACCATGCTTTTGGTACATCAAGAGGTAATGTAACCGGAACATCCCCTATTTTTCTCGTCTCAAAAAAGGGTACCGAACCGTCCGGGAAATCGGGCAGAGTACATGCGATGCAAGGGAAACCACCCCGCGTGCAACTCCCTGTACGGCCGAGCCACATTCGCTCGTTGCAGTCTGACTCACAAAGTGTCCCTTTACAGCCAAGATATTCGAACAGGCACCCCTGCTGGCCGTATTCAATAGCAGAAGCCTTAAACTCATAAAATTCGTTCCTGGGACAACCGTGATGTGCCAGTTTTTTGTAAAATGCCTTGGGGCGGTTAAACTCATCCAGTTCATTAGCACCTAATTTGCCCATCACTAACCTCATTAAAGTCTCCACGATCCAGTCAGGATGGCACGGACAACCGGGGATATTGATAACTGGAAGACCTGAGCCCGAAACATAACCTTTTCCGAGAAACCCTCCCCGCTCCTTCCTCAGGAATTGAAGACCCTTGGCCTCAATAATATTAGCACCTGCCGCAACTATCCCGCCAAAAGCAGCACAGGTACCTATTGCTATCGTATTCCGGCTAACCCTCGCCAGCTTTTCTATCAAATCCTTAAAAGGCCGACCATTAAACAGAAAGTATTTTCCGGTACCCTCGGGCCCGCATATCACGGCACCCTCTACTATCAACACATCGATTTTTGTCTCTCCTGAAATACATTTATCAAATATTTTCTCAACCTGATCGCCCATCTCCATACTTAGGAAAGGGTGCCAGAGCAGGTTTACTTCGAGTATCTTTAATGCTGTCAGAACATGCGGCTGCTCTGCATTAAGGAACGATATTGTATCACCATTACAGCCACCACTCTGTACCCATAATAGATTAATCATTTTCCCTCCATATGCTATTTAATGCCCTTGTATAAACCCGGCGGGTCTTTTCCTTATCATACCTATCCCTAACCTATCGGGGCTTATGCTGAGTACCACGACAAGATCCCCCGCTAGGCCCGGAATGACTGGGAAGGGTTTGAAATAAAAAATGCAATGCATATCAGTTTAGGACAATACACTAAAATCTTATAAAATATTACCACGTTATACAGTTAAAATCAAAACAGCTCATAAAGTATGCTTCGACTGCCCTAATATTGCATTTTACAAATCCGGCATCTATAATTTTATTTATAAATGCATTACAGATACAAAGCACAATGGATTACCAGGCTTATCCTTCTCATTTTCATCGTCATCCCCCTGTCTTCTCTCGCCGTTTCTGAAAAAACCGGGAAAGAAGTCATAGTTATCACGGTTAATGGCGTTATTAATCCTGTTGCAGCAGAATACATAGGGAAAAACATCCAGAAAGCCCATGAAAAAGGTGCTGAGGCAGTCATTATAGAGCTTGATACCCCGGGAGGGTTAGATTCCTCAATGAGGGATATTGTAAAAAGTATCAACGGCAGTACTGTGCCTGTTGTTGTCTTTGTCTCCCCCAGTGGCAGCAGGGCAGCCTCAGCCGGCGTCTTCATTACGCTCGCAGCCCATGTTGCAGCCATGGCGCCGGGAACTAATATCGGGGCAGCACATCCTGTCGCAATCGGTGAAAAGATGGACAAGACTACTGCTGAAAAGGCTACAAATGATGCCGCAGCTTATATTAAATCCATCGCAGAGAATCGCGGCAGAAACTCACAATGGGCAGAAGATGCTGTCAGGAAAAGCATATCTGCTACTGAAAGTGAGGCATTGAAAGGAAACGTCGTAGATATGGTTTCAGAAGACATTACCTCTCTGCTCTCTGATATTAACGGGCGTCAGGTAAGTACAGCATTCGGAGAAAAAGTAATCGATACAGAGAATGCCGTTGTCGTAAGACAGGAGATGGGTTTCAGGCACAAGATACTAAACCGCATTTCAGAACCGAATATCGCTTATATACTAATGATCCTTGGTTTCTACGGCCTTTTCTTTGAACTCACAAATCCAGGATCAATATTCCCCGGTGTTATCGGGGGTATTTTCCTCATTGTTGCATTCTTCGCATTTCAAACTCTGCCGGTAAACTATGCCGGGGTCCTTCTCATAGTACTAGCCATAATTCTCTTTATCCTGGAAATAAAAGTTACATCTCATGGGCTCCTGACGATAGGAGGGATCATCTCTTTGCTCATAGGATCATTGATGCTCTTTGAATCTTCAGCGCCATTTATGAAATTATCACTGTCCGTTATTCTGCCTGCTGTATTTTTTATATCTTTTTTCTTTGTGGTTACCATCAGACTTGCCGTCAAGGCTTACAGGAGCAAACCTGCAACCGGGTCAGAGGGACTTGTAGGGTTAGAAGGAATCGCGAATACGGATATAACCGGAGAAGGCGGCATGATATCATTGCACGGTGAGTTATGGAGGGCACATTCCGACGAACCAATTAAAAAAGGAGGCCGTGTTATTGTAGAGTCAGTTAGGGGGCTAACTGTAAAGGTTAAAAAATATCAATGATTTTGCCAACAGTATAAAAGGAGGTTTATATGGCAGGGTTACCATTACCGTTTTACTGGATTGTTATCGGAGTATTCCTCTTGGTATATTTCCTGACAGCTGCAATTAAGATTTTAAAGGAATATGAAAGGGGAGTCGTCTTCAGGCTCGGGAGGGTTATCCCGGTAAAAGGACCGGGGCTCGTTATTATCTGGCCGGTCATCGATAAACTTGTAAAGGTCAGTCTTCGTATTGTAACCATGGATGTTCCGTCTCAGGATGTTATAACCCAGGACAACATCACGGTTAAGGTAAATGCGGTCGTATATTTCAGGGTTATGGACCCGATCAAGGCAATAACAGAAGTAGAGGATTTTTATTTTGCGACCTCACAGATAGCACAGACAACCCTCAGGAGTATTCTCGGTCAGAGCCAGCTCGACGACCTCCTGACAAAACGTGAAGAGGTAAATGCAGAGCTCCAGAAAGTAATCGACTTTCAGACAGAACCATGGGGGGTAAAGGTTACGGCGGTCGAGGTCAAAAACGTCGATCTCCCTGAAGAGATGCAACGTGCGATAGCGAAACAGGCTGAGGCTGAAAGGGAGAGAAGGGCAAAGGTTATTCACGCAGAAGGAGAATTTCAGGCTGCACAGAAACTTACTGATGCTGCAAATATTATTGCTTCGGCTCCCTCCGCCCTGCAACTAAGGTTTCTCCAGACCCTTACTGAAATAGCCACCGAGAAAAACTCCACTATCATATTCCCTGTTCCTATAGACCTTGTTAAGCCTTTTATATCGAAAGATGCGAAATAGTATATTGCCCCGAACAGATTTAAAATAGTCGCCTTTTGTCATTTATATTATGGAAACATATGGAATCTAGTAGCATTGACTCTGTAGTCCCTACGGGTCGTAGTCCCGCTTTAATGCTTTGGTTTATCCCGTACTTGATACCGGGCATGAATGACAACTGAGTAAAATTATTCTGGTCTAGGACATCAGGTAATTATAGACACTATCCACTAGCCGAATTATTCATGAAATTTTTTGTCAATCAGAACAGATGCAGTATTGGAGCGGCTTCACAGAGTGTCCGATGTCCTTAAGGCGAAGAACACTCTGTACCTCGGAGGTTCGCAAAGCGAGCCGAGAATGAGCGATGGTACTGTATCTGTTCTGCATTCTTATACTTTATGAATAAACTGGGCTGATATGTATTAAACTTGTCAAGTCCTGATAGCTACCATTTCTTTTTTTCATAACCACCCTTTGTCCCCTTCAGAAAATAGTATGGTATTGCTGCGGTACTATCTCTCCTATCAGTTCACTTACCCCATGTAACCCTTCTTGATCATTTTTTATCTCAATAACAAGGATTATATTGCAATTTTGTAATATTCAAAAAAAATATTGCAATTTATGTATATTTTATGTATATAATTAGCTTGTTATCTCAACATTCAACATGTTATTAAGATAAATTTAAGAAATGCTTTAAAATAATCACCTATTTTATTTCAAAAAATGTTTAAACATCATTAGATAACTTTTTAAAAAAATCTCCAGTGGTATTAATTCATAGAAAATGTAATATAAATCACAGAATCACAAAATATTTAAATTTAGAATATGTCTTCGTCCTTTTACAGAAATATCAAGGAGGTGATTGGAGCAGAATAAGAATAAAGGCCTGCGGGATATATTTATAAACCCGTATTCAATACTTTAAAGAATATTATAAAAAATAAGGGGGGGCACTATGCAAAACGTATCATTAAATAATATTGGAACAAGAAAGTTCGAGAGGAGACCTTTCTCCAAACCCTTTAATTTCGCCATAAGCTCACGCGATTCCAGTAAGCGGAAATTCCTGCATTTAAAAGGCAGGGCTGTTGATATAAGCGATGGCGGATTAGGTATTCAGACAGACTACCCGCTTAAACCGGGACATATGCTCTGGTTCAATGACGGCACAGAAGACAAAGCAGGGTTGATTCAGTGGTGTATAAAGAATGATGACGACTACCGCGCCGGGGTTATGTTAGACGGCAAACATATCAAGCATCTCGACATTGCAACAGACCTTTTCTTAAAACGACTTCAGGAGATCGAGAATAAATGTAATTCAGATTCTTCGCAGGCAGAACCTGACATGATCTATAAAGAAGTCAACTCTGCTATTTCCGATGTTCTTGAATCCTGCGAAGAGTTCGAACGTGAGGTCAGGGACGAAAAAATAATCCGCGATGCACGGATCAGGTTCCATGAAATAACTAATCATATACTATCGAAAAGCTATCTTATCAACCGTACAAGAACTTGGCCACAGGGACAGCAGGGAGATTATAGAACTCTTGAATATGCTTATAAAAACACTCCTCTTTCTGAAGGGATAGGATACTATCTTGATTTATATTTCCTTAACAGAGATCTCGCAGATGCTGTCAAGAATAGAATAATGCTACTGAAACAACTTTTAAGGAATGAACTATTACATAGAGATAGTCTCTCTGTTTTTAATATAGCATGTGGTTCATGCCGTGAAGTTGTCGAGTTAGCACCTGTAATCGAGAAAACAGGGGCCAAATTTACCTGTATTGACATAGATAATGACGCACTTTCTTTTGCAGCAAACCGCCTTTCATATACCGGCATATCACACCTTACGTCTAACCAGGTGAAACTCCGGAAATATAATGCCTTAAGGATGTTCGACCACGAACTTAACATGAGTGAATTCGGGAGACAGGATATAATTTACAGCGTTGGATTCTTCGATTACATGCAATCCGATTTTCTCTCGAGAATGTTCAGAACACTCTACGATCTTCTCAATCCCGGAGGTAAATTAATTACCTCTTTTAAGGATGCTAACCGTTACAGATATAGCGACTTTCACTGGATTGCCGACTGGGACGGTTTCCTCCAGCGCACCGAAGATGACTTCATGAATATATTTTCTGATGCGAATATCCCGTTTTCTTCAATATCAGAAATGCGTGAAGAATCAGGGGTTATTGTTTTTTATGTGGTAACCAAATAGGGATTAGAAGATAGCTGGTACTGCATCTGGTGACCGGATGCTAAACGTTTAATGAACAAAACTGTTGTCATAACAGGCATAGGTATTCTCTCACCTATCGGTACAGGGAAAGAAATGTTCTGGGAATCCCTGTTTCATGGTAAGACCGGTTACAGGGAGATCGATCTTTTTGATACAGGTTCATTTAAAGTCCATATTGCCGGTGAAATAGCCGATTTCGACCCTGTTTTATTACTCGGCAAAAAGGGATTACGGACACTAGACCGCAGCACAAGGCTTGTCAGCGCAGCAGCTAAGCTCGCTTTAGAAGATGCTCACCTCGTGATTTCAGAAGAAAATACAGATTCCACGGGTGTATCCATCGGTACAACATTCGGCAGCCTTCACAGCATCTCGCAGTTTGACCGAGAAGGCTTGACAGAAGGTCCAAAATATGTAAACCCCTCCCACTTCCCTAATACAGTCATCAATTCTCCCGCAAGCCAGGTATCTATCAGATTCAAGATAAAAGGCTTTAACACAACGATCTCCACAGGGTTCTGTGCAAGCCTTGACGCAGTCTACTATGCTTCGGACTTTATCAAATTGAACCGTGCAACCGTAGTCCTTGCAGGCGGTGTAGAGGAGCTCTGCGAAGAGACCTTCCTTGGTTTTCATAACCTTGGGTGCCTGACAGGCACAGATGGCTCTGGGCCTGTCTGTTGTCCTTTTGACAAACGAAGAAACGGAATGATCCTCTCTGAAGGTTCGGCAGTTCTTATTCTTGAAGACAAGGAGCATGCTCTCAATAGAGGAGCGGAAATACTGGCAGAGATAAAAGGTTATGGAAATTCCTTCGACCCTGAAGCAGACAGGAGTTTCGACCATAAAGGAAAAGGGTTAAAAAAAGCTATAACTCTTGCATTACAAGACGCTTCCATTAATCCTGAAGGCATAGATTATATTTCATCCTGCGCAAACTCAACAAGGGGTCTCGACATGATGGAGACAAATGTTATCAAGGAGGTTTTCGGAAAACATGCACTCGATATTCCTGTAAGCTCTATAAAATCCATGGCAGGGGAATCATTCTCTGCTTCAGGCTCCATGTCTCTTGCAGCAGCAATCGGGGCCATAGAGAAAGGATTAATTCCTCCGACAGTGAATTACTATGAAAAAGACCCTGAATGTGACCTTGACTATGTCCCAAATAAGGCACGTGAAAAAACCATAAACAACGTACTCATTACTTCAGTTGACCCTTATGGCCAGAATACAGCTATTGTTTTAAGCAGGTTTAATCAGTGATTTAATTCTTTGTCGTTTCAGAGAACGAAGTGAAGAAACATCTTTATTTAGCGTCTGTGTATAAAATAGACGAGTCTCTGTTCTCGTCATTCCGACCAAAGGGAGGAATCTTGAAATCTAAATATTTCTATCGGAGCCTGTTCTGACCAGGAGGTCAAGATTTCTCTCCGCCCGTGGTGGATCGAAATGACAACTGCGCAGGGTCTAAAAAATACAATGCTCCTTAATTTATACACAGACATTAAAAAGGACCATTGAATGCAACTTGACATCGAACAAATAAAAAACTTGATTCCTCAAAGGTTTCCATTTATAATGATTGATAAAATACTTGAACTTGAACCTGATAACTATGCAATTTCAATGAAAAATATTACATACAATGATATCTTTTTCCAGGGTCATTTCCCTGATAATCCAATTATGCCCGGCGCTCTCATCATAGAAGCCATGGCTCAAACCGCCATAGTCCTTTTTGCACATTCATCCTCATCACCCACTAATAATAAACATGCCCTATCCTCTCCCTCTTTTGATAAAAAAACGCCTAACGAGGGGATAGAGTGCTTACCCAGTAAAATAAAACAACCAGTTTACTACTTCGGATCGGTCAGGGCACGTTTCTTACACCCTGTTGTTCCCGGTGACCAGCTCAGAATCAAGGTAGTGAATGTAAAATCTTTGCCAACAGGCGCTTTTGTTGAAGCAGAGGCATCTGTAGATGATAAAAAGGTCTCAGAGGCAGAGCTTGTGTTCAGTGTAAAATAATGAATAAAAGAGTAGTCATTACCGGTCTTGGTGTTATTTCCTCAATCGGTATCGGCTGGCAGGAATTCTGGGCAAACCTTCTGAAGGGCAAATCCGGTATAAGTCCTGTTACATCCTTTGATACAACAAACCATTTCACGCACAATGGTGGAGAGGTAAAAATTTTCAATCCTGAAAATTTCCTGAGTAAAGATGAAACATACATTCTCGGTAGAGCATCCCAACTTGCACTTGCAGCAGCAAAGTTGGCAATAGCAGATGCAAAATTGACAAAAAAAGAACTTGAAATTAAAAGAATCGGGACTTGTATCGGAACAACAACAGGGTCAATTCAGGCAATTGAAGCAATCAACGATAAATTAATAAATAAACAGTTACCTTCCGAGAATCTCATATCACAACTTCCACCTCATACAAAGCCTGCAACTGTTGCAAAAAAATTTAATCTTAAAGGCCCTAATTTTATGATTTCTAACGCATGTGCATCAGGGAATTATGCTATAGGTTATGGTTATGACTTAATACGATTAAATAGAGCGGATGTGATTCTTGCAGGGGGATCCGACCCTTTTTCACGTATAGAATATACCGGGTTTAATCAACTGGCATCTGTTGCACCTGAAAGATGCCAGCCTTTCGATAAAAACAGGAAAGGTATGATAGTCGCTGAAGGAGCAGGAATTCTTGTATTGGAATCTTTGGAGAGTGCAATTCAAAGAAATGCGCATATTTATGCTGAAATTTCAGGTTATGGTCTGAGCTGTGACGCAAAACACATGACACAGCCTTCTGTAGAAGGCATTTCTCAATGTATGATTAAGGCAATGCACGAGGCACAAATTAACAGGGATGATGTAGATTATATAAGTGCACATGGAACAGGAACAATAGCCAATGACAAAACCGAATGTGCAGCCATAAAAGAAGTTTTTGGAAGCCGGGTTAAACAAATACCTGTAAGCTCAATAAAATCCATGCTAGGACATACAATGGGAGCAGCAGCAGCGCTTGAGGCAATATCCTGCTCACTTGTTGTACAAAACGACATTATTCCACCCACAATAAATTATGAAACACCTGATCCGGAATGTGACATCGACTGCGTGCCAAATAAAGCTAGAGAAGCTACCGTTAATATTGCTTTAAATAATTCATATGCCTTTGGTGACAACAATGCTTCTTTGGTTTTAAAAAAGTATGTCAATTAATTAAGGAGAGTCATTATTGTCAAATAATGAAAAATATGACGCTATAATCATAGGCGCAGGTATTGGTGGTCTTGTCTGTGGTTGCTATCTCGCAAAGGCCGGGATGAAGGTGCTCATTGTAGAGCAACATTACAAACCCGGAGGATATTGTTCATCTTTTAAAAGACATGGTTTTACTTTTGATGCCGCTGCTCATAGTTTTGGAGCTTACAGGGAAAATGGAATTGTAAAGGAAACTCTTTCTAATTTAGCAATAGATAAAAAAATAAAAATCATAAGATTTGATCCCTCTGATATTTATCTAACTCCACATTACAAAATATCTCTTTGGAATAATTTAAATAGAACAATTGAAGATTTTCAAAAAGCTTTTCCTGAAGAAACAGTTAATATTAATAAGTTTTTCCTTTTATTAACTAATCCTGATCCTAAATATTTTGCACGTATAAGAAGCTGGAGCTTTAAAAATCTATTAGATAAGTATTTCGTCAATGCAAATTTAAAAGCCATTATTTCGTTTCCTTTGTTAGGAAATGGAGGGTTACCATCATCAAGAATGTCTGCCTTTATAGGTTCAAAACTTTATTCTGAATTTCTTCTTGACGGTGGCTACTATCCTTTAGGTGGGATGCAAGTTTTATCAGATGCTTTAGCTGAGAAATTTGAAGAACTAGGAGGTGAACTACGATATTCATCTCTTGTTAAACAAGTGAAAATTAAAAATAAAGAAGTTAAAGGTGTGATTTTGGAAAAAAAGAAGTTTATTCCATCTAATATTGTAATTTCAGATTGTGATGCAAGACAAACTTATCTAAAATTTATAGGGAAACAGTATCTAGAAAATGATTTTTTTCAAAAAATTATTAAAATGATTCCATCTATGTCTCATTTTATTGTTTATTTAGGCATAGATGGATATTTTAAATCATTACCAGCACTTGGTACTGGCATATGGTATTTTTCTCACTATAATGTAGAGAAGGCATATAGAGATGCAAAAATTTGTAAAATTGAACAATTAGGTGGTTACTTTTTACGAGTATCACATGATTGCTCCACAATTGTATGTATAATGACTGCTCCATATAAAAATAAACTCTACTGGAAGAATAATAAATATTTTTTTTTAGATAATTTTGTAAAAATAGTTGAACGAGATATAATTCCTGACTTGTGTAATCATATTGTTTATAAAGAAGCTGCTACTCCGTATACACTACATAGATATACTCTAAATTATAAAGGAGCTTCTTACGGTTGGGCAGGGTTAACGAATCAACTAGCAATCCCTGACCTTAGAAAACCTTCTTTTATCAAAGGCTTATATTTAACAAGCAGTTGGACCACTCATGGGATTGGAATATCAGGAGTGGTTTACATAGGCCAAGATACAGCAAAATTAATCTTGCGAAAAGGTTAAGGTTAGAATAAACTTATATTCATGGATAAACAACAATATATAAAACAAGGTATACTAAATTTAACAAGCTCATCTCTATATGTGCTTGTTCCTTTTGGAGCTCTCGCAATGTTATCGCTTAGTATCTTAGATTTTCTTGTAACCCCAGAAAATTTCTCAAAATTTTTTATTTATAGATTGATTTTTTCTAGTTTAGGATTCTTGCTGTTTATTTTTTTCAAATTTAAAAAAGATCGTACTGAAAATTTTTTAATTTTTACTCTAATCAGTGCTACTTTAATTGTTTCGGTTATGGTCGAATTAATGATCTTATCTTTTGGAGGACATCAATCTATTTATTATGTTGGATTGCTTATTGGTTTAATATTTATCCTTGGTTTTATTCCTCTATCAGTAAAATTAACTGCTCTAGTTAATTCTATAACATATTTTATCTATGTTATCCCTATCTTGATTTTTGATGATATTACTCAGCCAAGAATTTTTTTAAACAATAACATTTTTTTTATAGTGGGTATAGTGGGAAGTCTAGGCTGGAGATATTTCCATTATAATCTTCTCATTAAAAATTTATCTCTTGAATATGATCTTTCTAAAGATAAAGAGCAGCTATCTACATATTCTAACAAACTAGAAGAACTAGTCCAGGAACGTACCAAAGAGCTTACTGTATCTGAAGAACGCTTCAGGGCATTGTTTGATAATGCTAATGATGGTGTTGTTGTCCTTGACAGGAACGGGATTATCATTAATATGAACAATAAATTTTGCGAACTGCATGGTTTTGATAAGGACGCCTTGATAGGAACCAGCGTTAAGCTCTTGGAGGTTGAAGACAATAAAACAGAAAAGGAAGAGAGATTTAAAAGGATATTGAACGGAGAAGCCACTGTTTTTGAGACTGAGCATTACAGGAAAGACGGGGGCAGGGTCCTCCTTGAGGTAAGTGCAAAGGGGATTGAAATAGGTGGAGAATTATTCATTCAATCTCTTCACAGGGACATTACCGAAAAGAAGGCAATCCAGGAACAGTTGATACAGTCACAGAAGATGGAATCCATTGGACAGCTTGCGGATGGAATTGCACACAATTTTAACAATCTTCTTACGTCTATTTTGGGGTATGCAGAGTTATTGCAAGAACATAGCAACCTGGACATTGAATCCAGGAAGAGGGTTAACAGTATCGAGAGCGCTGCACGCAAGGCAGGGGTTATGGTTTCAAAGCTCCTTGGTTTCTCAAGAAGAGAATCATCCGAAAAACTTCCGTTAAACCTGAACGATGTCATCAATGACTCGGTACGACTCCTTGAGGGAGTTCTCGATAAAAAAATAGGGCTCAAGACAATTCTCAGTAAAGACCTGTCTACCGTAGAAGGCGACCCCAACCAGATCGAGCAGGTTATTATGAACCTCATGGTCAATGCAAGGGATGCAATGCCTGACGGAGGTCTTATAACAGTAAAAACGAGTCATGTCAAAATTGAAAAAGACAGGCATAATATGCCGGCTTATGTCCTGCCCGGCAATTATGTTCTCCTGTCGGTTTCCGACACGGGTTGCGGGATCCCCAAAGAGAAAGTCAGCAAGATTTTTGATCCTTTCTTCACGACAAAGGAAAAAGGCAAAGGCACAGGTCTTGGGCTTGCAACAGTTTACGGTATTATCAAGGACCATAAGGGATATATTAGCGTACAAAGCGAAGTTGATAAAGGTACAATGTTTGATATCTACCTTCCTATTTCCGGTAAGGCAGTTTACAGACCGGTCTCAGAAAAACTCTTCTCCGTAACAGGCCATGAAAATATACTGCTCGTTGACGACGAAGAAGAGGTCTTAAACTTTACCAAGGACATTTTGGAAACTCATGGATATAAAGTCCTCACTGCCAATAACCCCCTCGCTGCCATAGATATTTTCAAAAAACTTCCTACTGATATTCATCTCATCATAACGGATATTATGATGCCTCTCATGAAGGGCACCGAACTCATCCAGGCTCTCAGGACAATAAGACCTGATGTAAAAATTATTGCAATCTCAGGATATAGTGAAGAAACGATTAATAAGGAAAGAATGATGATAGACGAATTTGTTAAAAAGCCGTTTGAAGTCTATTATCTCCTTTCAACCGTACGAAAAGTCCTCGACACAGGGATTAGGAATTTACCACCTTTTTAGAGACTTTTTAAAGCATCACGCGTCAAGCCAACCAGCAATAATCACCAAACAACTCTTATTTTAATATTTACTATTAAAAGGTAAATTTGTAAAATACTATGGATTTTTTATAAAACCACCCAGATTTTAAATATGACAAGAGAAGAATACATAAATTCAAGTTATGACAAATATTTATATTCTTGGTCAAATATTTCTATCGGAATGGGTGTTTTAGTTTTTCCATGTTTAAGTTTACTTGATTATTTTGCTTCTCCCTCTAATTTTAAGTCTTTTTTTTATTACAGAATTATAACAGCTTTTTGCATTCTTGTATTGTATCTTTTTAATAAGAGTAAAATTAAAAGACAATTCCAAAATATTTTAATCATTCTTACAGCAACAATAGTCTCTTCAACGTTAGCATTAATGATTTCAAAATTCGGTGGACACCAGTCTCCATATTTTGCCGGCATGATTTTACTTGTAATTTACGTCTTCGGTTTAGTACCTATAAACTTAAAATTTAGTTTAATTATTGCTGCCATTATTTATATGCTATATTTATTACCGATAGTTGCCTATGACAACATTATAAATAAATCTTTTTTTATTTCTGCTAACGTACTTATGTTGTTTAGCATTTTCACATTGATTCTTTTCAGATATATCAGCCTAAAAAGATTATTAAAAGAATTCAGTCTCCAGTACGACGTTGACCAGCAAAAAGATAATCTTGAAGACATTGTCCAGGAGAGGACGAAAGAATTATCCATATCAGAGAAACGATTAAAGTCACTTTTCGAATACGCGACCGACGGGATAATGATCATGGATGGTAACGGAAACATACTCGACGTCAACCAGAAGGCATGTGAAATATACGGGTTTGACAGAGACGAAATCGTTAATACAGGTATAAATCTTCTTGCAGCAGACAAGCCGTTGTTAAAAGAACTGCTGGACCGTCTCATGAAAGGTGAATCGCTGCTTTATGAAACCCAGCATCTCAAAAAAGACGGCAAAAAGGTCACTCTTGAAATAACCGCCAATGCAATTGAAGCAGAAGGAAAGGTACTTATACAGGCATTCGTAAGGGATATTACTGACAAAAAGCGCCTTCAGGAACAACTGCTCCAGTCACAGAAAATGGAATCAATCGGATCCCTTGCCGGTGGTATTGCTCATAATTTCAATAACCTCCTCGCCTCCATCCTGGGAAATGCAGAATTACTAGAGGAATACGGTTATCTGGATAAAAAACTTGCAAAGAGGAGAAAAAACATAGAAACTTCAGCAAAAAAAGCAGGCATACTCGTTTCAAAACTCCTGAGCTTTGCACGGAAGGACTCAACATCAATAAGCCCTTTACAAGTCAATAACCTTATAAAAGAAACCTCCCTCTTTGAAGGTGTCCTGGGTAAGAAGATAAAACTCGGGTTAGAGCTTGCCGAAGATTTACCTACTGTTGAAGGTGACCGCAACCAGCTCGAGCAGGTAATCATAAACCTAATAGTGAATGCAAGGGATGCCATGCCTGATGGCGGACTCATAACCATAAAAAGCAGCCTGATCCATGTCGGAAAAGATGCATTGGATATCTCTGAATATTCCAAACCAGGGGACTATATCCTGCTTTCAGTATCTGATACAGGGTGCGGGATAAAAAATGGCATTATCAACAGGATATTTGAGCCTTTTTTTACGACAAAAGAAAGGGGCAAAGGTACAGGCCTGGGCCTTGCAACGGTCTATGGCATTGTCAAGGACCACAACGGTTACATCACTGTTCAGAGTGAGGCAGAAAAAGGAACCACATTTTATATCCATCTTCCTGTTTCAGGGAAACCTGTCCCTGAGATACCCGAGCCACAACCTGTAAATCTCTACGGCAATGGGAATATCCTTATTGTTGATGACGAAGATGATGTGCTGGATTACGTAAAGGATGCCCTCGAGATATACGGATACCAGGCAATAGCAATAAATAACCCTCTTGAAGCGGTAGAGCTCTTTCCTGAAATATCAGAGGAGGTTGACCTCGTTATAACCGACATCATAATGCCCCAGATGAGCGGCAAGGAACTCATCTTGCATATCAGGTCTTTAAAACCCGATATCAAAATCATAGCAATTTCAGGATACAGTGATGATCCTGTCACGCAGGACAATACCCTGATAAACGCCTTTGTTAAGAAACCTTTCGAAGGTTCCCACCTTCTTGCAACTGTAAAACATGTCCTCAATGGGGAAACTGTAACGGATTACCAAAATACGACGAGAATTGCTACTTGAAAATTACCACTGGGATTTGAATATGACGAGGGCTATCCGGGGGGGCGCTATTTAACCGCACAGTTATGATATTTGTTATTAAAATATGCTAACTGTTAAAATATTACCCCTTAGGAATACATATGAAAAAAAAATATATACAAGATGAAATATCGAAAGTAATTAAATCATATCTTTCTTTACTTTTAATTTTAGGGGCTTTTCTTACCTTAGCTTTAAGTGTTCTAGATTACTTTGTTACACCAGAAAATTTTTCAACTTTTCTTATATACAGGATAACAGCTTTCATTTTATATATACCATTATTTCTTATTCTCAATAAAACAAATAATAATTTTATTTTCTCTATTATTATCACCTTAGCTGGCATCATAGTTGCAGTAATGATTGAACTAATGATACTTTCTTTCGGAGGGCATCAATCGCCTTATTATGCTGGAATGATTATAACTTTCATCTTTCTATTTGGTTTTGCTCCGATTACATTTAAATTATCCTTATTTCTTGCTTTTATGATATATATGATCTATCTATTACCAATATTATTTCTTGATAAAATTACAAACTTTAGCATTTTCTTTAATAACAACTTTTTCCTCTTAACTGTTATTTGTGGTGGACTAACATGGCGATACATCAATCATAAGCTCCTATTAAGAAAATTATCTCTTGAATACGATCTTTCTATGGATAAAGATCATCTTGAAGACATTGTCCAGGAGAGGACGAAAGAATTATCCATATCAGAGAAACGATTAAAGTCACTTTTTGAATATGCGACCGACGGGATAATGATCATGGATGGTAACGGAAACATACTCGACGTCAACCAGAAGGCATGTGAAATATACGGGTTTGACAGAGACGAAATCGTTAATACAGGTATAAATCTTCTTGCAGCAGACAAGCCGTTGTTAAAAGAACTGCTGGACCGTCTCATGAAAGGTGAATCGCTGCTTTATGAAACCCAGCATCTCAAAAAAGACGGCAAAAAGGTCACTCTTGAAATAACCGCCAATGCAATTGAAGCAGAAGGAAAGGTACTTATACAGGCATTCGTAAGGGATATTACTGACAAAAAGCGCCTTCAGGAACAACTGCTCCAGTCACAGAAAATGGAATCAATCGGATCCCTTGCCGGTGGTATTGCTCATAATTTCAATAACCTCCTCGCCTCCATCCTGGGAAATGCAGAATTACTAGAGGAATACGGTTATCTGGATAAAAAACTTGCAAAGAGGAGAAAAAACATAGAAACTTCAGCAAAAAAAGCAGGCATACTCGTTTCAAAACTCCTGAGCTTTGCACGGAAGGACTCAACATCAATAAGCCCTTTACAAGTCAATAACCTTATAAAAGAAACCTCCCTCTTTGAAGGTGTCCTGGGTAAGAAGATAAAACTCGGGTTAGAGCTTGCCGAAGATTTACCTACTGTTGAAGGTGACCGCAACCAGCTCGAGCAGGTAATCATAAACCTAATAGTGAATGCAAGGGATGCCATGCCTGATGGCGGACTCATAACCATAAAAAGCAGCCTGATCCATGTCGGAAAAGATGCATTGGATATCTCTGAATATTCCAAACCAGGGGACTATATCCTGCTTTCAGTATCTGATACAGGGTGCGGGATAAAAAATGGCATTATCAACAGGATATTTGAGCCTTTTTTTACGACAAAAGAAAGGGGCAAAGGTACAGGCCTGGGCCTTGCAACGGTCTATGGCATTGTCAAGGACCACAACGGTTACATCACTGTTCAGAGTGAGGCAGAAAAAGGAACCACATTTTATATCCATCTTCCTGTTTCAGGGAAACCTGTCCCTGAGATACCCGAGCCACAACCTGTAAATCTCTACGGCAATGGGAATATCCTTATTGTTGATGACGAAGATGATGTGCTGGATTACGTAAAGGATGCCCTCGAGATATACGGATACCAGGCAATAGCAATAAATAACCCTCTTGAAGCGGTAGAGCTCTTTCCTGAAATATCAGAGGAGGTTGACCTCGTTATAACCGACATCATAATGCCCCAGATGAGCGGCAAGGAACTCATTTTGCATATCAGGTCTTTAAAACCCGATATCAAAATCATAGCAATTTCAGGATACAGTGATGATCCTGTCACGCAGGACAATACCCTGATAAACGCCTTTGTTAAGAAACCTTTCGAAGGTTCCCATCTTCTTGCAACTGTAAAACATGTCCTCAATGGGGAAACTGTAACGGATTACCAAAATACGACGAGAATTGCTACATCAACATCCGGTTAAATTTTTCCCTGATAAATAAGTGCGCTCACATTCTCTTTATTTTTAATCTGTTTCATCATCTCTGTGGCTTTAGTCCTGGTATCAAATTTACCAATAAGTACCCTGTGCAGGGTTCCTTTATCCGCTGTCGTACTTTCGTGTGTGAATGCATCATAGCCTTTAAGCCTGTACTGTTTTACAAGTGCGTCTGCATTAGCTTTGCTTCTGTAAGCGCCAAGCTGTACAGAGTAAACAGTTTGGGCCTGCGGTTTAACGGCAGGCACTGCTGCATGAGGAGGCGCAGGTTTTGCTTTTGGTTTAACAGATGCTGTAGGTGCAGGCGCAGTTATTGCGGGCTTTCTCTCCTGCTCAACCTGTTGTGCCGGCTTCTTCTGCTCCTTAGAAGGCTGAACCTGTGCAGGTTGCTCTTGCGCTGGTCTTTCACGTTTTACTATAACCGGAGGCTTAACCTCTTGCTCCTTTACCAAAAAATTATACAAGAGGAATCCCCCTCCAACTAATACTAAAAGAGCAATAATAATCCCTGCGATCAAAAACTTGGTTCCTTTACTGCTTTCTCTTCTTCTCGTCCCTCTATAGAGACTGTCGCGCCTCTTATATCCTGTTATGGTTTGGGGTACTTCAACTTCAATGGGTTTCTCAGCAGCCACAGGTTCTTCCGGTATCACGTGTTCTTCCTTTTCAACAAATTCCTTCTGAGCGGCCTTTTTAGCGTCGTCTATATCCGCTTCTTCCAGCATCTGTGTTAATTCAGCCTCTTCCGGGCTCGGCTCTTTAGGAATTTCTTCATAAACTTCCTTTATCTCCTTTTCTATTATTCCAGGCTCTTCACCTTTTCCTATTGCTTCTTCCGAACCCTCTATCTCGACCTCTTCCCGGGCAGGCTCAATTTCAAGCTCCTCTTCCTCGAAAGGCTGTACAGTTATTTCCTCTTCAAACGGTTCTTCTGCCCTCTCTTCATCTATGGCCTGCACATCCAGATCCTCTTCTACTGCCATCACCTCGATCTCTTCTTCGAGAGGGACTTCCGTCTGCTTTTCCTCCAAGACAGCAACATCAATATCTTCTTCATATGGTTCAACGGCAACTTCCTCTTCCAGAGGCTCTGCTCCAATTGCCATCGCGCCAAGGACAGAGCTTGCCTTTTTAACAATGTCCTCTTCGCTGAATGGTTTTTTAACCGTATCAACTATGCCATAGACTGTTTTATGCCGGGGATCTAATCCACCCTCATGCGGAGTAATCATAATTATGGGGATATCTTCCAGAGATTCCGTTTCATGTATTGCCTTGCATATTTCCAGGCCGCTTGTACCGCTCATACCAATATTGACAAATATTAATGAAGGATTTATTTTACTCGCCATCCTGATACTGACATCTTTATCGGATGCGGTAAAAACCAGATACCCTTCGGTTTCAAGGGCCGACATTATTTTCTGGATTGTCTCTGTCTCAGTATCGATGACAAGAACTGTAATATTTGCCATATTTCATTACCTCATTGTTTTTTTATAACGTCTCCCAGTATTTTTCAGGCATGTCCTGAGCGAGTTTCAATGCACCGTCTGAGCCTGCAAATAGAGGATCATCAACCTGTGTAACCTTGCATTGGCCGTATTCTTTTAATGCGTTCTGGATATACTCTCTGATGCCTTTTATTAAACTGCCGCCGCCGGCAAGCACAATATTATTTTTAATCTTTATCTGGAATTCAGGGTCAAATCGCGCTATCATCTCCGTAGTTGTTTCTATGATCGCAGGGAGAATACTTTCACAAGCCCGCTTCACTTCATTCGTGATATCATGCATGACGGGTTTCCCGTCTACAGGAATCTCGACTTGAATTTCACCTTTCCCCTGCCCTACAAAACTGTATTGCTCTTTAAATTTCCTCACCATGTTCTTATTGAAATATGAATTGGGATATTTTTCGTTGAGATTACTGAAGAGCTGCTCGTCAATATAGTCTCCTGCGTGCAGGATCGTCTTTTGATCTTCTTCCGAAGGGATACTGCCATGCATTATGCAAAAATCGATTGTACCTGCTCCGATATCTATAACCATGGAATTATTCAATAAATCCAGACCATAGGCTACTGCAAACGGTTCTGAGACAACAAGCAGTGAATGAACAAATTCCGATACAGCCTTTCTTATCGCCAGTTTGTTCGTCTTGAGGGTGTCCGCAGGTACACCGACGACTGCATGGATCTTTTGCTCGGATGAAGGCTTGGTACTGTTAACCAAATACTTTATAATCTCCCGCACAGCTTCTTCGCTTCTCTCAATACCCTCCTTGATAACTCCCCGCTCCAAAGGTCTGCACATGTCCAGAGACAACCTGTTATTGAGAGCCTCTTCGCCAAAAAGAACCGGTTTCCCAACAACTTTCTGGGAGATGAAATCCTTTGGCCAGCCGACATAACTCTCGATCCATTCCCTTTTACCGTTACTCGAACAAACCGAACTCCTCGATGTGCCAAGGTCAATGCCTACGTATAAAACGTTATCTTCTTTTTGCTTCATAACTAGCTTCTCCTTTATTTAGATAGTCTAATATCCCGGCCTCCAGGTAATATGCAATATTCTCCCTGTGACTTTCAGTATTGAGCTTCCTTTCTTCATCTTCATTACTAAGGCATGAAACTTCTGTCAGCACGGCGGGGACATCCACTCCGAGAAGGACGAGAAATGGTGCCCGCTTGACGCCATAGTCACGTACATCTTTATTCTCTTTCTTGCTGTTCACATAAAGTTTTTTCTGTATAGAAGTTGCAAGTTCTCTCGATTCCTGATATTTTAATGTATTTCCTATCTTCTCGATTATTTCTTTAAATTCGCTTAAACCGTATTGCGTTGCTTCATTTTCACGTTCAGCAAGCCTCAAAGTCTTTTCGTCGGCAGGCGGACCGAAAAAATACGTCTCGATTATATTAATCGGATTTGACGGAAGATAGTTGACGTGAATAGAAATAAAAAGGTCTGCCTTTTGCAAGCGCGCCAGTTCTACACGTTCTCTTAGCGGTACTGTCACATCTTTATCCCTTGTCATGATAACATTAAAACGGCTATGCCTTTTCAGCCTGTCCCGGAGGCGCTTTGCGATATCGAGGGTAACTTCTTTTTCTTTCGTCCCCATCTTCCCTATAGCACCTGACAAAGCACCCCCGTGTCCCGGGTCTATCATAATGGTCTTCACATGCAGACCGAACAGCCTGCCCAACGACATCTGTGGCATATTGATAAATGCCTTGTAATCTGAAAGGTTGTCTGAATCCTCACCTTGGGACTCGGAATTCTGCCGAAGCATTTCGAGCAAGGCACGGTAATCTTCAGATGCATTGTAGTTTTTGTAATCAGAGAAACTGGCTGCTATCTGCTTTTCCTGCTGCAATGGAAACTCAAGGTAGTTGCCGTTCAGGAATAGAGCAATAAACATTACTGATATAAAAAGTCCGGCTTTCCTGAAGAATCCCGTCTTGCTTTTCCGGTTAATTCTCGGGCCTTTTCCAAGGATTCTCAAATTATCTTCATAAACTCCCCTGAGGATATCTTTTCTTTGCCTGAGCTCCCTGTTCCTTGAAAATACAGATATCATAAAATCAATTTACCATATATTGAAAAAAATTCAAATAGTATTTGTAGTTCAAGGCACTTTTTTTAAGGAATAAGTTAAGTAATAGAATTTTATTTATATAAAAAGAATACGACGAAACATGCCGAATAGTCTGCGGAGCAAAAAATTGACAAAATTATATTATTTCAAACAGTCGATTTGCTTAAATCCTTTTTTACTTTCTCTTTCAGGGCTGCCTGTGCAGCTGCGAGTCTTGCAATGGGTACCCTGTAAGGCGAGCAACTCACATAATTAAGGCCGATCTTATGACAAAATTCGACTGACCGGGGATCCCCTCCGTGTTCACCGCATATACCGAGTTTTAAGGTCTTCTTTACCTTCCTGCCCTTTTCAACTGCAATTTTCATAAGGAGTCCCGTACCGCTCTGGTCAAGTGTTATAAACGGGTCATCTTCAAGTATCCCCTTTTCAACATAATACGGGAGAAATCTTCCGGCATCATCTCTTGAGAGACCAAAATTTGTCTGTGTGAGGTCATTGGTACCAAAAGAAAAGAAATCTGCCTGTGTCGCTATCTCGTCTGCTGTTAATGCTGCCCTTGGCAGCTCTATCATCGTTCCAACGGTATAGCTGACCTTTGTGTTGTAAGACTTTCGAACCTCTTCGACCGTGGCAACAGTGAGCTCTCTCATCATCTTCAGTTCATTTACATGGCCTACGAGTGGAATCATTATTTCAGGTATAATCTTGATCTTTTGTTGTGATAGTTCACACGCAGCCTCCGTGATAGCCCTCACCTGCATTTCGTATATCTCCGGATATGTTATACCGAGCCTGCAACCCCTGTGCCCGAGCATAGGATTCATTTCATGCAAAGCATTATTCCTTGACTTCAATATTTCAAAAGGAACTCCCATCGATTCTGCGAGGTGTTTCAATTCTTCATCGGTATGAGGAAGAAATTCATGGAGAGGGGGGTCCAGTAGCCTTATGGTAACAGGGAGGCCGTGCATTTCCCTGAAAATCCCTATAAAGTCACTCTTCTGCATTGGGAGGAGTTTTGCCAGTGCCGTTTTTCGTCCTTGCACGTCATCAGAGAGTATCATCTCTCTCACGGCACTGATTCTTTCTGCGTCAAAAAACATATGTTCTGTCCTGCAGAGACCAATCCCTTCTGCTCCGAAGTTCCTGGCAACCTTTGAGTCATGGGGTGTGTCGGCATTTGTACGGACACCGATTTTCCTGTATTCATCCACCCATTTCATGAATTTACCAAAATCCCCGGTAAGCGCCGGCTGCACTAGTTGTGCCTTGCCGAGTATCACTTCCCCTGTGGTACCGTTAAGGGTTAAGTAGTCACCCTCTCTTATTGTTATATCATTGACCGTAAAATACCTCTGTTCCTCATTAATATTAATCGTACCGCATCCTGCAACACAGCATTTCCCCATGCCCCGTGCAACGACTGCTGCATGGGATGTCATGCCACCTCTCGCAGTAAGAATCCCCTGGGCGGCATTCATGCCGCCGATGTCCTCGGGAGAGGTCTCTGTCCTTACAAGTATTACTTTATCACCAGCTCCGGCTGCTTTTTCTGCATCGTCTGCTGTAAACACAACCTTACCGACGGCTGCACCGGGTGAAGCAGGAAGACCCTTAGCAATGGTATTAACCTCGGCCTTCGGGTCTATCATAGGATGAAGGAGCTGGTCAAGCTGTTGCGGGTCAATGCGCAATATCGCCGTCTTCTTGTCTATCAGTCTCTCTTTCACCATGTCGATAGCTATCTTTAGCGCTGAGGCTGCCGTTCTCTTTCCTACCCTTGTCTGGAGCATATAGAGCTTACCTTCCTGAACAGTAAATTCTATATCGAGCATGTCCTTGTAATGTTTTTCCAGTTTCTTGTAGATTCTGTCGAGGTCACTGTAAGCCTTTGGAAACCGCTTTTTAAGCTCCTCGATATGCAGCGGTGTCCTGATACCTGCAACTACATCCTCACCCTGTGCATTTATGAGGCATTCAGCAAAAAATCTCTTCTGGCCTGTTGAAGGGTCGCGTGTAAAGCCAACTCCGGTGCCGGAGTTTTCACCCAGATTTCCAAATACCATTGATTGGATATTACATGCCGTGCCGAGGTCGTCTGGGATATCGTTCAACCTCCTATATTTAACAGCCCTGTCCCCAAACCACGAACCGAATACGGCATTGATTGCCTTTTGGAGCTGTTCATAAGGATCATTAGGGAAATCTTCTCCTGTATTGCTTTTATAGATAACCTTGAACTCCTCAACAAGATTTTTCAGATCACTGGTTGTCAGGTCTGTATCAAGAAAAACACCCTTCTTTTCTTTCATGGCTTCCAGTGCGTGCTCAAATTTCTGTCTGTCAACACCCATGACAATATTTCCGAACATGGTAATAAGCCTTCTGTATGCGTCATAAACAAACCGCTCGTTTCCTGTCTTCTTTATCATGGCTTGTATCGTTGTATCGTTGAGTCCCAGGTTCAGCACAGTGTCCATCATGCCCGGCATTGAAAATTTTGCGCCCGAACGTACTGAAACCAGAAGGGGATTGACAGGATCTCCGAATTTCATCCCCATTGACTTTTCAACCTTCTCCAAATTTTTAAGAACCTGTTCCCACATACCTGGTGGATATTTTTTACCGGCTCTGAAATACTCATTGCATGCTTCGGTGGTAATCGTAAACCCGGCAGGAACAGGGATTTTCAGATTGGTCATCTCCGCAAGTCCGGCGCCCTTTCCACCGAGAAGATCTTTCATCGTCCCCTTTCCATCAGCCTTCCCGTTACCGAAGAAATAGACATATTTTTTTGCTTTCTTCTGAGCTGCCTTTTTAGCCTTTTTAGCCATAAGAATACCCTCCAGGTAAGGTTTTTTAAGTAATATAGAATACCTTACACTATGAATAAATTCAATTTCTAAATATCTCTCAGACTCATTTGGAGATTATTAAAGTGATTCTTTATTTTCCATCCTATTTAACAATTTTTATCTTATGTAGTGATACCGGCTATTTTGGACTTTACAAAAGAGCCCGAAGGTATTGTGAAAGATATCCGCGCAATACTCCATACAAATAAATAGGCAAAAAAAAACTTCACTTGACAAAGCCTTATTATCTGAAAGACAATAATATTTAAGTCCAAATAAAGCGACAGGTTGCGTTTTTACGATCGGCCAGGAATGTCCGGTTTTAAAATTTCTGGTTAATTTTTATACCATATAAAAAGGGGGGTAACAAATGAGAAAAATTATTATGTTCTTCATTATAATCAGTCTTACCTGCTTCAGTCATGGTGTATTTGCCGTCGAATGTCCAATAGAAGGCGGGGTATTTCCTGAAATAATCCTTTCAGCACCTCAAACCGCACATGAAAAAGACTATCTGGGAATTACAGGGACAGATCCATTCAAAATATCACAGATAAAAGCGGATGTAGTCATAGTTGAAATATTCAGCATGTACTGTCCGCACTGCCAGAAGGACGCACCCGTCATCAACGAACTATTTGAGCTTATTCAGAACAAGCCTTCTGTCAGGGATAAAATAAAAATTATGGGCATCGGTGCCGGCAATACTCAGTTTGAAGTTGATTTCTTTAAGGACCAATACAAGGTCCCTTTCCCGCTTCTCCATGATGAGTCATTTTCAGTTCATAAAAATATCGGAGAAGTGAGGACACCCTACTTTTTCGTATTGGACATAAAAGAGGACAAATCTTACGAGATCATTTATTCAAAGGCAGGAAGCATCGGGGACCCACAAACTTTTCTAGATTTTATAATCGAAAAGGCCGGTTTAGAATAGGAGGGATATTATGTTGTTAAAAAACAAGGTGAACTTTTTAGTAGTTCTGGGGATTGTATTATTCCTTTGCTCATCAGCAAGCGCTCAAACCCATTCAGAACAATTCAAAGGAAAAATTTTCGATTTGGGGCAACTTAAGCCGATTGACAGCATTACTACACTTAAAGTCGGTGACAGGGCACCAAACTTTATCCTCCCCTCCCTGTCCGGGGAAAATATCTCTTTAATGCAATACAGGGGCAAAAAGAACGTTGTCATCTCCTTTGTGCCGGCGGCATGGACACCGGTATGTTCTGATCAATGGCCGGGGTACAACATAGCAAAAAGTTTTTTTGAAAAAAATGACGCCATTCTCCTCGGCATTACTGTAGATAATATCCCTACCCTCTTCGCATGGACAAATGAAATGGGAGAACTCTGGTTCCCTGTGCTCTCTGATTTCTGGCCCCATGGAGAGGTTGCAAAGAAATATGGTGTTTTACGTTCCGACGGGGTATCAGAGAGGGCCATTTTCGTCATAGACAAGAAAGGAATAATCACTTACATCGACATTCATGACATCAACACTAGGCCTAAGCTCGAGGTGCTTGTAAAAGAACTGGAGAAGCTTGAAAACTAAAAAGCTCATATTTCTCAAGCTTATTTTTTACCTTTCACTGTTTTGCTTTTACCCATACGGCTTTGCAGAAAATACCCCTGTTCATATACCGGCATTATTACCGGACATTGCGTTCGAAAATTCACTGTCAAAGGAAGAGCTGCAATATCTAGGCATCCAGAGGGATAGTAGATTTTTTTCTATCAATGATATCAATGGTATTTTCATACTTGTTGAGCTTACCAACACATACTGTGTAAGCTGCCAAAAAAATATCAAGATCTTCAACAAAGTTTACAAGAAAACTTTAAACAACAAAGAACTCAGGGAAAAAATTAAAATTATTAGCATTGCAATCGGAAATAATAAACAAGAGGTCGATTGCTTTAAAAACGAGCATAACATTTTATATCCCATAATTACAGACCCTGAATTTACCGCACATAAAGCACTGGGAGAGCCAAGGGTACCATACACAATGTATGTCAGGAGAGATGCGGAAGGGAAACTGTTAATTTTCAAAACCCATAAAAGTGTTTTTGATTCATCAGACATACTTATGAATGAGATACGGCTCATATGTTCTGAATATTTCAATTGCTATTCATTTTAATCATATTAATCATAAATCCCTTGACCGAAAATATAAACGAACAGCTGAAATAGTGTAGTAATCTGTGAAATCTAAATTTTTAAGCAATATTTATTAATAATAACTCTTGACAACGATATATCCATTTGGTATGTATTAATATAAGCAGTTAAAATGATTCATGGCTTTAATCAATATTTTTATTTTTCATAGAAAATAATTATGAATAATAGATCCCACAGTTATAATTCCTTTAACCGATTCCGTTTTGTCATTACAAAATTTTATATGAAAGGAGGGATACGTTTTTAATTTTAGAATCTTTGGAAACTATTTAACGAAAGGAGGTTTTTATGAAGGCTTTTACCCGTAGAGATTTCCTGAAAGTCTCGGGAGTTACGGTTGCGGGCTTGACGCTCAGCCAGCTAGGCTTTGACATTACGCCCGTTCAAGCTTATGCAACCGAACTCAGGATCAAAGGTGCCAAGGAGACCCCGACGATCTGCTGTTACTGTTCAGTAAGTTGCGGGATCCTTGTAGCGACAGATTCGAAAGGAAAAGTTATTAATTCTGAAGGCGACCCTGATCATCCAATCAGCGAAGGCGCCCTTTGTGCAAAGGGTGCATCGAGTTATCAAATCGCAGTAAATGAGAACCGCCTTCAAAAAGTACGTTATCGTGCTCCCTACAGCGATAAGTGGAAGGAGGTAAGCTGGGACTGGGCGCTCGATAAGATCGCTGCGAATATCAAAAAGAGCAGAGACAAAAGTTTTGTAGTAAAAAACAAGGACGGCAAGGTAGTAAACCGGACCGACGGTATCGCATCAGTCGGTAGTGCCGCACTGGATAATGAGGAATGCTGGCTATACCAGACATTCCTGAGATCTCTCGGCCTCGTCTATATCGAGCACCAGGCCCGTATATGACACAGCGCCACAGTAGCGGCTCTGGGAGAGTCGTTCGGACGCGGCGCAATGACAAACCATTATGTCGATTTCAGGAATGCAGATGTCATTCTCAATATGGGCGGCAACGTAGCAGAAAACCACCCCGTTTCCTTCAAATGGATCCAGGCTGCCCGTAACAAAGGAGCTATCCTTATTCATGTTGATCCACGTTTTACCCGTACTTCTTCAAAGGCAGATATCTATGTCCGACTCCGTTCGGGAACTGATATCGCCTTCCTTGGAGGAATGATAAAGTATATTCTTGACAATGAACTCTATGATGAGTTTTATGTTAAGAATTATACAAATGCCACATTCATCCTGACTGATAAATACAGTTTTTCCGACGGTCTTTTTGCAGGGTACGATCCGACAAAACGGTCTTATGACAAGTCCTTTTGGGCCTTTGAAAAGGATGAAAAAGGCATCCCCAAACGGGACATGTCCCTGAAGAATGAAAGATGCGTGTTCCAGCAGTTGAAGAAGCACTACTCGCGGTACACAACAGAAAAAGTTGTCGCAATAACGGGAACACCACAGGAAGATCTGGAGAGGGTTTACAAGACATATGCTGCAACAGGTGTCCCGACCAAAGCTGGCACTGAACTTTACGCAATGGGCTGGACACAGCATACGGTCGGCACGCAGAACATCCGTTCTATGGCCATGATCCAGCTACTCCTGGGTAACATGGGGATTGCCGGAGGTGGAGTAAACGCTCTCCGCGGCGAATCAAATGTCCAGGGATCAACAGACCATGCGTTGCTTTTCCATATAATTCCCGCATACCTGCCCACCCCGAGGGCTAAACTTCAAACCCTTGCAGACTATAATGCAACAACACCAAAGACAAACGACCCGAGGAGCGCAAACTGGTGGCAGAACCGGCCTAAGTATCTCGTAAGTCTGCTCAAATCCATGTTTGGCGAAAAGGCTACGAAAGACAACGATTTCGGCTATTCATGGCTCCCGAAACTTGAAGATACGCAGAACTGCTCCTGGTTAGTTTTGTTCGATGAAATGTATAAAGGCAAGTTTACCGGTTTCCTTGCATGGGGCATGAACCCTGCCTGTTCAGGTGCAAATGCAGGCAAAGTCAGAGAGGCCATGACAAAAGTAGACTGGATGGTAAACGTCAATGTCTTTGACAGCGAGACAGGCTCTTTCTGGATGGGGCCGGGCATGGATCCAAAGAAGATCAAGACCGAGGTCTTCCAACTGCCTGCTGCTGCCTTTATGGAAAAAGAGGGCAGTATATCCAACAGCGGCCGATGGATGCAGTGGAGATGGAAAGCTGCCAATCCTCCGGGAAATGCAATGCCTGACGGAGAGATTATCTACGAACTCATGAAGAAAATAAAGGCTCTATACAAGAAAGAAAAAGGGGCATTCCCGGATCCGATCCTGAACCTGAAATGGGACTACGAAACCAAGGGAAAGCTGGATATCCATTCTGTTGCAAAAGAAATAAACGGTTATGATCTCACAACAGGCAAATTAGTGGCCAACTTTACCAAATTGAAAGACGACGGTTCAACTTCCTGTGGTAACTGGCTGTATTCCGGCAGCTATACAGAAGACGGTAATATGGCTGCAAGGAGAAAGAAGACAGACCCGACCGGATTGGGGCTTTTCCCTGAATGGTCCTGGTGCTGGCCGGTCAACAGGAGGATTATTTACAACAGGGCCTCTGTTGATCTGGAAGGCAACCCGCGCAACCCTGCGAAAGCAGTCATAAAATGGGACGCTGAAGCAAAGAAATGGGTTGGTGACGTGCCTGACGGAGGATGGCCTCCAATGGGTAACGATGGCTTCTACCCATTTATCATGAAACCTGACGGAGTTGCCTCGATATTCGGTCCCGGCTTGGCTGATGGTCCGTTCCCGGAGCATTACGAACCATTGGAATGTCCTGTAGAAAAGAACATCATGTCCAGCCAGAGGATTAACCCTGTCATAAGGATATTCGAAGGCGGACCCGACACCTTTGCTACCTGTGATCCAAGGTACCCGTTCGTATGTACGACTTACAGGGTAACGGAACACTGGCAGACAGGCGTTCTTACACGCTGGCTTCCTTGGCTGGTTGAAGCTGAGCCTCAGATCTTCTGCGAGATAAGCCGGGAACTTGCGAAACTCAGGGGGATAGGAAACGGCGACAAGGTAGTTGTAGAAACCTCCCGTGGAAAAGTGGAAGCGACTGCGATAGTTACTCTTCGGCTCAAACCTTTTGTCATAGCAGGCCAGACTGTTCACTTGATAGGGCTTCCATATCATTACGGCTGGATCCATCCCAAGGATGGCGGTGACAGTGCGAACCTGCTTACACCGACAGTCGGTGATCCGAATACAATGATACCTGAATCGAAGGCCTTTATGGCTAACGTGAAAAAGGTTTAAGGAGGTGATGAATAATGGCAGATAAATCCTTTTTTATAGATACATCAAAATGTACAGCCTGTCGTGGATGCCAGATTGCCTGCAAGCAGTGGAACATGAATCCTGCGACAAAGACCACCCAGCGAGGGAGCCATCAGAATCCGGAAGATCTTTCATTTGAGACTTTCAAACTTGTAAGGTTCAGCGAGCTCGAAGAAAATGGTAAACCCAAATGGTATTTCTTTGCTGACCAGTGCAGGCACTGCCTTGAGCCACCCTGCATGTATACGGCCCAAGCCCTGGGAGTAAATGCAATTACCAGAGACGATAGCACAGGTGCTGTCCTTTACGATCCCAAGGTAAAGGTAAAGGAGTCTGATTTTAAACAGATAAGAGCATCGTGCCCGTGGGACATCCCCAGGTGGGATAAAAAGACCGGCGGTATGGCTAAATGCACCATGTGCTTTGACAGGATAAAAGAAGGTCTTTTGCCGGCATGCGTTAAAACCTGCCCTACCGGAACCATGAACTTCGGCGACCGTGACGAAATGCTGGCTTTGGCTAATAAGAGGCTGAAAGAGGTAAAGAAAATGTATCCCCAGGCCCAGATTCTCAACGCTGAATCTGTCAGGACGATATTCCTTGTTGTAGATGATCCTAAGAAATACCACAAGTTCGCCCAGGCTACATCTGATCCTTCAAAAATCACAAGGGCCGCTGCGATGAGGCAGATAATAAAGCCGGCTCTCAAGCTCTCCAAACTTGTAGGTTAGCAATTCGCCTGTGACTCAACCAAGGGCTTGTTTTGGGGAAACCCAAACAAGCCCTTTTTTTTAGCGTGATTATATTTACGATAAAATGCAGTCTCGTACATTAGTTTGAAGTTTTTGGTTTAAACCAGTCAATAAACTTGTTTTAAAAATTAATAAATAGTATTATAAAGGTCGAATGAGTGACGAAGAATTAGAAAAACTGAAAAAGCAGATCGGAAGACACAGGGGAAAAAATCCCGCATATGAAAAAATCCTCGATTTCTATGAAAAGGTTCGAGAAATACAGCTTGATGTAACCCCTGCCGTCTCTGTGACTCCCCTTAAGACAAAAGACGATATAAGAAAACTCCAGACAAAAGAAGGGTTTCCTCTGATAAACAAGGAGAACTTTAGTATTGATATACCTTCATCTATCGTATTGTTTGAATCCTTATGCAAAATAGCGAAAGAAGCCACATCCAAGATGAATGAAAATATTCAAAAAATAGATAAGGCTATCGCCGAAAATACATTGCCTCTGGATGAACTCCTACTAAAACATTCTGATAATGTTTATCAGGAAAAGATCTCAAAGGAATTGGAGATCGATAAACCTGTCTTACAGTTTCTCGTACATATGAGCATCATGCCTTCAATCCAGGCTAATGTCAAAAATTTAAAGGATCACCTGGATCTCAAGAATTGGAGTATGGGATACTGTCCTGTTTGTGGTTCCTTTCCAAAGATATCCGAACTCAAGGGGGAAGGAGGGAAGCGTTATTACCTGTGCTTCTTCTGCAGTTTCATATGGCCCAGTCAACGTTTGAAATGTCCTTTCTGTGACAACCAGAACCATGAGAAACTTCACTACTTCCATGCTGAAGGACAAAAAGCTTACCGGGTTGAACTATGCGAAAACTGCAAGCAGTATATAAAAACAGTCGACAGGCGAAACCTTGATTACGAACCGGACCTTGATTTAGAGGATGTAGTAACCATTCATCTGGACATCCTGGCAACGGAAAAAGGCTATAAAAATCCCATCCCGTCTTTCTGGGGTCTCTGATAACTCTTTTGTTTACCCCCCTTTTGATTGTAATTCCACTACCTTCATTTCACCGCCTGTCTGCATAAAAGACCTGCCGTCAAAGACACCGCCTTCAAAAATTGTCAATTTCATTGTAGTGATATCCCCCGACACCCTGCCTTTTGGTTTTATCTCTACAATCTCTTTTGCATGGAGATTTCCTTCAACTTTACCTCCAACAACAATGCCCTTTGAACTGATATCACCTTTTATGAATGCCTTTTCTCCAAGGATTACCCAGTCAGCACTTACTTTCCCCTCCATGGATCCGTCGATCCTCAGGGTTCCCTTCGTATCAATGTCACCTTTGAAATTTGAATTGGTGCCTATGAAAGATTCAAGCTTCTCATTATTCTTGACAATACCCTTGAACATTATGAATTCCCTCCAATGTAATTTTTGGGATTGACGTGTTTTCCGTCTTTCCAGATTTCATAATGAACGTGCGGCCCGGTTGAACTCCCGGTTGTCCCGACGTAACCGATCACATCATTTCTTTTTACCTTTTGCCCAACCTTGACATTGTTCTTTTTATTGTGTGCGTAACACGTAGAAAAACCATGTCCGTGCTCCAGTACGACAAGGTAACCGTTTACCCCGCTCCATCCCGAGAAACTTACTATGCCGTCTGCTGTTGCCCGCACAGGGTTCCCGGGATTTGCCGAGATATCCATCCCGGAATGGAATTCAATCTCTCCGCTCAGCGGATGTTTCCTCTTTCCATAAGGAGAACTTATTCTTCCTTCGACCGGGAATCCCATCGGAGTCGCAAAATATATATCTCTTTGAATGTGCAAATAATCCTTTATTTCTCCAACATTTTCAATGGTTTGTTTAATCTGCTTTCGTAGGTTTTCCATATCGATTGAGCCGCTGTCTGAAATATCAACATTTTCCAGTACATCTTCCCTGGATTCCAGGGAAAATAACTTTCTAAATTCCTTTTCCGCGTTCCTTATCGCTGACATTGTTGAGTTGAGTTCCATGAATTCCTGTGAATAATAATCCAGCCTGTCCTTCATTCTATTGTATTCAATTGTATTTACTGTAATAGTGAAGATATAAACTGTGCCAAAACACCATATGATTAATGATATAAAAATGCCAATGAAGGGTACTCTGATATTAATGGTTCTGTTCTTACTGTGAGGGACAAACATTATTGTTACCGGTGTAAATGCCTTTTTTAAAAGAAGCTTCAATTTATGAAGAATATCGAACACCGTGTCCTCCTTTCTTTATATTACCGATAAGAAAGGCTGGATAGCCGGATTTACTCAGAATTTCTAGAGTTTTCTTTAAATATTTAACAGCTATTACCATAACATAACCCACACCCATATTGAAAGTTTTTTTCATCTCTTTATCGGATATGTTTCCAGTCTTTTTAATAAAGCGAAAGATGCCTGGAACGGGCCATGAACCTGCCTTAATATGTGCAGAAAGACCCTTCGGCAATATCCTCGGAATATTACCAGGGATGCCCCCTCCTGTTATGTGGGCCATTCCCTTAATCTCTATATTGTCCTTGAGGGCGAAAAATGCCTTGACATATATCCTCGTTGGCCTGAGAAGCTCTTCTCCGAGTGCGCCTCCGATATCCGGGACATGAGCGCGTATATCCATCTTTTTCACGTCGAAAAGAAGTCTCCTAACGAGGGAATAACCGTTGCTATGGAGCCCGCTTGATGAAAGGCCTATAATTGCATCCCCTTCTTTTATCTTTGAGCCATCTATAATGTGCTCTTTATCCACCACACCGACAGCAAAACCCGAAAGGTCATATTCACCCTCTGAATAGAATCCGGGCATTTCAGCTGTTTCTCCGCCTATCAATGAACAGCCTGCTTCTTTACAGCCCCTTACCATGCCTTTAATGACTTCTGATGCCTTGTCAGAACTAAGTTTTTCCGTTGCCAGATAGTCGAGGAAAAATAACGGCTCTGCGCCGCTTGTGAGAATATCATTGACACACATTGCAACGAGATCAATCCCGACCGTATCATGCTTGTCCATCAGGAAAGCTATCTTGAGCTTGGTACCTACACCGTCAGTCCCACTTACGAGGACCGGGTGTCTGTACCTGGATCTATCGAGGTTAAAAAGAGCACTGAATGAACCGATATCTGTGATAACCTCTTGCCTAAACGTCTTTCTGACCATTGGCAAGATACGCCTGACAAATCTCTCACCCTCGTCAATATCGACCCCTGCCTTTTTGTAGGTAAGCTTGCTTACCATGTCTTGCCCCTTTCGAGCGAGGTTCGTTACCTCCCGCCGCACAGCGCTTCGTTTAATTTCTCGTGAAACCGGCCCCTTCACTAAAATTTATCCCTGACAAATAGATATTTTGCATAAACCTGCATTTTAGAGCAACTCTTTTATGCTGAATCCGTCCATCCTGTTCTGATAAAATAATCTAATGACGGTTATCCTTGTCACAAATGATGACGGAGTAAATTCTCCCGGGTTGCTTTCTCTATTCAATGCAATGAAGCAACTCGGTGATGCCCATATCATTGCTCCCGACAGGGAAAGAAGCGCAGCAAGCCGTTCTCTCACAATGCACAGGCCCCTGAAGGTTGAACGCCTTAAGAAACGCGTCTACAGTGTCAACGGTACACCGACAGACTGCGTCGCAATAGGGATAAACAAGATCCTTTCTGAAAAGCCTGCACTCGTTGTATCAGGTATTAACAAAGGAGCAAATCTCGGCGATGATATTTTCTATTCCGGTACAGTCTCTGCAGCAATGGAGAGCACCATAATGGGTATACCATCTTTGGCAATATCCCTTGTTATTGAGAGGCAACCCGGGAACTCTCCTTTATACTTTGAAACTCCTGCAAAAACTGCTGTAGAGATCTGCAGGTATATTCTCAAAAGGTCCCTCCCCTGTGATACCCTTTTAAATATCAATGTCCCGAATGTAACAATGGATAAAATAAAAGGCATAAAATTTACAAGACAGGGTAAACGTGTATATGACAATGCTGTCCACGACATACTTGACCCCCACGGGAATCAGCAATACTGGATCGGGGGAGGAGAAGCTTCCTGGGAGAAGGGCACTGATACGGATATCCAGGCTATCGAGAATGGCTATATTTCTATTACGCCTATTCATCTAGATCTAACAAATTACGAGGCTCTTCGGTTACTGCAGGGGAACTGGTCTTCCAATGCCGGTAAAAAAATTAACTACAAAGGTAGAACCCGGTGAAACATTACGATGTCATAATTGTTGGTGCAGGCCCTGCGGGCATTTTCGCAGCGCTCGAACTCATCAAGCGGGGAAAAGGGCTTAAAATCCTTATTGTCGAAAAGGGAAAAGATATAGATAAAAGGATATGCCCCATGAAGCTAAGGGAGATTTCATGCGCAGCATGCCCTGAATGCGCTCTCCTCAGTGGATGGGGAGGAGCAGGGGCTTTCAGCGACGGCAAACTGAACCTTTCTCCTGAAATCGGCGGGTTCCTTTCGCGATATATAACTAAAGATTCTTTAGAGGCTCTCATAAAATCAGTGGATGAAACATATGTAAGGTTCGGTGCACCTGTTCAGACATATGGATGCAATACAAAAGAACTTTCTGAAATATCCCGTCTGGCATCTGAAAATAATCTTCAGTTCATACCATCGAGGATACGGCATATCGGCACTGACAGGTGCAAGACCGTCCTGAAAAACATAAAGGCATCAATCAACGCGGCGGCAGAAACCAGGTTCAACTCGGAAGCTGAAAAAGTTCTTCTCAAGAAAAGGAGAGTGAGCGGGGTCAGATTAAGGGACGGTACAATACTCCATGCTGATTTTGTTATCCTGGCTCCCGGCCGCGAGGGATCACGGTGGCTTGAAAAAGAGACAAAAAGATTGCGTCTTACTGTATTAAAAAACCCTGTTGATATCGGTGTGCGTATCGAACTGCCTGCCCATGTTCTTGAGCCTCTTACAAAGATAACGTACGAACCGAAACTTACATTCTATTCGAAGACATTTAACGATAAGGTCAGGACATTCTGTGTTAATCCCTACGGTGAGGTCGTCAAAGAATACCTGAAAGGCATATGGACAGTCAACGGCCACAGTTACGCAAACGCAAATGCCAGATCGAACAATACAAATTTCGCGCTTCTGGTAAATACTTTTTTCACAGAACCTTTCGATGATCCTATATCCTACGGAAGGCACATAGCGGGGCTAGCAAATCTGCTCGGGAAAAGCGTAATTGTCCAACGCCTCGGTGACCTCCGGATGGGCAGACGATCTACAAGTGAACGTATTGCAGGAGGCAATGTACACCCAACTCTCAAGGACGCTACCCCCGGAGATTTAAGTTTTGTCATGCCCTATCGCTATCTGTCTGATATCATAGAAATGCTCGAGGCACTCGATAAAATAGCGCCGGGTGTGCATTCAGACCATACCCTACTATACGGAGCAGAGGTTAAATTCTACTCGGTTGTGCCGAAACTTTCGGGATTACTCGAGACAGAGATAGAAAATCTCTTTGCCATCGGTGATGGTGCCGGCGTGAGCAGAGGCCTTATACAGGCTTCTGCCTCCGGCATGTTAGCTGCCACTGAAATCGCCCGGAGGGTCTGAAATTATTTACATTTGCTAACGAGTATGCTACAAGTATATTAAAGAATGTCTCCGGCGTTTGTTAACAGTCTTTCAGGCAGTCTCAATGCTTGCAGCCTGAAGGGACAAGCTTAAGCCGGTCACTCGGCGACACGCCGTGGCAAGAATCCAGTGTACGCTCATACTGGATTCCCTATGAGTCATAGATCTGCTGGAGTTTATCCCGTACTTGATACGGGTCACGAATGACAAGAAACCGACATATACAAAGGTACTAAAGAGGCAAATGATGGATTTTCAGGAACTGAGAGACATGATGGTAAAAACGCAACTTATTTCGCGCGGAATAAGAGACAAACGTCTTCTTGATGCCATGAAGAAAGTCCCGAGACATCTTTTTCTCGATGAATCCATGCAACACAAGGCATATGACGACATGGCCCTTGCAATCGGAGAAGGACAGACAATTTCACAGCCGTATATGGTTGCCGTTATGACAGAACTGCTTGAAATCGAGGGCGAAGAAAAAGTCCTTGAAATAGGTACAGGCTCGGGGTATCAGGCAGCAATCCTCGCTGAACTTTCAAAAGAAGTTTATACAGTGGAACGCGTACAGGAACTTTCAGACCGGGCAGCAGCACGTCTTAATGCACTTGGATATAAAAATATCCATTTCAGAGTAGGAGATGGGACTGCGGGGTGGCCGGAAGAAGCCCCTTTCAACAGAATCCTCATAACTGCGGGGACCCCGAAGATTCCCGAGCCGCTCCTCGAACAATTATCAGAAAAAGGAATAATCATAGCGCCGGTTGGTGACCGTTTCTCACAACAGATCGTAAAAATCGTTAAATCAAAAGGCAAATTTTCCGAATCATTTCACACGCCATGCGTTTTTGTGCCTCTAATCGGTGAATATGGATGGAAATGAAAGGCAACTTAAAATCTGACCGTACAATGCATGAAAAGAAAATAGAAAAGCAACTCGCTAAAGAGTCAGCCGGCCTCAGGGAACATATTGCCGGACAAAAATCTCAAGACAAACGAGTCGTTAAAAAATCCTTTGTAATTGATGATAACCTTGATATAGTGCTTGACTGTGCCCCTGATGGCTTTTACCTGAGTGATTCAAAGGGGACGTTATTATACGTCAATAAAGCCATACAGGAAATAACCGGCTACACGAAAGAAGAACTAACGGGTAAGAACTTCCTGAAATTAAACCTGTTATCCCCGAAGCAGATCCCGAAAGCCGCCTCACTTTTGGCACAAACCGCACTTGGAATGGTAACGAGTCCGGATGAGCTTATTTTCGTAAGGAAAGACGGCATAAAGATCCCCGTGTCAATAAGGACATTCCCGATCAAGCTTGAAGACGAAATTATCATGCTCGGGATCTTGCGGGACATCACCATACGCAAATATGCGGAAGAGGAGATTAAAGATATCGTTAAAAAGTTTCACGAACTGGCAGACCTCCTGCCGCAACCGGTCTTTGAAGTAGACTCTAAAGGTGTTGTCACATACCTGAATCGTACCGGTCTTGATGCATTTGGTTATACCCATAAAGACATTGAACATGGCATTCCAGCTCCCGAGTTTTTTATCCATGAAGACAGGTCAAGACTCAGTGAGAATATTCGAAAGAGAATGACCGGTATAGAATTCGATGACCATGAATACACTGCCTTGCGAAAAGACGGCAGCACTTTCCCGGTATTTATTTACAGTTCTGCTATCATCAGAAACAAAGTGCCTGTCGGAATAAGAGGAATCGTCCTTGACATTACAGAGCGCAAGCTTGCAGAGGAGAAAATAAGAAAAGCACGCGAGGAACTCGAGTTAAAGGTTCACGAACGGACATCAGAACTTCAAAAACTTAATGAAGCTCTGCTGTCAGATATTGCAAAGAGAGAAGAGATAGAAAAGGCCCTGAAAACAAGCGAACAGAACTACCGGGCTTTATTCGAAGAATCAAAAGACGTTATTTACATGAGCACCCCCGAAGGAAAGTTTATTGACATAAACCCTGCCGGCGTCGAGCTGTTAGGTTATTCTTCAAAAGAAGAACTCCTACAAATCGATATAACAAAGGATCTCTATGTTTTTCCTTCTGCAAGGAAGACCTTCCAGAGAATGCTCGCAGAGACCGGGTATGTCAAAGACCTCGAGGTAGAGTTTAAAAAGAAAGACGGAACCCCTGTCACCGCTCTTCTGACATCCACTGCTGTGCTTGATCAGGACGGCAAGATTTCAGCCTATCGGGGCATTATCAAAGACATTACGGAACGGAAACGTCTCGAACAGAAATTAATTCAGTCGCAGAAAATAGAGGCCATTGTCCAGCTTGCTGGAGGCATTGCTCATGACTTTAATAATATCCTCACGGCCATAGTAGGCTACGGACACCTCCTTAAGACGGAATTATGCCAGAATAATCTCTTAAGCACTTACGCAACAAACATAATACATTCAGCAGAAAGAGCCGCTGTCCTGACCCATAAACTCCTTGCATTCAGCAGAAAACAGATGATCTATCCAAAACCTGTAAAGCTAAGCAATATCATAAAAAGCGTAAAAAACTTTTTGCCCGGTATCATCGGCGAGGATATCGAACTTTCATTCTTTGTTTCTCAGAAAGATTTAACTGTCATTGTGGACAGTTCACAGATAGAGCAGGTATTATTGAATCTCGCAACTAATGCAAGGGACGCTATGCCGGATGGCGGGAGTTTGACGATCAGAACAGACCAGCTAACGTTCGATAATGAATTTATAAGGACACACGGCTATGGCAAAACCGGTCCGTATGCCATGATATCGGTGGAGGATACAGGGAAAGGAATGGACGAGGATACACAAAAAAGACTCTTCGACCCGTTCTTCACGACGAAAGAGGTAGGAAAAGGCACGGGGCTTGGTCTCCCGATGGCTTACGGAATAATAAAACAGCACAATGGATATATCGATGTGCATAGCGAGGTTGGCAAAGGTACGATCTTCAATATATATCTTCCCTTGGCTCATCCAACTGAGGATAAAAAACCCGACAATGGTTCTTTTCTGAAAGGAGGCACAGAGACAATTCTCATTGCAGAGGATGATCAATATGTCAGGGAATTTTTAAAGGATGTGCTTACTGAATATGGCTACAAAGTTTTAGAGGCAATAGACGGCGAAAACGCTGTTCAGGTATTCACCCGTAACAGGGACAATGTCGAACTTCTAATCCTTGACGCAATCATGCCGAAAAAAAACAGCATGGAGATATTCCGGGAAATAAAAGGTATGCGGCAAGACATGAAGGCTATTTTCGTTAGCGGATATAGTATGGATGTTCTTTATAAAAAAGGCGTCTTTGAAGAGGGACTGAATTTTATCTCAAAACCTGTCTCACCGTATGAACTGCTTAAAAAAGTAAGAGATGTACTTGATAGTTAAATCCTGACATAATAACCGAAATATATCATAAATCGCCCATTGCAGCCTTGCCTGAATTTCAATTTGAATGATACACATTGGCGGGTTATAAGGTAACTCTCCCTGTTATTTACAGTTGAAAATCAGTAAGGTTTTGTCGCAACAAATGCCCAAAAACTCTCAAACGGAATAAGACGCTTTGTTTTTACTTCTGCAAATCCGGCATCTTTGAACTGTTTACACAATTGATCAGGGTACGGCAAAGGACCGTACCCTTCAGTTGTAGACACCCAAATATTCAATGCCTGCATGCCAGGGCCTCCACCCTGACAGATTGTAGTTAATAACACCTTACCACCAGGTTTTAAATAATCAATTAAATGTCTTGCGAGCGTCACCCTATCCTCAACATGAAAATAATAAATATTCTGGTGTAATGTTATTAAATCGAATTTATTGCTGCTCAAATAATTTCTCACGTCACAAAGTTCAATAGTCACGCGATTCTCCAGACCCCATGTTTTGATATTCTCTCGTGCCGAGTAAGCCACTTTTTCCTGAAGTTCTATGCCAACAGCCCTTAGCTCCGGATTACGTTCACAAGCCCTCTGTATGTAGATTCCTGAACCACACCCGACTTCCAATAATTTAAAACCCCCACGCCGGGGAATAATTTCGTCCACTGCTTCAAAAATTAAAGGCTCGCTTACACGGGAAGATCTGGCAATCAATTCTCCGGGAGTTTCATCAAAGGGAAAACATATATTTTCCATGAGCATGGCGGGCGTATCTCTGACATAGGCATAATGATATTTGACGATTTCCTCAAGCAATGCTTTATATGCATCATTATCTGATTTGAGCAATGCTTTGGACAGTTTGCCTTTTATCTGAAACTCGTTTCCTGTACGTTTCAATTCACCCAGGCTTACACCCAATTCAAGCCATGCCAGAAGTCCTTTATGGTTGGATCTAATATTAAGTTTTTCGCAAAGTTGTTCGAGCGTAGATTTTCCTTTTACAAAATTTTCGTAAATGTTTTGAGTAATAGCAGTAGAAACAAAACAAGCACGGTAAAACTCATTGCTCATTTTAAGCAATTTCAACGTCAGGGGAAGTTGCCCATTGGCCATTAGTTTGAAAAAATTCAAAGCTTTCACAATTCATTCCTTGACAGAGATCCTGAAATATTATTGTCACTGAGTACAATTATATCAGTTGAATCTCTTAACGTAACTTCCTTTTAATCTCCCTTACCAGCCTCTTATAAACCGCCCTTTCCTTACTCCCTGCTTCTCTGCCTCCGAATCTGTACTCCTCATAGAGATTTAACGCTTTCAGAATGCTCTGATTCATTCCGAGAGGAGCAGTTTCTTTTCTTATCTCTGAAGGTGTCGATGAATGTTTTATTGTAATACCTCTACGTTTAAGAATCTTCCGGAGTTTTACATAATGTGCGGTTACAAATCCGTACCGCTTGAACCGGATATGTTTCATGAGAAAAACAGATGTCAATATCGCTGCTATTGGTAAAATAACGATAAAAATTTCTGCCGGCAAACAATGTCTGACATCAGTAGTCAAGGGCTTCATAAATGGCATTGAAACACCCTTTACAATCTCTTTCTGGTCGGAAAGGCTGAAGGCGATCACATACCTATCCCATATAAGCTTTAACATATCCATATAAAGGGCAAACGTCGAGGGTGGCTGCGTAATAACGACCGGTGGAGTTGGATCGAATCGTTCCCATGAACCGTCAATAAATGCTTCTGTCCATGCATGTGCATTACTCTGCCTGACAATGAGATATCCTCCGTATGTATTCAATTCACCACCTGCAAAACCAGTTACAATCCTTGCTGGAATTCCTGCCGACCGTAACATCAGGGCCATAGCTGTAGCATAATGCTCACAGAAACCTGTCCTGGATTGAAAAAGAAAATACAATATGGGACTGGTATTATCACGAGGTGGATTCACAATCAGTGAATAACTGTAATTTTTTTTAAGATATCCCTCTATCGTCTTTGCTTTCTGAAGATCTGGAAGTTCTCCTGTCGCTTCTGCCTGCAATATCTTATCCGTAAGCTGCTTTATCCGGTCTTTCAAGAAAACGGGCATACCAAGGTACCTGGTCTTCTCCCCTGCGCTTGAAGAGTCGGTAAAGATGTCGCTATTACTCTTAACAACATACTGGATCCTTTTTGAACCCCTCCTCCGTATGTACAGCGCTGAGGAAGGATCCTGTTCAAGACGGTAAAAATCGCCGGTTACCGAAATAATACGCTCGAGACCAAAAATAACTTGTGTGTCAATCGGCTCGAGCATAATCTTCTGTACCACCTCGCTTTTTGAATAAGGCTCGACAAAAAATTCTCTTCCTTTCTTCCTGAGGGTCCTTCTTGTCCTCATGAGAGTGTTTCTCCAAGATGTTCCATCAAACTCATCCATTGTCATTCCTCTCCAGTAATAAGGACCCGGTATCATAGGCTCCAGCTCTGCTCTCATAATAACCGTCTGATCGAGCTTAAATTCACCGAATGTGCCCAAGTTCATCTTTTCCGAAAACCCTATGCTCTTTATCCCCGTTTTATGTCCCCTGCTCCATATCCCCTGTGATACCCTCGGGATAGATATAAAAAAAACAACAGTGATAATTAGTGTGAGAAGCGAGATATACAGTAAGGGTTTCTTTATATTTATCCCGGCGATTGCATCTTCCTTCACAAAATGCGAAAAAATTATTGCTGTTACAAAAACAACTAAAAAGATGATAAAAAGGATTCCAAAGGTAATTGAATAAATGATCTCCGAGGCAATAATGAGTTGCAGAAGAGCCATAAAATAGACCTGGAGGTGGTCCCACGGTTCTTTGAGGTCAAAGCTCTTTATTGCCTGGAATGTTATGGAAAGATGCCCTACAGCTATAAAATAATCACTCGAAATAAACAGGGAATCAAAAAAGAATAGCAGAAGTGTCAAAACCGAACATCCCCCGATTACCCATTTAGGAGCAGGAGGCCTCCCTGTGAGAAATCTATAATAGCCGGGAATAAGTGCCGCACCTGTCACGGACATGAGGAGATTTATCTCACCTGATATGACAAGACCCATACAGCCGGTACAGGCAAGAACCGCTGTAAGAATCTTATAAAGTTGAAGCATATATCACCATGGCATTACCCGTAAAGAGTCTTCCCAGACGAGAACCCTCTGAACTCAGGATAGCTATATGTGAACCTTCGTGGTCATCAAAGGCCTGGGACTCCCATACATCCTGTTCTTCAACCCCTGCAAGGACGTCGAGTATCTTGAAGAGATGTTCTCTGCTGTTTCCAAAGGGGACCATCTTTCTGCACGTGAGAAGCCTGACAAAATATCCTTCGTTGAGGAACCGGTCAGTTATCGATGCAGCAAGGGAAACTGCCTTTTCAAATGAAGCTTCATCAAAGGGCTTCAGGTTATCGAGCAGGATCGTAAGCTTTTTTGGTTCATAAGCGGAATATTCCTTTACCATAATCCGTTCTGATTTCGCAGATGCCTTCCAGTGAATCCTTCGCCAATCGTCACCGTACCTGCATTCCCTGATTTCTGAGAATTCATCACCTTTTCCGACCCTTGTTTGAGACGGCTCGTACCAGCTGTTCACCTGTTCTGAGATGTCAGTATCAAGTTCTTTTATTTCAGGGTAAACAATGACTTCTCCTTCACACCGGCAATGAATTCTTTCCCGGAAAAACAGGAACGGAAAGCCTGATTCTAAGAAAAAATCGCCATACCGGTATATCCCTCTCCTATCGTAACGAACGGACAGATTCTGCTTTTTCTCTGCCAGACATGGAATCTTTGTGAAATATACCTCTCCGCCCACTTTGCCGGGCATCAAGGCCTTTATCGAATAGGAGGGAACATGCTTTTTATCGTTGGCAAGAGCTATCTCCATGTAAGAAACCCTGTTTGCGAATAACGGTCGGTCATGGGACACCCCAAGTGTCAGTCCTTTGAGATTCCACTTCAGGATGACAAAGGAGAGGAAAAGGATTGAGAGCATCATGGACAAAACAAGATAGATAAGATTATTTGCTGTGTTAAACGCTGCGAAAGCTATGAGGACGGCAGCGATAAAAAACCTCTTACCTTCCCTGGTTAACTTCATACCGGCACAGGGACTCTGTCAAGTATCTCCTCAATTACACCCTCTGCGTCAGATATGTAGGTGCGCGTTCTCAGTATGATCCTGTGACCGAGTACAAATGGTGCAGGCTCTTTGATATCACCGGGTACAACATAATCCCTTCCTTCATAGTAGGCGTTTGCCCGGGCCACCTTGACCAGGAACTGACCGCCTCTCGGACTTACGCCGAGTCTTATCTTTTCACTTCGTCTGGTTTCGGTAATAATTGACATGATGTAATCAAGCAGACTATCATCAATCCGCACGGTATCAACCTCCCGTTGCATTCTGACTATTTCAGCGGTTGATATGACAGGTTCCATTAACTCGATCATATCGAAACGCGGTTGCTCTAACACGATATGTTTCTCATATTCAGGTGCAGGATAACCGAGCTTGATATGTATCATAAACCTGTCAAGCTGACTTTCCGGAAGTGGAAATGTCCCGTGATATTCGATAGGATTTTGTGTTGCAATAACCATAAAAGGTTCGGGCAGGACATACGTCTTCCCCTCAACCGATACCCTCCTCTCGTTCATGGCCTCGAGGAGAGCAGATTGTGTTTTCGGATTTGTCCTGTTTATCTCATCTGCAAGAACTATATTTGCAAACAACGGGCCTTTTCTGAATTCAAATTCTCGTATATCCGGGTTATAGATATTGACACCGATTATGTCTGTCGGCAACAAATCGCTGGTAAACTGTATTCGCTGGAATGAGCAATTTGTAGCCTTTGCAAGCGTAAAAGCAAGCGTAGTCTTACCAACTCCGGGCACGTCTTCAAGGAGAAGGTTCCCCCTGCTTATAAGAGCAACAATTGCCATTTTTACAGCATTGCCTTTACCTTTGATTACTGACTCGATCCTTTCATGCAGGATTTTAAGAGGCTGGTTATGCATATTATTACAATATCCAATTTGACCAGGTTATCTCAAGCACATGCATGTTCTCAGTTATTCTCGGTGCGTTTTAGCATACATTCTACAGCGGAGGGGTGGCTGAAATAAAAACTTAGGTGGGGCAGGAGAAGACCACTATAGTTATTAATCCTGCGAAGGCCCTGACATGTATTGACAGTCCTTCCTTCGACCTTTATTATTATGGTGAGCTGCATTTTCTCTGTTTGGCTTTACTGAGAGGGCATGGTGTTTTCTTAATAATTTATTTCTCGCATGCCCGAACTTCATACTTGTTATTTTACTAACGGGAGAAAATTAAGTCTTAAAAAAATAAGGTAAAAACATGAAAAAACCATGGGCAGGAAGGTTCGTAGATAAAACATCCATTACCGTAGAGTCCTTTACAGAATCAATATCTTTCGACTACCGTCTCTGGAGGTATGACATCGAAGGGAGCATCGCTCATGTCAGGATGCTCGGAAAACAGGGGATCATCTCAAAAAAAGATATGGCAAGCATAATCAAAGGGCTTAAGGAGTTAGCAAAAAAAATCGATGCCGGTAAATTCCGCTTCAAAGAGGATCTCGAGGATATCCATATGAACATCGAATCTGCCCTCATAAGCATGATCGGTAATGTGGGGGAGAAACTCCATACAGCCAGGTCAAGAAATGACCAGGTATCTTTAGACCTCAGGCTGTACCTAAGGGCAGAAAGCAAAGAAATAGATTCCTACATGAAGAACCTTCAGAAAATACTCCTTGAGAGTGCCGTGAAATATATCAATGTATTAATGCCGGGATATAGCCATTTACAGAGGGCACAGCCTGTCCTCCTGTCACACCATATACTTGCATATGTTGAGATGCTCCAGAGGGACAGAGAAAGATTCAGTGACACGCTGAAAAGAATAAATATACTCCCTTTAGGTTCTTGTGCACTCGCGGGGACTACATTGCCTATTGACAGGTTCTATGTTGCAAAACTTCTCGGCTTTAAAGGTATCTCCCACAACAGTATTGATGCGGTATCTGACAGGGACTTCGTTATAGAGTTCCTGTCTAACTCTGCACTGATCATCATGCATCTGTCGCGGCTTTCCGAGGAGTTGATCCTGTGGTCAACAGAAGAATTCAATTTTATTGAATTGCCGGATGCATATTCAACAGGATCCAGCATCATGCCCCAGAAAAAGAACCCCGATGTTGCAGAGCTCGTCCGGGGCAAAACCGGCAGGGTCTACGGGAATCTGCTCTCTTTGTTAGCAACAATGAAAGGACTTCCACTTTCATATAACAGGGACTTCCAGGAAGATAAAATTCCTGTCTTTGAAACGGTTGACACGATAAAATCCTGTCTTGAGGTAATGATTGAAATGTTTCCACGGATACAATTCAACACAAAAAAAATGCAGGAAGCTTCTGGAAACGGCTATGCCACCGCAACCGACCTGGCTGAATATCTCGTTAAAAAGGGCATACCTTTCCGGAAAGCCCATGGAATAACGGGTAAGGCCGTCCTCTACTGCATAAGCAAGAAAAAGAAACTCGACGAACTCACCTTGAAGGAATTTCATGGTTTTTCCAGCCTTATAAAAAAGGACATCTATTCCTTCCTGACTCCCTGGGGTTCTGTAAAAAATAAGCGATCTCCCGGGGGCACGTCTCCTCCCGAAGTGAAGAAGCAGATAAAACGACTGGAGAAAATAATCAATATTACAGAATAATCATGGACAATTTACCTAGGATTAACTACAGGATAAAAAAGAAAAAATTTACGTATGGGTCAAATGTTAGCGGTTTGGTCTTTAGTCTTTCATACATGCTCATTGTGAGTGCATTTTGTATAGTGCTTACAGCTTACTTCCTGCTTTCCGCTTGCGGTAAAAAAGGCCCTCCTACCCTCAAACCCGATGACATAGCATCTCCCCCTTCGAAGTCTCAAAGCGTTGATTCAAATAACGCTGAGACTACACCGGTTAAATCTTCTACAGAAAAGTAAATCAATAGGCTATGAGACACTTAATCCCTCCAAATGACGGCGTGCAGGCAAGTTCAGGGTGAAACAAATATACTTTTTCATTAGGCTAATATAAGCCGGACAAGGATAAATTACATGGGAATACCCTTCAGGGGATAATAAATGGGTCAGATTTATTATTGTTTCGTAAGAAATTTGCTCAGGTATTTCCTGTACTCATCTTCAAAGTTATCGCTGAATATCCTCTGCCCCATTGCCTCTTCGATCTCCCTGGTACCCCAGAACCTTATTTCCTGGATTTCAGACCTGTTATAGGTGATTTCACCATCATACACGCACCGGTATGTATTCACGAGCTCTGATTCATAGCTGTTCCTGTGGATATATGAGTATAGGTATTCAGGCTCGGATTCAGTAATCCCGAGTTCCTCTTGCATCTCTCTCTTGCATGACCTCAACAGGTCTTCTCCGGCTTCAACATGTCCACCAACCGAGGTATCCCATTTACCCGGAGCAACGTCTTTGTTCTGGGAACGTTTTTGCAGAAGGATCTCCCCGGTTTTATTGAATACAAGGACATGCACTACTTTATGTATTAAAGACGGGTTCCCGTGGATCTCGGACCTTTGAGCATGACCGATAGTCTCACCGTTTTCGTTAACTATTTCCAAATACTCATCTTCATCCAATTTAAATCGCCCTTTTCTCTTTCATTCCCTGTATGCAATTGTACCATTACGCACACCATATGTTTACTGCTTTCCTTATCCCGTCAAGCCGATTAACAATTTATGCTCACCGACAAATATAATGTACTTTTCTATGGAATTATTTTCAACCGGCTGCAGGGATTAAAATACATGCTGTTATACACCCGGGATGTTATAAAGTGAAGAACCATTGGCAGTACTACAGGGAATATAAAGTTGATTTGAGATCTTTTAGATCTCCTGTGTTTTAAAAAGACAACAATTTTCTTTTTCAAAGAGGGTAGAGGGAAAATTACAGTGGCATATTCCAGGCATTTGAACGGGGTTCGTTATAAATGGAAAAATATTTTATGTGCAGATCCAGACTGCTCTGGATCTGCACATTATTCGCTAGACTTTCGTTACTTTTGCTGCCTTTGGACCCTTTGGACCGTCAACAACTTCGAAGCTAACTTCCTGCCCCTGAGATAACGACCTGAAGCCGTCTCCCATGATCTCAGAATAGTGGACAAAGACATCTCCGCCGTCTTCCTTTGTAATGAATCCGTACCCTTTGGATTCATTGAACCATTTTACGGTTCCTTTGACCATACGACACACCTCCTTGATGATAAAATCGAAGATTACGGAACTATGTTATAGGGAAGCTGCAAAGGCCAGAGTCCTTGCTGCTGCTTACAACAAATACTTCCGATACTTCTCGGAAAATAGTATTGCACATAATGTCTAAAAGGTCAAGAATTATTATATGGTTATCACTAAAAAACTTACTGGCCATGAACTTCAGAGGATTCGAGGTGTCCGGCAGTCCTGGGAGGAATATTTCCGTGAAATATTCCTCCCTCCTGAAATAAGGCATCCGGAACTTTCCCTCCTGTTCCTTCTCCGCTTTGAGCGGAGTCACCAGGGATAAGACCCCCTTCCTGATATTGTGTATCATTGACATAAACCATTGATTTGGTTACTCTAAATAATCCAGAAACATACAATACTATGAAAGAGAAAATACAAAAGGCATTTGAGGAAAGCATCAATGTTAAAGCCCAGTTCATTGATTCAAAAAATGTAGAAAAAATCTTTCAGATAGCAAAAATTATTGCCAATGCCTTCAATGACGGGAAAAAACTCATCCTCTTCGGGAATGGTGGCAGTTCTACCGATGCCTCTCACCTCGCCTCGGAATTCATCAACAGGTTTAAAATAGAACGGCCCGGCCTTCCTGCCATCTCTCTCAACACTGACATGGCAGTCATTACATCTATTGCCAACGATTATGACTTTTCAGAGGTCTTTGCAAGGCAACTGAAAGCTCTCGCTGAAGAAGGAGATATTGTTATTGCTATCAGCACAAGTGGTAATTCACCTAACATCCTGAAGGCAATGAATGTTGCAAGAAAAAGAAATTTAACAACAATTGCATTTACCGGTACAAAGGGCGAACGATTTGCTTCCCAGGCAACATATGCTTTTATCGTTCCATCTGAAGATACACCTAGGATCCAGGAAACGCACATAACGCTCGGACATGTGCTCTGCCAGATGGTAGAAGAGATACTTTTTGAAGCACCGCGAAAAAAGAAGTCTGAATAGGTAGGAATTGAGCCAAAAAGGTGCAAAGGAAATCCTTGTTCTAGGTATTGACCCGGGAAGTATCAAATGCGGGTACGGACTTATAAAAACACTTGACTGTCATCAACTGTTCAAAAAAGATTTGGCGGGAAATAAGGTCAGAAATTTATATCCTGGAAAGCCGGATTTCCTGTACATCACTGCCGGGAGGATAACCTTGGCACCGAAAAGTCCCTTGCACCTGCGTTTACGGAAACTCTATGATACTCTCATAGAAATTATAAAATGTTATAACCCACATGAAGTTGTCGTGGAACGCATGTTTTTTGCAAAAAATATACGCTCCGCTTTAAACCTTGGGCATGCAAGGGGTATTGCGCTCCTTGCTGCTGCTTCAGAGGGGCTGGATCTCTATGAATACAGCGCCCTGGAGGTCAAAAAAGCTATTACGGGGTACGGGAAGGCCGACAAAAGTCAGGTACTGGCAATGGTAAAGCGTGTGCTCAATCTCGACTATCATGCTGACACCCTCACCGAAGACAGTGCGGATGCCTTAGCCCTTGCCCTATGTCATGTAAACACCGCGGGATTTAAAAAGGCCTTGAAAGCATAGTACATAGCATGATAGCGTCTTTAAGAGGAAAACTGCAGAGCAAGAAACCTGATCATGTCACTATTGACGTTGCAGGTGTAGGCTACATGGTAAATGTACCGCTGAACACCGTTTCCCTGCTCCCCGACGAAGGGAATGATATCTTCCTCCATATCTACACTCATGTCCGTGAAGATATTCTTCAATTATACGGATTCACATCGGAAGACGAAAAAAAGATCTTCATAACCCTAATCGGTATAACAGGGATAGGACCCAAGATGGCCTTAAATATACTTTCAGGAATCTCTCACGATAACCTCTTACGTGCCATAGAGACAGAAGATGTAGCTTTTCTCTGCAGAATACCCGGCCTCGGGAAGAAAACTGCACACAGATTAATCCTCGAGCTGAGAGAAAAGCTTCCTTCGTCCAGAGAACCTGCTGACAGGATTTTCGAAGATACTCTCTCAGCATTGATCAATCTCGGTTACAAGAAAACAGTAGCCAGGGAATCTTTGGAAAAAGCATACAGGAAAGGGTTCCATGATATCGAAGGGCTCCTGAAAGAGGCATTAAAATATCTGACCGGAGAGACTCGTGAAAAAACATGATGACAGGAGGGCAAACCCCTCTTCCTCAGCAGCCTTAAACGGAGATGAACTCGGGTATGAGTTGACCCTTAGACCCAGGACATTTGATGAATTCATCGGGCAGGAAAGAATTAAAGATAACCTCAGAGTATTTATAGAAGCAACTCTACAAAGAAAAGAACCCCTCGACCATGTGCTTTTCTGTGGCCCACCCGGCCTTGGCAAAACAACCCTTTCTCATATCATCTCAACAGAATTAAAAGTAAACATAAAGTCAACATCGGGCCCTGTGATTGAGAGGCCCGGAGACCTCGCCGCAATTCTTACAAACCTATCCGACCTCGATATACTCTTTATTGACGAGATTCACAGACTTCCCAGGATCGTTGAAGAAATCCTCTACCCAGCCATGGAAGATTACCAGCTTGATATCATCATAGGCCAGGGTCCGAGCGCGCGGACACTAAAATTGAACCTCCCCAGGTTCACGTTAATAGGCGCTACAACAAGGACCGGGCTCCTCACCTCTCCTCTCCGTGAGAGGTTTGGGGTAATAAACAGGCTCGAATTCTATAATCCCGACGAACTTAAAAAAATAGTCCTTCGCTCATCCCAGATACTGAAGACCGAGATAGACGATGATGCTGCTTCAGAAATAGCACACAGGTCAAGGGGAACACCGAGAATTGCCAACAGGCTCCTCAGACGCATACGGGATTTTGCCCAGGTAAAAGGAGATGGAACTATCAATCTCGATATTACAAAAAGTTCTCTGCAGTCTCTCGATGTCGATGAGAAAGGGCTGGATGATATGGACAGAAAGCTGCTCTTAACCATCATTGAGAAATTTAACGGTGGCCCTGTAGGCATCGAAACGATCGCAGCCTCGTTGAGAGAAGATAAAGAGACACTGGAAGATGTCTATGAACCTTTTCTGCTTCAGGAAGGACTGATAGAAAGGACACCCCGCGGCAGAGTAGCGACCCGCACAGCCTTCCGGCATTTGGGCATAACCATCCCGCATGGTCTGTTTTAATCCTGGTCATTTATAGGGACTTCACTTCCAATGGTTGTCATTCCTTCGAAAGCAGAAATCCAATTCCATATTTTTTCAAAAATTTCTTCGTGCTCTATCAGCAATAAACATTCTGGGTTCCCGCTGGAGTTTATCCCGTACCTGATACGGGACGGGAATGATAAATATTAATTTTTACATAACACTACATATCCTATATATCATGTAATCTAAAAAATCTTGACTAAAGCCTTATAAGTTGATAAGCTTTTTCAATAATTAGATTTGCACTATGAGAAATAATTATGAACGCGGGATTTATACTATAAGTGAAAACTGTCAATAAAAATTGACTCCAAACAAGCGGAGGTATGCATGAAAAAAATTATTTATATCCTTTCCGTATTTTTTGCCTTTTCTATCTTGTCAGGTATTCTTTATGCAGAAACAGAGACAGAATATGATAAGGCCATCCGGTATTACAATTCAGGTAAATACAGAGAGGCTGTAGAGATTTTTAAAGACTATATAAAAACAAAACCGGAAGCCCCTGCATATTATCGTATCGGTTACGCGCTCTACGAACTCGGACAATATGACGAGGCTAATGAATACTTTAAGCAGGCCTATCTCATTGATCCCTCATTCTCCCCGGAAATCGTCGCTCCTGTAAAAAAAGAAAAAGAGATTACTCAACCATCGTTTGCTCCAACTACTTCAAAACAAGAACCACAGGTTCCGGCGCATTCTGAAATAACCCCCGAGACTTCGCCTGCACCTTTTCCAGGTCCACAACCGCAATTGCAGATGGAGCCCCAACAGCAAACAGAAGAACAGCCCATCGCACCTGTTCAAAATGCACCTCCCGGAGAAGCGCAGGTCGTAACCCCGCAAAGGATGATGCAACCGCCGGCAGCTTTCCCTAAATTCCCAGATCCTACAGAGAGCATGCCCACGGGAATCCCAGGCATGGGCCCCGATTTAATTGCAGGGCTAGGAGGGATTATGACTGCTATACAAATCGTCTCGATCCTTCTTTATCTCTTCTTCTGCTTTTGCCTCTATCTTATCGCAAAGAAACTCGGAGTTCCTGCCCCATGGCTTGCGTTTATCCCGGTCGTACAGATTTGGACAATCGTCAATTGTGCAGGTAAACCCTGGTGGTGGATTCTTCTTCTATTCATTCCTCTCTTGAACATAATAATCGGGGTACTTCTCTGGATGTATATAGCCGAAAATATGGGCAGGAGCAAATGGCTCGGCCTTCTAATGCTCTTGCCTGTTATAAACTACATTTTCCTTGCCATGCTTGCATTCTCTAAAACAGAACGCATGAGCACTGCGGAGGGAATATCCACAGTATAACTGGCAAGTAGTAATTTATACGTAGGCATTATAACCCAGCGGCTTTACAGGAAAAATCTTTCAGCTACAGGTATCCTTCCAGCTGCATTCTCTGTCTGCGGGTTAAGAACCCGGTCCTAGGTTTCGGATGCAACATGTTTTATATATTAGTTTTTACGCAGACGATTTTCCGATAGGCTTAAACTTCAGGGAATTCTTGTTTGCGGAGATTAAAGCTTTACCGCTAAACCTGCCAAACAGTGTATAATCATTCTATGAAACTCTTAATGCACATGTGCTGTTCTAACTGCAGCCTCTACCCCCTTAAGTCATTGACATCAAAGGGGATTGACGTCAAGGGGCTCTGGCTGAATCCGAATATTCATCCGTATCTTGAATATAAGATGCGTCTTGAATCTCTCCAGGCCCTCGAAAAGCTGTGGGGGCTTGATATCGAATACGTCGATCACTATGGTCTAAAGGAATTTATCAGGGCAGTTGTCAACAGGGAAGACAACAGGTGTATCGTATGCTATATGCTAAGACTCGAAGAGACAGCAAAAACAGCTAAAAAAATGGGACTTGACGGGTTTACTACAACTCTCCTTGTAAGTCCCTATCAAAAATTTGACATGATCATTGAAGTAGGGAAAGAAATGAGCAAGAGATATGCCATCCCATTCTTTTTCGAGGATTTCAGAACCGGGTGGAAAGAGACTATGAACCTTTCAAGAGAACTGGGGCTATACAGACAGAAATACTGCGGATGTGTCTATTCTGAAATGGACAGATATATAAAAAAGAAAGCATCGAAGCTTAAACAGATAAAATCATCTTTTAATATATAATACAATATGGCCGATGGCATCCAATATATCGGTAAATTTCTCATTTTACTCGGGGCAGTTATTATAGCTGTCGGTGGTTTCCTGCTGCTTTCGGGAAAAATATCGTGGCTCGGAAGACTTCCTGGTGATATTATCATACAGAAGAAAAATTTTACCTTTTATTTCCCGTTGGCTACCAGTTTACTCTTGAGCATACTGTTGACAATTATTTTCTGGCTCTTTGGTAAGAAATGAACAGGTTTTTTCAAAAATGGTTTAATCTTCCCTTAACAGCACTTGCCGTTATTTTCATTACATCTATTGGTCATGCTTCAGAAAACATAAAGGTGTTAATTATCAATGAGATTTTTCCCAACACCCCGGAGAAAAATGAAAAAATACAAAAAATCGGGAGCGTCAAGGGTAATCTTCTAGTCATGGGAATCTACTATTCCGGCAATATTGATGTCTGGAAAGGAGATAACGGTCTCTATATCACCAACGAACTCCCACTGGAAGATTATGTTAAGGACGTTGTTGCCGTAGAGATTCGTCCGGACTGGGACAAGGAAGCACTCAAGGCACAGGCTGTTATCTCAAGGACTTATGCCCTCTTCCAGAAAAGAAAAAATGAAAATGCACTTTACCATATCGCTTCGTCTGTTATCGATCAGCTCTATGAAGGCAACAACCCCGATATCCGTGTGTCAAATGCTGTTGAAGAGACAAAAGGAGAAATACTTACTTTTGGTAACACTCTCATAGAAGCCTTTTATCACTCCACATGTGGAGGAAGGACAGAAAACCCAGAAGATGTCTTCGGAAAAAGTTATCCCTACCTAAAGTCAGTCGAATCATCCTGTGACCTGTCACCATACGCTGAATGGGAAAGAAATATAGAGGTAAAAGATATCGAGAAGGCACTCAATATGCCGGGAATCCGCGAAATATCAATTAAATCCTATACATCGACCAAACGGGTTAAACAACTGGGCATAAAAACAGATTCAGGACATGAAATAGTCAATGCAATAGATCTTCGAAAAGCACTCGGCTGGAAAAACCTCCCGAGTACGAATTTCCGCATATCACGCACGGGAGATTCTATCGTTTTTAGAGGGAAAGGATACGGCCACGGTGTAGGACTTTGTCAATGGGGTGCCCTCCAGATGGCCCGTGAAGGGAAAAATTATAAGGAAATCCTGGCATTCTACTACCCTGGAACAGTAATACAGCTATATGAAGGTAACTGATTTCGACTTTTCTCTCCCACGGGATCTTATTGCTGCTAGACCTTTGCAAGAGCGCGATCGCTCGAGACTCCTTGTTCTTCACAGGGACGGTACAGTTGAGCATAAACAGTTCTCGGACTTTCCCGCATATCTTAACAAAGGCGACCTCGTTCTCATAAACAACACTAAGGTCTTCCCGGCCCGGCTTTCCGGTTTTAAGCAGAATGGGGGGAAAATAGAAATATTACTAGTCAGGCAAAAAGAAGATCGTGTATGGGAAGTTCTCTCAAAAGGCAGTTATACTGGCACTGTCACGATCTCGGATGATCTCTGGCTGGACCTCTTCAAGGGAAAAACCGCTTGTTTCCATTATACGGGTGACTTCTCCGACCTGATCTGGAAGTACGGGGCTATGCCTCTTCCACCTTACATAAAACGTCTGCCGGAGCAATCGGACAAAGACCGCTACCAGACAATATTTGCAAGCAGGCAGGGTTCTATAGCAGCACCCACTGCCGGTCTTCATTTTACCCAGGAAGCAATGAATTTTATCACCGCGAAAGGCGTTATCCTGAGATCATTGACACTCCATGTCGGTATCGGAACTTTCAGGCCAGTTAGATCAACATTTTTGGAAGATCATGCCATGGACGCCGAATATTTTGAGATAGAGGGAATACTCCCCCGGGAAATACGCGAGGTCAAAGCTTCAGGTAATAAGGTTATCTCTGTGGGGACTACAACAACCAGGGCAATCGAGGGCTACATGAGCGGCATATGTCATGTTACTTCACACAATGGTAAGATACAGGGGACAACGGATATATTTATATACCCCGGCTATACATTCAAGGCAATCGACTCTCTGCTCACTAATTTCCACCTCCCGAGGTCAACTCCACTCATGCTGGCATCTGCCATAAGTGATCGTGAATCAATGTTGAACGCTTACAGGCATGCCCTTGCCAAGAGGTATAGATTTCTTTCATACGGGGATGCTATGCTTATTCTATGAGGACAACCTTACTGACATACAGGAAATGGAGATCATTCTTGTTAATACGTTCACTTTCTTCCATGTCCCTTACAGGGCATAGGGAAGCTCCCTCTCACTCTTCAGATAACAAAGCATTCCGTTCGACAATTTACACTTCGGGATAAAGGATTTTTCTTGAAAAGAACTCGCGAAAGAGATAGTTCTTCAATATTCTTCATTAGTAAATGGGTTATCATTGTTTCCATTGTCATTGTATCGTCACTCAGTTTTCTACTGGGATATTACGTCGGGAAAAAGGACTTACCTTTCAGTAACAATCAGATGTCCATTATTCCTACAGAAGGTTCCGTGGTGCAAAATGATACAGAAACCGCTGATGAGGGCATAACACCTCCGGATACCGACCAGAAACATGAGGTTTATTCACCGGAAGAATCTCAACCAGGTGAAGAACAACAGAATACGTATCGGACGGACCAGGCCGCTGTAGACAAAAATAACCAGGTATCTCATCAGAAGCAAAAACCTCAGCCCCCTCGCACAGGGACGGCAAATATAACATATGCAGTTCAGACAGGTGCATTTAAATCTCCTGATGAGGCAGACTCCCTTAGGGAATCCCTTGAAAAAAAAGGATATACAGCATATATTATCCGAACAGAAACAAAAAAACATGAAATCCTGTACAAGGTTATGATCGGCGAATTCCGCACGAGGAGAGAGGCAGAGGTACTTTCGCTAAGAATAAAAAAAGCCGAAGGTCTTCAGGCGTTTGTAACCTTCAGAACCCAGGAGGATGTATTACGGTAACTTTAGAGATCGAACTCGATAGTGAAAACGAAACGCAGCTTCTTTACGGATTGCTTGAGAGAAATCTTAAAGTAATCGAAGAAAGTTTTGGTGTCATCGCCTCTCATAGAGGAAATAAAGTTTTTTTACAGGGGTCTGACGAATCTGTAGCGCTGGCAGAAAAAATCATCCGTGACATACGCTCAATAAGCTCCAAGGGCTATAACCTGAATCCGGAAGATTTACGGTATGCACTAAGGTCGGCTCATCCTAAGGGAGAATATTCTTCCCTTGAAGATATTTTTTTAAATACAATTCCTGTTTCCTCAAAAAAGCGGTTTATCATCCCCAAGACACAGACACAAAAAAAATATATTGATGCCATAAAAGCCTTTGACATCGTCATAGGTATAGGTCCTGCCGGTACAGGCAAAACATATCTTGCCATGGCAATGGCCATAAATGCATTCATGAAAAAACAGGTCAGCAGGATAGTCCTTGCCAGACCGGCTGTAGAAGCAGGTGAAAAACTCGGATTCCTGCCTGGTGATATATATGAGAAATTCAATCCATATCTGAGGCCACTCTACGATGCACTTCTTGATATGATGGAGGCTGAAAGGGCAGGGAAACTCCTCGAGCGTGGTATCATCGAGATAGCCCCGCTTGCATTCATGAGAGGAAGGACATTGAACGATTCCTTCGTCATTCTTGACGAAGCGCAAAATACGACATCAGAGCAGATGAAAATGTACCTTACGAGGCTCGGGTTTAATTCCAAGACTGTAATTACAGGAGATATAACGCAGATAGACCTGCCTGCCGGAAAACTTTCCGGTCTTATAGAGTCAGAAAAGATACTTCGTGATATAGAAGGAATAAAGTTTATCTACTTTTCCGAAAGAGATGTTGTGAGGCACAAACTCGTCCAGGAGATAGTAAAAGCATATGAGAGATACGAAAAACGAACCACAGAAAAATAAAGTCCTGAAGAGCACAACTCAAAGAATCATCGAATTTTTTAAAGGATTCTTGAACGGGACACCTGAAGACGAAAAGGAAACCCTTAAGAAAAAGGGCAGACCAGATCAGCTCGTAAAAGTATTTTTTATTGTTCTCTGCGGGTTCTTGTCAGCACTTGCGATCCAGGATAACTTTAATCCGGAAGAAATAGCAGGAGGCTTCTTCATAGCCTGTCTCCTCATCTTTATTCTTTACAGGGATATCATGAGGTATAAGCCTTCATATATTAAAAAATATGACATGCTGGTACTTCTTGGCCTTATGCTCATCAGTACACTCCTCATAGGAAGGCTATTCGGTTATCTCCTCATGAGCCTCTCAAAAGGGCTGGAAATTCAATCTTTGGACAGTTCGGTCTACGGCATACCTATCCCGGCCGGAGCAATGCTCGTCTCACTTCTCTTTGATTTCCATACCGCGATCATCTTCTCCTTTACAGTCAGCCTCCTTACGGGCATCTGGCTTAATGATGCTGCTTATACCATATTCGCATTTGTAGGGAGCATTACAGCTGCCTTTAGCGTTATACGATGTAAAAAGAGATCCGAACTCCTTAAGGGCGGGGGCTACGTGATCACAATTAATATCGTTGCGGTAATCTTAATACTCCTGTTCAAGGGTGAACTGCTGACAATAAAAACACCTTCATCAATTATGTTTGCAATAATCGGTGGCCTGGGAGTAATCGCAATTGTCTCTATCTTGCTGCCTCTTCTCGAGTACGCATTCAAGATTACGACCGATATCAAACTTCTTGAATACCTTGATCTCAACCAGCCACTCATGAAAAACCTCATGATTACAGCTCCTGGAACATACCATCATTCCGTTATCGTTGGTAATCTCGTCGAATCGGCTGCCGAGGCAGTAGGTGCAAACCCCCTGCTTGCAAGGGTAAGTGCATACTACCACGATATCGGCAAGATCAAAATGCCGGACTATTTCATAGAGAACCAAAGCGGTTCAGTCAGCAAACACGAGAAACTGACTCCCCACATGAGTAGTATGATCATCGTTAACCATGTCAAGGAAGGGATAGAACTTGCTAAACAGCACAAGCTCCCTGAGCCGGTTATTGATATCATAAGACAGCATCATGGTACCATGCTTGTCAGTTACTTTTACCAGAAAGCCAAGGATAAGCGCGAAGAGACTTCACCGGTAGAGGAAGATTATAAATATCCCGGCCCAAAACCTCAAACACGTGTTGCTGCTCTGGTTATGATGGCAGACGCAGTTGAAGCTGCCTCCAAAGTTCTTAACGACCCTACCCCGGCAAGGATCTCTTCTCTCGTAGACCGTGTTATAAACCATATATTCCTCGATGGCCAGCTCGACGAGTGCGAACTGACGCTGAAAGATATACATGAAATAAAGAGACGTTTTTCCTATATTCTTACCGCCATATTCCATAAAAGGATTGATTATCCAGGTTTTGATTTTTCAGATGAAAGTCTATATAAAGAATCATCAAAGGCTCATAAAAGTAAACAGCCGGAGGATAAAAAGACTACTAAGGAAGGCTCTTCATCTCCTCGGTCTTCATAATGCTGAACTCAGCATTCTTTTCGTTAATGACAAAAGGATGCAAGAACTCAATAAGCAGTACCGGGGTGTTGAAAGCACAACAGATGTCCTTTCATTCCCACAAATTTCAGATTCAGGATTTCACAATCTAAAATTAAATCAAATTAGATCTTTACATTCCGCATGCAGTGTTCCACATTCAGAATTTGTATTGGGTGATATCATTATCAATCTCCATAAAGCCCGGAGACAGGCAACCGAATATAATCAAAACTTTTATGATGAATTGAAGCGTCTACTGATCCATGGCCTTCTTCACCTTATTGATTACGACCATGAGAGAAGTATACATCACAAAAGGAAAATGAAATCAAAAGAAAATTATATGCTGGCAAAACTTCGTAAATTATGATTTCTGAAAAAAGAAAAGGTCTTTATCTGGGTACCGAAATCAATGAGCAGTGGTGGAAACGCTATACTAAAGATAAACTCTTCATGCGCGGTAACGGTACATACTGGTATGACAGAACGGGTTTTTATTTTCGCCGCTATCTGACAAAAAATCCTATTTTTATTCCGTTTAATGCAATAACCATAATAAAACTGGGCACATGGCACTCCGGCAGGTGGGCATTTGGCAATCTCGTTATTAAGTTAGTCTGGAAGAAAGATAAACTTACATTAAGCTCCGGCTTTATTGTTTCAAGTAATAGAGAGGAAACAATAGATCTTAAACAATTACTTGAAGATATGATTAAAACATATTAATTAAATTATATTATTATTGTACTTATAATAAATTTTTCACATGTCCCAGCTAAGTCTTTTTTTATTCCTTCTTGATAGAAGTGCGGGGTGTGTATGACCATCTCATACGAAGGGAGTTAGGAGTGAAAGTTATTTCATGGTTTATACCTAGATTCTATATTAGGTATTTTTGCGGATATACATTAATGATATTTTTTGTTAAAAATTAGGATGCTCAAGAAAACGAGACAAACAGCAATTTATGTTATATAATAAAAACCATATTTTTCAAAGGTGATTACGATATGATCTAGAGAATATGTCCGGACTTTTTATTTCTCTTTTATGAATATATCTTTTGAACCTGATTTAAACGTTTTAAAACTTGACGGTGTCATGGTATCGTTACACTGTCATCATTACAACTGCGGTCTTGTAAAGGCACTCGAAGATATGGAAGGAGTGAACGCACGGGAGATATTTATCCAGACTGCAACAGAAGAGTTTTATATAAATTTCAAGAATTATATATCAAACCATTTGAAGGACAAGACAGTCAGGGAAAAAACAGAAGCGGCCTCGGATTTATACAGGTTAATGGGGTTCGGAAGACTGAACCTCTCAGAGTTGAATGAGTCCGGCGGTACAGCCTATGCTGATTCCTCTTACTATGTGACCGGCTGGCTTGCAAAATATGGCCGGCGAAACTTACCGGTTTGTTATTTAACATGCGGTTTCTTGAGCGGTATCATGAGTGCAATTTACGGAAAAACAATCGGGACATATGGTGTTGAAGAAAAGAAATGTATTATTACCGGGAATAACATATGTGAATTTGTAGTATCGGTGGTCAAGTAATATGGCTCTCGACAGTAAAAAAGTGATAGAAATTGCCTCGCAGCTCCCCATTCAAAGTAACGAACGCGGGATTATGGCTGCCTTCGGTGTATATGCAGCCATGAATTACAATGAATTTTACTTCAAGGTAGTTTCCCGTGCTATCAATGCCGTGGATTTCAGGACAGCCCAGACTGTAGAAAAGAAATTGTACGATGCCGTGCTTGAGTGCGGATATCACACCTATCACGGAATACGCACATCGATGCATTGGCGGGAGCATATTCTTCCCTTGATAAAATCTCCGGAAGATGAGGTGTACGCCCTCGTTGCAGTCACGAATATATTCGGTATAGGGTTTATCGAAGTGGAAGAACTCATACCCGGGCAGAAATTGGTTACAGTGGTAAAAAACGCATATGACCCAGGCCGTTATTTGGAAGAATACGGGGTTCAGCCACACGGCCGCTGTTATATGTTCAATGCTTGTACTGCATCATATATGGACCTTGTTTACGGCCCCTCTTATCCGGCAGGCATGGGGACTTTTTCCTCCAGGGAAGTTGAATGCCGTTCCAAAAATGATAGTATATGCAGATTTATTGCAGAGCGTTCCGGGAAGAGGTAAATAATTGTGAATAATGTCAGGGAAGCTTTTGATATTTGGACCAAAGACATCAGTACATCTACCATTCTCCACTCCCTTCCGGATGCGGTCTTTATAACAGACCACCAGATGCGTATCGTCTACTTCAATCTGGCGGCAGAGAGCACAACAGGGTTTAAATCTCATGAGGCAATGGGGAGTACTGTAAAGATGTACTTAAGAGCGGGATCTGCGAGACCGAGTGCGTGGTAAAACGGGCCCTGGACGACGACAAGAATATTTTTAATATTGAGACAACAATAGTTACCGCTACAGGCCAGACCATACCTGCTCTCGTGAGCGCCTCTCTCATAAAAGATCCGGCAGGTGATATTTTCGGTTATCTTTACTCCTTTCGCGATATTTCTCTCCTAAAAAAGGTGCAGTTCGACCTGGAGATTTCCCGTGCAGAACTGACTGAAAGGAATATAGAATTGGATCGTGCCCTTGAGGAGTTGCAGTTGACACACATACAACTCTTGCAGGCTCAGAAGATGGAGGCGATAGGCCAGCTCGCCGGAGGCATTGCCCATGACTTCAACAACATCCTAACTGCAATCATAGGATTCGGAACGCTCCTGAAAACAGCGGTCGGAAAAGACGGCATCCTGCAGTCCTATGTCACTAATATACTGACATCTGCAGAAAGGGCTGCCAACCTTACTCAGGCCCTCCTTGCCTTTAGCAGGAAACAGATCATGAGCCCCAAATACATGAACCTCAATGAAATTATCCATGGGGTAAAAAACATATTATCGAGGATTATAGGAGAGGACATAGACCTGTCCACTTTTCTTTCTGATATGGACTTAGTGATTATGGCAGACCGGGGACAGATTGAACAAGTATTGATGAACCTTGCTGCAAACGCGCGCGATTCAATGCCTGAAGGAGGCAGTTTAACTATAAAAACAGAACGTGTGTATCTGGACCGCGAGTTCATCAGGCAGCACGGCTTCGGCAAACAGGGACATTATGCCCTTTTGTTAATAGAGGACACAGGCATAGGAATGGATGCGGAAACAAGGGACAGGATATTTGAGCCCTTTTTTACCACTAAGGAGATTGGTAAAGGAACGGGACTCGGGCTTTCTATTGTATATGGTATAGTTAAGCAACATGACGGCTATATCAATGTGTACAGTGAGCCTGACAGAGGGACAATCTTCAGGATATATCTCCCATTGATCAAATCAACCGCGGATAATGAAACAGAAGCAATAACTCCGACACTGGCTAGGGGCACCGAGACCATCCTTCTGGCTGAAGATAATGATCAGGTACGGGAACTGATCAGGGAAGTTCTTGCCGGGTTCGGGTATACAGTGCTTGATGCAAGAGACGGACAGGACGCTTTAAGCGTATACAAGGAAAACAGGGACAAAATACAGCTACTTATCCTTGATGTGATTATCCCAAAGAAAAACGGCAAAGAGGTTTTTGATGAGATAAAGAAAGAGAAACCCGACATCAAAGCACTTTTCATGAGCGGATACGATGCAAATGTTATAAACAAAAAAGGTGTCGTTGAAGAGGGATTGGAATTTATCTCTAAACCCATTATCCCGGACAAGCTTTTAAGAAAAGTCAGGTCCATATTGGATGAATGAAATCCCGGGGAATGTAATCCCTTTTGCCTTATTCTGCTTCAACAACAACCCATGTTTCAACTTTAGCAGAAGAACCAATAGAGACTTCAAGGATACATCCGCGCTTTTCCGGGCCGGCTCCAACTCGCGGTAAAGAGTCACTGTATTTTCCCGCTTTTAAGGTCACAGGTATCATAACTTTCCCCATTGAATCAAGAGCAATGAATTCTTCAGAAGGAATATATGGATCTCGCTTCGTAGCTTTCACCGTGCCATATTCAGGTAAAATATCACTCATCCTCCCGGGGGCTTTACCGGAAATTGCTGTAACATCGCACCCGTTCGATACAATAAAGAACATCTGTTGTGAAACCGGCAGTTTTATGTTTGGCTTCCCCGTGATTATTACCTGAGCTTCGAATGTCGTATTTTCACGAACGTGTTCAGGAACAGTCACATCGAGCCTGTATCGGGCCGGATTTGACTGTTGGATTCCGTACCCCTGCAATTCAAGACGGTCTGTTACGGGCCGGACAGTGCCGGTCCTGATATTAGCCTCGAAATAGTAAGCACTTGTGTCTGATCCCCTTGAAGCGGTAAAACTCACTAAATACCTCTGGTCATCAATCCCTTTTGCCTCCCAGTCAGCTATCCTTGATTCATCCGAGTAGAAGCTATCAATACCTTGTGACCTTTTTACGAACTCTATAGCTTTTTCTTCCCCTGTCATTGTTGCGATATCCCTCGTATTGCGGTCGAACGGCTGTATCTCTTCCACGTTATATTCCTCTTCGGGATATTGAGTTCCCTCAGCCATATATTGCTCTCCGGCCTGACCTGATATCTGAACACGATCGTATCGCTTAAGGGAAGTTTCTTTTTGAGATAAATAAAGGAATATCAGGATCCCTGCCAGAACGATTACGGCTATCCCTGCCAGATATGCAATTTTCGTGTAAGGTTGTTTCTTTCCGGCCTCCGGAATTCCTGTTATAAAGTGCTTGTAAATACTATGCGCCTCTTCAATCTTTTTTATCCTCTCTTCTGCCTTTTTCTTCAGAGAAGGATCCCGGGACCGGGTATTTTTATCCCAAACTTTTTTCAGGTATTGATAGGTCTGAGCTACTTCTTCACTGGAGGCACCAGGCGTTACGCCCAGAATCTTATAGTATGCGTACCCGCATGTACACTCCAAAAACTTGTCGGTATTTTCCAAACCGCACTCAGGACATTTCCACTTCATATCTTACTATTACTGTATCAAATTACGAGTCTTTGGACAATGCATCGTTATTTCTTTTCCGCAAAAGAGTTACGCAGGTAATCTGAAATGAATATTTGATAAAAAAATTAGAGGGTTCGAGGATCCTGGTGAAGAACTTTCTGAAAACACTTGAACCCATGACTCCTCGGATCCAAGAATCCTTTCTGTAGGGGTTTTAGAGCATTGCAATACGTTTATCTTTATACGGCTGAGGCCAATGATACGTATTTATCAGCCAAATGAGATGGTCTAAAAGATTAGGCTGGTTAATAACATTCAGTTCCTCGTCAAAAATTATGCCTATGAGGTAAGTCTTTCTAAATTTAGACTGCCAGTCAACCTTCCCTACAGCTATGTCCTCTTTTATCTTGCCGGCCCTGTCAACAAATGATACTTTTATCTTAACTTTCTTCCCCTTTCCCATGGGGGCAGGTGAATATAAGCCGATGCCGGAAAATGAAATATTCGCAACTGTTGCATCAACGGTCTTTTTATTTTTCCATATGGTAACGGTAGCGCTTCCGAAGAACTGGTATCTGAACCACTTCCTGGTATCGATATAGTCCCGTTTCCTTCTTCTCATAATACTCTGTCAATCTCTCCGTCAATCAATAGACAACTTATTTTATCCCAAATAATTGATTGCGCTCATTGTCATTGCAAGCCCTGAAATCAATTGGGAGTGGAAAACTTTATCTGATGCAAAGGTTCCACTTCCACATCCAGAACACTTTCGGTACGTGATTTGTAATCAAGCCGTTTATTTCTGTTTTATTCTATAATAACAGGAACCTTCATTCTTTACCAATATCAGTCCTGAAACGCATCCCTTCGAAGTGAACAAGTTCAATGTTCCTGTAAGCAACTTCTCTAGCTTCCTGCAGGGTATCTCCCTTTCCAATGACATGGAAAACTCTGCCCCCATCAGTTACCAAACCCTTTTTTTCTGAATTGCTCACGCCTGCAAAAAATATTTTACACTTTGGGTCCTGTATTCTATCTATGCCGGAAATGGCATAGCCCTTACCGTATCGTGCGGGATAACCCGGATACCAGCCTTTGCTTTTACCATGTCTTGTCTGGCGTGTCCTCCCTGCCGCTGCAACGACGTCAAGGAAATACTCCTGGCTCCATTCTACGCGTTCTTCACTGAGCACCCCATTTATAATCTGAAAACTAATATTACTCAGCGGTGTCTTGAGACGGGGGAGTATTACTTCAGCCTCAGGATCGCCGAGACGGACATTAACTTCCAGGAGATACGGGGTATCATTTACAAGCATTAATCCCAGGTAGAGTATCCCTCTGTACTGAACACCCTCCTTTTCTGCGAAGCCCCTTATTAAAGGTCTCGCGACTTTTTCACTGACTGAGGTTGTTAGTTCTTCACCTTCCAGACGGTGAGGTGAATAGGCGCCCATTCCCCCTGTGTTGAGACCTTCGTCATTGTCATAGGCACGTTTATAATCCCGTGCAACCGGCATAGGGGCTATTGCATCTCCATCAGTAAAAAAGAAAAATGATAATTCCGTACCATACAGCCGCTTTTCAATCACCACCTTTTTCCCTGACTCGCCAAAGATCCCTTCTATCATTAAACGTTCGATGGCATCTAAAGCCTCCTCTTCATTAGAACAGACGAGAGAGCCCTTTCCCTGAGCCAGACCATCAGCTTTCACAACTACCGGGTATTTTATATGCCGGATGTAATCTTTCGCCATATGGGGATCATCAAATACCTCGAAGTCCGGCACCGGCACCCCTATTTCCCTGCATAAAAGCTTGGTATAGGACTTGCTTCCTTCGAGGATACTGGCCCTTTTTACCGGACCTACACAGGGTATTTTTTCAGATGTTAAGAGGTCAACAACACCGTTGGTAAGCGGACTTTCCGGACCTATAAATACAAGGTCGATTTTTTCTCTGCGAGAAAGGTTTAGAATATCTTCGTTTGTCCTGGCATTTTCACACCTTATTTCCCTGGCAATGCCGGCGTTCCCAGGAGCACAGATTACATCCCTCACTCCCGGGTCGTTTTTGAACTGCCATGAGATTGCATGTCCGCGACCTCCGCTATCGACGATAAGAACTTTCATATTATTTTCAATTCCTTAGATACGAGGGAAAACATTGTACATTTCTAACCTTAATTATTCATGAATTTTTTTATCAATCAGAACAGATGCAGTATTGGAGAGGCTTTACAGAGTGTTCGATGCCTTAAGGCGAAGAACACTCTGTACCTCGGACCATGTGGAATAAGTTTTTCTATTCCATAGGTAAGAATGAGCAATGGTACTGCATCTGTTCTGGAATCTTATACTTTTATGAATAAACCGGGCTGAAAAATAAAATCGAGCGTAATCCATCTTATATCATTGCTTTTCCAAAAATATCTTTCAGGGGAAAAAGCCTTCGCTGAATAAACGCAATAACTTTACCCGCAAAGAAAACATCCTGTCTCCCTCTGAAGTTATTTGAGCGTAATCAGGGAAATTTCCGATGACAGGATAAGGTATGCCATATCCCTACAAACCGGCTTGCTCAAGAACAATGGGGATCTTTTTCTCCCAGCCTAAAGCCATTATGTGAACACCCTGGCAGATATCCTTCATATCCTTAATAAGACGGGCAGCTATGCCTATGCTCGTCTTGGATTTGTCCTTTGTCGTTTCCATTTCCTTAATGAGCGGCTCCGGAACAAATACCCCGGCAACATTTTTATTCATGAACTTAGCCATACCGGCTGATTTGAGTAAAATAATCCCTACCAGGACAGGTATGTTAAAACCCTCAACCCGTCTCATGAATTTCTCAAAAATATCCGGATCGTATACCCCCTGGGTCTGGATAAATTTTGCACCTGCCTCGATTTTCTTCTCCATCTTGATGATCTGCATCTCAAGTGCAGCTTCTGTATCTGCACCTGGATTTACGACAGCCCCCGGAAGAAAGTCCGGGGCGCCCTTCAGTTCGTTTCCGGACATATCAAAGCCTTCGTTAAGCCTGCCTATTATCCTTAAAAGTCCAACGGAATCCACATCAAAAACCGGCTTTGCCTGAGGATGATCTCCCATAGTCGTATGATCTCCGGTCAGTGCAAGTACATTCCTGACACCCAGGACCCATGCACTTAATAAATCTGACTGAAGTGCAAGTATGTTTCTGTCCCTGCATGTCATCTGGAAAATTGTATCAATTCCACGGTCCCTGAGAAGATGGCAAACAGCCATTGATCCTAAACGCATCACGGAACTCTGCAGGTCAGTAACATTAATAGCGTCTATTTTTTCTTTGATAGCCTCCGCATCTTCCAGTAAAGCGTCTGTATCCGTTCCCTTACCCGGTCCTATCTCTGCCGTAATAAGGAACTTGCGTGAATCTAAAGCATCTCTGAAACCCATGTTATCATGCTCCTTTTGTCTGTTCTTTTTTTATCCGGAATCTTCTTTTGACAATTTTTGTGGGTGAACAGGCCATTTCCTTTTATGAGATACATTCTTTAATAGGTGAAGCATATCGAGTTCTTTCAGGCGATTATAAATCAACTGCCACACGCAGGGATTATCCTTTGAAGCCTCACAGAGTCCTCTCTGTGACCCTCCACATGGCCCATTAATAAGGCTCTTGGCACACCGTGCTACGGGGCATATGCCACCTGTGAACCCCAGCAGACAATTGCCGCAAGCTAAACAAACCTCATCAAAATTACCTTTCCCATCCGCCATGCCAAGAAATGTTGTATTCATGGCAGGGATGACGGGTGGTTTTTTCAGCCTTTCAACAATTCCCTGCACACCGATACCACATGCCATTGACAGAATGACATCATACCGGGAAGCCTCTTCCGTTATTTGATCAACGAATTTCGGCTCGCACTGCCGCGGGATTGTCCGTTCACCGATGACAATCTCTGCACCTTCAGCCTTTTTCATTGCCCGGAGGGCTGATGCCAGCATCTCGACCTGCTTTTTCCCTCCTGTCAAACAGACGGTCACACAAGACCCGCATCCCAGGACGAGAACCTTCTTGTACGAACTGATCATCTCCTTAATTTCCGCCAAAGGCTTACGTTCAGCGACAATCATACAATCACCTTCTTTTTCTCCATATTATTTATGTTATGATTTTTTAAACCGGAAGTCATTTTTCCTTTTTTTCATAAATGATCTTTAATCGATCTTCATCTATGCCGATCTCTTTTAAAATCTTCTTTGCACGACTAACATGTTTATCAATCCACTCTTCGCATCCTTTGAAGCGGCATTCTTCGTACTCGCACTTTCTTATCTCTACCCCTTTGGATCCTTCTTCGAAAGGACGAATGAGCTGGGCGACATCTATCCTGGCCATACAGGGCTTTCCGACCAGATATTCGCCGGTTCCGGTACTCGAAAGTACCTCACTTGGATGGTACTGGCAGTAAAAACTGATGGTAAATCCCTCGGTTTCCTTCAACTTAGCTGCTTCTATGGCCCCTTCCAGTTTTTCACGGCTGACTGTCTTTGGTTCCAGTTTTACATCTATCGCAGACGCAGGGCACTCTGCAGCACATATACCGCATGCCTGGCATTGGCTTATATCAATTTTAGCCTTCTCTTCCCCTGCGAGGGGTACGCCATAGGGACAGACGAGGACGCAGTTAAAACAGGCCACACACTCATCAGAAACAACCGCGCCCGATCCGCAGTTGAGACAGCGCTGGGCTTCTTCCAGTGCCTGGTCCTTCGTAAAACCCAGGCTTACTTCATCAAAACTCCTGATTCGCTCCTCCACAGGAAGCATGTCCATTTTTGGTCTTAGTGCCTTGACGATGAGACTTACGATCTTTTCATCGAGCGGCCTGATGACTTCAGGTTCCACGCTTTCCTTTGGCGGCAGATTTCGAAGATAACGGTGTATTGAATCAGCTGCCTTCTTTCCCGATGCTATTGCATGCACGACGCTATATGGTCCGCTTACCACATCGCCACCTGCAAAAACACCCTTTATGTTAGTTGCCCCGGTTTCATCCTTAATTACTATCCGTCCGCTCTTTCCGGCAAATATTCCGGTATCCTCTAATGTGTCCTTTTTTGGTTCATACCCAATTGCTAAAATCACGGCATCAGTTTTAATTTCAAATTCTGAATTATCAACCGGTACAAGTTTACTTTTCCGCGACCCTTTCTTATCGGCGAATTTCATCTTCACGCACCGAACTTTTTCCACCCTCCCCTTGCCAAGAAACGCAACGGGAGCCGCCTGATATATGATCTTTATCTCTTCCTGTTGGGCTTCTTCAACCTCCCCCTTTCCAGCAGGCATTTCTTTCATTGTTCTTCTGTAGATGATCGTAACATCCTTTGAACCAAGCCGGATACATGTTCTCGCTGCGTCAATTGCGGTATGCCCTCCCCCAACTATAACAACGCTCATGCCCGGGTGCGGACGTAATCCCTGGCTAACCTGCTTCAGGAATTCAACGGCAGTAATAATCCCGGGAAGTTCTATCCCTTTACATTTAGGGAACAGACTCCTCTCACTCCCTAAAGCCAGGAACACGGCCTGGTAATCCCTGAGGAGTTCATCGATCGTGAAATCACGACCGAGTGCCGTACCTGTTTTGACCTCGATACCAAAAGACAGTATGTAATCAATATCGGCCTTTACAGCACTTTTGGGTAGCCTGTATTCAGGGATACCCCTGCTGAGCATCCCCCCCAGTTCTTTCTGGGACTCAAAAATGGTAACCCTGTACCCTAGCAGGGCAAGGTCATGCGCAGCTGTAAGACCGGAAGGCCCGCCGCCGACAACGGCGACTTTATCGTTATAGTAAGGTCCGGGCCTTACACCGGGTTTTAAATCCTTCGTCTGATCGGCGGCAAAACGTTTAAGAGAAGCTATGGCAATGGGCTCATCCACCTGTCCGCGTCTGCATGCTGTTTCACAAGCCCTTGTACATATTCTCCCGCAGACAGAGGGAAACGGGTTCACCGCACGAATAATATTGATCGCACTTTGTATATCACCCCGTGCAATTGCAGCAACATAACCGCGTACATCTGTATGAATAGGACATGCTGCTTGACAAGGCGGCATAGTCTCGATACTCATTTTATATAACCTCCTTTTTGCAAAAATACTTCATAAACTTTTTAAAAACCTATATAAAATCAAAGACTTATTTATTCTATCTCTTATTCATCTCAAGAAGAACTGCGCATAACAGGCAGTAAAACAGTAAATGTAGACCCCTTTCCAGCCTCACTCTCTACGTGAATAGAACCATTATGTGCATCTACAACTCCCTTAACAATCGAAAGGCCCAGACCCGTGCCACTGATATGCTTTGTCCTCTCTGACCTTTCACGGAAGAACTGCTCAAAAATATGGGGAATATCCCTGGCTTCGATTCCTATTCCGTTATCGGAAACCTCTATCTGAATTTGCTGTGCCTTCTTAGTGACTGTAATACAAAAATGCCCGTTCTGCGGAGTATATTTAATAGCATTACTTATGAGGTTAATGAACATTGCTTCTATACTGCTGCTGTTCCCTGTAAATAATGGGATGTTTTCATCTATTGACACCTTGAAGCTTATATTTTTATCATGGGCCTGGGGTTGCATCAACTCGACTGTCCTCTGCAAAATCTCAGCCAGATTTAGTGCTTCTATTTGTGCAACATATGCCCCTTCCTCTAAAAAGCAGACATCCAGGACATCATTAACAAGATCGGCCATTCCCCTTATCTTGGCCTTTATCTTGTAAATCAAGTCTCTCTGTTTCTCACTCAAGTCTCCTACCATACCATCCAGAAGAATTGACGTTTGCAGTAACGTTGAGCTCAGGGGAGACTTTAACTGATGAGAAACCATTGCTAAAAAATTTGACTTTATCTTTTCTATGGCGCTCAGCTGTGCTACATCATGAAGTAACGTTACCGTTCCCAGGAGGGCTTTATGCGCATCTTTGACAGGGCTGACATGAACCCTGACCCTCCTGTCGCCCGTATCCATTAGGCATATCTCTTCAGTCTGATATGGATTATCACTTATCATTATCTTGGTTATCAGTTCGACGATAACCTGATTTTTGATGTAATCCTGAAAGGGCTGACCCAGGGCTGCATGCCCTTTTAAATCTAACAGTGCCTCTGCTTTCTGGTTATAAAGCATGATACATCCCGCATCATCGGTAACCAATATTCCGTCAGAAAGGCTATCGATGACGGCATTTAAAGATTCTTCCATTGCTCTGTAAGGCATATCGTTTTTCTCTCTAAACCATTACTACCGCTGGGGATTCACGGAATTATTTTATTATCGTAACAAGCAATCTGTAAACAAGATTTTACCCCTTAGCAATTCTAAAAAGATACTCTACCCGCCCCACTAGTTCCACAGGCTCGACAGGTTTTGGGATATAGTCATCGGCCTCAGTTTTCATGCCCATTTCCTTGGTATATTTCGTTGACGGCATTGCATCCCCGACTGCCGTCAAGAGAAGAATCGGTATATGGGAACATGCTGGATCGCCTTTAAGCTTTGAGCAAACTTCGTACCCGTCCATATGAGGCATCATGACATCAAGTATGATCAAATCCGGCTGTTCCGTATGCACCATTTTCAAGCACTCCCGTCCGTCATGGGCAATAGCTACATCGTATGACTTGCTTTCCAGAATTAATTTCGTAGCTTCCGCAAAATCAACGTCGTCATCTACTAATAAGATCTTCTTTTTCTCCATTGTTCCTCCCGGCAGACACTACGCTTTACCTATTTTCTTGAGGATCTTTCCTACACGGTCCAGCAAAACAACAGGGTCAATAGGCTTTTCTGCATAATCATCTACGTCCAGCTGCACTCCTGTTTCTAACTCATACCTGCGCCGGCTTGCAGTTTCTTTAACACTGCTCAGAATGATAATCGGGATATGAGCGTACTTTTCCCGTCGCGGATCCTTCAATGCTTTACAGACCTCAAATCCATCCATCTTGGGCATGAGAAGATCGAGGATCATCAAATCAGGTCTTTCCTCTTTCAGCTTCTCAAGGCCCTCCATCCCGTCCCGTGCAGTAATCACATCATAGCCGTGAGCTTCAAGGACTATACCGATAGCCTCCAAGATATCAGGATCATCATCGACAACCAATATCTTTGCACTCATCACATCCTCCAGAATATACCTTATTTATACAATAACGCACCGGCAGAACAGTACGTTTTCTAAACCATTACAGTATCGGCCTGGGCAACAAATGAGCCTTTTCTACAATTACAGGGACTACTTCTTCCCAGGCAATAGCCATGATGTGAATCCCGCGAACACCGTCTATCTCTTTCAGTTGATCTATGATCTCTAGGGTTATCTTGATCCCCTCTTCTTTTACATCCTTTGCATCCTCCATGCGTGTTATTATCTCATCAGGCAGACTGATGCCGGAGACATTATCTCTCATATAGCGAGCCATTCCTAAGGACTTTACCGGGATAACCCCTGCAAGGATATGAACTTTTTCAGCCAGTCCCCTGTCTCTCACCATCTCCATCCACCTGCTGAATTTACCAACATCAAAGACAGCCTGGGTTTGGATAAAATCCGCGCCTGCTTCAATTTTTTTGGCCAGCCTCGTTACCCTGTACTCAAAGGGATCAGCAAACGGATTTGCAGCCGCACCTATATAGAGCGCAATTTCTCCCGAGATAGCTTCGCCGCAGAGAAATTTCTTTTCATCCCTCATTTTTTTAAGGGTCTGAACGAGCTGGATTGAGTCAATATCATAGACTCCTTTTGCCGTTGGATGATTACCAAATTTCTGGTGGTCGCCTGAAAGGCAGAGAACATTTTTGATTCCCAGGGCAACTGCCCCCAGTATGTCGCTCTGTATTGCAATCCTGTTTCTGTCCCTGACCACCATCTGCATAACCGGGTCAATCCCCATCTCCTTGAGAAGGACGCATCCGCCTACGCTTGACATCCGTACAATAGCCGTCTGGTTGTCTGTTACGTTCAGAGCATCACAATACAATTTGAGAAGTTCGCCTTTCCTGCGGATCACAGAAGCAGAAGTGCCTTTCGGGGGACCCATTTCTGCTGTTACAGCGAAATAGCCACCGTCCAATACCTTTTCCAGATTACTTCCGCTTTTCATCTCTACTCCCCCCTATGACTCTTCTGTCGGTTTTTGTGTTTCCGATTCTGCGATATGCTCCAGTACTATCCGTCGAGGTCCTCCGTGTAAGCCGGTTGACCAGTCCCTGGGAGGTTTAATTTCGGACATCTTTTCCAGAGTACCGAGCTTCTTCATTCTCTCTAAAATCAGGTACCATGCGCAATCGACATCCGAGCTTATCTCGCATTTGCCGTTATTCGTACCGCCGCATGGCCCGTTCATGAGCGATTTTGCACAGCGCGCTATAGGACATATCCCCCCGGTCAAGTGGAGTATGCAATTTCCACATCCTGCACATAGCTCTGTAAACATACCAGCATTTGGAACGGCTCCGTAAAATTCTGTATTAATGCCAGGATATACAGGTATGTTTCCGATTCTTTCAGAAAGAAAATTTACTCCAACACCACAAGCGAGAGAGAGTATTAAATCAAATGTTCTCACATAATCCATAACAGGTTCAAAAAATTCAGGCTCACAATGCCTTTCGATTGCAGCGTGCATAACCTCCATTGACAAACCTTCCTGGGCAGCCTTCATCCTGATCATGGAAGCAAGTATCTCTGCCTCTTTGCCCCCTCCTGCGTGGCAGATCGCAACACAGGTATTGCAACCGAATACGAGAATCTTCCTGAAATCCTTAATCATGTCCCATATCTCTTCAAAAGGCTTCTGCTTACCTACGATCATTTTTCCTCGTCCTTTTTAATCTCACCCTGTCGACATAATGCAAGCCATATCGGCGAGGGGCCAAGTCTGCGTATCCTTTCTGTAAATTTTGTGCATATATCAGCCCAAAGAGGACCCATCGCTGCAGAGAGATTATACATCTCCAGGCGTGCGGGGTCTATGCCGACATTCAGAAGCAATTTTTTCGCATATCTGACCCTTTTTGCTGCATATGTATTACCTTCCAGGTAATGGCATTGCCCTTCAAGTCAGCCGGCTACAAATACTCCGTCTACTCCGCGCTCGAATGCATGGAGAATATGTATATAGTCCAGTTTCCCTGTACAGGGAAGCCTGATAACCTTTACTGCCGGTGGATACGACAACCTCATAACTCCTGCAAGATCAGCAGCGGCAAAAGCGCAGTAATGACAGGCAAACGCAAGTATATTCGGTTCCCAACCAGATGGAATGTCGGAGGTTCTTTCTATAGAAAGAACCTCCTCTTTTACTGCCTGATCACCTGTTCTTTCCATTTTCTATCTTCCTTGTAATCATTAATTATTTTATACCATGCTCGCATTCCGTTGCAGCATCAATCATGGCGAGAATCTGGTCATCCCGGAAACTGTTAACCTGAAAGGCCTTTGCAGGGCATATACCTGCACAGATTCCGCATCCGTGACATTTTATCTCGTTATGTGCAACCTGACCGTTTTCATCAATATATGGCGAATCAAACGGGCAAATTCTGAAGCAGCTCAGACAGGACATGCACAGGTCCCTTCTCTGCTTGGCGATAATCCCTGAAACGGCCAGGTTTTTCTTCGAAAGAACCATGCCTGCTCTGCCGGCCGCTGCAAGAGCCTGGCTGATAGTCTCGTCGAGACTCTTTGGAGCATGTGCCAAGCCTGCCACAAAAATCCCTTCGCTCGGAAAATCAACCGGGCGGAGCTTGACATGAGCCTCGAGAAAATACCCGTCGGGATTCCTGGTGACTTTGTACATTTCACCTATTTTCTCGGAAGAAGGATGCGGCCTCAGGCCTGTTGACAGGATTACCCGGTCAGCATCAAGTACCAATTCTCTGTTTAATATGTAGTCCCATGCCCTGATCCTGAGCTTATCACCGATCTTTTCAATCTCAGGTTTTTTATCAACCTCATAACGCACAAAAAATACACCCATGTCACGGGCTTTTTTGTAAAAATCTTCCCTCAGTCCATACGTACGGATATCTCTGTACAGGATAAAAATTTGTGTCTTTGGATTTCTCTCCTTGAGAGTAATCGCATTCTTGATTGCGTCTTGGCAGCATACGCGAGAGCAGTACTGGCTAGGATCTTCACGGGAACCCACGCACTGGATCATAACATACAATTCACCATGCGAAAAATCTCCTCCGGATGACAGCTTTTTTTCCAGTTCTCTCTGCGTCATGACACGGTCGCTTTCCTTGTAAAGATATTCCGTAGGTTGATATTCGATACCGCCTGTAGCCAGTATAATGGCCCCGTGTTTTATGACTTCTCCGTTCTCAAGGGTTGTCTCAAAATTCCCTATAAAACCTTCTGTTTTTTTAACCTCCGTATCAGAATATACTTTAATCCTTTCGTGTTCCAGAACGTGTTTTATCCTCGTTTTCAGAAATTCCTGCACATCGTCCCCTTCAATTGTACGGTAAAGGTTCCTTATGAGCCCCCCCAGTTCTTTTTCCCTTTCGACGAGAGATACCTGGAAACCCTGGCCAGCCAATGACAGTGCAGCAGTCATTCCGGCAATCCCGCCGCCAATAACCATTGCAGCAGGGGTAACCCCGACAGTATCTGTTTTGAGAGGTTCAAGGAGGCGTACCTTTGCTATCGCCATCTTCACAATTTTTATTGCCTTTTGTGTCGCATCTTCCTTTTGTCCCATGTGGCACCAGGAGCACTGTTCACGGATATCGGCAAGTTCGAAAAGGTACTTGTTCAGCCCCGCATCACGAATTGTCTCCTGAAAGAGAGGTTCGTGTGTCCTTGGAGTACAGGATGCTACGACCACCCTGTTCAGGTTCATCTCCCTTACAATGTTCCTGATCATTTCCTGGCTGTCCTGTGAACATGCGTAGAGCGTATTTGTGGCATAGACAACTCCGGGCATGTCTTTTACTGAACTGACAACCTCTTCGACGTCAACCGTGGAGGCAATATTAATTCCGCAGTGGCAAACGAAGACGCCTATCCTTGGTTCCTGCCCTTCAAGGTTCTTTTCCGGTGGAACCCTCTTCGTTACGGTCTCTGTTCCCCGGGCATCTGAGAGGAGGGCCATGACTTCACTCGCCACAGCACTCCCCTGCATAACTGTCTCCGGTATGTCTTTCGGCCCCTGGTATGTACCTGTCACAAAGACCCCTTGCCGGGTGGTCTTAACGGGGTTGAGAGGAAACGTCTTAGCAAAGCGATAGGAATTAGTTCCTATGCCGAAAGTCTTCGCAAAATCGACTGCGTCTTTGTGGGGCTCGAGACCGACGGAAAGAACCACCAAGTCGAAGTTTTCATCAATAAGCCTGCCGTCCTCTTCGGCATAACGGAGAAGCAGGTTGCCTGTGTCAGGCTCTTCACGAACTGCGGAGACCATTGAACGTTTATACCGCACGCCATACTCATGTTTTGCGCGTTCAACATATTTGTCAAAGTCTTTTCCAAAAGCGCGCATTTCCATAAAGAAGATCGTCGGCTCTATTTCTTTATCGTGCTCTCTTGCAATAATTGCCTGCTTAGTGGCGTACATGCAGCAGACAGAAGAACACCATGGATTTGCATTATGAACGTCCCTGGATCCAACACACTGAATCCATGCAACCCTTTTTGGGTGCATGCCGTCAGAAGGCCTTTTGATTTCACCCTTATACGGTCCCGACGCTGAGAGAATACGTTCGAACTGTACTGCCGTCACCACGTTCCCCCACCTGCCCAGTCCGAACTCTCCCCTTACCTTCGCGTCATAACGGTCAAGCCCGGGACAAAGGATAATCGCCCCCACGTGTAATTCAAGGTCTTCCCCTTTATCTTCAAAGTTAATGGCACCTGCCTTACAAGTTTTTTCGCATATGCGGCACCTGCCTGTTTTAAAATAGAGACAATTATCTCTATCAATAGCCCTTGTATTTGGTACAGCCTGCGGGAATAAAGAATAAATAGCCTTGCGAACGGTGAGGCCCTGCTCGAACTCACTCACTACTTTCTTCGGGCATTTTGCCTCGCAATCTCCGCAACCTGTGCATTTATTGAGATCTACATACCGTGGAGCAATTCTTATTTTAACCCTGAAATCACCTGGGACTCCCTCTACGGACACGACCTCTGCCAGTGAATGGATGTCGATGTTCAGGTGCCTGCCGACCTCAACCATCTTAGGTGATATCATGCACATGGAGCAGTCACCTGTAGGGAAAGTCTTGTCAAGCATTACCATGGTACCACCGATAGACGGGTCCCTTTGAACCATATGAACCTTAAAACCGCTGTCGGCAAGGTCAAGCGCTGCCTGCATCCCCCCGATGCCGCCTCCAACAACCAGTACAGAGCCCCGTTTTACAGATGAAACCTTCTCATTCATAACAAATTCTGTGCGACTGTTGAAATAAATTACCCCTCTCCCGGCTTTTACAAAGAGGGAGAGCCTGGTATAACAACCATGCAGGGATTTCAAATAACCCTGAAAAGTTTCCAATCTCTTTATTCTTTAATTTCATATCAGTTCCAATCCTTCAATATCCCGATCGCATTTACAAAATGACTGCTTATCATCAGTTCCTGCGGGCTAAGGCCCATAGCAATGCCCAGAAGCTCTGTAATAAAAAAAACCGGCAAATTTTTTTTAACTCCGTACCGTTCACAGACCAGATTCTGATACATGTCCAAATTCATCTGGCACATAGGACACGTAGTAACAAAACAAGTCGCCCCTCTTGCGACTGCATCCCTTATTATCTTGGACATGAGAAACAGGGAAGTATCAGTGTCATTTATTGCGGCTGAAGCTCCACAGCAGTCTGTTTTGTAGCTCCAGTCAACAGGCTCTGCTCCTATAGCCTTGCAAACGGTCTCCATCCCCTGGGGATTTTCAATGTTATCAGAGACTTGCATGTCACGTGAAAATCTCGTCAACAGGCAACCGTAATAGCATGCAGGTTTGAGACCCTCCAGTTTTTTAACTGTTTTTTCAGCGATCTCTCCTGAATGTGTCTTTGATACAAGAATATCGAGGATACTCAATATCTTTACCTTCCCCTCAACCTTTTTGGACAGTTCCATGTTTATCTTGTCCTTAAGTTCAGAATCTTCTGAAAGTATTTTTTGGGATTCCATCATACGGTTATAACAAGAAGAACAAGGGATAAACATCTCCGGAAGACCAGTTGAGTCCGCAATCCCCAGATTACGTGCCGGGAGAGCCACAGCTAAAAAATCGTCAGTTTTGCTTGCTGATGTTGCTCCGCAGCAGTTCCAGTCCTCAATCTCTTTCAGTTCTATCCCAAGGTGCCTTAATACGATCTTGCACTGCCTGTCATAAAGCTCGGAAGAAGCATGGAGTGAACATCCAGGATAATACGCTATTTGCATCGCCTCAATTCCCGGCCTTATCCCTGGCCTTGTTGAACAGTCGTTTAATTTCGTGGAGTTTCCTGGTTTTCTCTAAACGAATATGCATGCGTTTCTTCTTTATCATCGAGATTCCCAGCTTTGCCTTGGTTTTTATTTTATCAGCTACAGCCTTCCAACCTCCCCCCTGCTTTATCTCGTTTCTTACCTCATGCATTGAATATAAACCCATAAATTCAATCTCGTTGACGCGACCGAAGTGAGATGTAGACTTTAAAAAAGCATCATGGAATGCTGCAACTTTTGGTAAAAGCGGCTCTATATGGTCTCTCTTCGCCATCTGCTTAAGTGTTTCGGTAATTCTTGCTGTCTGTATGTTGTTCGGGCACCGTACTCCGCAGGTATAACAGGCGACACATTTCCATACAAGAATATTATTTAGCGCCTCTTCCCTTTCACCGAATATGATCATCCTTATCAGACGGTCAGGGGTTACCCCTGTCTCTTCCCCTACGGGGCAACCCGCTGCACACCGCCTGCACTGATAACAGGCAAGCAGGTTTTGACCGGATCTTTCCATTACTTCCTGTATGAGAGGAAGAGATGTCTCAGGCCTGAATTGAAGCACGCGGGATGACACAATATGAATCCTTTACCATAATTTTAATAATAATTATTTTAGTTATTTAATATATTAATTATAACAGACTTTATTTTTATAACTCTACCTTATATGCCGGCTGCAGTTTTTGCTGACTGAATGGTGTTATGCATGAGCATTGTAATTGTCATGGGGCCAACCCCTCCCGGTACAGGTGTTATTGCTTTCGCCTTTTCTTTTACTGTTTCAAAATCAACATCCCCAACCAACCCTGTTTCCAGCCTGTTTACGCCCACATCTATCACGACTACCCCGTCTTTAACCATATCCGCTGTAATCGCTTTTGGTTTTCCAACAGCAACGATCAGAATGTCAGCTCTTTTAGTATGTGATGCTATATCCTTTGTACCTGTATGACAAACCGTAACGGTTGCATTTCCTCCCTTTTTCTGAAGCAGTATATTTGCAATCGGCTTCCCGACAATATTGCTTCTTCCCACTACTACAACCTCAGCCCCATTGGTTTCAGTACCGCTCCTTTTTAACAGTTCAAGGATGCCATGAGGTGTGCATGGGAGGAATGTGGGTTCTCCTAACATCATTTTGCCGACATTAACAGGATGAAACCCGTCTACATCTTTCTTAGGATCAATGGCATATAATACGTTTGTACCATTGATATGTTTCGGTAAAGGCAACTGTACAAGAATTCCGTGGATCTTTGGATCTTTATTCAGTTTCTCTACCAGGACAAGAAGTTCTTCCTCTTTAGTGTCGGCAGGCAGGTCAATACGTTCTGAGTGAATTCCGAGATCTTTGCATGACTTTTCTTTTGCCCCGACATACACTTTTGATGCCTCGTCTTCACCTACCAGAACAGTAGCAAGTCCGGGAATAATATTGTGCTTTTCCTTCATCCGGGCAATTTCCTGTTTCATTTCTTCCTTTATCTGTTTTGATATCTCTGAACCCTTTATTAATGTTGCAGCCATTTTTTCCTCCTTTTTTTAAGGGTTTCTTTGATACATGTCTTACTCTCTCTTCTTGATGAGCTCCAGTAACTCCTCTCTCGTTGACTGTTTCGTCCTGAATATACCCCTTACAGCCGAGGTAACAGTTCTTGAACCCGGCCTTCTGACACCTCTCATGCTGATGCATAGATGCTCTGCATCTATAATTACCATTGCCCCTTTTGGCTTTAAGTTGTCCATGATCAAATCAGCAAGCTGGGTTGTCAATCGTTCCTGAACTTGTAATCTCTTTGCGAAAACGTCTAATGCTTTAACAAGATCTCCTAAGCCAACAATTTTTCCACCGGAAGGAATGTATGCTATATGTGCTTTTCCAATAAAAGGAAGCAGGTGGTGCTCACAAACTGAATAGAAGGGGATATCTTTCAGGAGAACCATTTCATCATGGCTTTCCCCTTTTATTGCAGTGATGACTTCAGCGGTATCTTTTTCAATTCCGGCAAATATCTCTCCGTACATCCTGGCAACACGCTCCGGTGTCTCCCTAATACCGGGCCTTTCAGGGTCTTCGCCAATACCTTCGAGGATAAGCCTGACACCTTTCTCTATCTTTTTCAGATCCATAACAGTCTTTTGAAAAAGAAAATCTTTTATTTAAGAAGGTTTTTATAATAGCACTTGAAACAATTCATTGTCAAAACTGAATAAGTCCTGCAGAAATCTGCATATTAGCGTACTGCGGGAAAACCGTTTTCATTATAATCACTTTAAGAAAAAACTGTAGAACGGAAGGTTAAGAGCGGGTATTCCCTGTAATTATAGCAGGGCATATGATAAGTTTGTGTTGAAATCAAAAAGCCTTGAAGGCAATCTTGCTCCGGTTATATTAACAATTGCATTTTTTCCGGGTTAAAATATTTTTTGAAAATTATGATTATTTATCGATAATTCCCCTGAAAACACGTTTTACTTCTTTCAATAACTGTCCGTGTATCTCAGGATTACCGGCAACGATATTTCCTGTCGATAAATAATCGTTCCCTCCCCCGAAATCCGTTACGATTCCCCCGGCCTCTCTTACGAGGATATCCCCTGCTGCAATATCCCATGCACTCAGGCCGATTTCAAAAAACCCTTCGCATCTGCCGCAGGCAAGATAAGAAAGGTCAAGGGCTGCAGAACCCGCCCTCCTCAGGTCACTTATTCTTTTAAATACTGCCTTGAAGAGCTTAAGATATTCGTCTATCAACTCTTTTCTCCTGAAAGGGAATCCGGTGGTAACAAGAGAGTCCTTTAAACAATTTACCTGAGATATCCCTACCCGGCGTTTGTTGAGGAATGCCCCTTTTCCTCTCTCCGCGGTAAATAACTCCTTCCTTAAAGGGTCGTACACAACACCGAGGATTATCTCTCTCCTGTACTCAAGTGCTATCGATAGAGAAAAGATAGGGTATTGATGTATATAATTCGTCGTACCGTCGAGGGGATCGATTATCCAGCGGTATGTGTCCGTACCGGCTTCCTTAAGAGACTCCTCCGCAAGAAAATGGTGATCCGGGAATGCTTTCCTCAGCGTATCTATGATAATCTTCTCTGATTCCCTGTCTACCCGTGTAACAAAATCAGATGCTAATTTATGGTCAATATCACTCCCACGGACTTTCCCGAGATTATCAAGGATGCCTTCCCCTGCCAGTCGTGCTGCCTTTACAGCTCTATCGAGAAATCCCCTTTGTAGTTCTTTAGGCACAGATAATCCTGTTGCAGGGCATCATACCCGGGTCATTATTATCCTTTTATCGGTAATAATCATGTCTACCCTGATATCATGCGGCTCTGAAGGAATCTCTTCGACAAGTTGCTCTTCGTACGCAAGGGCAATAATAGGCGTCTTCTTTTTTCTTTGTGCAAGGAGCATATCATAATAACCTCCACCGTACCCGAGTCTGTTACCTGAATAATCAAACGCAACCCCCGGGACAACAGTTATGTTTACATCGTCAATTGATACAGAATATGCATCGGGAAAAGCCGGCTCCGGTATCCCCATATGCCCTGGAGACAGTTCATTTATATCTTTGATCTCATACAACTTTACCATATGCCCATCTATCTGCACTTTCGGGAGCATAACTCTTTTACCCATTTCAAGAGACTTTTCTATTATTATATGTGTTTCTACCTCTGTTCTAAATGACGCATACAAAAAAACTATTTCCGCATCAGCAAACTCTTGCAAAGAGAATAGCCTTTGTTTTATGGATTCGTCCTTGGCATTCTTTACATCCAGGGATATTTCATCTCTTTTCCTGAGGATCTCTTTTCTGATACTCTCCTTCATGTTGAGCGGGCTTACCATTTGGCTGACAATATTTAAGGAACTCTTTAATACTGACTGTTAAAATAGCGATACTGTATTGCACCTGTTTTTTTTAGAAACATCAAAGTTTTTTTTCAATCTCATCCTTTATACGCTTTACATCATTCACTGTCTCAGGAGGATAAAGAGAAGGTGGTGAACCTCTCATATCAGCCTCCATTATTTTTTCACTAAAATAGATATAACCGGCCAGTCCTTGTTCCCCGATGTTCTGCGTGATAAAATTGATATCTTCAGGGCCTCTCACTTTATTTGCAACAACAAATACCTTTTTTACGCCGAGTCCCAAAGCCATCTCTTTTACAGTCCTGGCCGTCTGAAGGCTCCTCTGTCCCGGCTCAACAACTACTATAAAAGCATCAACAGATTCTGCTGTTCCCCTTGTCAGATGTTCTATCCCTGCCTCCATGTCGACTATAACTACTTCACGCCGTTCGATAACGAGGTGTTTGAGAAGCCTTCTCAGAAGGACGTTCTCGGGGCAATAGCATCCGGAAGCAGCAGCCTTGGATTTACCCATGATAAGAAGAGTAATGCCATTCAGGTGATAGCCTATCCCCTCAGGCAGGTCATCTACTTTAGGGTTCAGCCTGAAGAATGCCCCGATGCTTCCTCTCTTTGCCCCTGTCCTTTCTTCAATAAGCTCTGCCATATCTGCTATGGGCTTTATGCTGTCGATATCTTTCCTTGAAATACCAAGAGCAGATGCAAGATTCGCGTCAGGGTCTGCATCAACTGCAATAACACGCTTTCCTTCTGCAGCATAGAGATGACTCAGGAGCGAGGCAAGAGTGGTCTTACCTACCCCACCCTTCCCTGTTATAGCTATTTTCATGTTCCCCCTTCCTCCTTCCCTGTGTTTCGCACCGGCTAATCAGCCTGGTCGCGAAAGAGGGTCTTACCAGCCCTATTGGCGGGTAAGGGGGCTACCCTCTGTTCGCCCCTGTCTCCTCTTCTACTCGCCCGCCAAAGGCAAGCGGATCTGTTAGGTGCAGAAGGGGATCGAGAAATCACCCTAAACGTTTCTTTGTAGAGGGCACTCCTTTCACCCTCGGATCAATCGATACAGCCTGGCTGAGTGCCTTGCCCAGTGCCTTGAATATAGCCTCAATAATGTGGTGTGTGTTCCTGCCGTAGTGAGTTGCGACATGGAGCGTTATGGAACTATTGCTAACAAATGCCTGCAGGAAATCCTCAATAAGATCTGCCTCGAAGTTCCTTATCCTGCTTCTCTTTGGGAATTCAACTTTGTATACGAGATAAGGTCTCCCGCTGATATCAATGCTCACAGATGCAAGGGCCTCATCCATCGGAATAGTAGCCTGGCCGTAGCGCGCTATCCCTTTTATGGCCCCGAGGGCCTGTTTTACAGCCTTGCCGAACACAATACCGATATCTTCCACAGTGTGATGATAATCAACATCTGTATCACCCTTTGCCTTTATCTTCACGTCAAAGAGGCCGTGTTTACTGAAAAGAGAAAGCATATGGTCAAGAAACGGTATGGAGGTATCTATTGTATAGTTTCCTCTCCCGTCGAGATTGAGAGCTAACCGTACATCCGTCTCCTTTGTCTTCCTCTCTATCCTTGCTGTCCTCATCCTTACCCCCTCTTATGAACACTTATTTATATGTTCTTTTGTTGAAACATGGCTTACGAAATCTAAAAAGCAGTGTTTGTGAATGCCGGTAAAGATCTGAGATTCCCTAGTTTACCCTGAGAACATTTTTCAGGGCAGAAAGAAATTCTTTATTTTCACCTGGCGTTCCTACCGTAACTCTCAGACAACCCTTGATCAAGCTGTTCATGTTCTTTATAAGCACACCTTTTTTCATAAGTCCCTTGTATATTCTATCAGGGTCTTGTACGGTGAACAATATAAAATTAGCCTCTGAAGGATATGGATGTACCGTGTCCATCCTTTCCATTTCCCGGAAAAGCCTGTTTCTCTCTGAGACAATTGCTTTGACACGGGACCGCAACCCTTTCCTTTCCTTTAATATATCTATTGCTACAGCTTGTGAAACGGAATTGAGATTAAAAGGAAGCCGGACCTTGTTCACCTCGTGAATAATCTCTTCATCGGCCAGTAAAAACCCCACTCGCAGGCCGGCCAGTCCTATCTTGCTCAGTGTCCGCATGATAACAAGATTTTTATAGTCAGGCAGCAAGGGCACAAAACCTTTGTGGCTCGCGAAAGGCTGATATGCCTCATCAATGACTACGATGCCTCTTGCAGCACTGACTACCTTCAATATCCTGTCTGCGGAAAAACAGTTGCCTGTTGGGTTGTTTGGACTGCTGATGAATACAAGTCTTGGTTTCTCTGTTTTAATGGCATAACGTATAGAATCCATATCGAGATCGAACTTTTTATCGAGGGGAACGACAATCTGTTGTTCCCCGAGTGCCCTGGATATGATGCCGTACATGGAAAACGTAGGGACCGGGAATAGAACAGGCCCTCCGAATACTGTAATGAGATAATAGATGAGTTCGTCAGAACCGTTTCCGGTTAGAATCTTTCTCTGTTTGACACCCAGGTCTTTAGCAATTGCTTTCTTTAAATCTTTTGCTTCCGGATCCGGGTACCTGTTAGTTTCGATTTTACTGAAAGCCCTTGTTGAGCATTTAAAACCATATGGGCTCTCATTCGCGTCGAGCTTTACCTTACAGGGAATCTCCTTGGCCTCGTAGGCTGACAACAAGCGAACATTTTTTTTTACGAATCTCCTTGTATCCATCGGCGTATGCATTATACCACAATCAGCACCCTGCCCCTCTAATCTCATACTAACACTGTTAAGTTTTAAGTTTTGAGTTTTAGGTTGAACGTATCAGTTTGTTTGGTTTGTCTGGTTTATCAAGTTTTCGTTAATTAAAAATCCAATAAGGAAAATAAACAAACTTGAAAAACCGGAATGACTAATGACAAATGACCATTGACTGGTGACTGGTTCCTCATGAAGAACAAAAACAGGTTAAAACCTCAGCGTAGCCTTGCAGCGCTTTGTATTCAGAAGGAGACCGAGACCTTCCTGCGCACTCTTAACAAGGATATCAGCAGCAGTGAGTGCGTCAACAGCACAACCCTCTCCCTGAGAGACAGCAATCCCGATGCGGGCAATTTTTAACATCTTCCTGTCATTGTTACCATTGCCAAAGGCAACCACAGTATCAGCACCGATTGCCTTCACATATTCTTCTTTCTGGATATCATGGTCTTTCCCCGTAAGAATCCTTATCTCGCACGGTATTCCTTCAAGTTCAGACCTTGCCTTTCCAAAGGTGTCCGCAGTCAATACATGAATCTTCATAAACTCTGCAATTTTGGTCATTTGTTCTTTTACGCCGGGTGAGAGCAGGCCATCAAAAGAAAGCGTTCCTGTAAAATCTGAAACAAGGTGTTCCAGCTTGACTATTCCGAAACCCGGTATGTCTATTTCAAGCATGATGTATCTCCTTTCCTCTCTCAATCGAAGCCCCCTGCGGCAAGACCACAGTCCCGAATTTTTTCGGGATTAATGTAAGGAATTCTTTATTATTACTATTCGCTCGCTTCCGCACTCAGGCGGATTCGCCGTGGCGAAAACCCCCATTGCAAGACTACGGGGATGCACTCGCTATGCAATTTCAGTATGTTACCAAATAAAGAACATAAGGCAAACACCGAAACCCGCTTCAATTAAGTTACAATAATATCATGAAAAATATTGAAAAAACACTCCGGATTGCTGCCACTGGTAATGAAGAGGAGCTTAGAATGCTTGTGCACCATCCTTCGCCTCAGGTCATATCCCGCCTGCTCCTCAATGAAAATCTTACTGAAGATATTGCGATAATCATCGCAAACAGAAGAAATGTCAGCACCGAGATACTGGAAACCCTTTATCATAACATCAGGTGGAAGGAAAGCTACCGGGTCATGCTGGCGCTCTGCAAAAACAAGAAAACCCCACAAAAAATCTCCCTTTCGCTTATAAAATCGCTCCGCGTTCTGGACCTAGCTGACATAACAAGGAACAAAAACGTACCTGTTAATGTACGTATAAGAGCTGAAGCCGCTATCAGTGAAAAAATTCTGCCAATGCCTCTCGGCATAAAAAAAACGCTCGCGAGAAAAGCAAGCAGTAATGTCCTTATGAAACTTATCGAAGACGGCATGAAAGATGTCGTTTCCATATGCCTCGACAGTCCGAGTTTGACAGAAGGAGATATTTATAAGGTAATAAGTATTAAGAAAACGCCTTCACACGTTATACGACAGATAGCACATCATGGAAAGTGGTCGTGCCGGTACCAGATACAAAGGGCTCTTATTGTGAATAATCATACTCCCCTTGCCTGTGTGGTTAATTTTCTGAAACAGCTCAAAACTACTGATCTTAAAGAACTCCATACCGCCCCTGAACTCCCGTCTAGCACAAAGCCCTTTATTCACCGGGAACTCCTGGAAAGATAGAAATTTTTATCAGGTTTTATACGTTGAATCTGAAATTGATAATATCCCCGTCTTTCACCTCGTATGTCTTCCCCTCCAGCCTCAAGAGTCCTTTTTCCCTGGCATGATGCATGCTTCCAACCGAGAGGAAATCTTCAAATGAGATGACTTCTGCCCTTATAAAGCCCCTTTCGATATCGGAATGGACCTTGCCGGCTGCCTTCTGTGCGCCTGAACCTTTTGTTATGGACCATGCCCGCACCTCGTCTCCTGCATAGGTAAAAAAAGAGATCAGACCAAGAAGTTCATAACACGTTCGAATAACCTTGTCCGATGCAGGCTCTTCGATCCCGAGATCCTTTAGGAATAAACCGGCATCTTCAGGAGAAAGCTGGGCAATCTCCATTTCTATTTTTCCGCACATGACCAGAGCCGTCAGTGAATTATAACGTGAATTTATCGAGGCCTTGAGACCTTCAATATGCTCCGAATGGAGATCTTTCTCATCTATATTCAACAACGCCACTTCTGGCTTTGTTGAGAGAAATTGCATATGACGCATAGCCATGAAATCCTGCTCACTAAACTCAACATCCCTGAGGGCAACCCCCTCTTCGAGTTTCTCTTTGCATTTCAGAACAAGCTTTTTTTCTGATTCTTCAGGTTTTTCCCCCCGTTTTGAAGCCTGTTCCATTCTCTTGAGCCTTTTTTCCAGGAATTCAAGGTCCCCGAGGATCAATTCGAGTTCGATAATTTCAATATCTCTCAGGGGGTCGACAGTACCGAGGGGATGTATAATGGTTTCATCTGCAAATGCCCTGACGACCTGCACCGTCGCATCAACGTCCTTTATGAGATCAAAAACTTTTCTGTTCTGATCCGGGTCACCTCTCGTAATGCCAACGTAATCTATGTATTCGATCGTTGCGTACGTTGTCTTTTTTGGTTTGAATATCTCCGAAAGTTTACCGAGCCTTGCGTCAGGTACCTTTACAACGCCGATATGCGGTTCTCCTGCGGTTGCGGGGTAGATAGGAGTATCAAGGTTCTGTCCGGTCAGGGCATTAAAGACGGTCGTCTTACCCGTATTTGGCAAGCCAATAATTCCTACTTTCAATGCTTACCTTCCTTAAGAATATTATAATATAAAATCTATTTACCAAAAGCACGACCTGCTACCCTGTATTATCCATAAACTTCTTGAACAATCATAGCAGATTCTGGATCAGAACTGCTTTACAGATTGTCCGGCTCTTAAGTCTAAGGGCACTTCGTTCCTCGGTCTACACCCCGTAGAAAGGTCCGCAAAGCACTCCTGGAATGAAATTTTCAGGAGTAAACCTCTCTTATACCATGCCACTAAATGCAGGCAAGACAATCCTCTATTAAAAGTAATGAAACTTGTGTTGCCATCAGGTGTTATACTACTTGTAGAGCTAGCTTATTTCCCCGTGATATTATCGCAGGGTTCCTTTAATGAAAATTTTCATGAAAAACAGGAGGCAGGAATGTTGTTAAATAAAAAGCTATTCGTAAATGTGAAGATTTTTACAAGATTATGGCTTACCGCATTTCTTGTTGTTTCACTAAACCTCGCATGCTTGACACCAACATATGCGGGCAATTCCAAAATATCCCAGAAATCCATGGATATTCTTACGGATCTCGGACAGGCTATGGCAGAAATCGCCGAGGCCGCAAAACCCTCCATCGTGAATATCTCGACTACCCGTACTGTCCAGATTAAAGATCAAGTAAACCCGTTTTTTAATGATCCGTTCTTCAGAAGATTCTTCGGAGACCAGTTCAACATGCCAAAGGAAAGGAAAACACCGAGCCTGGGCTCTGGCGTTATCGTAACATCTGACGGTTATATTCTCACCAGCAGCCATGTCATTCAAGGGGCCGAGGAAATTAAGGTCACTCTTTCAGACAAACGCGAATTCAAAGGAAAAATTATAGGGAATGACCAGATGACCGACATAGGCGTTATAAAAATAGATTCAGACAATCTTCCCGCAATAAAGTGGGGAGATTCAGATTCCCTGAGAGTCGGTGAGACCGTCCTTGCAATCGGCAGCCCTTACGGGCTCAGTCAAACTGTGACGATGGGTATTGTAAGTGCTGTCGGAAGGGCCAATGTCGGCATAGCCGACTACGAGGATTTTATCCAGACAGACGCAGCCATAAATCCTGGGAATTCCGGCGGCGGACTTGTCAATGTCAAAGGAGAGCTGGTCGGCATCAATACTGCCATATTCAGCACAACCGGCGGATATCAGGGGATAGGGTTTGCGGTGCCCGTAAACATGGCTAAGAATGTCATGGACAGCCTGATCGATAAGGGCAAAGTGATAAGAGGTTGGTTCGGTATCACCATCCAGCCCCTGACGCCCGAACTTGCGAAACAGTTCAACCTGACAGACGATAAGGGAGCCCTTATCGGTGATGTTATAGAAAACAGCCCTGCTGAAAAAGCAGGCCTGCAGCGTGGCGATGTAATAATCGAATATGACGGGAAGAAGATCGATGAGCCTGTGCAGCTCAGAAACATGGTAGCAAATACTCCACCCGGGGAAAAGGTAGAGATAAAAATTATTCGGAATAATAAAATCGAGACAAAGCAGATTACCATAGGAGAACTACCTGCTGATACGCAGAAGATATCCCAGACCCCTTATGATAATGCCCTTAAGGGGGTTATGGTTCAAGACCTTACCCCGGAAATCATGAACCGTTATAAACTTCCCGATAAACTGAAAGGGGTTATAGTATCGGGTGTCACTGAAGACAGTCCTGCTAACATGGTCCTTGCTCAGGGCGATGTCATCATGGAAATCAACAGGGAAAGCATATACAACACGGAAGACTACAAAACTGTCGTATCAAGACTAAAACCCCAAGACGATATTCTACTACTCATATTTAGGAATGGTTCGTCTCTCTTTATTACACTTTCGGCAAAATAAGACAAACAGCAATTCCCTCCCTTCTTCGGGAGGGAATTGTTCAGGATATTGTCGAGATCTTTTTCATAATGTCGACAAGGGGAATGTTCAATTTTTTTGCAATTCGCCTGCAATCTTCGTATTCGGGGGTCATTTTGAGCGTGCCATTTCCAAGCCGTGAAAATTTTACCCTTACCTTGCCGAACTCTGTATCAACCATCTTCACCTCGCGCTGAAGGATGCTTCTCTTCATCTCAACAAATCTTATCCCGGTCGTGCTCGTCTCTTCCAGCATGATCCTTGTCAGGTCTTCCCTCTGCCCCTCGTATCCCAGCACCGTTATCTTAACACCGGGCCTTCCCTTCTTCATGATCACCTGTGTGAGGAATACATCCAGTGCTCCGGCATGAAAAAGTTTTTCCATGGCATATTCGTATACCTGTGGGTTCATATCGTCTATATTCGCTTCTATAACTGTTACCTTTTCAGCATGCTTTTCATAAGAAGCCGGCTGTTCACCTATGAAAAGACGAAGAACATTCGGGATTTTTTTAAAATCGTTCTTCCCGGCTCCGATACCAATTTTTTTGATCTCCATCATTGGCATATCTCCAAACCCTGAGGCAACTCCCTTGATAATCGCTGCACCGGTTGGCGTAGTAAGTTCAGATTGAATATGCCCGGAAAAAACAGGCACTTTCTTTAATATCTCGGCAGTAGCAGGTGCCGGAACCGGTAGAATGCCTCCTTCAAGCTCGACATAACCACTCCCGAGATTAACAGGAGATGCATGGACCCTTTCTATTCCAAGGGTAGCTAGTCCGATAATTGTTCCAAAAACATCAATGATTGTATCAACTGCGCCAAGCTCGTGGAGGTGAACAGTATCAAAAGATTCACCATGAACCTTTGCCTCTGCCTTGAACAGCCTCTCGAATATTGTCTGCCCTTTCAGTTTTATCTCTACTGGAAGCGAAGATTTCCGGATTATACTCTCGATCTCTTTCCATCTTTTCGGACCCTTGTCTTTTCTTTTATTCTCGATGACAACGTCGACTTTCCGGGCTGCCACATGATTTCTTTCGACCTTTCTTGAGGAAAGCCTGTAACCGGCTATGGGTATCCTTTTTAAATCCTTTTCAAGATTTTTTACTGATATTCCGGCATCTACAAGGGCGCCGAGGCACATGTCTCCGCTTATACCGGAAAAACAATCAAAGTATGCGACCTTCACAGCATATACTCCTTCATTATTTATGATGATTATTGTACCATCAAGAGCGCTTTTGAGGTAACATTTACCATTGTATAACATAGCTGTTCAAAATAACCTGCTGAAAAGGGAAGCATGGTATTGTCGGGTATCTATAAGAGTCATAGACCAAGGAGCATACTTTCTGCGAAAGGATGTAAATCCCTCTTAAAAACAATATCCCTTCCTAAACGTATATGATAACTGCATTACCGGAGGTTGGGTTGACTGAAAAGTATTTTGCAGCAACACCTTGTCCAGATGGACTGCACCTTATGTTCTTCCTTTGAATAACCCCTCCATCCTCCCCTTAAGTTAAGGGGAGGTAAAGGTGGGGTTATTAAAATAGACGGCACAAACAAAGTTAAGAGGATTGAAATGGATAGCGAGCGAATGGAAGTAATAAAGAATTCCTTACATTAATCCCGAAAAAATTCGGGACTGCGGTCTTGCCGTAGGGAGACTTCAATTAAAAGACTTTGAAGGCAATCCTGCCTCCGGTTTTACAACCAATTGCAATTCCCGGGTTTACGCTAAGGGAAACAAGGAGGGATATTATATCCACCTTCATTCCCTGCCGCTTTCGATTTTTTTTAAGTTCAGCCATAGATTGGTTCTTCCGGAGTAGGGATATGATTTGATTTCAGAAGCAAAATCACGGGTAACCTTAAGGAGATCGGAGTCGAAGCGGAGGTCTCAGTTGTTAATTGTGAAATAACACTGAAGTGAAATAAAGTTTTGAACATAAAAAGAGTTAGTTTATTTTGGTTCGGAAATCGGGTCATATCCCTAAACCCAAAACCTGCATTTACCGGGGGCTGGCTCCCTAGAAAATTATTTTTACAGGCATGGTCGTAAAACATATTTGATCTATCTAACAAGCATGAATATTCAAAAAGTGTTTGACTTGAATACCTTCTTTCAGGTATTTTCCAGCTATGGATCTTCAGAGTAAATTTACTGCCGTTCTTATGCTCTCTGCAATTACGCTTCTTTTCAACCTTCCGTTTGGATACGCTAGGGCCAGGGCAAAAAAATTCTCTCTTCGCTGGCTGTTGTTTATTCATATTCCCATTCCCTTTATTTTCATCGCAAGGACTCTCTCCCATATAGAGATAAAATACATACCTTTCATTGCCCTTGCAGCCATTATCGGACAACTGGCGGGCGGAAAACTGGAGCTATAGCCTTGCTTGCCGCCATCCTGCATAAACCGGGCGTGATACTCCTCGAAAATATAAAAAAGCCTGTTCCTTCCAGGGGAGAGATAGTAATCCAAATCAAGGCTGCCCTCACGTGCGGAACAGATTTAAAGGCCTTCCGTCGGGGTCACCACGTAATTCCCATGCCTGGTGTTTTCGGGCATGAGTTTTCCGGGGTAATTGCGGCTGCGGGCAGGGGCGTTAAAAAATTCAAGGAGGGTGATTCTGTCATGGCAGTCCACAGCGCACCATGTCTTGCATGCGGCTATTGTAAAAAGAGGGCCTACAATCTGTGCGAAAATATCATGGATACAAAGGTTCTCGGGGCCTTTTCAGAATATCTCCTCCTCCCTCCCCATATTGTCAGGCAGAATGTATTCCATAAACCAAGAAATATATCTTATGAAGAGGCTGCTTTTCTTGAACCTCTTTCATGTGTTTTACACGGCATGTCCTCGCTAAATATAAAGAGGGATGACCAAGCTCTCGTAACAGGAGCAGGCCCTATCGGGCTACTTCACTTGATCTTGCTGAAAGAAAAAGGAGCAAGGGTCTCTGTTATTGATAAACATGAAAGTAAATTAAGAATAGCAAAAAAGCTCGGTGCTGATTTGGTATTCAGAAGAAAAGGTGAGCATAGTATGAAAACTCCTCTTTGCAGAAAAGAAAGCCATGCCCTTACTGCACCCCCTCCTGAAAAAAGGCGGAAAGGGGGGATTTTAAGAAATAAAAAATTACCTGATTTTCCCGGTTTTGATTTCGTCTTCGAATGTACAGGCATGCCTGAGGTCTGGGAATCGGCTATTAACTATCTGCGAAGGGGTGGTACCCTCGTTCTATTCGGCGGATGTAAACCTGGAACGACGGTCACCTATGACACCGGCAGAATCCACTATGACGAAATAACGTTGAAAGGGGTTTTCCATTTTACCCCTGCTGACGTAAAAAAAGCATACAGGCTCATTTGCAGTCAAAAATTAGGTGTTTCAAGCCTTATATCAGGCAGGTACCCGTTGACTGAAATACAAAAAGCATTTGATAGACTGGCAAAAGGTGAAGGAATAAAATACGCAATCGTACCTATAGCAAAATAAATAAATTACAATGAAGGTCGCCAAACTTTACAGCTTCCATGATATCCGTATTGAAGATATCCCCGTCCCGGAGATAGGACCAGCAGATGCTCTTTTGAAGACAAGGGCTTCCGGGATATGCTCAGGCGACGTCATGCCGTGGTATATCGAGAAGAAGGCTCCCCTTGTCCTCGGACATGAACCATGCGGCGAAATAGTTGAGGTGGGCGGAGATGTAACCTCTTTCAGCCGGGGCGACAGGGTATTCGTGCATCACCATGCCCCGTGCTTTAGTTGCAGGCACTGTAAGCGGGGAGATTATGTACAATGCGACACATGGAGAAAGACAGGCATAATCCCCGGCGGCATCTCTGAATATATACTCATACCTGGAATAAACCTTGAAAATGATACACTTAATTTACCTGCCACACTCAGTTATGAAGACGGGGTATTTATAGAGCCTGTTGCCTGTGTTATAAAGGCTTTAAAAAGAGCCCGCATAAGGCATGGTGATACGGTGCTTGTCGTTGGGCTCGGGTTTATGGGAATTCTGAATGGAATTATTTCAAGAAAATACGGAGCTGAAACAATAATCGGAACGGACAGGGTACCTTTCAGGCTTCGGCGTGCTACCGACCTTGGGTTTGATAACGTTATTGATATCTCACAAGCCGTCATAAAAAAAGAATTACATAACATTACCGGGAGGCAAAATGCAGATATCGTGATCGTATGCCCTAATAGTGTTGACGCTTTAAACGAAGGCATTTCATTGACAGGTGAAGGCGGTTCACTTGTTATGTTCACTCCTGTTAAACCCGACGAGCTTCTCTATATTGATCCGAATAAGCTTTACTTTAAGGACATAAGCATTATCACAAGTTACTCCTGTGGTCCCCCGGACACTGCTGATGCGCTTGAACTCCTGGAAGCAGGAATTGTTCGTGCTGAAGAGATCATTACCCACAGGTTCCCCATTGAAAAAACGGGAGAGGCATTCAGACTGACTGCGGCGGCAGGGGATTCGTTGAAGAGTATTGTTGTTTTTGATTAAGATATAATATGTCTGTCATTCCGCACTTGATGCGGAATCTAGTGTTTTCCGTAAAAAAAGTACATAATATTTTTACATTTCTGACCTTTCTCAGAAAAGGATTCTGGATTCCCCTATCCCTCCAAAAGGATGGCGGGCAAGCAAGTCGGGGGATGACATTATTTTAAACTGAAGTTTCCCTATGAGAAATTCTATGATTAAATTTTTCTGGAGGATTATCATTGTCTAAAAAAAACCAGATACCGCTATCCTGTGATTGGGAAAAGCCGCTCCCAAGTAAACGTTCAAAAATAAATATACAAACAAAAAATAAAAGCAGGCTTTATAAATACAAAGGCTGCTTTTTATGGAAAGGGGTTAAGCTTGAACAATACAAAACTCCTTCCCAAGATTGGGCTCGTGTAATACGGCAGACAGTCATTGGCACAGGGAGTGAAACAACAAAATTTCATCTTAGATATTTTGAAGTAGCACCCCGTGGTTTCACGAGTTTCGAGATACACAGTCACGAACATGTTATTATCGGAATAAGAGGTAAAGGTCTCTGCATTCTAGGGGATAAAAAATACCCTCTCGGGTTTCTTGATGTTCTTTACATTGAGCCGGATATGCCCCACCAGTTAAGGAATCCCTTTGAAGAGCCCTTCGGGTTCTTCTGCATCGTCAATGCAAGAAGGGACCGCCCAAAAGTCCTTACAAGGGACTATACTTAAATATTGCAAAGAAGAGATTGCTTCTCAGTCTCCGGCTGATCGCAATGACGAAGAGATACGGTGTCATTGCGATGAATCCCGAAGACATTCGGGATGACGTGGCAATCTCGCTGAGAGAGAAAAGATTAATGAGGGTCTGTGTATAAACTAAGGAGTAAGTTGTCTGTCATTCCCCGACTTGCTTGCCCGCCATCCTTTTGGAGGGATCGGAGAATCCAGTATTTTTAATTGGTTCTGGATTATCCGGTCAAGCCGGATAATGACAAGTACGACTTTATACGCAGACACTAATGAGACACATGGGTGGAAATGTCCTTCTTGTTTTATACTATTTAAAAATATTAAAATATAAATTCTGAAAGGGATATCGTTCTTTGGAACAAGGAAAAAATAAGACTATTATTGATAAAGTCTGGAACTTTTTCGCTTCCGTAAAGTTCGCCATTGTTTTATTTGCCCTCATCGCTCTCACTTCGATCATCGGCACCATTCTGGAGCAACAGGGCGACCCGGCGAGGAATATAAGAATCATTTCCAAAATCTTCGGGGAATCCCCCGCCCCCCGTCTCTACGATATATTCGAAAAGCTCGGTTTTATGGATATGTACCGCTCGTGGTGGTTCATATCATTGCTTGTTCTATTTGCCATGAACGTTATTATCTGTTCGATTGACAGGCTCCCGAGGATATGGAGGCTGGTCAGGGAACCAATGAACCCGCTGACGGAAGACAAGCTTAAAAAATTGAGCATCCACAGGGAAATAGTGCTGAAGGGCAACCCCGAAAAAATAAAGGATACTGTTGCTGCAGCTCTCAAGCACATGAGGTTCAACTTTACAGAAATAAAAGAAGGAAACAGGTTTCAATTTATTTCACAAAAAGGAAATTACAGCAGGCTAGGCGTTTATATCGCCCATTTCAGCATCCTCATAATCCTTACCGGAGCAGTTATTGGATATCGCTTCGGCTTTAAAGGTCATCTTAATCTTCCTGAAGGCTCCATTTCAAACGTGGCATTCAAGAACAATAGCGAGCAGATTCCTTTAGGGTTTGAGGTCCGGTGCAATAACTTCGATGTTGAGTTTTACGGCAGGTCTGATATGCCCAGGGAATACAGGAGCTGGATTACTGTAATTAAAGACGGCAGGGAAATAGTTACGAAATCAATATCAGTCAATGACCCCTTAGTCTATGAAGGAATAACATTTTACCAGTCGAATTACGGGTTTATACCTGAACGGGTTCCGATAGGTTTGTTTATTATTCGCGCAACTTCCAAAGATGGAAAGGCAGTTGATTTAAAGCTGAGATTGGGTGACAAATTTGAAATACCCGGCACAAATATGTCTGGAAGACTTGCAGATTTCAGCCCGGCCTTAAGGCTCGATAACTTCACAACATATGCAAGCCAGATGAATAACCCTGCTGTATTCGTAGAATTTTCCGAAGGGGGCGAAAAAAAATACTCGGGATGGATATTGCGAAGATATCCGGAAACATGGCAGTTACCCGAAGGTAGCAGGGTAGAGTTCCTTGATTTGTGGGGAGTTGAGTTTACAGGGTTGCAGGTAAGAAAAGACCCTGGAGTATGGATTGTGTACCTCGGCTGTATTACAATATCAATAGGTCTTTTTATTGCCTTCTTCATGAGCCACAGAAAACTGTGGGTCAGTGTTGTCGAGGACAAAAATAATACACGCGTTATTGCAGGTGCAACTGCGAACAAAAACAGGACTGCACTGGAGAAAAAGATCGAAAGGATAATCTCCCTTGTCCAGCATGGACGGGAAGGGAAAAAATAAATGGACAGTTCCATTTTCTTCGGCATATCAACAATAGCCTACTTTCTGGCAATGATAATATACATTACCCATCTTGCCTTCAAGAAAAAAACCATAGGGATAACCGCTACAGGTATCACGATCTTCGGTTTTGCCTCGCAAACAATCGCATTTATATTAAGATGGAAAGAGTTCGCACATTTCTCCGGGATGGGCATCTGGCGTTCTGCCCCCCTGACAAATCTCTATGAATCTCTCATCTTTTTCATATGGTGCCTTATCCTGGGTTACCTGATCATAGAGTTCAAGTTCAAGAACCGCTCATTCGGGGCATTTGTCACCCCGATTGCGGGACTTGCACTCGCGTTTATAGATTTGTCAGGGATGTCAAAGGAAATACAACCCCTCGTCCCTGCCCTTCAGAGCAACTGGCTGCTTGCACACGTGATGATGAGTTTTATTGCCTATGCAGCTTTTGCCCTATCGTTCAGCACAGGTCTCATGTACCTCATCATAAGATCCGAAAAAAGGAATGAGTTTTCATATATTTTCTGGACAATAACACTTGGAATATTCACAACTTTTCTCATAGCCACCGGCATAGACTTACTTACATTTAAGGTGATGGTAAAACCGGATATATTCATACAAACCTATATGTTCAAAGCCTCATTTCTCAATTCTTCTGCCGCCATAAGGATAGCAAGCTGGCTGGCAATGCTCTTCATAACCTTTATTGTATGGAAATACGGGTCCGGAATAAAAAAAGTAATCGAAAAATTCAACCTTACGAGTCAAATGCTTGATGAAATCACATATAAGAGTATTGCCATCGGGTTTCCCATATTCACCCTGGGAGGCCTGATATTCGGCGCCATCTGGGCTGACCAGGCATGGGGTGTCTACTGGAGCTGGGACCCCAAAGAGACATGGTCGTTAATCACATGGTTTATCTATGCCTTTTACCTCCATGGCCGCATGGTACAGGGATGGCGTGGTAAAAAGGTAGCAATCGTAGCGGTCATCGGTTTCGTGGCTGTCATATTCACCTATCTCGGAGTTAACCTGTTGCTTTCAGGACTCCATTCTTACGGGGAGCTTTCATAGCAACTTGAATCCTGTTCCAAAAATCCGATATCATAAATATTAGAGAGTCTCATAATAATGGTGCCTTTTTATAAAATCCCTCCTGACCTACTTTTTCCAAAGGGAGGGATAATTCCCCTCTTTATCAAAGAAGCCTATGGCTCGGAGCCAACGGCTCATAGAGGGTGAGGGGAATTTTCTTATGAATGGCTCTTCTATTATGAGATCCTTTCAATGAGTTTTAAGACTTTTGACAAACGGAGGTAAAAGATAAAGATTATGAATAATATAAAGACACTTTTCTTACTTGTTACTTTAACCCTGATACTCGTTGCTGCAGGAGCAGCCCTGGGCGGCAAACAGGGAATGACCATTGCCCTTATCTTTGCTTTAGGGATGAACTTTTTCACCTACTGGTACAGCGACAGGATTGTCCTTAAGATGTACCGTGCCCGGGAGGTCACAGAGGCAGAGGCCCCCGAACTCTACGGGATTGTGAGAAGGCTCGTTCAGAAGTCTGCCATGCCTATGCCGAAAGTCTATATTATTCAACAGGACCAGCCGAATGCATTTGCAACAGGCAGGAATCCGCAGCATGCTGCCGTTGCAGTAACAACTGGCATCTTGCATATCCTCAGCCGCGAAGAGCTCCAGGGTGTCATAGGACACGAGCTTGCCCACGTCAAACACAGGGACATCCTTATCAGCACCGTTGCTGCAACGATCGCGGGTGCCATCAGTTACCTCGCTTATTTTGCCATGTTTTTCGGACACGGAGATGACGATGAAGGCGGTAATCCAATCGTTGCACTCCTAATGTTCATAATCGGGCCTATTGCTGCTCTGATTATCCAGATGGCCATTTCTCGCTCAAGAGAGTATGCGGCTGACCAGGGCGGTGCACAACTTGCAGGAAACCCGCGTTACCTTTCAAGCGCTCTCCGGAAACTGCATACAGCGTCACAGCAGATACCGATGAAAGCAAACCCTGCAACTTCGCACATGTTTATAGTCAATCCACTGACGGGCGGAGGATTTGCAAAACTATTCAGCACCCATCCTCCTATTGAGGAGCGGATAGCAAGACTTGAGTCAATGAGTGCCTAAATTGGGCTTGACTCCGGCTATCCTCTTTGTCCAAAATACCTCTATCTTATGAAGGCTTTCGTAACAGGCGCTACGGGCTTTATAGGAAGTCACCTGTGTGAAGAACTCCTCAAGAGGGGGTATTCAGTAACCTGTCTGGTAAGAGAGACCTCTGATCTGAAATGGATCGATACACTTAATCTCAGATACGTAAAAGGTGACTGTACCGATAAAGAATCCCTGTGCAAAGTACTACATGATTTTGATTATGTATTTCATCTTGCAGGGTTGACCAAATCTTCCTCGGATGATGCTTTTTTTTCAATCAATACAAGGGGCGCAGAGAACCTGATAAAAGCTGTCTCCGAGAAAAATCCGCAAGTGAAAAGGTTTGTATATATCAGCAGTCTTTCTGCTGCTGGTCCGAGTAAGAACGGCACCCCGGTGGACGAACAGGTATATCCTGCACCTGTCTCGAACTACGGCAGAAGCAAACTCGAAGGAGAAAAGGAAATCCTAAAATATAAGGACACCATTCCGGTTACAATCATAAGGCCTGCAGCAGTATATGGGCCAAGGGACAAAGATTTTCTGGTACTCTTCAGGATGGTCAAAAAGGGTATTTTTCCTTACTGGGGTAAGTCATATTACTCTTTTCTGTATGTCGACGACCTTGTTCAGGGTATAATACTCTGTGCTGAACGCAAAGAGGCTGTAGGGAATACATATTTCATGTCAGAACATGACGCCCATACAAACGAAGAAGTTGTGAAACTGATATCCTCTGCACTTAACGCAAAGGCCCTGCGTTTAAAAGTACCGAAATTTGTCATGCCGTTATGTTCATTTATCGGAGACAAAACACGCGCGGGGATTATCAACAAAGACAAGATAAAGGAACTCACTCACTCATACTGGGTCTGTAATTCGAGGAAGGCAAGTGAAGAAATAGGATTTACTCCGAGGATCGTGATAAAGGAAGGGATGAAATGGACAGCAGACTGGTACAGGATTCACAAATGGCTGTAAGAAAATCTACGGATATCTTTGACAAGTGCTTCAGGTTCAATAAAGCGAAGACGCTCATTGATCAGGGACTCTATCCTTATTTCAGAATGATTGAAAGCGCACAAGACCCGGAGATCTTTATGAACGGGAGAAAGATGATCATGGTGGGATCGAATAATTATCTCGGGCTCACCAACCATCCAAAGGTTAAAGAGGCAGCCATCGAGGCTGTGAGAAAATACGGGACAGGGTGTGCCGGCTCAAGATTCCTGAATGGTACGTTAGACATCCATGTCAGATTAGAGGAAAAACTTGCCCGTTTCATGCGCAAGGAAGCTGCGCTTATCTTTTCAACAGGATTCCAGGTCAATCTGGGGGTAATCTCAGCACTTATCGGCAAGGACGATGTAGTAATTATAGATAAAATGGACCATGCAAGTATTATCGATGGATGCAGGCTTTCGTTCGGCGAGGTAAGAAAATTCAGGCACAACGATATGACAGATCTCGAGCGTGTACTAAAGGAATACGAGGCCAAAGACAAATTAATAGTCGTTGACGGGGTTTTCAGCATGGAGGGAGATATCGCCAACCTCCCGGGGATTATTTCCCTTGCCGGCAGGTATGGTGCAAGGGTCATGGTTGACGATGCACACAGCATAGGGGTGCTTGGAAAAACAGGACGTGGTACATCTGAATACTTCGGCATGGAGGATGATGTCGATCTCATAATGGGAACATACAGCAAATCCCTTGCATCTATCGGTGGTTTCATAGCGGGCTCGGCAGATGTCATACATTATATAAAACACGTAGCACGTCCCCTGATCTTCAGTGCTAGCCCCCCTCCCGCATCTGTCGCTTCGGTAAGCGCTGCACTTGATATAATCGAAAACGAACCTGAGAGACGAGAAAAGCTGTGGAAAAATACAACGAAGATACTCACAGGCTTCAAGGAGCTCGGATTTGAGGTAGGACCCAGTCAAACACCTATCATACCTGTTATCGTTGGTGAAAACGAAAAGGCATTCCAGATGGCGATGATGCTTGAGAAAGAGGGCGTCTTTGCAAATGTTGCAGTAACTCCTGCGGTTCCAAATGGCAGAGCTCTCATACGTACAAGCTATATGGCAACCCACACAGATGAACATCTTGATATCGTTCTCCAGGCATTCGAGAAGGTAGGCAAGGAACTGGGGATAATATAGATAAATATCATTAGTCATTGGTCATTAGTCAAAAGTCATTGTTCAAAAGTCATTAGTCATGTTATTACTCTCTAAAGATCCGAATAGTGTGCAAGGTTTCACAATAATAGAACATTATTCATAACTCACCCCAAAACCCGTCTTATTAGAGGGAAATTGGTCTTTTCATCCCCGCTTGAGAGGGGTACAGGGGGTGTATCTTTCAGAAGATGAATACTTGAAAAGCGTTACCTATGAATAAAAAACCAGTGACCAGTAACTAATGACCGGTGACCATTGAATAATGACTGCCAGGGGAGTAGATATTATTGAGGTTTCGTCCGAAAAAAACCTCATCGATTTCATAACCTTACCCCGTGCCATTTATTACGGGGACCCCTTTTATGTGCCGCCCCTTACAAGGGAGATGAAAGAGCAGTTCTCTCCCAGGAATCCTTTTTTTCTTCATGCAACTGCGAGATACTTTATTGCCAGAAAAAACCGGAAACCCGCTGGAAGGATAATCGCCTTCATCAACAGGATACACAATGAAGTTCACAAAGAACGAACCGGCTTTTTCGGTTTTTTTGAATCCGTAAATGACCAGGAAGTTGCCTCAGCCCTTCTCGATACGGCATCAGGCTTTCTCAAGGGGGAAGGAATGGACATAATCCGGGGGCCTATGAATTTTTCTACAAATGAAGAATGCGGTTTTCTCATAGAAGGGTTTAACCAGCCCCCCCTGCTCATGACACCCTACAACCCGCCTTACTACGGGGATCTGATGGAAGGGCATGGCCTGAAAAAAGCGAAAGACCTTTACGGCTACATATACGAAGTCCTCGACAAGCTCCCTGAAAAGATCAACAGGGTCGCCTCAATTGCCGAAAAAAAAGGCATACGCGTCAGACCCATCAACATGAAACATTTCAGAGATGAAATGCTTATATTCATGGACGTCTATATTTCAGCATGGGAAAAGAACTGGGGATTCATCCCTCCCACAAGAGAAGAGATTTCCCACATGGGAAACAGGCTCAGGACCATAGTTGTGCCTGAGCTCACCATGATAGCTGAAAAAGACAATGAACCCGTTGGTTTTATGGGTCTTCTGCCTGATTTCAACTTTGTCCTGAAATACATGAACGGCAAGGTAAACCCAATAACGATTGCCAAGGCGCTTTATTATTCAAGAAAAATAAAGGACCTCAGGCTCCTCCTACTCGGTATCAAGGCTGAATACAGGAACAGAGGTGTTGATGCCCTTATCTTCAGGGAAGGATTTAAGGGAGTAAAAAAAGGGGGCTACAGGAGGGTTGAGTTCTCATGGATACTCGAAGATAACATACCTGTTCAGCGTCTTGTTGAAATGCTGGGTGCAACGCTCTATAAAAAATTCAGGATCTATGAAAAGAGCTTGTGAAAAAAATTAGAAAATCGTTCTAGTATGGTTTCCTATAAACAAGTATTGCTATCAAAGGTAGGGAGTAAGCTCCGTATTCGTAATTCCGGCTTGCTTGCCCGCCGTTTTTCTGGAGGGTCCGGAATCTTTCAAGGTTTTTAGGAAGGATTCCCGAGGCGTCCGCCATATTAAAGTCGGACTTGCGGGAATGACACCCCTCTAAAACTATCTATATATTAACCCAAAAACTGCATTTATCGGAGGCAATGTTGTCTGAAAAGTCTTTTGTCCCGACAAAAGTCGGGATTGAAATTAAAAGACTTTGAAGGCGATTTTGCCTCCGATTTAATAATCAATTGCATTTTCCGGGTTAAGTTATGAGCCACTTAACTAATCATTTATGAGATAGACCCTGTTCCTCCCCTTCCCTTTCGCAATATATAACGCATCGTCAGCACGCTTTATCAGGTCATTCGTGTCCTCTTTGTCGATATTGAACTGGGCAACCCCGAGGCTTACCGTTGTTTTGATTGGATTATCGAATCCTATATGAACCTCAAAAGTTTCGACAGCACGCTGGATTCTTTCAGCGATTTCCCTTGCTCCTTCGATCGATGTTTCCGGAAGGATCAAAAGAAATTCATCTCCCCCGTACCGGCCTATTATATCGGTCTGACGGAGGAGATCTCTTATTAGAGAAGAGATCATCTGTAAAACCTTATCTCCTGCAACATGACCATAAATATCATTTATTTCCTTGAAATAATCGATATCACAGATTATGAGAGCCAGATTGGATCTGTATCTGCAGGACCTTTGCACTTCATCTCCCAGTCTTTCTATTAGCGCCCGCCTGTTTAAAAGGCCTGTAAGGTCATCTGTACGGGAGAGTTGTATGAGTTTGTTCACCAGGATATCCCTCTCATCCTCTGCCCTCTTGCGCTTGGTTATGTCCCTTGTATATTCAATAACACTCACGACCCTCCCTATTTCGTCAAATATCGGGTACGTATATATCTCTATCCAGATGTTCGAGTCACCGGTATAATTCGCCAGCTTTTCCTTTGTTTGCGGTTCACCTGTTTCGAATGTCTGTTTAACAGAGCAACCTTCACAAATATCATTCCTGCCCATTATCACTTCATAACACCGTTGATACATCAATTGCTCAATCGTCTTGCCGCGCATCCTGGCGTATGATTCATTAGCCTTGATGATCCGAAAATCAGAGTCAATGATATTGAAAGGGTCATTGATACTCTGGAATATCGTGTTTAAGAACCTCTCGGACCTGCGTGAACCAATCTCCGCCTTCTTGCGGTCGGTTATGTCTATTGCAACCTGCATGTGTACCAAACGTCCGTCAGTCCACCTTATTGCCCTGTCAATATACTGGTACCAGAAACCTGTCCTGTTGTTAAAGTAGTCCCAGATAAGGGGAGGCCCCGGTTTTCCATCGATTATCAGGCGGTCATTTGTACAGAATGCGCATGGCTTGTCCTGATGGTTATGGAGCACCTTATAGCATTTTTTACCGACCAGATCGTTACCGAAATGTTTCCTGATATAACTATTGACATGCAGCAATTCGTATGTCTTCATATCTGCGACGTAGATAGCCCCCTCGATCCCGTCCATGATCGCAAACATCTGGTCTACTATCTCCTTTGCAGATGCAACCTCAAGTGCCTTTATGCGCTCCTTAAGGCCTTCTTTTTCACGCGGTATTTTGTTTCTCGTCTGCTTTCTGGTATTCATGATTATTTATGACCTTCTGCAAGAAGTTCATATAGTCCGGATATGGATCTTTTCCGGTTTGCTTATATTTTATTAAACCATTACTTAAATGCAAGTTCTTTAAAAAGTCCTCCTGTTGGTCCTCCAGCCAGCAGGTGCGGCACTGTCGTCAGAACCATGGAAATGGCAACAATTGCAGTTAATCGGTAGCCGGGTCATGCTTTCAACGGAATGACATGTTCCGCATGAACTTGGCGGCGAATAAGGTGCGTCAGCACTAAGATGGTGGACATATTCCCATTGGTTGGCGGAACCTGTTCCGGCGTCATAATCATCCTTATGGCATCTGTTGCAGAGATATCCCAGTTCCTTGCTTCCTTCCGGAAATCGTGGTGTGCAGGCACCAACCGGTGGTGTGACCGTTGTTATGGTTGAAAGCGATCCGCCGTTTACTTCCTGCCTTACCAACATTACATTCGGCGCGCCGTGAGGCTCATGGCAGTCCAGGCAGGAAAGCACATAGCCCGTTGTAGGACTATAGGGACCCTGAATGTCTATACTGCCATCAGCGCTGCCCTGCCCGTGTTTTTCAGCAGCCCAGTAAATGGACCTCAGGTTCCTTACAAGGGGAGAGCTTGAAATTGTATTTGATGTATTATGACAATCAGTGCAAAATACTATATAGTCAACAGTTCTCTCCGCATCGCTTGTTCCACCATCCGGTTCATATGCCACAGTTGAGTTATAACGATATGGGGGTTGATAATTATAGCTGCTCATTCTTTCATCCGAATCGTCACCCCAGAGTTCCCAAATATTATTGTCCTTGCTATGCTGGCTCGGCCTGGAAACAGAACTAACCAATATCCCGCCTGTGAGCCTTCCCACCGTGGTATGAGGGTCCCTCTGGGCACTGTGAGGATTGTGGCAACCGGAACAGGGGTTGATACGCCCTGTAACACTGCCGAAGTTCCACCTGCTCGTGAGGAATATCTGAATGTCATACAAAAAATGAGAAGAACCAGTGCTTGAACTACAATTGAAACGGGGTACCCCGGTATTATCAAGAAAACGGAAAGCTTCTCTGATATTGCCCGGGCAGACAATACTCGAATCACCGCCCGCCATACGGCTATAGTTCCACTGGTTACCCAGATCCTGCACCGGAGAATCTCCGGCACCGTGGCATGAATAGCAAAACATCGAACCTTGCCTGTCGAATATATCCCTGAAAAGCAAATATCTTCTCGCTATATCTTCAGAAGGATCCGGCTCTGCCCCTCCGATACTCGCATGCTGTTCATGACAGTGAGCGCAATTGCCTATCGAGTATCCGAAGGCAGCTATACTTGACCGGTTGACTCCGTATGAAGTATTTCCATGCGCAGAAATGGTGTATGTAGGTGCAGGCGGCGGAGGGGGTGGAGCATATGCATCCTGAACTACAATTGCGGTTAAAAAGAAAAGGACAGCCCATGCATAAAAAATGTACTGGGATGTTCTGCTTGAAAAGAAAGACTTTTTTAAGAAAGACTTTTTCATAATTCTCCGCTTTGCCAAACCCTTATTTGCCTTTGCCAGCTTTGCCTCTTGTTGCAGTAACTTCAACTTCATTCGAATATCCGCTCTCTCCACCTGCCTCGTTCACAGCTGTAACTACGTAATAATATGTCTGGCCAGGAACTATCTCATTATCTGTATAGTTAATTTTAATAATTATAGAATAATTTATCCTCTGGTATCCGCTCCCCGGTGTAATACTCCGGTATACATTGTATCCGGCCAGATCAAGCTCTTTATTCTCAGTCCAATGCAATAAAATTGATTTGCCGTTCTTAGTAGGTTTTCCCTGTAAATTCTCAGGCGGTACAGGCACATGAATACCATTTTCAGAAATCCTCAGCAGAAATCTTCGTGGATAACCGGCGCTGTTTGCAAAAACAAAGCCTGGATCGGCATGCATGTCGGTTTCAATTCCGCTTCCTTCAATATCTATGAATACAGCCTCTTTATCAGGTATTGAATTTCTTATATCAGGCCATTGAATGGTCAAGTTGCCGGATATATTTGAGACAACTTCAAATATCCACTCCTCCGGCAGATCAGGTGCCCTGATATCCTGCCTGAATTTTTCAAATACATGGTTCCATTCAGGGTGCGGGAAATAGACATTAACATAATTGCTGTACAGACTAACTGGAGGAGCAGGGATATCCCAGGCATTGTCATGCCCATCGGTTGCTCTATCCTTCACACCAGCGATGCAATAATCATAAAGTCCGCCGCCTGAGACTTTCAGTGTTATCTTCCAGCCGGAATCCGAATGACCCGGTACTGAAAATATGCCCATGATAAAAATACCAAGGAGTACAGAAATAAGTGTACATTTTTTAAAAAATCTCCCCTCACTCCTCTTTTCCTTCGCCTCGGCGAATCCGCCTGAGTGCGGAAAAGAGGGGGGAATAGAGGATATCTTTGCTAAGGAAGGTATTTCCTCCCTTTGGCAAAGGTAGGCCTGGAGGGATTTTTTCAATGATGTTGTCATAGTTATGAAATTATCAACAATTAAAATCAATTTATATATTCTTCCAGGCATCCCTGCTCTCTCTTCTTATAGTTTATAAATGATCAGCTCCAGATCATGATAAGCAAATATCCAGTAAGCCTTCCACGGTTCCAGTTCAGCACTATCCCATTGAGTAAAATCATAGGTGCTACCATTCCAGATGTAAACTGCATTTCCTATCCAGCCAGAGGCTACAGCATCCGCATAGGTCTCCGTAGAGGTATAGGTCACGTAACAGGAATTCAGGTTTACATTTGTCCCATATGGATTACCGATTAAATTCCAGCCAGCATACAGAAAAAGAGAATAAGGTGAAACACTAATCTCTGTACCTGATGCATCAGTCGGGTCATTTGTCTTCACAGCATAGAGATAAAGACCTCTTCCCGGATCAATAATGCGTGCCTGATAGGGAAGAGCCTGTCCGGATTCATTACCATAATAACCAGCGTAATTAGGGTCGCCTGTACCTGTCCAGGTAGAGTACCAGTAATACATCCAGTTAATGCCTGCATCGTCAAAAAATACAGAAACCGTATCTTGTGGAACAGGATTCATGGGACATGAAACCATATTCCAGCCATAAAGCAGGCCTGTTTTTCCAGCCGGGCTGGTTGTTGAAAGGCCGGAATTATTCAGTGCCTCATCTGCGGATTTTACTGCAAAATAATAGGTTGTATTGGATTCCAGTGCTGTAACTGTTACATATTCAGTAGTTCCTGCCGGAGACGGCGCTGGCTCTCCAGTGGCCTTAAATGCTGAAGAGAATTCGGATTCATTTGTAATAGGCGTTTTTGCATATCTGACATCATAGCTTGAGGCCTGCCCTTCACTGCCGTCATCACCGGGCGCTGTCCATGTCAACTGGAGAGAATCAGAGCTGACTACGCCGGTTGCCGCAAGATCGGTTATGGAAGCAGGTGATGTTTTATCAGAAGATACTATGATGTCGGTTTCAGAGACGTAGTTGTCATAAGCAAATCTCTTGACCTTCCTGTTGTAATAATCGGCAGCATACAAATACTGCTGTCCGCTGAGAGAAGCTACAAAGATGCCCAGGCTTACACCATTTGAATTAAACTGGTAGTCGCCCGCACCTGAACCTGTCCCGCCTGCAGTCATGACCCATTTATTACCGGAATCAAGCTGCTGAATACGGTGATTTCCCAGGTCACTCACCCAGTAATATCCATTATTATCAATAGAAACCTGATAAGGCCCGTTGAATTGTCCATCTCCTATACCTGCGTAACTAAGGACAGTCGTGAACGTCGAGCCGCCATCAGTTGATTTATAAACCTTATTAGCACCCCGGTCAGCAACTAATATAACGTTGCTGTTGTCAGGATCAACAGCAACACCGGTTAGGGCGCTTGAACCTGTAACGCCCGGAGGCATAACCCCTCCACTCCAGTTGGCCCCTGAATCTGAAGACCTGTAAACCCTGTTCCTGGTTCTGTCTACCGCATAGATGATGGTCCCGTCACTACTACAGGCTATGTCCTGGGGAACCTGGCTGTTTGTCCACAATGAATAATAGTTCCAGGTACCGCCGCTGTCTGTGGAATAATATAATCTCTTGTTGCCGCTTTCCAGAACATAAATCTTCTGCCCGTCGCTGTTTATCGCAATGCCATAGGCAGCGCCGCTTCCTCCATACGATACCTGTGACCAGGAAGAACCACCGTCTTCTGAATTGAGAAGTCTTCCAGCAGAGTCTGCAACCCAGATTTTTGAGCTATCGGCAGGGTTTACAGCAACGTCGCAGGGATATACTGATCCTGAAGATATTTCGGACGACGTGCTTATCCATGTAATGTCATCTATATGGAATGGATATGTGGCTTCCGGTACCATGCTGCCCAGGTCATCCATGCCGTTCCATATTTCGGAACAGCTGCTGCAAGTTATGTTTTCAGTATAGTAGTTAGCTGGAAAAACCAGTTTACGCTTCAGATTATTAGACAAATCATAAACCCTGAGCCAGAGTATGGCTGAATAAGTCAGATCATACGAAATTGTTGTACTCTGGTTATCAGGGGGATAAGGATTAAAAGGGTTAGGACTTGCAGAGACATCCGACACATTTTCCGCCTCTACGTTCATAACTATAGAGAAGACGAAATACAGGCAGAAGAAAACCATTATCGATAATTTGAAAAACCTTTTCATGGCCCTTCTTTTCCCCTCCCTTTACTATTTGCTATTGTTTCGACGTATGACACATTGCGCAATAATTTGTTCCGCCGTTTCCCGGCCAGCCCCTGTAATCCCACCTCAGCATCTTGAAATTTTCCGAGCCATGTGCCCGGTGGCAGGAGAGACACATTACCATGTCCGTACCCAGATGGACCTGAGAGTCAGGGGCATCAGGTAATACAGGCCTTCCGACCGGGATAAGAGGGTCATATGTGCCTTTACCACTGCCATCTGCGCCAAAGGCATTCACATATTCATATTCATTTTTTATGATGACATCTGCTGGATGGCGTGTAAACGGACTGTTGATTCCATTCTGGTCGTGGAAATTGTAATGACACCCTGTGCAAAATCCGGTAGTTGTATGACCCAAGTTATATAACCCTCCTCCACTTGTGTTTACCTGGTTCCCTAAATACTCGTTGTGATCATCTGCGCCGGATGTGTATTGCCAATCACCGTCTTCATACCCTTCAACCCCGTTCGGATAACCAAGACCATTCAAATGCCCCGAAAGAAACCTGTACCAGCCCTCTTCAGCAGTCGTTACCTTGCCTCCCTGCAAATGAACATGGTCATCAGCATGGTGCCTTGGCCTGAAATGGCAACCATCGCAAGCGTACCTGCCATATATATTCATACCGTCTGAATCCGGGACAGCAGCACCATCGTAAGGCAGATGAAAATTGGCATGGCAGGAATTATTTGTAGTACAGCCAGTAGCATCTCCAGGCGCTGCATCCAGATTTACATCATCTGTTAATATATTATGGCCCCTGGCATCATTATCTGCGCCTCCCAGAGAAACATAATAGAAGTTGCCACCTGCAAGAGCCGGCGTTGGATACCCGCTGGTATTAAAAACAATCGGGACTTTAAGGCCATCCGGAAATTCACGTACAGCTTCTGTCCCTGTCGAGCTGTGACATCCCAAACAGCTTGCAACTAATAACTGGGGACGGGCTTCTATAGATTCCCCTGTGCCGCCCCATGGAGTATCTCCACGTGCCACTGCTGACCCTTTCTGGCTGTTATGCATGGTATGGCAGTTACTACAAACACCTGAAACCTTTGCCTGTAAGGATATTGGGGTAAAAACAAGGATAAGTAACACGGGAATGAGGGTCTTATAAATGCTTAGGATGAGCCGGGAAGCATTTTCGTCCTTTTTTCTTAATATGTTACATCTGTTTTTGCCTTGTTCCATGGATATATATATCCTATAAAAAGATTACCAAGCAAATTTTATGCTCATTGGTATACATAAATATTAAAAGTCGAAAAAACTCTCTTCATGTCATTCTGAATAACCAACTCGCTTCGGGAGAGAAATCTTGAAATTTAAAGATTCCTCCCGGAGCCTGCCCTGAGCGCCAAGAACAAGATTCCTCGCTCCGCTCGGAATGACAGCAAAGGGCTTGAAATAACAAAACATAATACACACACCGCACCCGTTCAAAAGGATGGCCGGCAAGCCCCTCCCTTTGAGAAGAGGGTAAATTCAACATTTAAATAAAGACGCTGACTAATTTTAACAATTTAGGAGAATGAAAACAACGGTAAATATAATTGATATTATTGAAATTATGTAAGTCTTTCTATAGATTGTGTAGTTTAGTAACTATATTGACGCCTGCAAGAGTATGTGGAATAGGTTTGCCTTAACCCAAAAACTGCATTTATCGGAGGCAATGTTGTCTGAAAAGTCTTTTGTCCCTGCAAAAGTCGGGATTGAAATTAAAAGACTTTAAAGGCGATTTTGCCTCCGATTTAATAATCAATTTCATTTTTCGCCGGGTTAAATTAATAGTAGTAGGAATACGACTAAATCCCCTTTTGAAGACAGAATGACCGGTGACTAAATGATTATTGACAGCAGTTTATTTCTTATGACACTGGATGCAGAGTTGCCTTTTCCGGTCATAATAAAGCATGAACTCGGCCTTGGAAGCATGCATACTATGGCACGTGATACAGGTTATCGGCTGACCGTTCCGTGGATCAATCGCATCACTTCCGAGAGGGTGGGCAATTCTATGCTGGAGCGTGTGGCACCGCGCACACGTTTGTATACTGTCCTCTTTGAAATAATATTCACGGGGAGAGTGAAGAGGTATATGACATTCAAAGCACTCCCTGTCTTTTACGGGGACGCAGCGGATAGACCGGAGCGCTCTCTCCATAAGGGCTGTGCTCCTCTCGACCTTTTCGTGGCACTCGTAACAGCGCCGGGATTCTTTTATAGTCATATCCTTCTTTTTTGAAGCATGGTAGCTGTGACACATGCCGCAACCACCCTGCTCATCACTTCCGTGAACATCTTTCTCCCTGAATTTTTGAGGATCCTTCTTATGACACTGAAAGCACAGTTCACTGCCGGCCTTTAATGTAGTAATCTCTGTTTCAGGCAAAATAGGGTTATGGCATTGCTCACAGGTCTTGCTTAAAAAGGCCGTGTGTCCGTAAGGTCCTAGAAGACCGCTTTTATTTGAGGCATGTCCGGAGTGACAGGAGATACAGTTCATGTTCTTCGTTGCAAATGTTATTGAGACATCACCTGTTTTACAGCCCGGCGCATGACAATCCTGGCAGAGGGCGTTTGATGCCTTACGGATCTGGTCTTCCTCTGAAGACGCATGGGGATCATGGCATGAAGAACATTCCCCTTTTGCGAAAGGACCGTGTACAAAAGACTGCTTCAGTTTACCTTTTAAAGTTTCATGGCAATTCCAGCAGAGTTCCCCTTTTGTCTTGACCAGGAGGTCTGGATTGTCCCCGCTGTGCGCATGATGGCAGTCGGTACACACACCCTGTTTCAGTGCATGGTGAACATAGGCTTGCTGTAATGACCTCTCAATTGCTTCATGGCAGCCCAGGCAAAGACTGTTGATATCCTCCCTGACAAGTCCTTTCATATTACTGGCATGGGCATCATGGCACGAAATACACCTGCCTTCCTTGAACGGGAAATGGACATCGCTTTTTAATAAACCGTCTTTGAGCTTCACATGGCATTCGTAACAAAGAGCCGGGACTTCATTTTTCAGGTCAGACCCGGGCACTTCACTCTTTACGACGGTTTCCGGCTGTGTTGACACACCGCTTTCACCAGGTACATCCTGCGCATGAGCTATAACATACCATGCAAAAAAAGATGCCAGCAGTAACAATAAGATCCCCAGGCTCATTTTCTGCAACGTTAACTTTGAGCTTTGAACTTGTTTATTCATGGCAATCCGTACATTTCCCCCTGGCAAACGGCTGATGTTTTATATTCTTAAGCAAGCCGGGCTTTTCCGTCACATGAGGTACGTGACAGGTTAAGCAATGATTGATTTCCTCCAAAGGCTTTATATGCGCCCTTAACAGGCTGTCCGTATCCACTGTATGGCACTTGAGACACAATGCCGGATCATTGACAACGAGCAGATGCTTCAATTCAGAAAAATGCGAGAGGTGACAGCTCAGGCAGTCTCCCTCTTCCATGTCCAGGTGACCTTTCCGAACAGTCGTGATAACAATCCTTTCATGGCATGAAAGGCAGAGTTCTTTCGGCCTGTTCAACAGGAAATTATCTGTCTTTGATCCGTGAGGGCTATGGCATTCCGTGCATTTTCCCTCTTCCATCGGGAGGTGTTTATACGTACTCCCCGAGTAAGTATCTTCCAGGGTCTTGTGGCAATCATAACATAGGTCTCCCATCGGCTTGACCGTGACCTCGATATAATCGCTCGCATGCGGGTCATGGCATATGCCGCATTCCTTTGATCCAAAGGGTTTGTGGAGGTCCTGTTCTTTCAGGTCAAGGAACATGTTCCCGTGACATCTCACGCAGAGTTGATCGGCAGAATTATTCAAGAGATTTGCATAAGATGAGGAATGCGGTCTGTGACAGGACACACACCTCTTTTCACTTACCGGTGTATGGATATATGTCTTGTAAAAATCCTTTTCAGCCTGTTTATGGCATGTGTAGCAGAGACCGGTCAGTTCAACCCTCATCATGCTTGGATAGCTGCTTCCGTGTGAATCATGACATTCCCTGCAATCGAACCTTGAGAAAGGTTCATGGACATAGGCTTCTTTCAGCTCCTTTTCCGTCTTCGTGTGGCAGGTAAAACATATCTGGGTCTGTGATGCCTTGAGATAGAACTGGTAGCTGGATGCATGGGGGTTATGACAGGCGGTGCATCCTGTATCTTTTATGGGTTGATGGAGATTGCTAACCTTTAAAACAGCGGCCTTTTGCTCGTGACATGAAATGCACAATTCGTTTTTGCCCAGCTTCGTGACTTTCGGAAAATCTGTTGCGTGAGGGCTGTGACAGCTCTGGCATTTATTTTCGTCAACGGGACTGTGTCTGTATGTTTCTTCGTATTCCTTCTCTTCTTTTGTATGACATGTATAACAAAGTTTGCCGTCAGGTGCAATAACTGAAAGCGGATTGGGATCAGTTGCCGGTCTGTGGCATGAGGCACACTGACCCTGGTTCAACGGTGTATGAATGGATTCTCTGAGCAGTTTATTGTTTGTTGAGCTGTGGGAAGTATGGCAGCCCGTGCAGGTGCCCATTTCAACAGGATAGTTTTTATGGGCATTCCTGAAAGAACCATCTGTGTAACTGTGGCATGATTTGCACAAGCTAACCTCGGGCTCTTTGATGCCGTTAACATTCGATGAACCATGGGCTTCATGGCATGTAAGGCAACCGTCGGCGAGTGGTTTATGCCGTTTGGCGCGCGTAAAGGAACCCTGTTCATGGCAGGTAAAACAAAGGTCATTGCCTGACTTTTTCAGTAAGAAATCATTATCGGACGCATGAGGGTTATGGCATGGGGTGCAGAGACTCCGCTTTAACGCGGTATGCGGGAAAGCCAAACCGTTCACGACAGCTTCCGTCTGCTTATGGCACGTATAGCAAAGCTTGCCCTGATCTCTCTCTTTCAGTGAAAGAACCGGTATCTTTCCGTGTCTGAGATGACATGCTTCGCAATCTCGTGCTCCCATCGGTGAATGGACATGCTTCTTTTGAAATTCACTCAACTTTTCCTTGTGACAATCGAGACAGGGTTTTGGAGCAAAACCTTTCCTGTATTGGGTCTCGGGGGCGCAAGAATAGACAAGAAACAAGACAACGGAAAGAAATGTAACACTTATAAAGTAATTTCTGATAACGTTTTTAATTATCATCAAAATTTTATACATTATCTTTCAAAAACCGGGCCATGTCAAGAGAAAAATCATTTGAAAAACTCTTCTTCAAGTAATGCTATTTCATTTTCATAGACCACGATGTCAGCATCAACTTTCAGCCTGTCCACATATTCATTATAAATTTTTTTAAGCTGTTCATTAAAACACGACCTGTAGACAACGCTTTTTACTTCCTCATATGGCCTTACTTTTTCATCTATCTTCTCTTTCAGGCGGACTATCATGTAACCGGTATCAGCCTCGAGTACAGGCGAAATGTCCCCGGGATTCATTGTTTCTATGATTTTACTGATAGGTTCGGGCAATTCCTGCTTCACAAACCATCCGGCATTGCCCCCTTCAGTTGCTGCCGGATCGATAGATTTTGACCTTGCCCACCATGAAAAGTCAGCACCCTTTTCCAGGTTACCGAAAATCACCTCTGCTTCCTCCGGTTCCTTTACAGTGATCTGCTGGATATTATATCGGGCAGGTGTCATAAAGAGATGCTGATTGGCCGAGTAGTATTCTTCTGCCATCTCATCGGTAAGATGAACCCTAGGTACGATAACACTCTTTATGTACATATCTTTAAGAAGCTTATTTTCGTAACGGTATGTCATCCTTTTTAACTCCGGCCCATTTTGATAATTACGGCCCAGTGCTTCAAGGTCTACCAGCTTGCGGTCAATCCAGCTGTTGAGTATATCCTCCTTTGTTCTTCTTGTACTTGGTCTTGCCATGCTCACAAAGTCACCGGCGCTGAGCACCTCATGGTCTATTTCAACAAGAGGATTCTTATCTTCAGCCCATTTTTTTAGTTCCTCTGCACTTCCGCCGAGTTCTATAGATGAAAGGAGTTCCTCGTTAATTCTTATCGATGCCTTTTTACGGAGATAGTCCAGATATTCATCACTGCGCTCTTTCTCCTTTTGTTTCCGTATGGCTGATTCTATCCTTCCCCTGATTTTATCGAATTCTTCACCCCAGGGAGCGTCCTCTCTGCCGTAATATTTTACTATGTAATACTTGTTCAAAACATGTATGCTATCGCTTATCCCGCCGGGCTGCAATTGATCAATAACCTCCATGAAATATTCCGGCAGCGCATTGCGATTATAAACGACTGTGCCGCCGTTCTCCCTGGAAATATGGACGGAATATTTTCCGGCAATTTCGCCGAAATCTTCTCCCTGCCTTAAGCGTTTTACTATATCTTCCGCTGTCTCCTCGTCCGTAACCTCTATGATCCCAAGGTTAAAACGCTCATAATTTTTACCGTAGAATTCCCTGATCTCTTCGTCTGTTACTGAAACTTTACTTACTATTTCCTCATCGTAAAGCCTCACGACCGATTCCCGGAGGATAAATGCCTCCACGGCCCGCTTTATTTCAGGATACTGATCCATCCCCGAACGGCGTGCTTCATCGGCAATCAACCTGTCGTCAACAAGCTTTTCGACATATTCCGATAGCTTCAGTCCACCTGCGGAAGAAAGGTCTTCTTTCCGATGGGCAACTGTCAACGAATACTCAAGATCGCCCTTGGTTATGGGATCTCCGTCAACAACAGCCAGAACACTTTCTTTATGCTGTAGAGAGGCACAGCCACTAAAAAGCGTAAACAGCAAGCAGTAAACAGTGAACAATAAAGTAGGTAATTTTATCGTGTTCATCGGGTTTATTTTTTTCATTGATTTTTGGTCATCTGTCAATGGTCATTGGTCATTGGTCAATATAAAATGGTCATTAGTAATGCTGAACTCGCCTGCCCGCCGTCATTCTGAAGGGTTTCAGCATCTCACTTTTGTTTTTAAGAATCGAACGACGAGATCCCGAAATAAATTCGGGATGACAAGTATAAATTTGGTCATTAAAAAAGTCACTTGTCATTGGTCACCGGCCAATATAAAACCCAGTGACCCGTGACTATTGACCAATGACCAGCAAATGACTGTTTTTACTGCCATTTTACCTTGCTCATTTCCTTTACCAGTTTTGACACCACGACATCTGCTACATTTTCAGCAGACCGGAGTCTGCCCCAGTCAAATATTGTTATGCCGTCATCACCCCTGTACTGATATCCATCATACCACAATATCTTTCCCGTACGGGCATCGATTAACCGCGCACTAATGAGCGCCAACGGCGGCACCGACGCCTGTTCTTCTTCATAATGCTCTACTGTTCCTACCAGGATTCCATCAACTCCTGAAGATTCTGCAATAGAGCCTATGTTTCTAAAGTCGAGCTCGCCCTTGCTCCTTACTCTCAGTGCTACCACTAAATCCCTGACATCACCGTAGGATAATGGTTCGAATATCCTGCTCCCGAAAAGTTCTGAAATAAACATGTATGTTGCAATCATTCCGGCACCCCTGATCTTGCTCTCATTCTTAAAAGGCATTACAGCAATCCTGTATGCAGCCTCCCTTTCTTTACGGGGCATAAGGATGCTGAAGGACTCAAACAGTTCATCGATCATTCTCACAGTCAGCTCATCAATACTCTTCACAGTCCCGATACCGAGGATGCCTGTAAAATCTTCTCCTGTGGCAGCAACATGACCTGACCATGTAATACTGCCGTCCGATGTATTTACCAGACGGGCAGTAAAACCCGCCTTCGGGTTCTTTCCGCTATCAAGTGTATTAATAGACCCGACCAATACTGCTTCCGCATGTAACTCTTTTCCAATATTTCCGGCCATTTCCCTGGAAATATAGCCCGTTGATCTTATCCTTTCCCTAACGAGGAAACGTTCCAGAGTTGCCCAGTCCAACACGCTGTACCCTTCTGATTCCAGCTTTTCCTGTACAACCGGCATAATTTTTTCTGTTGCATGTATATCGTCGCTGAAGTTTTCGAAAGGGAACAAGGCAATTGTCTCTCTCCCATCCTGCGTTGCATGTCCTACGCTTGTGGCATAAAGCAAAAAACAAAACGCTAAAAGTAAAAAGTTTATTGGGTTTCTTGAGTTTATTGGGTTTATAGGGCTCATTGGGTTTAGTTGATTAATTTTCTTTTTCTATAAAGTTTCTCATTTTTTAGTAGATAAGTTATTAGTCCACTATCAAGTCTTGACACTTTATCCGCTTGATTATAGATATTATCGAATGTTTTTTGATTTATACATTTTTGATCTAATGCCACATAAGCTTCACTTTGGACTTCAGTTGCAGAACTTTTCGATATAAAAAGATATTGAGTAAACTCTCTATTACTACGTCTTGAAAATCCTTCAGCTATATTACTCATACTTGATACAGCGGCATCAGTAATTTGATCCCGTAATCGATAATCTTTCTTAAATTTTTCACTGGAATTAATAGCTTCATAAACCATATTTACCAAAATTCTTGCCTCTTTCCAACACTCTAAATCTTCAAACCTTTCAATTTTCATAACCCGATAAACTGTGCAAACCCAATGAACTCAATAAACTTTTAATATTCAAAAAGCGTTTTCAAAGCTTCCCTTACGACTGCGATGACTGTCTCGCTCATAGTATCTGAACGGGCACCAAAATGCCTTGCCCAGAAGCCGGCGCCGCCTTTTGACTTGGTTACCGACCATACGATGCTCCCCGAACTCGTATCGGCCATCATGAGCGTAATGGACACTTCGGGCGCAGAAACGTTTCCGTACCTTACCTCTCCGAATTCTTCTACCGCACCAAAGATGACAGCCTGGACCTTCAGGTCCTTTCCTATGGTTCTCATCTGCTCGGCATTGATCGGATCACCCGGTTTTAACCTGAGTTTTTCAATAGCTGATATAGGGTCACCCGGAACACTGACTTCAACAAGCCCTGTCGCCAGAAGCTCACTGATCACAACCTGCCTTACCATATCACCGGCAAACCTCTCGTTTGTCAGGTTCTCAAAGGGTAATACGGCAACCCTTTTTACAAAGCTGAAGTCATAGTCCTGGTTAATGTAAAAAGACGGCATCCCTTTCCCGCCGCAACAAGTGAATAGCAGGATTGTCAGTAAGCCTGAAAAAATTATCCTGAGTTTTTTCAGTCTCAGTTTCATAAGTCTCCAAATATCCGGTACGGCATATTAGTACAGCGTATCGATTGCATCTTCTACCGTCCTCCGGGCTGCTTCACTGAGGGGCATGCCCTCTGCGCCAAAGTGTCTTGTCCAGAAACTGGCGCCGCCTGTGCTTGATCGTACAGACCAGATAATATTCCCTGATACTGTCTCTAGCAACATCAAGTTGACGGTAACCTCCGGATAAGTAACATTAATGCCCTTGCTTATCCCGAAAGCCTCGACAGAACCTGACATAACCGCATCTACACCGAGAGTCTCCCCTACCTTCTTTATTTCCTCTGTTTTGATGGAACGAAGCGACCGCACGTTCAATTCACTGAGAAGTCTTGTAACTTCACCTGGTTCTGTAACATCCACCCCTCTTGAAAGGAGTTCGGTAATGACTATTCTCCTTATCTTTTCTCCTGCGAAATCATCCCTCGTAAAGTTTTCAAATGGCAACACCGCGATGCTTTTTATCCCTGCAGTATCAATGTTTTCGCGAATAAAGTGTTTCTTTGCACACCCGCTGAGCAGAAGAATACATAGTGCTATAATGGCTGCGACCAGGTTTGTATATCGTATTTTTTCTTTATAAATTCCGTTCATAACGTTACATATATCACTCCGGCACCATAAGCAAAAACATATAGCTTGAATATCTGCCATTCCCGCTATCCTTAAACAGGGATGACGGATTGTAAGCCTTTACTGCTATACTTCTCATAAACTTATTAATTATATAGTATAGTATCCCTACCAGAACCTGCAAGTGAGGTTTGCCCCAAAACTATATGTTTCTGTCTCAATATCCTCAACTGTCCGGTTATACCGTGATGTGAGCTGCAGGTTCAGGAATTTCGTGATATACCAGGTAACATAGCCACTGACTTCATCACTCTTTCTCGACCCTGGTTCGGTATTACTGTGCTCGTATAGCGCATTGAATCTGATGGTCGGCAAGAAAAGCCAGTCCAGGAGTATCCCTTCTCTTGTACTCACATCGCCATCTACGTCGGAGATTATGAAAGTTCCTGTGAAGCTGATGAAACGCCCCGGCCTATAGGTAACGATTACCCCGCCGTCATTCGTAGTAGTAGAGTCCTCATTTGATGTATGGCTCAGACCGAAGGTAACATTTGTTGATAATTCAGGCGTAAGGCGGGCATTAATGGTCCCCCTGATATACTTGGTGGAAGACTCGCTGTCCACAGAGGACGGCTCGATCTCAATGGAATAGTTCCTTGATTTTGTATATCCGATATCAGTAATCATATTGAAGTCCTTGTAAAGCTTCGAATCTATAGTCACTAGATACAAATCGCTCATGGATTGTTTCTCACTGAAGGTATAGCTGTACGTCCTCGTCAATGTCAGGTTTGCACTGAGGGTTGCCAGAGGAGTTGCATAAAAGCCGAGAGAAAAGGTATCCGATGTATAATCTGTCTCATCCTTATTGTCGAATGATTCACTCCTTTGAGCACGGAGTGTCGTCGTCAGGAGCCTGTGGGTAAGCCACGTTGTGGTTGCTCCAAAAGATCTCGTTACGTTCGTTTGGAGATCTTCATCGTCATTCTCCAGCGATTTGCTGAAAATATTTTTAAAAGCGCCGCCGACCGAATCCGTAAATGATATGGGGTTCTGGTCTGCCCTGTTCAAGTAGAAATTAAATGAAAATATCAGGGGTTCTACAGGCTTTATCGACGCATTAAAATTAATGCCCTGGGAAAAGAAGACCGATTTCTGGTACAGCTTGCCTGTTTCGGGAATATCTTCCGTACCGAATACCTCGATCTCTGTCACAAAAATATCGCGTATTGCTGCGGTCTCCATATTTACCGCCTTGAAAAAAAGGCTGTTCTGCGGAGTAGCGAATCGTATCTCATAGCGGTATACATCTATCAGTTCAGAGATATCCTCGTCAAAGTATTCAGAAATTGTTACAGATTGTATCGCTACCTCAGTCCATGTCCCCAGCAGGTTGAAGTTGCTCGCATAGACCTTCCAGTTAGCCGCGTTCGAAAGAATTGTATCCAAAGATATATCCGTATTGACATAAATATACAATGCGTCAACCGGCTGGTCAGATGAAAATAGCTGGATGCCGATATTATTAAACCTTTCACCATCAAAGCCGAGGTTAATTGAACCTGCTGAAGCAGTTGCCGGCACATCGTAAATCTCATCGCTCAGCGTCGGCACTGTGGACAATGTCTCCACTTCGGGCTCGATCTGCGTCCCGAGGCCGTGCAGTCCTAAAGACGGGGAGCGTTTAAAGGGCACAAGACCTGTTTCTGTAGAAAAGAGCTTGGCTTCGTTCCAGTTGTAGTTTCCCTGGTAACCTGCTGCAATGCTTACAATGTTCCGCCAAAAAGACGCATTGTAATTGATGTCGTATGAACCGGTGAAATTATTCTGTAATGTCTCCGTGACATCACCGGCTAAAGGTGTCTCTTCCTCGTTCCTCGAGAACGTCACATTGTATGACGCCTGCAACCCCTTGTATTTATAGTTATACCAGGAATTTGCCATATATTTCGTATTTGTCCTGTCAATCCTGCTGTCTGTGAGATGGTCATATTCATCTTCCCTGTCGAACTGCAGCGAAAGGAAGGGAAAATCCGTCGGCGTCAGGTCAAACCTTGCATAATAATAATCCCTCGTTATCCTGCTCTCGTTCGTTATCCGTGCAGTCTCCCAGTTTTCGAGACGTCTGTACCCCATGTTGAACCCGTACATGGGATTTTTGAACTGGATATTCAATGCCGGCTCTAATGACCTCCTGTAATCTTTTGTTTCATTTCCTTCAGAGTCGGTAAAATGAGAATCAGACAGCGTTCCCCTCAGATATAACTGATATGAAAGGACCGGATTAACTGTTTTATCATACTGAAAATAATAACTCTGGAAAAAACGGTCGGTATCCTGTGTCTTGTCGCCATCCTCATATATTGAAGATTCCGTATAGTCCAGCCTCAGCCATGCACTGGGACCCTCAGCAAAGGCAGGAGAGTTTAACAATAAAATCGCTAATACTACAGTAACCTTCCATAATACGTGATTCATGCAGCTCCTTAGTAATCAGTCATCGGTAATTATTTTATTGACCAGTGACATTGAAACAAGTGACTTTTCCTCGCTAAAAAGGAAACATCGTTATCCCGTAAGGTTTTTTTCCTACGGGGATAGTGCGTGTAACCCGCCTTGTGGTCTTGTCGATTTCAGATAGCGTGTCCGACCCCCTGTTAACCACGTAAATATTCCTGCCCTCAGGGTCGAATATCAGTGACCTGGGAGAGTTCCCAACCCGGATTGTCCCGATTACGGGAGACAGGGTCGCTGCAATGTTGGGGGTTGACCTGAGGGCCTCTGAAAAGGGCCTGATGATGACTAACTCGTTTGTAACATCTCTCAGGAGATAAATCCTGTCAAGGTCAGGATCAGGGACAACTCCAATAAACGAGCGCCCGACATTGGAAATGGTACTCACGGCTCCCGATGCATTGCCGTGAATAACCTGGATAATGTCTATAACCGACAGGTCTTCATGGCTGTAATTCGTAACATAAACCTTTGCCCTCTGGTAATCTATCGAAAGCGCCATGGGATTCCACTCTACATTCACTGTCATAATATTCTCTATACTCAGCCCTGACCTGGACATTTCGATAATGGTGACGTTCTTTGAGTTCTTGTTGACAACATACACATTAAAAAAACCCTCACGGTAGTTCCTTATGTCGTTGATGTCATTAAAACTGAGAAATCGTGAACTTCCAATACCTTCGACAGGCGGATCAGCGGCAATAGCGATAGGTCCGCTGCCTACATCTATTTTGAGTATCTCCTGGTAAGTATTACCATCAATAACAGAAACTGAATCAGAACCATAATTTGCCACAAAAATCATTTCTCTTCCCGTTGAAATCTGTGCTATGGCTATGCTTTCCGGCACTGTACCGAACCGTATCGGGATCTCCTGCTCAACCTTGTTCGTTGTAGGTTCAATCACGGATATGCTGTTGGACCCGGCATTTGCCACATACACACGGGGACGCGCCTTGCCGGGACTTGCAGCTATTCCCCTCGGCTTCCTCCCCACCATGACCGTTGCAACTACGTCTCCTGATTGCCTGTTGATAACAGAGACGTTATTGGAATCCTCATTGGACACATAGATAAGCATGGTGCTCAGTTCCGGGACCTGGCTTTTGACATTGAACACCGGCTTAAAAAGGTACTGGTCGACAACGGACGCATCAACATCCCAATTCAGGAATATGGATACGTTCTGGTCTCTCGAGAGTATAAAATCGACAGGTACAAAAATCCCCTCTTCCGGCAAAGACAGATTGGCAGACCAGTCTTCCCTTTTTATCACCGCCTCTTTCACATTGAGTTGCAATCTTTTGTATCTATTGGCAGGCAATGTGTTTTCACCAAGTCGTATCTGCCGGCCTGTAAGGGCAGATGAGCTTATCTTCAGTGGAGCGCTCACGATCTCCCTGGAGGTTCCGTCTTCTGCAATTATATTTACCGCCTGAAGATCAAATGAAACATCCATCGATGTTTCATCAGGTCCTTTCAGGAAGATGCTAACCTGACCGCTGTATGTATCAGGAGGCCCTGCGTATTCGCGGACAGATTCACAACCTAAAACAAATAGAGAGCATAGAACAAAGAAAATAGAGCACAAAACAACAGGTAAATATCTGATTAAAAAAGGTATTTTCTTTTGGCTTGAGTTTTTAATGTATTGAGGATAAATGTTTTTTTGAGGCATTCGTCCTCCGTTACCGGCAGATATAAATTTTTTTAGTTCTGCCTGTACGTAGATGGATATATATCGGAAAGTATAATCAAATATACTATTAAAAACAAGACCTTTGTAACCGTTTAGTTATAAGCTAATTTCGTTCATCGTCATACAGGAAGACTCCCAGCTTGCAACCCCTAAAACCAACATCTACAGGAGGCTGGGTTGACTGAAAAGTATTTTGCAGCAACACCATGTCCGGATGGACTGCGTCTTTGTTCTCTTCCGGAGAAGGGATATGACTTGATTTCAGAAGCAAAATCACGGGTAACCTCAAGGAGATCGGAGTCGAAGCGGAGATCTCAGCTGTGAATTGTGAAATAACACTGAAGTGAGATAAAGTTTTGAACATAAAAAGAGTTAGTTTATTTTGATTCGGAAATCGGGTCATATCCCTAAACCCAAAACCAACATTTACCGGGGGCCGGGTTGACTGAAAAGTATTTTGCAGCAATTAATTACATTTTTGGGTTAATAAATTCGGGCTAATAAATGGAGGACAGTATTTCTCTATCCGTTCGAAATGAAAAATACAATATATATCATTTTACGTTCTACAGTTCACAGTTTACAGTTTACGCTTTACAGTTTGCGGTTTGCGGTTTACGGTTTGTTTCAGTCTTCCGGCTTCAGGATCTCGATCCTGTCATTAAAAGTATCAGCGACAAGTATCCTTCCACCCGGCTCAATGGCAATATCTTTTGGATGCTGGAACCACCCTTCGCCCCATCCGAGGCCGCCGAATTCAAAGAGGTAAGCTCCGTCTTTCATGGCATATGCGGATATAGTATGGCGCATATAGTCCAGGACATATATCCTTTCTCTCTGGACATCAACCCCTACAGCAACAGGACGACTCAGTTTTCCCGTACTTCCGCCCTTTTCACCGAATTCAAAAAGGTACTTTCTGTTCTCATCATAAACATAGATGCGCCCCTCTATTTCACTAACTAGGTATATCCTGCCTTTTTCATCTATGCTGACATTAACAAATGTGACTCCTCCGCCTTCCTTGACCGGGGAAAGTATCTCCTGAAACTCTCCATTATTGTCCAGGACTATAATACCGGGGTATAAATGACAAACGACATAGATATTACCGCTCTTATCTATGGCAAGACGGCTTAATATGAGAGACTCGGCCCCTTCAAACCCTTCCAGGTAAATATCGCGTTTCCACTTCAGACATGCATTAAAAACAGAAATCCTGTGGCGTGGACTTTCCTTTGTAGGGCTTTGTATTACATAGAGATTGCCTTCCCTATCCACAGTGAGACTCAGTGGCGACTCAATACCTATCCTTCTGTCAAGGGTGAACAAGGGGAAAAAATCAGATGTGTAAATGATAATCCTTGACTTACTGTCTATAATATAGATTTCTTCCATCACAGTGTCTACGAATACGGTTGAAGGGAAAGGTATTTTTCCCCCTTCCTCGTCCTCGGTGACTTTACCTACATACTCAATCGGGGTCCCCCTTAACTCGGCAAAAAGTATGGACGGAAGGGAGAATGACAGGCATAGGAGGCAGAGTATTACTGTTATCCCTTTCAGTACTCTGGATTTATGTTGTTGATATCTGTAAATCATCTCTTATCTATATTTTACAGGTTAATGTCAAATTTTGGGTAGTGGGTCAATTCTTCCCAGCCTGTTGAAAAAGTATATTGTCACCCTGAACTTGCCTGCCCGCCGTCATTCTAGAGGGATTCAGGGTCTCATAAACTATTGTTTTTAAGAGATGCTGAAACAAGTTCAGCATGACAAATTATCCATGTTTGGCCTTTTTAAACAAACTTTTTTAAACTGACACAACCAAATTTTGGCCACTAACCTTTTAGTAAACCTGATAGAGGACATTTCGCTCCTCTATCATTTTTTCACCCTGAGTCCCGATATCCTGCTTATAAGAAAGGCGACCACCATGACGAATCCAACAGAGGGGAGGTAAAGCCGGTGCTCAAAAATTACGTCATAGATGACGATAAAGCTTGATGTGACGGATAGTGTCACGAAAAACCAGATAATGCCGAACGATATCAACTTAGCCCTGCGGTATAGAAATAAAGCTGTGACAACAAAAAACGAGAGCAGGAAAAAATAGAGTACTGTAGCAAAGTCTATACTCCTTGTAATCGGCCAGTCATAATCAAGGTTCAGGTTCGTGGGAATGAAAAGAAGCTTTATGTAATACGGGATAACATGGAGCTGGGTCAGGAAATACTGGAAAGAAGTGACCGGCTCCGTCTGTGGCATGGGGACACCCTGAGCATAATCGAAGGAGATGAACCGGGTCAGGCCTGAAAAGCTTAAATAAATTACTATGGCAATGGTAGAAAACATTAAAAGGTGGCTTTTATAATGGCTCCCTAGAGTCTTCAGGTTCCCCCGCGAGATAAAATAAAAATCATATATGAGGACCATTGCCGGCAGGGTAGCTGCAATCTGTTTTGTCCCCATCGCAAGACACGAAGCAATAAATGCCCCTCCTAAATAGAGTGACGAGTGACGAGTGACAAGTGACGGGCCTGAGCCCCTGAAAGCCTTTATGAAAAGGAAGAGCGTCAAGAGATAAAACGTCGTGGCAAGAACGGAAGAGCGGCTCACTATATAGGTCACTGCCTGGGTCTGGATAGGGTGCGCGATAAATATCAGGCTTGCATATAAAGGGATTCTAAAGTTTATCGGGTTTATTGAGTTCGTTGGGTTTGTTGTGTTAATCGAGTTTATCGGGTTTGTAGCGCTTGTAGGGTTTATACGGTTGATAGTCAAGAAGAGGATGAAATAAAGCAGTATCCCGTTTGCCATATGGAGGAATAGGTTGACGAGATGGTAGCCAAAGACATTGAGCTTTCCGAAATAATAGTTGAGGGCGAACGTAATATCAAGGACAGGTCTCGAGGATGAAGATAATATCGCCCCGATATCGAACCTGTGTATGGCGTAGTTTTCAACAATGGAAGGCGTGTCATCGAAATGGAATGACGCATCAAAGGTATTCGAATAAATAATGATCGCTAGAGCAGAGATTAAAACAACGCTCAGGAGATGCTTTTTCCGGCTGGACATTTCAGAGATTTTCGATAACATGGGATACGTTATTTTTCCTTTCAATAATTTATTCTATTTGAGATTAAGAAAATGTGTCAACGCAATTTTCTTTCCTTCATAATTTCGGGCCTGTTTGCCAGGCACTTTTCAGATGTCCGCAATGATAAATATTCTAAAGTATTATGCATCTTGTTTCCTGATTTGGATAAAATAAAATGTGATAATATGTCAAACCTGTCCAAAATAAAGGTTGCCCCTTTAAGAAATCAAGGGATATGGCTTGATTTCAGGAGCACAATCACGGGTAACCTCCCACACACGGCGGGTCGCCGGGCGACGAAAGATCGGAGTCGAAGCGGAGATCTCAGCTGTGAATTGTGCAATACCATGACAAGTGAGATAAAGGTTTTATACATAAAAAGAGGTAGTTTATTGTGATTCTGAAATTGAGTCATATCCCTCCCCGGAATATTTTGGTCACCAATGATAATATGTATATTATTTTATGAATAAATCGACACGCTATATTGAATCAGCCCTTCTTATCTTATTGGTATTTATTTATGGTTTTATGACCTATCAACGAAATCTCGTCTGGAAAGATGATGTGACCCTCTGGACAGATAACGTTAAAAAAGCGCCCGCGAATGCGCGGGCATATGAATATTTAGGACTCGCTTATCAAAATGCCGGGGATATCGACAGGGCTATTGAGGAATATAAAAAGAGCCTCATTTTGAATCCCTTTCAACCGGATGTGCATAACAATATCGGTGTTTCCTATTTTTACAACGGTGAAACAGATGCTGCCATCAGGCACTTCAGGCACGCGCTGTCAATAAACCCTTCCCACAGGGATGCCCATTATAACCTAGGCATTGCATACGGAGAAAAGGGACTCCTAGACCTCGCAGAGGAAGAGATTCGCAAGGGCATGCAACTGCCAATGCACTAACGTGATGATCAGTGTAGCCGCAGGCTTTAGCCTGTGCATATAATAATGAAACCAGATGTTACGGTTAAAAATATTGATCCTTAAAGTAATATCTTTGTTATCGTTTACTATCCTTAGAGGGACAGGCAACTTTCAGTGTAGAATATAATATTGAAATCAGTTAGATATTAACAAATTATGTTTATTAAAACAGCTCACTTGCGGATTGAATATATCATATTTATTGCACTCATAATGTTTTATGGCCTTTTGAGCCATCAAAGGAATACAATCTGGAAGAATGAAATCAGTCTCTGGTCGGACGTTGTTAGAAAATCTCCGCAAAAGGCACGGCCTCACAGCCTTCTCGGTGTCGCATATACATTTGACGGACAGATTGACACGGCAATAGCTGAAATCACAAGGGCGGTTTCCATCGAACCATATCCTGTAAGGTATGTAGCCCTGGGGAATGCATACCGTGAAAAAGGGTTATTAGAGATCGCAATGCTCCAATACCACAAAGCGCTTTCACTCAAGCCTGATTTTTACGATGTATATGTCAACATCGGCAACGTATATGCAAGGAAAGGTCTTTTCGACATGGCAATATCAGAATATCAGAAAACGTTACATTTCAAACCCTCGAGTCTTGACGCACATATAAATATCGCCTCGGCATACGGGCTGAAACAAGACTATGATAAAACTCTCCACCATCTTAAAAAGGCGCTTGAATTAGACCCGCACAATCCCGATGTGCACTATAACCTCGGTGTAACCTACTCTTCTCTCGGCCTCTTCCATGAGGCTCTATCAGAATACGAAAAGGTGCTTGCAGTAAAACCTGGAGATAAGGATGCCTTTTACAATCGCGAGGTCATTAAAACAAGGTTAAGATATAATGGTAATTAGAGACTGTTTAAAATATCATTGAGAATTTCTATAAAATGGATATGTACATGCCATTAACAGGTTAGCAATAGTAATGTTTAAAATAATTGAATACGTATCGATTGTTATTATTCTAATTCCACTAAGCATTACAACATTCCAGAGAAACAATGTATGGAAAGACAACTTCTCTCTCTGGAGCGATGCCGTAACGAAATCACCTCAAAAATATAGGCCCCACAACAATCTCGGGCTTGCTTATATGGAGAAAAAGAACTACGACAGGGCAATGGCTGAATTCATGGAAACAATACGCCTTAAACCGACTGCTGAAAAGGCATACCTGAACATCGGCCTGATATATGAAGAGCAGGGAATGATCGAAGATGCAATTGCTTACTATAAAAAGGCTCTGGAGATATCGCCGGATTTCGTCGGCGCTCTGCACTTTCTCGGGTATATCTATGAACAACAGGGACTCCTGGAAACGGCATTCAACTATTACCGGAAAGCTCTTTCGCTCGACCCCGGAAATCCAAAGCTCTTGAGCGGTATCGGTTCCGTCTTTTACAAAAAAGGCTTCTATGGGGAGGCATTGAATTATTATAATAAGGCGCTCGAAATAGACTCTGACATTCCGTCTGTCTATTACAATATCGGGCTCCTCTATGACGAGATAGGCAAAACCGGGGATGCCATGTCTTACTATGAATATGCCCTGTACCTGAAGCCCGACTATTATCAGAGTCTTTCCAACCTCGGTATCATCCATGCAAGGTCAGGGAGACTGGACGAGGCAATCAATCTCTTTCAAAAGGCTCTGGACATCGAACCGGAAGACACGATCACACTGCTAAACCTGGGGATTGCATATGAAGAACTGGCAAAAAGCGAAGGGCATATAGCGGAGAGCAAAGAACTAAGGGCAAAGGCCTTTCGGATCTATCAAGAGGTTCTGAAAATTGAACCCGGCAATGTGCAGGCAAGAGAGAGGATGACAAGGCTCATGAAAACAAGAAATAATGACCATTGACCAATGGCAAATGACTCTTTTCACATGACTATTGATCATAAAATCTTTCGCTGGATTGAGCTTTTGATAATCTTCAGCCTTTTGCTGGTATACGGATGGGCTGCTTACCAGAGGAACCTCGTATGGAAGGATAATCTGACACTCTGGAGCGATGTGATTAAAAAATCTCCCCAAAAGGCCAGAGGTTATAACGAGGTCGGTTTGTATTATTATGAGCGGCAGATGCATGACCAGGCCATACCGTTTTTCATGGCCAGTGTCAGTCTCTATGATGGTTATGCAAAGGCCCACAACAATCTCGGCCTCTCTTTCATGGGAAAGGGCATGATTGATCTGTCGATCATGGAGTTCAGGAAGGCTGTTGCATTGAATCCTGAAAATGGCATGTACCATATTAACCTCGGTATTGCTTATCTGCAAAAGGGTTTCCGTGATCTTGGGATTAAGGAAATACAGTTAGGCAAATCCCTGAGAAAAAAAATTTCACCTTACCGACCTTCCCCTCATGACTGAGAAATATCACTGCCTGATAGAATATTTGGTAATCTTCGTCATCCTAGGTTTATGCGGCTTTGCCACATTCAATCGAAATCAGATATGGAAAGATGAGCTCTCGCTCTGGAGCGATGTTGCGATGAAATCACCTCTAAAGGCCAGGACGTATAACGGTCTCCTCATCGGCCTTGCCCAAACCGGCCGTTTCCGGGAAGCTGTGGAGGCAGGGAGAAAAGCTGTACAACTCGACCCTCATTTCACCCGTGCACATATTAACCTCAGCGGTATACTTGGAGTTCTTGGGCAATATGAAGAAGCGGTAGCGCATGTAGATAAGGCATTACATCTTGATCCCCAAAATGCCAATGCACATCACAACCTAGGGGTTATCTTCCTGAATACCGGAAGATATGAAGAAGCTATTCAGGCTTCAAAACAGGCCATTGCTTTAAGGCCATCAGCCGATGCATACTGCAACCTCGGTGTGGCTTATGTTCGGACTGACAGATACAGCGAGGGCATAGGGGCGTTCAGGAAGTCGATAGAAATCAATCCTGATTTCCTGAAGGCATACAACAATCTCGGGACAATATACACAGAGCTCGGCAGGTATAAAGAAGCTGTTGATGTCCTTGAAAAGGCTCTTCAGAGGTTTCCTGACAATACAGATTTACGGGATAAACTTGCTATTGCAAAGAGCAGGTTGAGAGGGGATTGAATCAGGGGATGGGCTTAGGTATACTGTGCCCCAGTTTTTACGTTGATGTAGCGTGATATTGTAGCCGCAAACTTTAGTTTGCGCGCAATAATCGCAGGCTAAAAGCCTGCGGCTACCATTACTGATTCAAGGAAGGGCATATTATAGTTATCTCTTGAGAGTTAATGTCTTTTGTGTGTCATTCCGGGCTTGACCCGGAATCCAGTTTTTTCTGGGTTTTCCGATCTCTCCAAAAGAACGGTAGGCTAACGAGTGGGAGATTAACCAAGGTGGTCATTATTATGGCGTTTTTAATAATTTGCAAAAAAAAGGCTCAGGGGATATCCCCTGAGCCTTTTAGAGGTTTCTAAAAATCAGATTACGGTGTGTCCTTTGTTGTATGACACACAAAGCAACCGGAATTGAGACTTCCACCACCGGCGATAATCGTGCTGTAGTCCCACCTCAGGATATCAGGCTGATCACTTCCATGCGCCCTGTGGCATGACAGGCACATGACAATAGCGCCAGTAGCAGTATTCCCACTGTCTACAACTACCGTACTGTCACTGCTAGCTGGAACAGCGCCCCTTGCAACAGGTGCTTGAAGGTTATATCCTCCACCCTGGTTATAATTGGAATATTCATCGGTGCCACGTGAACCACTAAATAAAACGATATCGGTTGGATGCCTTTGCCACGGGGTTGTGCTCCCACCTATATCTCCTGATGCATGGAAATCACCATGACATAGAGCACAGAAGTAGCTGATAGTGCGCAAATCATTGCCTCCCGGGGCTCCGCCAGTATCATTGTAAGTAGTACCAAAATACTCATTGTGTGCTGATGTAGTCGCGTTCCATTCCCAATTACTGTGCTCAAGTCCGTTGATCCCGGCACAGAAACGGTAACTGGCTCCTACAGTAGTTGCGCCGTTAGCCTGTGAAGCAGTCCCTCCTGTATTGCCGTGGTGTGAGCCAACGATACCAGCGTCATTGCCGACTACGCCATGGTCTCCGTGGCAGCCGTACTGGCCTGCACAGGTGAGCTGGTTAGTCCCCCAGTCAGCAGCACCAGCAGCGACGGTGTCTCCAAGCGCATCTTGGGCATAATTTTCATCCCAGCCCGGCGGGTTGTTACCGATATTGGCACCAATCGCTAAGTCCTGACCCACGATGACATCAACATTATGACCTTTTGAATCAGTGTCATTTGCAACCCAGTAAAAGTCGCCGCCTGCGAGGGTTTGAAGGGGACCCTGACCACCGGGAACACCACTTGTACGGAGCACGATAGGCGCGCCGTTTGGAGTGGTAGCAGAACCCGTAGCTCCTGAATGGCAGTTGATGCATGAATAGAGCAGCAGGTAATCATTGGGGCCGTCACCCATTAAGGTACCGTCCTGGCTTGCGTGCATAGTGTGGCAGTTAGAGCATACGCCGCTGACAGCATAAGCGGTCCCGGAAATCAAAAGAACGCCAAGAAAAACAAGAAAGAGAATATTTGTTGCCTTTTTCATCTCCTTTCACCTCCTTCCATTTTAAAATCACGCTGTAATTACTTCGTTTCCGTCTATTTTATCTTTATGGGTCGCAGCTGTCTGTGATTGCTGTCACACCCATAAAATCTTTATGTATAAATTACAATTTGTAACTCAGCTAAATATCTGTTACCCTATAGTGCCTTAATGTCTGACAACCTAACTCTTTGTTATTTTTAGGATAGCAAAGGATGTTAGGCATAGAGCCAAGAGCTATTTTCTAAACCCGTCCCTTTACTATCCATTCTATAGACTAGCAATCATCATGCCAATTTATGGCGAATAAAGTGCCATAATATTAACGCTCCTGGCCACACGTCTTATAATAAATATTATCGTCCATCGGGATGTTTGTCAATAAAGAAATTGCCATATTTTATTTATTATTTAGAATTCTGTCAAGTATATCAAGCCTGTATATAAATCTTTATTATTCACCCTCATCTCAGCGACGAGTCTCCGACCCCCGATGAAATGGCTTATTTTATAGTTTATGGACATGCCCTCTTTATAGTTCTTTATGTATCAATTTACACAGGGTGAATAAATTTTTACATAAAAAAATATAATAACTTTGCATAAGGAAAAATTTCTAAACGGCTGAATTTCATTCATGCCCGCCCTTCCTTGTATGGCATGTCAGGCAGCCTGCTTCCGGTGTTCCGAACCCATGAACAAACATGTTTTCATAATCCCATCTCAGTATGTCAGGAAACGGGCTTGCATGTGACCTGTGGCATGATAAGCACATTACAATGCTGTGTTCGTCAACCTTTGTCTCAGAACCGGTAGGGTTCAGATATGCAACCGGGGCCTCAAGGCTGTACAGGATATATCCCTGATACTCGGAGCCTGCGTAGCCGCCATGGACCGTGTCAAATGCAATGTCAGCGGGATGCCTTATCCAGAGATGTGAATATGCCTGCCCGACTTCCTTCTTGCCACCGAGATTCGGATGGGGATGGAACTTTGCGTGGCATTCTCCACATAAATAACTTATAGTCTTCATCGTGTCATAGGCAATATCGCCCTTGTATCCGTTATGGTTGTTAATGGTAGCCAGGTATTCCCAGTCCTCGTGCTCCTTTCCGAGTATGCCGTAAAGAAAGCGGTAACTCTTCCCGACCGTTGAACCGTCAATCACGCTGTCGTCTTCATGGTGTGCCCCGCGTATTGACTGGTAAGGGTCCTCGATATTCCTGTCCCCATGGCATCCGTAGGTTCCGGCACATGTGAGCTGCTTCTGGGAAGGCCAGTTCATGGGGCCTATCCCGCCCGGGATGACAACACCGGAGATAAAAGCAGGGGGCAGGTCCATGGGCGGAAATTCCTGTAAGGATATGCCGGTTACATTATGCCCCTTCGAATAATCAGGATTATATCCATCTGCAACATAGAAGAAATTCCCGGCAGCAAGGTCACTGTTCTCCATGTGATGGAGCACCTGCGGTATCCTCGCCTTTCCGAGGGTTATTATATTCTCCCCGCCGCTCGGGAACTGTGCATGGCATCCGAGACAGCCGCCTTTTGTCAGATTGGGGAACGGACCTTCACGGCCTCCATAGGTCATGTCTTCGCCTTCATAACTGTAATGCATGCTATGGCAGTCCCTGCACTTCCCCTTGACACGGGCATCAGCAAAACCATGCAAAAACCCGAGAATCAGTATCAAGACAGAAGTTGTTATGAGTATCTTTCGCATCTCTTTAAACACATTGTCATTAGTCACTGGTCACTGGTCATTAGTCATTGTTTTTGAGCCTATACTTTTAATATACGAATTTAGAAGCTTAGGTAATTTTTTTGTTATATTAAACAATTCTTGATGATCTGATTTATCGATAAGACCCCATCTAATGCTTTTTCTTAACCATGTCTTTGTTTCTTCCAAAGATCCTCTGGCAAAATAGCAAAAATTTTTGTTTTCTTTAAAATGATACCTCCCATAGCCCTCAGCTATATTGGCAGCGATAGAATCTGAAGCCTCTACAAGTTGTTTTCCAATGGTATCCTTAGCAAAATAATCCCATTTTGTAACTATGTTCCAAATAGAATCTGATAATTCTTCAGACATCTTATATACTTTTACATCTTTTATTTCCATTTTTCCTTCTTATTGACCAGTAACCAGTGACTGTTTTTTTTCATTGACCATTGACTAGTGACCAGTGACTTTTTTCATCTGCTAGTGACCATTGGCTATTTTTTACTTGTGTGACATATGAAACACCCGCCATTTCCTCCTTCACCGGCAAAAATTGATTCATAATCCCACCTCAGGAGGGATTCATAAGGGCTTCCATGGGCAACGTGGCAGGAAAGGCAGAGGACCGTATCCTCTCCGGGGGTTACCTCTGCTACCGGTGCGCCCGGAACTTTTATTCTTCCTACAGGCGCATCAGGATTATAAACACGTATACCGGGAGCGTCTGCCGGGGGCAGAATACCAGGATTATAGCTTGAATATTCGCCGCTTTTTGGCAAAACAACACCGGTTGGATGTCTGAACCATGGGCTTGCCTTACCTGTCGTTGTCCTGTCATGGAAGTAACCATGGCAGTTAGCACAGAGTAGGTCAATTGACGGTGAATATTCATTGTGTTTTTCCGGAGAGCTGTTCTGGTTCCATTCACTGTCTTCGAGTCCAAGAACACCTTTAACTTTGTCGGTGTTTTTGAGGAACCTGTAACTGCCTTCTGTTGTCAAACCGTCAATGACACTGTCATCTGCATGGTGGGACCCGAAGATTGACGCGAACGGGTCTTCGATATTCCTGTTTCCGTGACAGCCATTTGAGCCTGCACAAGCCAGCGGCTTTTTATGGTTATATCCGATGCCCGACGGGTCATATGTCCTTTCATAGCCCGGGGCTGCGCCCTTGAATTTCGCATCTATTGAAGCAATACCATCAACATTATGGCCTCTCCTGTCTCCAAAATCCTTTGCCACATAATGGAAATTCCCGCCTGCCAGGGGACTGCGCGGAGTCACCGTGTTGTAAACGACAGGGACTTTAGCTCCACCCAGTTCCTTGATCGTGTTATGGGTGCTATTTGAGTGGCAATTCACACATAAAACATTTTTCAGGGCATATTGTGAGGGCTTCCCCGGTTCTGTTTCCTCCATCATCCCGGGATATAATGCATGGCATGCCTCGCAATCTCCTTCAACTGCTGCATGGATATTAAGAGGGGACAAGAGTGCCACAATACTTAATGACAGGATCGAAAGGATAATGCCCTTTAAAATTATCTGTGTCTTCATAATGTAGTCTGCATAAATAAAAGCAAGAATAATGCCATTACCAACGACATTTTATGTCAGGAGAAACGAGTACAGTAGTGTTCTTCCCTGAAAAATATATGCTCTCCGGACAGTCCCCTGCATTACTTAAGATACGTTTGCTGCATATTTTAACTTAAATGTTGCATAAATATAAATATTTATTCAGCCCTCACTCTCCCTAAGTTAAGTGAAGTAATAGTATGCCTATTTGATAGATAACACCTTAACAAAACCGTAATCAGATAAAACGATTTTGAATACGGCTCTGCCTCCGGCTCAAATTCAAATGCATTTTTTGGATTAAGGACTTCCGGTAAAAAGGGCAAGGGTAGATTTATAATAATCTTTTCCTTATTTGCTCTCCAGTAAATCCAGATACTCCCTGCTTATAGAAATTTAAGTCCTTGTTACCTGCGTTTTTTGGAAGTATGGCAGCTCGGACATAGTTCAAACGGCTTGTCGGCCTTGTATCTGAAGAGGTTTATGTAATCTGAGCTGTGTGGCTCATGGCAGCTCGTGCATGATAATTCTCCGTATTTGGACGTCGGGTCCTTTCTTCCCTTGAGCGGATGACCTACCTGTAAAACACCTCCTGCCGCGTGTGGTTCCTTCCCGATCCTTGGATGACAGAGCAGGCATCCATCGGTAATCGGATGGTAAAGAAGGGCTACGTCCCTTGAAGCATGCGGTTCATGGCATACTGCACACATGCCCGCTGCTACAGGCGGGTGCTCATTCTTCCTGTCAAAACCTTTCTTTTCATGGCATATGAAACAGAGGTCGGGAGACTCTGCGAGGAGGAGCTTTTCTGCGTCAGACTGGTGAGGTTCGTGGCAGCTCATGCACATGCCGGCTGCAACCGGCGAATGATTATGGGTATTCTTGAAATCGGCGCCGTCATGGCACATGAAACACTCATCCGGCATAGCTTTAATAAGCAGTTTCCCTGCGTCTGAAGAATGAGGTTCATGGCAGTTCAGGCAAAGACCCGTTGCCACGGGTGCATGCCTCTTCTTCTTTTCCGAAGAAATATACTTTTCCTTTTTATGACAGAGAAAACATTCGTCAGGCATTGGTGCGAGAAGTAGTTTCTTTACCGTGCTGCTGTGTGCATCATGACAACCGGTACAGTTGCCCTCTGCAACAGGAGGATGTTTGGACTTCTTCATAAAATCAGTTTTGTCGTGGCACAGGAAGCACTCGTCAGGCATTGCCGCGAGGAGGAGCGGGGGATAATCAGACGTATGGACATCATGGCATGAGAGGCATTCCATTTTGGCAACAGGGGGGTGGGGATACTCTTTTGAGAACATGTCTTTCTTATGGCAACCCCAGCAAAGATTGTCCTTTTCGGCAAATAGGTACTTCGGGAATTTTGCTTTTCTCTTATGGGCTTCGGTATGACAGGTCACACAAGCTGTGGGATGAACAGACTTTCCCGCTGCCTTGACCTTGTGACACTGCATGCAGTCAGGGAATTTTTCAGAAAAGGATGTGTCCGGATTTAAAGCGATGGTGAAGCCGGCTATAATGAAAAAAAGGAGACAATATTTTAGACAATAAATAACTTTATTCATCGTATCACCTTTTAGAGAAAGTGTTCTGTCCGCCATGAAACAACGGTTTATCTCAATAATTTTTCTGATAAGCACCTGTTTATAAAGTACTCAGGGAACCATGAAGACTGTCATTTCCGTGAGTGAAACGCCTGGGAATCCTTCCTAGAAACCTTGAAAGATTCTCGATGCGAGTCTTCGCTGAGAGTCGCTCCGACCGGACAAGCCGGAATGACAAAATAAAGGTAGAAAATTTCATTTATATAAACAGATACCAATTTATTGCCAGTTAAATTAACTTAAACAAATCGATTAAGTCAATCTAAGTTTTTATCTGTTCTTAATATCGCAATCTGCTGGGTCAGGTCTTTTACCTGCCTGCTCAACTTCGTGATCTTCACCGAGAAATGAAGATTTATCAGGACGAGGATAACGATACCGAATATGAATATCGTGGTCGTTGGAACGACTGCACCGATAAGGCGTGTTATCCATTCGAGGAGACCCTGCCATAAAACAAGCATTACTATTCCCGCTCCGATCAGGAGCCATAAAAAAGAATACTCTTCGCCGAGCCTCCTCCTGCGTACCATCTCCAAAATAACTGCCAGAATGCCGATGCCTAAAACCAATGCAAAAATCTTCTGATGGAGTGTCATGCCTTCCCCTCCCCTTTGCTTCTCAATAGTGTAACGAATATAGAGAGAAACATTTTGAATATATAATAAAAAGGCCTGAGCCCGCTGTGCATCGATACCTTGCCATGAAGCCTTTTCATCGTTACAGGGACCTCCCTGAACGTGAACCCCTGTCTGTGCAGCATTATGATGACGTCTGCATCAGGGTAGTCAACAGGATACGCATCGCTTGCGTAGAATTCCATAATTTTTTTATTCATTGCCTGGAACCCCGAGGTAGGGTCTGTCACCTTTCTGCCGGTTATGACCCGTACAATGGTCGAGAAGAGGACCATGCCGATTCTCCTGGCAAAAGGAGCCCTGTAATCAGCCCCTCCCAGGAACCTTGAGCCTAAAGTCATATCTGCCTTTCCTTTCAGGACAGGTTCAAGAAGCGACTCAATAGCGGATGGGTCATGCTGTCCGTCGGCATCCATCTGGACAGCATACCGATAACCTTTTTCCAATGCATATTTGAATCCTGTCTGGAGCGCTGCGCCGTATCCCAGGTTGAAAGGCAGTTCAATAACCCTGGCTCCGAGATCCTTTGCTTCTTTTGCAGTCCCGTCTGTCGAGCCGTCACTGACAACGATAATATCCGAACCGGTATACTTTCTGATATTGCTTATGGTCGAGGTAATCCTTCCTGCCTCGTTATAGGCAGGGATGATAATAGCAAAATGATCAACAATCATAGCTCGTAGTTCATGGCTCATATCAAGGGTCTCATGATTGAATACACATTCAGCAGTAAAATCTCCCTTTCCCTCTATGAGACGTTGGCTCCGAGCCATAGGTCCTCTTTGCCACAGAGGGGAAAAACCTCCCTTTGGCAAAGGGAGGTTTGGAGGGATTTTCTGATAATCATGTTAATACCATCCCGGGACTATTAATAACTATTATTCATAGTTTATGAAAAAGGCTTATATTAGGCAAATATGAATTTGTACACGGTTGTCCCTGAATTTATTTTCCGCCTCGGCGGATCCGCCTGAGGAGGACAGGGTCTCTTCTTTAATCTTATAGGATTAACCTACAAGATTCTGAATCAAGTTCAGAATGACAACTTCTTAAGTGAAATTATTACAGAATAACTTCTAAATCAGAAATAACACTTAAATATAGATGTACCAGAGCCTTTTATTGTTAAGGGTCTTATAATGCCCTATAATGAATTAATGGGAATACTTACAATTACAATTAATATTAAAATATTCCGGACGGATTAAACAGAGGAATGTCAAAGATACTTCTGACAACACCGCCTGTATCCCTTGAAGAAAGATATGGCAGGCTGTCGTGGGCAGCGAATACCCTCCCCTCGCTCGGTATCCTGTATCTTGCGTCGGTGCTAAGAAAAGAGGGATTTGAGGTCGCTGTCATCGATGCGTCCTCACTGGGACTTTCCCAGAAAGAATTAATAGAAAAAATAGTTACATTGAAGCCAAGGTATTTAGGGATATCTGCTACAACGCTCTCGATATACCATGCTTCATCGCTCGCTGATGAGATCAAGAAAACTCTCGGTGATATAAAAATCATTATCGGAGGGCCCCATCTCACTGCAATCCCCGAAGAGACAATGGAATGCTTCAGGTCTTTTGATTTCGGCGTTATCGGAGAGGGCGAGGAAACGGTAAAGGAATTGATATACGCCCTTGAGAACGGTGAAGACATATCAAACATTCCCGGTATTATTTTCCGCCGGACAGACGGCGTCAAAAAAACTGTTCCAAGGGTATTTATAAATGACCTCGACAGGCTGCCTTTCCCTGCATGGGACCTTCTCACCGGCTTTCCCAAGAGATATCATCCGCCTCCTTTCCGGTTCAAACAACTTCCGGCAGCCTATATCGTCACCACGCGCGGATGCCCTTATAAATGCATCTTCTGTGACCGGTCAGTCTTTGGCAACAAATGCAGGGGCCATAGTGCCTCATATATACTTGGGGTAATAGATCACCTCTATGAACATTTCGGCATTCGGGAGATCCTGATCGAGGACGATACCTTTATAACATTTAAAAAAAGGCTTGTTGAAGTCTGCGAGGGGATATTAAAGAGAGGGATCAGGATAAGCTGGTCGTGTCTCGGCAGGGCAGATGCCGTGACCCCTGAAATCCTGAAAATTATGAAAGAGGCTGGGTGCTGGAGTATAAGTTTCGGAATCGAGACAGGAGACGAGGAGGTCATGAAGTTTATCGGAAAGCATGTTACCCTCGATCAAATTGAAGAGGCTGTGAGGCTGACCAATAAATCTGGTATCCTCTCGAAAGGCTTTTTTATCATGGGCCATCCGACAGATACGCACGATACGATCAGAAAGACGATTAACTTCGCATTAAAAATACCTCTTGACGATATCAGTGTAAGCATGATGACGCCTTTTCCGGGAAGCAAGCTATACAAGATCGCCCCACAATACGGGGAATTCGAAGATAACTGGAAAAAAATGAATGAACTGGACATTGTATTCGTTCCAAATGGTTTGAGTAAGGATGACCTCAGGCGATATTCAAAGGAAATGTTCAGGAGGTTCTACCTGAGACCCCGCATCGTGTTGAACTATATAAAAAGAATTGCAGAGAACCCTAAAGGTTTCCCGAATTATGCAAAGGGATTTTCAGCATTCCTGAAAGAGATCATATCGTGAGAAGAAATTGCGTGAATGGTATAATGTCTGCAAGGCTTTTCAGGAGGCCTGTATGGATATAACTGAAAGAATAAAGAACATTATACAGGAACATATTAAGGATAAGCGTGATTTGATAAGGGCTATCTATTTATTTGGTTCTTTTGCAAAAGGCCAGGAAAGCGAAAAATCAGACATAGACCTTGCTTTTGTCTTCAATGAAGGTTTTTATAAAGAAGATCCTTTCAGGGCGCTTCAGGAAGCTGAACTATTAGGCGCTGAGATAAGCAAAAGGATACACAAGGCAGTTGATGTGGTCATCCTGAATGGATCTTCTTTAAGTTTTGCCTATTACACCGTAAGAAGAGGAATATGCGTTTATGAAAGCAGCACTGCGGACAGAATCCTCTATGAGGTAATCCTGGACGACAAATTTCAGGATTTTATGCCTTTTATCAGAGAACTAAGAGATATAAAGAGGAGAACCCTGATTGGAAGAGATTAAGGCGAAAATTGCAGTTGTTCAGGAAAGGGTAAGAAGGTTGTCGATGTTTCAAGGTCTCTCATTTGAATCATATCTAAAAGACCTGACTACCAGAGACGCTGTCGAGAGAAATATTGAAGTTGCTATTCAGGCATGTATTGATATTGCCAGGATAATAATCAAAAGGGATGGCCTGAGAGAGCCTGAAGATAACAGAGGTGTATTTATTGTCCTTGCTGAAAACGGCATCATCAGCGAGGATTCCCTGAAATTCCTTATCCCTATGGCCGGCGCCGGGAATATACTTGTTCATGGCTATGATAAAATAGATGACGCTATCATCTTCGGTGTTCTTAAGGAGCATTTATCTGATTTCTCTTCCTTTTTAAAAGAAATAGAAGAAAGATATATAAAAAACAAGTGAGCTATTAACAGTCTAATAATGAAATAATGGAGGAGCAAAAGCCGTTAGTAACGGTTATTGTAGTTACTGTAAACAACCTCACTCTCCTGAGGAACTGCCTGAACAGTCTAACTGCCCAGGATTACACGCCCCTTGAGATCATCGTCGTTGACAACGGTTCTGAAGAAGACATTCAGGGAATGTTATCACGCGAATTTCCGGACATTCAGAAAATCAGGCTGGACAGGAATTACGGCTTTGCAGGGGGTAACAACAGAGGGATAGAAAAAGCACACGGTAAATACATAGCATTAATAAATAATGATGCAGTTGCGACACCTTTTTGGATCAGCTCCATGGTATCAACTGCCGAGTCAGACGATAAAATAGGTGCAGTAGCATCTATTATCATCGATGGAAATAAACCGGGGATATTGGATTCATTCGGAGTCGGAATAACACTCGACGGCATGTCCAGGCAGGCTATGCGTGGCATGCCTGTCCCGGATATAAAGCAACCGGAAGAAGTCCTCCTGTTTAGTGGTTGTGCCTGTTTATTGAGAAAGGAAGCCTTACGGGAAGTAGGGTTTTTTGATGAGGACTTTTTTGCATATTGCGAAGATACGGACCTGGGGCTCCGTTTGCGGTGGGCCGGCTGGAAAATAGTAATTGCACCGAATGCCTATGTCCATCATTTCTATTCTATGACCATCGGCAAATTCTCTTTGCAGAAAATCTTCTTTGTTGAGAGAAACCATCTATGGGTAGCGATAAAGAATTTACCCTGGTTCCTGCTCTTCATACTTCCTTTGATCACCGCCTGGCGTTACCTGGTACAGGGTTATCTTATATTCAAAGGTAAGAGTGAACTGAAAAAATTCACTGAGAGCACCAGCCTCCTTTCGCTCATGTTAATTTATCTCAGGTCCTACCTGAGCATGGCTTTAAGAATACCCGAAATGTTCAAAAAAAGATGGTCCTTCCGCAGCCAGCGGCGTGTTAGTTCTGCCGACATGCTTCGCCTGTTATTAAAATATCGTTTATCCATGACTGAACTTTTGGGAGGATATTAAATATCTTACTGCACATGCAGTCTGCCTTATTATGACCCGTAAATATCTATCTTAGAGAATTTCTTACCAAGCACAGCATAGATTATCAGTTTTCCAAAAAGTGTCATGTCACAGGGGAAACGGAAAAAGTTTTTTACTTTCATTTTTCCTCCATGAAGGAGCTCACCGATCTGAGCCTGGATGATAAGATTGTTTCTCTGTTTTTGAGTCAGTTTTTCACCAAGCGTTGCAAGCATCTCGTCAGCAATTTTTTTTCGATATTTTCCCAACATCGTATAATTTGAACTCTTATTTTCTCCATGTATATTGAGAATTACCGATAGCTCTTTAATAATATTTACGTTTTTAAAGATACGAGGATTCTCAATCCAAAAATTCCAATCCTCTAAGTACATAAGTTCTGTATCAAATGAGGCCGTTATTGTATTCTTTTTTATTATAAGATTTGATGGCTGCAAAGGATTCTTTGCTGTCAGGACATCAAGATGGTTTTTCTCAGTAATCCAAACTGGCCGTAAAAATTGGCAAGGCTTTGATTCTTTATATAATTGAACAGTAAATCCGAGCGCAGAATAATCCGGGAACTTTTTAATATATGGGATCGGATCAAATGCCAGCTCATCATCCGCATCGAGAAAAAAAATCCATTCCCCCTTGCTGTGCTCCAGCCCTGTATTCCGTGCCCCTGACGACCCTTGATTTTCCTGTCTGATTAAGACCACTGTCAGCGGTAACAGTCTTTGCTTCTTCGATTCGACAATTTCCGCACCTCTGTCCTGTGAACCGTCATCAACAATAATCACCTCGGTTAGTTCTTTTGATTCACTGGACATTCTGTTCAGGGAATCGAGGGCTCTGCCAATAGTCTTCTCTGAGTTATAGAATGGAATGATGATGCTTAGTAGAGGCATTGTGTTTATTTTTTTTAATGGATTATATGATAAAAAATCTTAAATCAACTTTTTATCTTCTATGTTTTTCAACAACATAGAGAATACTCTTTTCACTTATGCCACATCTTTTAAGTACTTCCTTTCCAAAATAATCCTTATCCAGTTGATGAATGAAGAAACCAGTACTTTTTAACTTCTGAAGAAAATCATTTTTTGCATAAACTCTTACATGGTCTTCCTGTCCAAAATGCTTCAACCGCTCTTCTTCTGTTGTCTTTGTATTATCTTCATATGTTTCACTAAGTTCGGGGATAAGGGGAACCATAAGAATTCCCCAACCAGATGGCTTCAGAATCCTGAATAGTTCCTGCAAAGCTTTATTGTCATCCGGAACATGCTCTAAAACGTGAGAACAGATAAAGCAATTCACCGAATCAGTTTCATAGATAATCATGTTTGTAATATCTAATCTATCGTCGATATCTTTCATATGTAAATCAGCGGTTCTGTAATTGCATTTTTTAATTCGTTTCAGATAGTTAGACAATGATCTCTCAGGAGCAAAATGGACGAATACTGTATCGCCATCCAAATCTTTCGATCTCCTTTTTAAATATAATGCATAAAGCCTGTCTCTATCACTGCACCTGCAAACAGGACACATATAGTTTTCAACGCTCATTGTCTCAAAGTCATGCACTGTGTATATCCGACCATTGATTTCCAAATTAACCCTAAAGTAATCCGGGAGAGGATAAAACAGGCGTAAATCACTAAGACAAATCGGGCAGTGGTAATCTTTGCCTTTATAAACAATCCTGTTAAATTCACCGATGAGATTTCTTACTATCTGCGGCGTATACTCATAAAGGATCTGTCTTAACGATTTCATTTTTTAAAAACTACCTTCTTTATCCAGATGCAATTGAGAAGGTGATGCAGAAAAATTAAGTCATATCCGGGACTGATTGAGACATAAGTGGAAAACTCATTCAGGCTTGGTTGTTCTTAAATCTTCAACGCTCCAAAATATTTTTCTCAAAAGTCTTACTGCTGAATTTAATCTGACAGCTTCCATACCTATCCTAACAACGCCCCTTATCCCCTTGAGATATAACCTAAGATATGCCTTTATAGGACCGTATCCGTATTCAATGGAAGCCCTGCAGACTTCCCTGTAGCTATCGTAGAACTTTGCATATGACATTCCTCCAAATGTCATTAAAGCCAGTGTATCCTGGACATACATGCCTTTTTTCCCGCAATGAGTAATTCTCAAGAAAAACTCATAATCCATCGCCAACTTGTATGATTTGTCATACAAACCGCACGACTCATATGCATCTCTCTTCAGGAAAACTGTTGGATGAATAAGAGATGGCATTGTATAACGAATTTTCCTTTGATAATCCCGGTCGCCTTTCACCAGAAATTGTGGATTTCCCTTTTCATCGGTATATATAAGATCCCCATAGACAAAATCAAATTCAGGGTTTTCTTGTAATATCTTCACCGCTGTATTAACTGCCTCTTCGGTATATCTGTCCCCTGCATTAATGATACCGATTATATCTCCTTTACTCGCCTCGATCCCTTTATTAAATGCATCACTGATTCCGCTATCAGGTTCACTTACCCAGTAATCAATCCTGTCTTCGTACTTTTTTATTATGTCGAGCGTACTGTCTGTTGAACCCCCGTCGATGACTATGTATTCGATATTACTATATGTTTGTCCAAGGACACTTTTTATTGTATCCTCGATATATTTCTTACTGTTTAAACAGACCGTGACTACGCTGACTTTTGGTTGAATTATGTCTTTTCTTATAATGGTATTCAAATCACAAAGCGACTGTGGGATTATTTCCTGAGGGTTATTTTTTTTTATTTTCTAAAACCTCTTTATAAAGTTCAATATATTTCTTAGCAATGATTTTACTATCAAATTCCCTCGCAACCTTTTCTCTGGCATTCTTACTCAGTTCTTCATATTCTGGATTTTCTATTATCCATTCAATTCCATATGCTAAATCCGAAGCGTCAAAGGGTTTTGCTTTATATCCATTTACCGTATGGTCTACTATTTCCTTAGGTCCTGCAGCATCAAAACATGCAACGGGAGTTCCGCATGCCATTGATTCTGCCAGAGTTTTGCCAAAGGCATCCATAAGAGAGGGTGCTACAAAAACATCAGCCGCAGAGTAAACCAGTCTCAAAGAAACATTATCATACAAATAACCAATATCTTTATATTCGAACCCCAGGCTTTCAGCCAAACTTCTATCCAAATCACCCACAAAACATAGATAATATTTGCTTCTATTAAGAGATTTTACTGCTTCTATAAACTTATCAAACCCTTTATAGAAATCTCCTAAAAATTGAGCGACAGTTAAAATGACAGTTTTTTCTGTGCTAATACCAAGTATTTCGCGCGCTATTTTTTTATCAATTCGAAAAAATTCATTGGTATCAACATTATTATAAATTGTTCTCACATCGAAATCTTTAAATAAAAAACTCTCCTTTGCTCTTTTGCTAAGCCAATGACTAATACCCACTATTTTCATATTTTTAGGCAAATATTTTAGTTTGCGATTTAAAATGAATCTCGATAAATCATATTTCATTCTGCTATTTAATTGCCTGCAATGACCGCAGCCCGTTTTATAATTTTCACACTCCATGGCATAATGACAACCGCCTGTAAAAGGCCACATATCCCTCATTGTCCAGATAATTGGCTTATCTATTTTTGCCAGATGTTTTATATTTACTAACCCACCACATATCCAGTGCAGATGAATAATATCAGATTTTTTATATACACCGGTTCTTGTAAAATCAAAACCAAAGGTACCAGTGCTAAATATTGTATTATCTACATTCTTATAAACTCTTTTAGCTAGTATATCTAGCTCGCATCGAAACATATTTTTAATTTTCTCTTTCTTACTGGTTAAGGTTGTTGTGATATTCTTATCACCAAATGTAATCTCGCTATTAGTCAATATTTTTGAATATACCCCTAAACCTCTGAGCGCACAATGGAGCCAATAGGCCCCTCTTGCTGCCCCTCCGGTTAAGTTTCCCGCTATAATTTGTAAAATTCTCATGCACCTAATCTATAGCTCTACAAATCGAAATATCCCGTCTTTATTTTCTTCAAAATAAAAAACCTATGATAAGGATGCTCAAAAACTCTATAGGTCTTCGCAATAACGAATCCTGCTCTTTGAATATCATTTAAAATTCTACTTAGCGGATATCCTGCCTTGCCTATCTCCCAGTAATGTTCTCCGTTGAAAGTATGTACTGGAGCTTTAAGACTCGGTAAAGGAATTAAGAACTTCACCTCTCCTAATTTAGGGATTTGCACATCAAATCGGTATGCTCTAGTGCAGTCAGGCAGGGATAATACAACATGTTTCTTAGTAACCAGATGGATTTCGTGCAGAGCTGTAGGGAAATTTTCATATGGAAGGTGTTCCAGTACCTCAAAGCACGAAACTGGTTCAAAAGATTCCTTCAGAAAGGGTATTTCAAGGACTGACCCCATACAATCAGGGTTTAACAGTTGATCAATGTCCATTGTTGTAACATTAAACCCTCTCTGCTTCAGATAATTAGCTACTAAACCATTCCCCATCCCTATTTCAAGAATAGAACCCGGATTAAGCTCACATAGTTCGTGGATTTGATGCCAATAGCTGATAAAGCGTTCTTTTGTGTTATAAATACTGCTAAAATAATGAATTTTCTCTACAGGGTTTTTCATTTTATTACCCCACAAATTACAACGTGCGTTCTCATTTTTAGATAAAAATATTGCAGCATTTGAGGCAATCTAAGTGTTTTCATGATCCGTATGCCTCTATTTTCGAGATACGGGTAGCGAATATATTCAATAGAAAAATTGAGTTCTTTGAGAGTGTTCTCTATATCAAACCAATTCGTCAGCCATGTTGCATCAAAATCTTCACCACAAAAATTTTCAGTGTCAGATAAAATAGGGTTCAAATAGTATATTTTCTTATTAACACCAATAGCTTTTGAAATTAATAAGTAAGTTGTTTTAAAAAATTTATAAAAAGCTTCTAATCTAGATTTTGCTTCCCACGGTTTATACATATCCCGTGTTTTCCATCTAATAAATGCCATCAAATGCTGGAGGGGATCTAGATGGTTAGGCATAAATATGATTATGACCCCACCCACTTTTAAAACCCTAGCCATCTCACATAAGACACTTTTAACATCAGTCACATGCTCCAACAAGTCAAATGAACAGACTGCATCAAATGATTGATTTTTGAAGCTCATCTTACTCGCATCTTCTACATAAAACTCCAAATTTGGTTGATTCATGTATTTCTTTCTCGCCACTGAAATAAACAAAGGAGATATATCCGACCCTGTTACTTTAAATCCTTCTTTAGCTAGAAGATATGATGAAATTCCAGTTCCACACCCACAATCAAGAATTGATGACCCTAAAGATATTCTTTGCTTTATAAGTTCAATATATTGTATAAAGATTTTTTCTTCGTGCCTTTCCAGTCTTGCTAAATATTCTTGAGATGAACCATAGAAATGTTTTAATTTTTCGCTTATGTCGTTATTTTCTAACATCTACTTTTAACTCTTTAATAATTTTAATATCTCTCTTATAAATAATTGTTTTTCATAAATAAAATATTTATCAAATAGATATATCAGACTGAGATAAATTAATATGCCCACAGATGTAAGTAAAAAAAAATCTAATATTCCCACTGTATCAATATAAAATGTTAGAACTGATATTAAAAAACTTACAATTATCCCATTTATCAAAGGTAGAGCTATGCTTTTATTGAAGCTTTTAAATCCACATTTTGTGATTTTTACAACATTAAGACAAAATCCAATATTCGATATAACAATGCTTAATAAAACTACAAAGGATGCCCCTACTATCCCCCAATTAATAGTGCATGGATAAATTAAAGAAGCTATTACAAGCAAGCGGACTACTTGCCATCTCGTCTCTATTCTTGGTTTCCCAATAGATAGAAATATTGGACCAGTTGTTGCTGATATGGATCTTAATAAACCTGCGAAAACCAACATTTGCATTGCCGGCACCATAGGCATCCATTTTTCTCCTAAAAATATCCTTGTAAAATCTGGTGCTAAAACAAAAATTAAACCAGCTATAGGAAACGATAGAAATGCCGTAACCTGCAAAACCTTTAAATACGCTTCCCTTAATTTGGGGATGTCATCCTGCAACTTGGAATAAGCCGGGAAGGTTACTTGTGAAATCACATGCGTTATTTCAGTTGCTGGCATATTTGATATTCTATACGCCAATTGATAAAAACCTAATGCCGTAGCACCTAACAATTTCCCAACAAAAATGTCATCACCTTGTGTTATAAGGAATACCAAAATACTCGATCCAAGAACCCACTTGCCGAAGCCAAATAACTCCCTTGCTTTTCCCAGGTCAAACCTTAAATGGGGCCTGTAAGGGTGTACGAAGTAGCTCACAATAAATCTTGTAGCATTTCCGGCAAGCAAGCCGAAGACAAGCGCCCAAACATTTTGTAATATCAAGACAGCCGAAACTGCTATGATAAAATCGGCCAATGTTCCTGCAAATTGATAAATGAATTCTTTTTTAAATTCTAATTCTTTCTGGAAATATACGATACCAATATTGGTAAACGATTGAAGAAGCACTGAAAGACCGATTACTTGAATTATTGGCTTTGCCTCCGTGGAGTTAAAGAAACCAGATGCATAAGGCGCGATTAAATAAAGAATGGCTAACAGAATCATTCCACGCAAAATTAAGATCGTCCAGGCGGTATCAAGATATGAGGTTATATTCTCCTTCTTTTGTATTAAGGCAGCCTGAAAACCGGTCTGTGTAAAACTTTCTAAAGTGGCCATAGTTAAAAGAGTGATACCCATCAAACCGAAATCATGAGGAGCGAGAATACGGGCAAGAATTATAAGTCTTGCTAAATTAAACAATTGCTGAACTATTCTGAGAAAAAAGACCCATACCCCACCTCTGAACGCACGCTGAGAGAGGGATAGGCCTGGCGCCGGTAAGTCCCCTATGGGAAAGGGGTCAATTTTATTTTTCATCTTCATTGAACCTAAATAGTCTATCCATAAAGTAGTATTCTCTTATCAGCCGTCTTCATATCGGAAACTTTCTTCATCGTATTTTCTTATATCAACATTGAGGATGCTGTGTTGAGCTATAAAAAGTAACAACGCAGGCTACCGCCATTCAGGTTCCTTATCCTGTTTAATAATTCGATATTTCCCATGTTATAAAATCCGAAGGTCAAAAGACCTCCGGGAACTTCGCTATGTACTTTCAGGTGACTGGGGGAAAATGCTCTTTATCTTTTCAGGCGGTATCCCGGATTCAACAAGTTTTTTAAAGATACTTTCCCTCTTCAAGAACGAGCTGATTATGACGAAATCAGCTTCAATCTCATGTATGCCTTCAAACGGCATAATCGTGTATTTGAAAAAATCCTTGCCCTCACGTTCGTTGTCCACTATCCCAGCAAACGCAATATCGAATTCCTGGAGGGAAAGGTATGCAATCTCTGCAACCTCATCGGCGCCTGCAAAGACAACACGCCTTACACCTTCTTGTGATAGTCTGGTAAAAAGCTCTTTAAAGTCTCTCCGTGATTCCCTGTAAAGGTTCGTAAAACTCTGAAGGAGCTGATACGTTAATCGTGTCTTTTCTGTAAACCCTTTTGGAGTGAGATAATAAGCATACCTTTTTGCCGGTATGGCCTTTATTGTTATGTAGCCTTTTGAAACAAGGTTTTTAATATAGGAGTTTACAAGGCCGAGCGCAATGTTGAGCTTTTTACTGAGATCCCGCTGGGAAAGTGCCTCGCCCTTTGAAATTTCATCAAGAAGAAGGAGGGACTTGTAAGAGTCTTCTTCATTGCTCTTTTTACTGTTCATTTTATGAACGTTCATATTTTGAACATAACAGTTTAAATCAATTATGTCAAGAAAAAACCCGTATAAATATTTATATCAAATTAAAAATTCATTAGTCTTGCTCACTAGTGTCCGCTTAAATGTCATGCTGAATTTATTTTTCACCTCGGTGAATCCGCCCAGGTGCGGAAAGCATCTCGTAAAAAAATAGGTTATGAGACCCTGAAACGAGTTCAGGGTGACAAATAAGACCATATTCTTTAACATAATTAGAAAAAGGCACCTTAAAAATATTCTATTTTATAAATACTTATGCCTTATTTTTACCGGACACTACTGAGTCTTGCTTATGATTTTGTACATTACCAATATCTGTAAATAACTACACAAAAAATTTGCTGAAATACCTCTTTTACAACAATAAAATATTTAATTTATTTCTTTATTTCAATTAGGTTAATAATTTTAAATAATCTTTAACTTGATATTTTACTATTTATGTACCTATTAATTTTTAATAATATCTTACGAAAAAGACTTTTCTACGGGCCAGTGATTGGTATTAATTTTGCTTGTATAAATAATATGACAATCATGACCGATGATCTGAGAGACATGCGTATCAGCATTATATTCTCATGTGCTCTCATACTCTTCGCTCTCGCCTGTCTGATGCTGCCCTCGAAGGCCCTTCCCGCTTCATTCGGTCAGTCTCATGAGACTCACTGGTGGGATGACAGGGGTCCAAAGTTCTGGACTACGTTTCCAAATCCCCCAATGGGGTGCACAAATTGTCACTATGACGACACCCCGCATCACGGTAACCCCTACCAGTTTGCAGACATGCAGGATCTTGCAAACACCACTGTCTGCGATGACTGCCACAGTAAAAACGGGGCATACGATGGAGTTGCAGTTGCAAAAGCCAATTGGGATAGCGGCATCTATACAGGGGACAATCTTGAATATCTCCCATCAGGCAAGGAACAGTGGTGTGTTACCTGCCATGATGATGCAGCACCTGCAATAAATGGGGTAACAGCAAAAAATATTTCGGGGAATGATATCACATACGGATATTTTACAAGCGGCCACGGAAAATACAATGTTTTCTGCACAGACTGCCATGACCCTCGGCTTATACATTTTGACGGATATGATAAGACATATGACGCTGAAGCAGATGAGAATGGTCCGAGGGGGTACCAGAAAGGATACAGGTTACAGCTCATAGACAGTCAGCTCCCCCTGGATATTCCAAGGACTGCATCATATGCTGCTTCCCAGTTTGCCCTGTGCTATTCCTGTCACAATGAAGAAAAAACCATATATTCAAATTTTAATAACTTTGTTGAATTAAGTGGACCAACCAACTATCAAGTTAACTATCACGCGGAAGACGAAAGCGGCGGCGGTAATTCAGCACATCTTTTCTGGCAAAACGAATTCTGGGATTCAGACAGTGATGGAGATTATCAGGATTCTCGATTCTCCTGCCCTACCTGCCATAACCCACACGGCAAGAATTATGACGGTCATGCTACTTTTTCCATGACCCGTAATGATATGGGGATTGTCCATAAGAGAGAGGTTTTGCGTGTATCCGGATATATGGAACGTGGGGACTGGGAGATTTCCGGTGGGGATTTGTTTTGCTTCGGTTGTCACAATTACGGCCCGACCTATGAATATTATTACCGGTTAGGCACCCCTCCCCCTGAAACCCCGGCCTTCTGGACAAAACTTGATTCAGAGAATGACGTCACAGCACCCACCTACGGCACAGGCGGGACATTGATCGGGGGGGACTTTGCGAATTATACCTTTTACGGTGACACGAAAACAGGACTTTCTATTATCAACACCAACGAAGGCTGTGAGTTTCCTGCCAGTAATCTAAATAAGAATAACGATACAATCGAATTCTGGTATATCCCGAATTTTAATTTTTCCGGCAATACAACTACGAGATACCTGCTTGACAACTATTATGACGCCAACAATTGGATCCGGATTGGCGTTACTAACGATAAAATGGACTTCAGGATAAGAAATGCCGGCACTACCTATACGTTAACTACCACGAGCTTAACCTGGCAGGCAGGCACTCCCCACCATATCGTATGTACCTATGGCCCTGCTCAGGCTATGCACATGTATCTGGACAGAGTTGAACCTTCATACAGTACGAGTACCGGCCTTACCTATCTGGGCGGTATCAACAGTCTCCCGCAATATTTTTATGTAGGCATACGCTATGATGGAACCCTTCCTGCTTTTGGTATCATCGACGATTTTAAGATATATGGCTATCAATATCAGAAATTCGAAAGCGATCCTTTCTTGTTCAGCAAACTTGGTTCTGCTACCGAGGTACAGAGTCCGGTTTCAGGCAATGGTGGGATAGTAAGCGGAAGTGTTAGCTTTACAAGCGCACGGCAACAACATCTTAGTAGTGCATTATTCAATTCCACATACAATGGTGCCGTGCAATTTCCAACCTCCAATCTTAACCCTTCAGAGGATACCATAGACCTTTGGTATTACCCTAATTTCGATCCTGCAGGGAATGCAGACACAACAAAGCATCTTTTTTATTGCTCGAAAGACGCAGATAACTTTGCTCTGATAAAGCTCCAGAACAACGAACTAAGATTCAGGATCCGGGAAAACAGCACAGACCATACACTGCAAATTCCTCTTGAGGATGGCCAGGTGTGGTATCACATTGCCTGTACGTATGGCCCGGACGGGATGCATATCTATATAAATGATAAGGAAGCCGCACATGATCCGGGCTACACAGGGGGGCTCTGGGACGGGGTCTTGCCCGCATATTTTCAGATTGGAAATAGGGCCGCAGGCCAGACCCAGTATTGTAACGGATATATAGATGAACTGAGAGTGTACGGTTATCAAGGCAGCCCTTCATACCTTGAATTCCTTTCTGAATGTCCCGTAGATATCCAGGTTATAGACCCTCTTGGAAGGATTGTGGACAGGTTCCAGAATGAAATACAGGGTGCTCAGTACCTTGAACAGGATTTCAACCATGACGGAAGTCCTGACGACAAAATAGTTGTTCCCAAAAGGAATGGAACCTATACTTTTTCAGTGTTTGCGGAGCCTGGTGCAAATCCTGAAGATACGTACACCCTCAAAGTTAAAGACGGAGAAAATACAATCGTTCTGGTAAGAGACGACCCTGTGGGGAATATTGCAGGAGAGAACAAAACTTATGTCACAGTTACAAGCAGCGGCCTGAAATTTATCAACCTCCTTGGTCCAGGAAACGGCGAAACCCTATCAGGAGCCTCAACATTTGACTGGGAAAGTGTTGGTTATGATGGGTTTAAATTACAATTTTCTGCTGACAACAATTTTAAGCGAAAGGGAATAAGCCTGCCAAATCAAAAATGGACATGGTTGCCAGATACAATATACACCCCAACTGATAAAGAATGGAAGAATATTAAAAAATTAGGCCGAAAAGGACGAAATATTTATTGGAGAGTAATCGGCATAGATGCAGAAGGCAATATAGGTTCCAGCCAAACAAGGAGTTTTATCTTGTTACAAGATTTAACTCGACCGCGGTATTAACACTTTTTCTTTGGAGTACCCGACCCCTTGGTTCTGGGTATTCATGATCGAATACCGAGCTTGGGGAATACAAAAAACTGCAGCACCAGCCAGAAGACCAAAAGCAGTAATAAAATAATCCAATCGCTCATGTTTCAAGTCCTCTCTTTATGTATTCTAACAAATTCTCCCTAGTTAAGTGAAAATGATTTTTTGTATGTCATTAACCCGAAATCTCCTCTTACCGGAGGTTGGGTTGACTGAAAAGTATTTTGTCCCGATTTTGTTCCCTCCCCCTTACCACGTCTCCCCAGTCGCAGCAACCGCAATTACGTTCAGAGATGTAGGTCTCAAAGGGATGGCGGTATTTATGCCTTGGTGTTATATAATAGAACAATGATGGAACGGGGCAAGGAATCACTCTTTGATATACTCACTGCCGAGGGTCTGCTGGATGAAGAGCAAATCAAGTTAATCAAGTCAAAGGAGAGCTTACAGAGGTCAAAGATACTGAAATCCAAGACACCCGTATTACGCCGTTCCTACACAAACCACTCGTTCATTTCATTGATAGATGTTATCGAATCACTGAAACTCACATCCTCAAAAACAAATAAGGCCATTACATCCGATATTATCATGGAGACTGTCGCAAAGCACCTCAACCTGCCCTTTGTAAAAATCGATCCATTGAAACTGGACGTGGATGTGGTCACGCAGGTCATCTCCAGGCCCTATGCCATCAGGAACCAGCTTGTTCCCATCGAACTCTCCGATAACACGTTGACCGTAGCTACGGCGGATCCCTTTGAAACAGAAGCTATCGACAGAATCCAGAGGATCAGCGGGCATAACATAAAGCTCGTAGTGACTACAAAATTGGATATCATGAAGACCATAACAGAATTCTACGGTTTTAAATCATCTATCACCTCTGCCCATAAAGAGATCGACGCAGGGACCGACCTCAGCAACCTCGAGCAATACATAAAGCTTAAATCCATAACGGAACTTGAGGCAACAGACCAGCATATCATTAATGCTGTAGAGTACTTGCTGCATTATGCATACGCAAGCAGGGCTTCGGATATACATATAGAACCAAAGAGAGATTTCTGCCTTATACGGTTCCGGATTGACGGGATTCTGCACAACGTCCATAAAATTCCAAAGGCTGTCCATCCACCTATTACCTCCCGCATTAAAATGCTTTCGCGCATGGATATCGCTGAAAAGAGACGTCCGCAGGACGGGAGGATCAAGACAGAATACGGGGGGAAAGAGGTCGAGCTCAGGATATCCACCCTTCCCGTGGCATTCGGGGAAAAGGTCGTTATCAGGATATTTGATCCCGAAATCCTCATGCAGGACCTTGGAGACATCGGATTTTTTCCTAGGGAGCTACAGCTTGTCAAATCGTTCATATCACATACCAACGGTATTATTCTGGTCACAGGCCCGACAGGATGCGGCAAAACAACCACCCTCTACTCAATCCTGAAGCTACTCTCAACTTCCGAAGTCAATATATCGACGATCGAAGACCCTATAGAGCTCATCTATGAAGGTTTTAACCAGACTGCTGTCCAGCCACAGATCGGGACTACGTTTGCAAGTACGTTGAGGACACTACTCAGGCAGGACCCGGATATTATCATGGTCGGAGAGATACGGGACCTCGAGACAGCAGAAAATGCCATTCAGGCAGCACTCACAGGACATCTTGTTCTTTCGACCCTTCATACAAATGATGCACCGAGCTCCATAACCCGCTTGATCGACCTCGGCGTACAACCTTTTTTGATAAATGCAACAATGCTTGGTATTATGGCCCAGCGCCTTGTAAGAATCGTTTGTCCGCATTGCAGGGAACAGTATCATATCTCAAAAGACGAGTGCTTCCTGTTGAAGCTGGATTACGAAAAAGTAAAAAATTACAAGATTTCAATCGGCAGAGGATGCCCGGAATGCAGAGGTACGGGGTATCGCGGCAGGACGAGTATTTTTGAGATCATGGAGATAACGGGCAAGATAAAGGAAGAAATCCATGACAATGCTACCCCGTTGAGAATCAAGAAGGTCGCTCAGGGCCAGGGCATGAACACCCTCCGTGAAAACGCTATAAAGAGACTCCTCCAGGGGATAACGACTGTCGATGAAATTATCAGGGTGATCGGCCTTTCAGCATAAGAGATCTTGAACAGGATATGAGTAATCTGAATCTTCCAATTAAAAGGAGAACTCCATGAAAGTAGTAGCTCTGAACGGGAGCCCGAGAAAAAGAGGCAACACTTTTCATTGTATAAAAACGGTGTTCGAAGAACTTATGAAAGAAGGGATCAAGACTGAACTCTTACAACTCGGCGGAGCAAACATACATGGTTGCAGGGCATGTTTTGCCTGTTATAAAAAGAAGAATAAACGCTGTGTGCAGAGAGATAATTTCAATGCATTTTTTAATAAGATGCTGGATGCAGAGGGGATTATTATCGGCTCTCCCACATATTTCAGCAATGTCTCAACCGAGGTAAAGGCATTCATTGACAGGGCCGGGCTTGTTGCCATTGCCAACGATCGTATCCTGAGGAGGAAGGTCGGAGCAGCCGTTGTTGCAGTGAGACGGGCGGGAGCAACGCATGTATATTCAAGTATAAACTATTTTTTCGGTATCAATCATATGATCATCCCGGGTTCCTCTTACTGGAATCTCGGGATCGGCAGAAATCCCGGTGACGTCCTCAAGGATAAAGAGGGAATTGCAACATTCAGGGAACTGGGGAAAAACATGGCATGGCTCATGAAAAAGCTCTATGAATAATTTTTACCGGACAGAACTTGATGGCTTTCGCCCGCGCACCTCATTATCCAGCTTCCAACCTTTTTGATTCTCAACGAAATTTTATGATACGATATCATCTCGCATTCTCCTGATGCCGGAGTGGCGGAATTGGTAGACGCAAGGGACTTAAAATCCCTCGGGGCTTGTCTCCGTGCCGGTTCAAGTCCGGCCTCCGGCATTACAGAATAAAGGGTTTACAGAGATAATGAAAATAAATATGGAAAATACAAAATATGCTTGCTAACCTATAGCTAACACTTTTTGATACAGAAAAATCCCCTGATCACCTTCGCTAACATAAAAAATATTATCCTATGATTGAATATTGCAGGGAAAAAAGAAGGAGGAAGGGAAAGGAGGCCCCCCCTCCTTGAGATAGAAGAAACGAAAGGAGGCGTTATTGAATGATTTCACTGAAAACCTTTTCTCTCTCGTTTTTATCTGCCTGGTATTTGGCCCCATGCAGGAAAATACTCTGGTCAAAATTTTTCAAAACGGGAAGCCGGATACCTGGTAAAAAAGAGTACCCCTCCCCTACCGTTTCAACATAGGTCTGAGTCAATCCAAGCTCCCTCAGAAAATTGAAACAGATCAGGAAGCGTGAGATAGTTTTTCTCAGCTCCCCGGCCTGGTCGTCATACTTCGCGATCTCTCTTTCCAGCCAGGCTTTCGCAAGAAAAGAAAAAAGGTTTTTTCGCTCATCATTCGCAAGGTTGTATTGCTCCTGAAGGTTTTTTGTTTTTTCTTGCAATGCTTCAGCCAGGGCCTCGTTCCGCTTCAGCTCTCTCTTGCTTTTGTCAAATTCAGCCTCAATGGTTGAAATTCCTCTCTTCTCGTCTTCAATTACCAGCCTTTTGTAAGTCTCCCAGAGAGAATTAAGGCTTAATTCCGCTGTCTCGATCTGGTTCCGGACGTGTTCAAGCTGCTTTCGCTCTTTGCTTAATTCCGTCTCCATTTTTTTAACCTGGGTGTCCAATTCTTTATATGTACTTGCCTTAATTTTCATGCTCTACCTCCATTGATTCGAAATGCCATTTCCAGAAAAGAGGCGATACATCGATTTCAAACTGTTTTCTCTCAACGCTGATTGGAGGGTTCGCAGGCCCCCACTTCACGATAAAAAGGCCGACCCTGCTTGACCACTCCAGAAATTCTGAAAGACGGCCACGGTTCAAAAATTGCCCCCCCTCTTTAGGATCGGGAATATCCGGGAGCTCGCTCAAAATCTTATCAACCTTATAAACCCCGCTACCCCTACACGCAAAAAAGGCAATAAACGCATAATAAAAAAAAGGCTTGTCGCTTAAACCCCGTCCCGCCATAAGATCACCGGTATGAGGATCCCGCCTGGTGGTATCTGCAAGGTTTTGAAATGCCTTGATATCTCTTAAAGTGAGACTGTGAAATGCCTGATTAAGCTCGTATAAAAAGGTATTCATATTTGGCCTCCTTATTCTTCAAAACTCAATAATGTCGGTTCTGATAATGCCCTCAAAAAAGCATTATCATCAAGCCTGTCGAGGGTATGACCGTCAAGTCTGTCCTCGTCAAGGTCCGTATACAATGGCTGCGTAATAGCCCTTACCAGATCCTCGTCTGAAATTTCACTAAGTTTTTTCATTTTACTAATCCTCCTTGTTTTTTATTGACCGGGGACTTTTAGCCCCTAATATGCGTTTGATTTCCTCTTGAAGCTCCCCGGGAGAGACTTTAACCCCGCTTACAATACCACTCATACCGCTTCCTAACTCTGAAAGAATCCAGTAGACCTCATCCTGAAGTACTTTCATGCACCCGCGCTCATCTTTATGTGCGAGCTTCCCGGGAAGTGCCCTCTGCCATGATAATAATTTTTGCTTGATACCGATATTGACAAAAGTTAGATCTGAGACAACCTGCTCAGTCTTGAGAAATTCAGAACGCCGTACCGCGAGTTCCAGCTCCGCAAGCTGTGCTTTGGCTAACCTGTACCGGGCTTCAGCCATACGTTTTTGCGTGAGATAGGTAACGTCTTCCGGGGTCGCCTCTCCGGGTGTTGTCTTCTGATCAAGCTCGTCATTTTCTTGTGATGCTTCGCCGTGAAGTATGGCCAAAATCTTATCGGCTTTTTTGACATCTATCGCGCCACTTTTAGTCTTAGCTAAAAGTCCGCTATTGATATGTTTATGCACGGTTTTTCTTGACAGGCCCGCGTGTTTTGCATACTCACTAATATTCATTTCTTTTTTCATGGTGTTAGTGTAACCCCCAGGTGTAACCCCCAAAATTAACTTGACTCGTGGAGAAAGCCCGCGCTTTCCGGAACTGTTTGGAAAACGTTGCCCGGAAGGACCCGCAAATATTCATAATCATGCAGTGTTCATTCATAGAAGTTCGCATTGTTTTTTATCCCTCTCTGTTTCCTTGACAATCTCAATATGCTGCCCTTCAAGGTCTATCATTGTCTCGCACTCATTCTTCTCTCGTTCGAGCGCATCGAGATACATTTTTCTGATCGCCTCGATACATGCCTTGAAAGTGTCAATATTCTGACTTAAAAAAGCCTGATCAAGAGATTTAATAACATCCTGAATGTCCTGGTAAAGATCAGGCCACTTATTCTTGATCTCCTGGCCGGTAAGGTCGTAATCATGCAGCCAGCCGATCAAGTCGTTATACGCATCATTCATGTCCTCAAGGATATTGTTTTTCCCAATCCAGTATCTCAGTCCCATAATAGCCCCCTTATTTTTGAAAAACATAGACAGGGGGATGTGTGGAATTTCTGTAACATCTGTAACAGACCACTTAAGCCCTTGATATATAAGGCTTTATCTGTTACAGGCAATCTGTAACAAGCTGTAACGTTTTCTGTAACAGAACACTTCAATTCATAATTTGTTACAGTTTTGTTACAGGTTGTTACAGGTAAGCTGTAACAAGCAAACCCTTGATAATCAAGCATCTTGACCCCCTGTTACAGTTGTTACAGAAATTTCCAGTATACCCCCCCTATAGAATTTTAAAACTCTCACAATTTTGTCTCTAAAACGTTCGGGATAAGTAGTATAGTCCTCCCCGGGTATAATCAGATTTCTGTTTTTCAACAATCTATAAAAAGTGTTCCGGGAAGCCGGGAAGTACGAGCCCTCTTTAATACAAAATTGCTGTATTGCATGCCATAAGGCCGTCGGTAGCAGATAGAAAAAATTTTCATCATGGTAACCGATTAATTCGCCGTTTGATCCCCCCAGCATTTCGTATTGCTCAGTTGAATTTTTATGCTCAACACGTACCTTACCCTGACTTATGAGAGTTTGAAGTATTTCAATAAAACGTGAGACGGGGTCTTCACGTTCAATTCGTTGTGCTTGTTTCTCAGCCAGCTCTAAAAATACGTTCCAACCCTTATCAGCCAGCTCTTTCGCACTTGCGGCTGATAAAATTTCTTTATCAACCATCCAGGAAAAGGCTGTTTCAAGCGCAAACTGAAGAAAAGCGACTTGTTCCGGTAGCTTCTTGTGGACACTCTCATTAGAAGCTTTACTTCGCAAGGCCTTGAATTGCCCGTTAAACGTTTCTTGTATCTCGCTCACATATTCCTTTATATAAGTTATGAAACTGCTCATGGCATGTGGCAGCAGATTTACTCTTTTCTGAAACTCTGTTAGGGTTTCTATTTTGATATCGCCTGCGGAAAACTCCAGGATAAGCAACCGTGCTAATGTGCTCTGCAAAGTAACGAGTTCTTCACCGGTTACAAACAGCATGCCTCGCGGTTCGTATCTTCCCTTTTCTGTTGTGTCGGAGTTTAACCGACCCCGTCCTGTACGGTTCGAGTATGCCCGGATAATCCTTTGAGCGAGTTGCTCCTTATGTTGCGAATCAATCTTTTTAATAGAAGGAGCGAAATCATCCAGGACCTGCGGCATGTCCTTCAAAATAAACGCCCTTTTTTCGAGTGCATTGCCGGTATCATCGAAATTTGACAGGTTACTGATCGAGTCAAATTCCCCAAAATGGCTTAGCACAAAATCTTTAGCGATAGTACTTTTCAGAGCGCCGGTTTCACCATATAAGAAAAAAGAAAAATTTGGAAATGGTTTTAGTAGAGTAGTTAATGGCGTGAGATAAACGCCTGCAAAAAGAGGGAAAGTGATTTCGGGCTTGCCCATATCAAGAAAAGAAAGACTTGCCTTACAGGCCTCGTCTTCATTCTCAGGCTGTAACGGCAATGAATAGCGCTGAAGCTCCCTGGATAGTTTTACCAGCACCTTACCATCACCGATAGCGCCGGTTGCTGAAAGATAAACCCATTTCTCGTTAATAAATCGCCACCCGGTATGAGTATAAACAGTTCTCTTTACAATGTCTGTTGACCGTATCTGAATGGCGTGCCTGACGTAATCTTTGTTTGACATGCCGGGTTCGATGATCACGTCGTTACCCCAGGCGTGAATCCAGTTCAGAGAATAAAACTGACTTGCCGGTATCGAAACGACAGGCAGCTTTTTGCCGCTGGTTATACCTGCAATATTATAAACGTGTGTCAAATCGAGTCCGTTGTCTTCCGTGAGTTCCTCAAAAATCCTTGCATCAAAATTGCAAAGCCGCACAGGTATATACCCGTCCTTAGTCTGTTTCCAACGGCAGAGATAGTTTTCTTCATCGAGAAAGTACCGACCATTGTGTGTTACATCTTGTTTCAGAAGTTCTTCGCCTAAATCAAATTTTTCCATTTTTTACCTCAAGATTTCCTCTGCTAAAGAGCTCAAATTTTGCGCGCTCGTCTCTGCCTGACAAAATTTCGATATGTTGAAGCCATGTGTTTTCATCATGATAAAATCCAGATATCCCCTCGACGTCTTCAACCGTCCTGCACATTAATTTGACTTCTTGTAGCGTGCGGTACGAGTCAGCTAGGTCGTTAAAATATGCCCGGCACCATTCGTTAAATTCTTGAATTAAAGCTCTTTTATATTTTTTGAGTTTTATTTTCTGTTTATCCCGGGAAGGGCATGTCCGCCCAATCTTCAAAAAACCGCATGCGGCCTTGAAATCGAGGCGCTTATATTTCATCACGAAATCAATAACATCCCCATGCGCTCCACAGCCAAAACAAAAATATAATTGTTTTTCGGGATCAACTTTGAATGATGGTGTTTTCTCAGAATGGAATGGACATAAAGCCCAGAATGAGCTGCCCCGCTGTCTCAGGGGGATGCCCTCTCCTTGGATAGTTTCAATGACATCAGGTTTTGATATCACGACTTAGACCTTCAAATTATGGCTGTCAGTAGTCTGTACCGGGTTCTTAAAAATCCAATCTTCAATATCGCGAATCGTGTAAATGACTTTCCGGCCAACTTTGTAATAGCGGGGCCCCTTGCCCATGCATCTAAGATTCGCTAAACTCCCCATGCTGAGTCCGTATCGCCGCGCCACCTCTTCAGGAGAGAGAGCCTTTTCGTCTGATTTTTTTTCTTGCATATAAAAAACCTCCTTCTTATCAAATCTAATCTAATCAAATCATATATGAACGAATGATTGAAAGAGATTCGGTGCAGAAATTATCAAAAAAATCTCCTGAATTTTTGCACACTTCAAAATGGAATTAGTATCAATAGAGGATATACTTCTTCAAGTCATCAAGATCAGAACGTGCTATAATTGCGTTAATTGCATCCAGGATAATGAGCATAAATACATGCTTTGTGAGGGTTTCGCTATTACATGGAAGAAATTATAGAATTCGTTTGGTACAGATTTGGATTGATCGGATTGTTTCTCAATTTTCTTGGAACACTAATGGTAGCTGTTTCATTTGGAAAAAATCCTGCTGACGCTAACCAAAAAGATGATAAAGGGAGAGAGATTTATTTAGCCTCTCTTTTGCGGCCTAAATTATTTAAATGGGGATTGATAATTATTATCATGGGGTTTTCATTGCAATTTATTAAGTTATCAGTCAGTCCCTAAAGCCGGAGAGAAGACTTTCTTATAACGCTGATACGATTATTTCAGAGAATACTCTTCTTATTTAAAAATATTTTCCCATGACGGTAGCATACGAGAGAGTATAAGCATACCTTTGTCGGGTTCCACTTTAGTAAGGACGTTTGTGTGATAATATTTTTCATAGATTCTTTTGATGTCGGTTTTCTTTAAATCTCTAATCGCTGATCTGACAGCCGTTGGACATTTAATACCCTGCTCGTTAAGAAAGCCTGATAGTATCTTATAGAGACCGCGGCAGTTATTTTTATTCAATAATGTATAAGTAGCGAATAAAAGAATTCTCTCTGCATCACTTCTTTTTTCCCGGCCCGGCTTTTCAGGTATATGCTTTATTTTTGCAAGTTCCAATTTTTCAACAGGTATACTTTTAAAGTCCCCTTTATATTCCTTCAGCACCGGTTTAGGTATGCTGTATATTTCACACAGGTGATAAAGTGAAGGATAATTTTTCAAGTAGAGACATGTTACTGCTTCAAGCGAATCTTGATATCTTTCACCTTTTTTGCTTAACAACATCTCTTTATAAATTAGTTTCATGATTTTGGGAACAGATTCCTTCTTCAGCCAGCTGGACCCGGGTTTTGTTAATTTATGAAGCTTTCGCAAAATAATATTTATCTCGTCTATTGGATAATCAAAAAGACCTTTCTTTGAATCTTTATCTTTTCTTTCAGCAGCTTCTATGAAGCGGTAAATCTTTAAGAGTAGAGCGACTTTATCACGTCCGATAATATTACTGAGTTTTGTAGTGTGAATCAGTTTTGCATCTTGAATTTTTTTCATTCAGCCACCCTCCTTAGTAGCCTCCTTGAAAATCAGGGGGCGCGGTTAGGAGTTACCGCTTCCGGGACCGGTTCCCTGCCCCCTGATCACTTATACAGCTTCAAAAACTCCTCAACTGTTAAACCTGCCTTTTCTATCTGGTCCCTCAATAAACCCTGCTTAATTGGCTTTCCTTTATGTACCGGGACTGACAGAATATAAGAACTTCCCTCTTTTGTCAGCTTAACATGGCTTGTTCCTGTCTGTTTTCTCATCTGCCAGCCAGCCCTTATAAATGCCTTTATAACCCTGTCAGGTTTCAGGTTATGAAGGCTGCTCATGATACCTTTCTGAGTTTCTTTTCTTCTTTTAATACCTCAAGATGTCCTTTGATAGCATCCCTTATCATCTCAAGGGCTTCTTCTACCGTATCACCCTGAGAAGCGCACCCGGGAAGAGAGGGACATTCTATCCAGTAACCGCCGTCCTGTGTGTCAGGATGAAGGACTACAGAATATGCTTTCCCTTTGACGGTAACTTTATATATCTTCTCTTTCTGCAAGGTTGAGACTTCCCCTTTAAGCTCTTCGATAATCTTACCCAGGGCAATTGAGAAGACAAGCTGACCGTTTTTCAGAGTATCAATTATCGTCTTTCTGTCCTTAGTAAGCACAAAGATAGTTTCTCCGTCTGTTAAGAAACTGAGTTCAGCGAGGGGCCTTTCTATTTCGGGCATGTTCTTTTTTAAATATGTTATGGCTTTCCTGATCTTCTGTAAACTGATGCCCTTATCCATGAGAGTTTTAGCAACTTTCAATTGTATGAGGTCATTGAAAGAGTAAAGCCTGAAAGATCCATATCCAGAGGCTTCACTTACAGAAGGCTTTATGAAATGGGTCCTGTCCCAGTAATCTATCTGCCTGAAACTTAATCCGGTAATTCTTGATGCTGCTTTGCTATTAAAGTACATGCCCCCTCCTTTAATTAAAATTACATTATTGTAATTAGAATACTAAACTAAATATTTAAAGTCAATAAGAAAAAGGTCTGAAGCAAGAGAAGGGAATGTTAAACACAAGACCCCAGGGGATGAGACCCCCAGGGCCTTATGTTCTTTAAAAGCTGTTTTTTACTACAGATGCAAGAGAGATTTCCCGGGAATAACTCAATTATTCTTCCTTATCCTCGTCAACTTCCTGTTCGCTAAGCCATTTCTCCCAGGCTTTAACGATCCCCTTCAGGTGTCTTATGATGGTCTCATGCAGCTTTCTCGTTGAAGAAGTCATTTTCATTCTCCCGGTTGTGTCCTGTTTCAATTAATGATGCGTTTATAAAATGGCTGTGATAGCCCCTGTCTATTTTACTGAAACATTATAGATAGCCTCGATCCTGTCGAGTAATTGTTTCCAGGTTTCAGGAGTTCCTATGTGCCATACAGCCCGGACTTTCGCAAGAGCGATATCCAGGTCACAATCAGATCCGGTAAGGCTTTCCCCTCTCTTTGCCTTCTGAGAGAGAACGGAAATCTTTTTTAAGAAACGCCGGTCGTTTAAACTTGCTATCTCTGCCATTGTAACCCTCCTTCAATTAATGCTACGTTAATAAGCCTGTAATGCCCATATCCGGCATTTACAGTCATGCCCTCTCTGTTTACAGGTGATCAGACGGCAGCGATCTCTCAATTTTCCATGGTCCCTGTATAACCACCTTACTGATTTGATCTTCTTTCCCGGCCTTAACATAAAAAGCCCGAATAACATTTTTTATTGTCTCCTTGTCTTTTTCTTCAAGGCGCGATTGAAAGATATACCTGATCTCATTACAGATTGCATCAACTTCTGAATCCTGGATCATAAAAAATGCCCCCTAAAATGCCCTGTGTTGATTCTTTCATTTTCCAGCTAATAAACCCCTTACCCGGCCTCTGATTTAACCGCATGCGGTCACACAGCCTCGCTGATATGTGCTATATCAGCCGTACCGTTATTCTTTTTAATAAACGCCTTCTCAAGCATTGTGACAGCCCTTTTCTTTTCGTCCGGTATCAAGTGAGCATACCTCTGAGTCATAGCAAAACTTTTATGCCCCAGGAGCTCCCGGATCGTAACGAGGCTTTCACCCTGAAGCGCAAGCCAGGACCCAAAAGTGTGTCTCAGTGTATGAAAGGTAACCCTCTGTCTCCGGTCCTTCACATTTCCGTTAAACAATTCATCTACAGCCTTTTTGAAGATATCTGCCATTTCAAGGTATGGCTTCTTTCTCCGGCTTGTGAAGATATGGTCATCAGGCCCCAGGTCTTTTATCCTTCGTGACAGCATGGCTTTTACGGCATCCGTCATAAATGCTTTTCTCGCCTGTCTGTTCTTTGTGTCCATGATTGTGATAAAGCCGTGTGTCAAATCAATGTCATGACAGCGTAAATTGAATATCTCACCCGCTCTCATGCCTGTATGCAATGACAGAAGAGACATGTCGTGCACGTCAGGCGATCTCTTTGAAAGTCCATTGAGAAGTTTTTCAGCCTCTTCGTAAGAAAGAAATCTCTCCCTCTGGTTCTGCAAGACCGGCATTTTAACGCCCTTGACCGGATTAGCGCCCTTATATAAGCCCCATGTGAGCGCTTTGTTAAATGCCTGTCTCACAATGATAAGGCAATGCTTTACGGTAGCAGGCGAGAGTTCCTTTTTTAACAGGGTAGTCTTGATCTTTTCAATATCGAATGAAGTTATTTCGTCAAGTTTCTTTTCGTCAAGGTAAGGCGCCAGGTGCAGGTTGTAACGCGTCTTATCGTGCTCCCCTTGGTCGCATTTGTTGTTTTTTGCCCAATCAAGGTATTTCGCCATGAGAGACTTGAAAAGCGGTATCTTCTTTTTTTGCTGTGGTAGTTCTTCACTATGACGGATTGAACGGATACGGTCACCCCTGATCTCTGAAGCCAGCTTTGGTGTATACCCTTCAGATAACCACCCGGCCTTTTCCCATACAAGACGGCCATTAAACCGGAAAGCAATATCGTAACAGATATCAGGCCGGCCCCTGCATATCCTCGTGCTGGATTCCCTCTCATAGACACCCTGGTATTTTGTGCGTCTCCTTGATATTTTCTTACTGCTTTTCATGATTCCCTTGCCTTTCTTTGCTAACGTATAGCTAACACTTCCAATTATCTCCTATTATTTTAAGTGAGGTAAAATTATTTGTCAATAGCTCTGAAAGCTTTGACAGTAGCGGGTTTATGGATTTCAGGTTATCTTGTGTTATGAAGTGTTAAAAAGCCTATAAATGGGACTTAAAATCCCTCGTTCCAAAAGAGCGTGCCGGTTCGAGTCCGGCCTCCGGCACCATATGCGCCTGACATTTACGCCAATCCATGCTACTGAAAGCTACAACTATCAATGGTTTTATCATTTTCATACCTTTTAAACCCCCGAATTTCAATGGTTTGCAGTGCTTATCCATTGTTCACTTTTTCTCTCAAAATGAGGCACTGTAACCATTTGTAACTGTTTTTAGTCTGTCCTCTGTTTTCTGGTGCATCATGGATACCTTCTCAGCAGCTCTTCTCAAATCTGTCTCGTTCACGATATTGTAGCGCTCGGATATGGACAATGATAACTTGAAGCGATGAAGACAAGAACAACTATCTTGGAATAGAATCGTTTTTTTTCTCTTGACAGTGCCCTCTATATGGGTACAAATAAAATCTTTAAGCTGAGAAAAGAAATGATTTACAAAAGAACTGTTTTAAACTATGAGCAGATTTGTCAGCCTTTTGATGTCTGCTGGATCACGTCGTTAGGTATGCATAACTTTTCTTTATAAGTTTAATTTGAAAAAAGCCATTTATTGGCATCTTCAATATTCCGAAATGTTCTATAAAAAATAGGCAACTTTTCCATCTCTGCAAAAGCCTCATACATCCTTCCAACACCGAAATCAGCATCAAAATTACCAACGAAAGCAGTTTTTCCACCTTTACGCATAGCAGTAAACTTTTTCATATGCTGAGCTATTTTCCGAAATTCATCTATTGATATTTGATACACTGATCCTTTTGTAGCGTCCCATAGAACTAACTTTGTTGGTTTCGTCATGTAGTATTCTGTCGAGTAATGTATTATTTCATCTGCTGTCAAAGCGCCTTCGACCGTGAAAACTGTCAAATCATTTTCAGCTCTTATAGTTACTTCAATCTTGGCCATTTTGACTCTCTATAATGAATCAGACGATAATTATAAATTATGCATAATTATTAAGGTTTTTTAAATATATCATAGTAGGGATTTTCTTTAAAGAGAAATTCTGATCTCTTGATTACCATTAGAAATATTGCATCCTGAAAAGACACAATCTGCGTTTTAGGAGGAAGTAAAAAGGGCGAGTGGTTAGCTCGCCCTACCTGGTTGCAATTATTTTTACCAAGGGGATATTGGCAAACCAAACCCGGTTGCTGTATCATCGCCGACTTGCCAGATGTCATTTGCATTTTCCTGCAAGAAACTTCTGGTGTCTGCTGCATTGCCTTGCCACAGCTTTGCTGCCAGACCTGATACATGAGGTGTTGCCATGCTCGTTCCTGACATATAAGCATAACAGCCGTCATTGTATGTTGATTCTATTGAAACACCAGGTGTTGCAAACTCAACTTCTTTTTCTTCAATTGTATAATCGTAATCATTAATCCCTCGACTTGACCAATCAGGAACCATTTCATTAATATCTATTGCCCCAGCAGCAATTACTTTTACATAAGCCCCTGGATAATCAATGCTGCCATTAGCTGGTCCATCATTTCCAGCTGCAGCTACTACCAAAACCCCATGATCATCAACTGCGTAATCTATAGCTTCTAAAACCTGGGAATCAGGAGTATTTCCACCTATGCTCATTGAGATGATATTAGTTCCACTATTTGCTGCATAGTAAATTCCTGCTGCGATGTCATCTCCGTAACAAAACCCCCTCCTGTCGCAAACTTTTATTGCTATTAGCTTTGCATCTGGTGCTACCCCGTAAATTCCTAAACCATCTGAACCAGCATTTGCAAGTATTGTTCCTGTTACGTGGGTTCCGTGTCCGTTAGCATCTTCACAATTTTTGGTATCTACCTTGAAGTGCGTAACAGTAGTTACACAATCAATTATATTGTTAGCTAAATCGGGATGGTCTGTATCTACTCCTGTATCAAGTACTGCTACCTTTACTCCTGCTCCTCCGGAACCACCATTTACTTTATCTATACCCCATGGTTTTGATTCAGATGGATAACAAGATCTTGCCGGAGGCGGTTCAGGTGGAGGGACCTCACAATCTTGAGGACAAGTTTTTGGTTCATTGCCTTGACAAACTCCGTCACCACAAACCGGCCTCCCTTTTATCTGATATACCTGTACAGGTTCTGTTTTAACTCCAAGGGAATTAAGAAACTGTAACTGTTCTCGCGTTAGATTGGTTGAAAAGGCCTTAGGAAATTCATGTCTCACACCTAATTGTCTTTTTATTGCAGGATCATCGGACAGTACATAATATGGTAAGGTCAATTCCCAATCTTCATCTATTACAGGTGCCCTTTCAGGGGCTACCGCATGATCCTTTGCTTGATCTGCTGCCGGAATATCTAACTGACCGGCATATGTTGGCATACACATCAATACCATTAATATGATCGAAAAAAATAATACATAACATCCCTTTTTCATAGTTTCCCCCTTTTTCATATTACACTCAATGCTGCTATAAAGATATTGAATAATATTAAACGATTATAAATTAGTCAAGATAATTGGAACTTTAAACTTTTTCAATACAAAATAAAAATAGCAAGAGTGTCTCCTTCTGTTTTAATTGTTGCTTGATTGTCTATTAATTATTTTACAGGAGACTCATTGGGGACGAATTCGATCGAAATTTCACGGTCTGTAGTAATTTTGATACCCTTGATTCCCTTTAAAGCATCCATCATCTTCTGTTCGTCTCCATTGGTTTTCTCCATCTGCGCATTCAATGCCATGAGCACCTCCTTGTCGGACAGAAGCGAGTCAAAATCGATATCCATCAACGTAACCTTCGATCCTTCGACATACTGGCTGTTCGTCTTGACAACTTTGCCGTCGACATCTATAACCATACCAAGACGGAGACCCTTGAACATCTGCTCAATCATGGCCGTCTGCTCATCCAATTCCTCAGAAGAAGATGGTGATACCGGTGGATTAGCGGCTTGTTCATTCGTCCCCTCAGGCTCATGCTCGGCCAGGACAATAGTGACAACGGCGTTCCCGTTCGGCTTGCGGTTGAACCGAAACTTCAAGGCATCCCGGGAGGATGAACCGGCGGGAGCTGTCCCCATCGCAGCCTCAGGCTTAGGGTTAATAGCAAGCTGATTCAGATCTTTGAAGGCATACGTAACGCGGATACCTGCAGCTTTCTTTGTATCGATCTCTTCCACGGACACAAACGTTACCCCAGGGCCTAAGTCTTCGGCCCTATTCTTGAGATCATCTTCACCAAATGCCTTCTTGTCCGATTTCTCTGAAGAGTCCTCTCCCGAATCCTCTTTCGATTCGTTCATTGTCACGCCCATCTGCTTTGCAACATTTTCAGTCGTTTCCTTCATCTGCTCTGGATTTATAGTTACCGTCTGTACCACCGTCCCGCTCCCGTCACCCCGGACCTTGATCTCGGTAAGAAATGTAATGCAACCGGTAAGGGACATGGTCGCAAGCACTATTAAGAATAGACTGCTTATCTGTTTAATAATTGACTGCTTCTCCATCATGGTCGGAGAGTAGCATTGCTAAAAAAAATTGTCAAGACAAGATGTAAATCAGAAAGTTTTTTTGACAATAAACTGATGATTTGCAGGAAAACTATGCTAAACAGTAAAGGTAGTCACAGGGATGACTATCCTTTGCAAAAAACTACAAAAGTTCATCTATTGCTATAGGTAAATTTAAAATGTAGATTTTAAACTATCGCCTTCTCCACCCACTCCAAGCAGGGAACCCGTTGTCGTCACGAAGTTCTAGAACATCGTTGCCTTTCTTTACCTCTGCAGCAATGATAGCCGGCTTACCTTCAAAAGTGATTCTTGACCCTTCGACTTGAACAGTATCTTTAGGTTCAATTTTAATATCCTGGTTTTCAATATACCATCCCGGACCTAAATGGACTGATATAGTTTCTTTATCTGTTTTCACCATAATATGAATACCGTAGTACATTCCCTTCAGTGGGGTAATTTTATCAACACTGGTCACCTCTCCTGTTATGGTCTCAACAGTTTTAGGATTATACATCTTGTTATATTGGCTTCCCATCCCCCAACCCGAGCTCCCCTTCCATTTCATTCCCCTTTGAGCAAAGGAATCTGAAACTAGAAACAGTCCGAAAACGGAAATTGCAATAACTATAATTCTGAGCACTTTCATTTTGACCTCCTTTTCATTTCAACAGAGTTATAAGAATTCATTTTCCTTAAACTGGTAGCAATTATTTCCTTTTAAGTTTTTTCTGTTCATACATAACCTAGTCCCCCCTATCCAATAATTCATGTACAGGACACGGCTTAAGTGGATCATAATATGATACCCCAAAACTAATTGAGATATTATAACCCCGGTTTACCTTAGCATTATGCATCTCGATGCAATTTTTTAAGCGTGTGGTGATAACTTCTATATTATCCCCTTTATTGCACACCGGGAAAACCACGAACTCGTCTCCGCCTATCCTGGCAATGATGTCCGATTCCCTGAAATTTTTCTTGAGAATATTTGCAATCTCAATTAAAACCATATCACCTTCTCTATGCCCATATTTATCGTTGATCGCCTTTAGATTATCTACATCAGCATAAAGCAGGTATAAACCCTTTCTTTCCCTTCTCGATATCTTCAATAATTGATCAACCAGGGCAAAGAACCCGCGTCTGTTGTGAAGACCGGTCAGTTCATCACTGAGGGACATTGTACGCAGTCTCCCCTCCATTTTTTTGTAATCTGTTATATCCCTTGAAACAACTGTTATTGCCTGTATCTTTCCATTTGATTCCTTCACAGGACTCAGCGTAAAATGAAAATACCTGTCATTACTGTCACTTTTATATTCGTGCCGGATGGACTTGCCTGTATCGAATACTATATCCGCCTTCTTGATAAACCATCCCGTCTGCCCGGGAGAGTGAAACTTGCCATAGTCCTGACCCAGATAATCGGCATCTTCTGAAATACCCATCCTCTGCATATGCTTCTTGTTTATAAAAAGATATTTATAGTTTCGATCCACCAAATATATGGAATCATCAATAGATTGGACCAAGGAGCGATACTTCTCTTTCATTTCCTCTAATTCTCTTTCTGCCAGCTTATGTCCGGTAATATCTCTGACGACATGTGCAATATGAGTTATTCTTCCATTATCATTAAATATAGGAATCGCTGTGACCCATATCCAGATGTCCCTGTCAGGCAGGTATATTTCTGCCTCTTCATGCTTTTCTGTCTGCTTGAGCATCAGAACAGGACAATCTTCCGGAGGTTTATTTGAACCATGGATCAACCTGAAACACTGCTTGCCGATAATCTCCTTAACTGATTTATCCAGAAAGTAAAAAGTCGATCTGTTTGCCTCTTTTATCACAAAATTTAGATCAATCAGCATCATCGGATCTTTTGCTGAGTCAAAGATTGTTTTCCAGTCTTTTATCGTACTCTTTGAAGTTCTTCTTTTCATTAAGGTTTTTTTATTTAGCATGAAATGAAAATCTGTTTTAAATAAATTTAAGCAACTACCATTATATTAAAATTATAAATAAGTATATTCCGTGATATCAGTCACAATAATTTACCTAAAATAGATAATATATATATTTTATTTAGAATATTTATTGGTTATGGGTATTCCAGTAAAGAAAGCCATTGCATCAACTTTGATTTCGTGCAAAAAGCTATCTCCTGACAGACTTTAGGACGGGGAGAAAGACAGGGTCAATCTTTGCGAGCGAGCTCAGCACGAACTCCTCGATACCCTTGTTATCTGACAGAAGGAGCCCTTCCGGCAAAGATTCCTGCTTAAACTCTGCACGTCCCATTGACTTGTGCCCGCCTGCACTACCTATTTTGCCGAAAGCGGCCCTCGCAAGGTAGCCGGCATCCTTTTTAAGACCGTCATTTCTAAATACCACTACCACTGAGTCTCCTATTACCCCTGTAACGAGAGCCCATGATACGTTTTCCACACGAATGAAGAAATCCGCCACTTGCACGCAAACGTCAGAGAACGGGACCGGCCCTAAATGAGAAAACATGACTCCGTTCAAAAACCTTCTTCTTACAAGTGCGATGCTGAAGTAGTCAAGTGTCTCCCGCGAGAACTGGGAGAACTCTATCTGTTTGACAATGTCTCTGTCAGCTTTTCGCCTGAGCCATTTTATTGCCTCCACATCTCCTTGACTTATGTCTACCAAAAAGTTGCGCGTGTCAGTTTTAATCCCGTAAAAAAGGGCACTTGCAAGGTTTTTGTTAAGGCGCATGCCCGCGGCCTTCAGATATTCAGTCATTATTGACGAAGTGGATGCATAGTCAGGCCTTATGTCCACGAACTTGGCTGATATCTCCTCCCGGATCGGATGGTGATCTATCACAATGTCGCAATGGGGGAGGCTAAAGTCGGTGAAGAAATGCGGCTGGGCGTCTACTATCGCTATAATGTCAGAACGGGTGGTCTCCTCAGCACTGACCGGGAATGCGGGTATCCTTAATTTTCTTATCATGTATGCGTTTTCAGGTCTCCCGATTGCTCCGGTATACCCTATACTGACTATGCGTTTTTTTGTATCGAGTATTTTCTTAAGGGCGAGTGCGCTCGCCAGTGCATCCGGGTCAGGATTCGCGTATATTATTATCTGGATATTACCAGCATCCCTGCATACCTGTCTAAGATTCTCAAGCTTCTTTCGGATGTTTCCGTTTTCTCCCATGAATTTACTCATTGCTGAAATCCAGCTTGCAATTTATCACTCAATTCCTGACCTGGAAGCCGGTTTTCAACAGGGGTTCTTTTCTTAGATCTTCCCCTCGCTATTTTTTCTTTCCCTTTTTCTTAAGCAGTAAAAAGATAAGCACCGTTGCGATGACAATGATAATCCCCTTACCCATAAATGCCATTGCTCCGACGCCTATTTTTGTCAGCGTTTTCCCAAAAATGACAAAAAGGGCAATGATTCCCGCTGCCAGTGCAATTTTCTGATAGGTATTCATTGACAATTATTTTTTCTTACCAACAGGCATGATGGACAGGGGCTGTTCAGTCCCATGCATGTGGAGGATCTCCTTCACTTTTTCATCATCGAATGCACCGATAACCACTGTCCCCAGATTCAGCGACATTCCCTGGAGATAGATATTTTGAGAGGCATGCCCTGCCTCGATATGCACATAACGGATACCCCTCTGGCCATATTTCTTCATAGTTCTTTCATATACAGCGGCCAGCACGATAACAGCGGCACTCTTCTTCACACAGGGTTGCCCCAAAGCGGCAGAGCTTAAGCCTGCCCTTTTATCACCACGGACTATGTTTACCAGTGCATGACTTTCAGGTTTGTATTTATAAACCCCGTCCGGAAGGTTATTTATATTCCCGGCAACGAGATAGATCTCGAGTGGATAGAGGGCCCCTGCAGAAGGTGCTGTTCTGAGGCCCAAAGGGTTAGTAATTCCCTGTGCAGCCCACAGGAGCTGGGAGATTTCATTGAGAGTTAACGGCTTGTCTTCATATTCTCTCACAGACCTTCTCAAACGCAGTGCTTTTTCAATCGAGACTTTACTGTCATACCTGGGCTGAGGCAGTTTTACTTTCTCTTCTTCTCCGGGGACAGCCTCCTGCCCTGTGAAGAGAAGCAAACCTGCTATAACAAAAGCTGTTAGACTATTAATTACCAAAAACCTTATAATGTGCTTTGATTTTTTATTTTGGGATTTATTTTTGTCATTCAGCAATTGATTATGTATTCCAGGCGGAGTTAACACCGTACCGCGATAAGGTGCGGGGGAGACAACTGTTTGGATGGGGTTCTTTACATTCATGGCCTTTATATAAAATGCTGATATCCCTTAGCGGAAAAGGTCTTCTCCCTTCCATTAGTATCTACAATAAACCTTCCCTTCTTAATAATCTCACCTATATGAATTGCATTCGGCCTTTTCCCGGGAGGTGCTGTGAATAACAGCTCATAATCCTCTCCTCCTGACAATGCTGCACGCAGGGGGTAAAAACCAAGGCAGGAAGCAACCTTCTTTAACCCGTCAGATAGAGGAATTTTTTCCCTGTATATCCTGGCACCTACCCTGCTCTCATCGCAGATTCTTGATAAGTCAATCAAGAGGCCATCGCTGACATCTATCATCGAAGTAGCAAACTTCAGCCTTGCCGGGTCGCGAGCCTCCGGAAGGAGGTGCCTCCTCAGCAATGGTTCCACGGTGTCCCAGGACAATCCCTTCTGAAAAAGTAGGCGACCGGCAGGGGACATAACTTCATTCATTTTATTTCTTAACTCTCTGTTCTTTGCTCCCTTATCTCTGTTTACATTTTCAAGGGGCACGGGTTTCTTTATCCTTTTGAGTAATGCAAGGCCACCGGCAGAATCCCCGAGGCAACCTGTAACATAAATCCTGTCGCCGATAGAAGCTCCGGCCCGACTTATATGTTTATCTACATGACCGATAATTGTTGCAGCTACGACCATACCACCATGGATAGCGGACAGGTCCCCTCCGATGAGCACGGTATCATATCGACGTTGTGCGTCTTTTACTCCTTTTAAAAACTGCTGAATAACATTTGTATCTAATGTTTTTTTTGCGGCGATATTGAGCACCATGTACAGAGGTGCACCTCCCATTGCATAGATATCGCTTACATTAACAGATATAAGTTTGAACCCAAGCTGATACGGCGTTACGAATTTCCGGTCGAAGTGTACTCCCTCAACCATCATGTCGGTTGTAACAAGGAGGTTTTTTTGAACAGGTTTTAAAACGGCAGTGTCATCGCCTATACCGACTATAATACTTTCCGACGCTTTCCTAAAATTCCTTTTTACCTGTTCCAGGAGGGATAGCTCCCCGATCTGAGAAAGCTTCATATCAAAAAATCATGCGAATGTAGTACCTCTTCTTTTTAAGGGGGCCCTTTTACTTTTTCTTGTTTTTCCGGCTTCCGTCCTTTTGCAAAGCAACCTTTATGACATCATCCATGGTCTCTGCAAAAACAAACTCCATGTCTTTTTTAACGTATTTGGGGATATCCTCAAGATCCTTTTTATTTCTCTTTGGTATTATCACCTTCTTGATCCCCATCCTTTTCGCCGCAAGGGTTTTCTCCTTGAGACCACCTATGGGGAGCACCCTGCCTCTAAGGGTAACCTCGCCGGTCATTGCGATACTCTTGTTTACTGCCTTCCCTGTCAGGGCAGAGGCAATTGCTGTAGCCATGGTAATCCCGGCGGAAGGCCCATCTTTTGGAATCGCACCTGCCGGGACGTGGATGTGAAGGTCTGTTTTTGAAAAAATCTCGTCCTTTATTCCGAGTTTCTTTGCCCTTGAACGCACGTAACTCAGTGCAGCCTGAGCTGACTCCTTCATAACATCCCCGAGCTGTCCGGTCAGGGTCAGGTTCCCTTTGCCCTTCATGGTTGTTGCCTCGACATAGATAATATCCCCGCCTGTTTCCGTCCATGCCAGACCGGTCGATACGCCAACCTCGTCTTTTTCCATCTCCTCTTCCGGTAGATATTTCGGTACACCGAGGTATTTATAAAGATTCTGTGCCCGTATTATGAATGTCTTGTCCTTCCCTTCAGCGATCCTCTTTGCGACCTTCCTGCAAAGGTTCGCTATCTCTCTCTCGAGATTTCTTACTCCTGCTTCTCTCGTATATTGAGAAATAATGGTGAAGAGCCCTGAATCTGTGATCTTCAATATGGTATTACTGATACCATGTTCTTCAAGCTGTTTCGGTATGAGATAGTTCCTCGCTATCCCGAGCTTCTCTTCAGTCGTGTATCCCGAAAGATAAATAATCTCCATCCTGTCCCTTAACGGACCCGGTATAGTATCAACAAGATTACCCGTTGTAATAAACATAACATTCGAAAGGTCAAACGGCACTGCCAGGTAATGGTCTGCAAAGGAATTATTCTGCTCCGGGTCGAGCACTTCGAGAAGGGCCGATGAGGGATCGCCCCTGAAATCCATCCCTATCTTATCGATCTCATCGAGCATTAACACAGGATTATTTGTCCCGGCATTTTTTATGCCCTGTATAATCCTTCCAGGCAGTGCCCCTACGTATGTCCTCCTGTGCCCCCTGATTTCTGCCTCATCCCTTATACCACCAAGGGACATACGGACAAATTCTCTTCCCAAAGCACGTGCAATAGATCTTCCCAGTGAGGTCTTGCCGACACCCGGAGGACCTATGAAACAAAGTATGGGACCTTTCATCTTTTCTTTTAATTTTCTCACGCTGAGATATTCAAGGATGCGCTCTTTCACCTTTTCCAGGTCATAGTGATCTTCATTGAGTACTTTCTCAGCCGCCTTGATATCAAGGTTGTCTTTTGTTGACTTATCCCATGGCAATTCAACCAGCCAGTCAAGATATGTCCTTATGGTAGCCGACTCAGCACTGTCGGGATGCATCTTTTCAAGCCGTTTGAGCTGTTTCTCAGCCTCTTTCATGACTTTTTCGGGCATCCTTGCTTCTTCGATCTTCTTCCTGAACTCCCTGATCTCTTCAGCGCGTTCGTCAATATCCCCCAGTTCTTTCTGTATTGCCTTGAGTTGTTCCCTCAGGAAATACTCACGCTGCGTCTTGTCTATCTCGCCTCTCGCCTCAGACTGAATCTTCTGCTGCACGGTGAGGAGTTCAATCTCCCTTGACAGTACCTCGCTGACCCGTTTTAACCTGAGGATAGGGTCTGTAATCTCAAGGACTTCCTGTGCTTGTTCGGTTTTTAGCCCAAGATTTGAAGCAATAAGGTCTGCGAGTCTCCCCGGATCATCGATGGTCTCAACGACCCCTATAATGTCTGGTAATATTGCCTTTCCAAGGGAGGCTACCTTTTCCAGTTGTTCCTTCACATTCCTTATCTGTGCTTCAATTTCTATGGTAATCTCACCTGTTGCAAGGTCTTCAATTTTTTCTATGTTCGCCCTGAAGAAAGGTTCTGTCTGCGGGTAATCCAAGGCCCGTGCCTTGCTCAACCCCTGCACGAGTATCTTCACCCTGCCGTCCGGGAGTTTCAACATCCTCATAATGAGAGCAACGGTCCCTGTGGTGTAGAGATCTTCAGGGTTGGGATTTTCAATAGTAAGGTCCCTCTGTGTAAGAAGTAATACCATTTTATTGTTGCTCAGGGAATGCTCTATTGCCTTGATGGATATCTCCCTCCCGACAAAGAGAGGAAGTATCATGTATGGGAAAACCACGATATCCCGTACCGGAAGAACCGGCAGGCTATCAGGAATTTCAATCTCCTTACTAGTTTTCTGCAATGTATCGGCTACATCAACCATGATAACTCCTTAGAACTCTTTATTTTTATTTATTATTATATCCTAATTTTTCCAATTTCGCTGCAACAGCTATTAAATACTTCTTAAGCTTTTCAGAAATCTCGGGGTTTCTTAATGCCAGGTTTATCGTTGCCTGAAGAAAGCCGAATTTATCACCGGCATCGTACCTCTTACCTTTAAAAAGGAATCCGTATATCGTACGTTTCTTCATCATATGGTAGAGAGCGTCTGTTAACTGAATCTCACCGCTTCTCCCCGGAATGACTTTTTCGAGTGTCCTGAAGATATCAGGGGTAAGGATATATCTTCCGATGATTGCCATGTCCGAAGGAGCATCTGATGAATTAGGCTTTTCTATAAGGTTGGTGATCTTGAAGACTCCTTCTTTCTTTTTTATCCCATCAACTACACCGTATTTGTGTATATCAGACAGAGGAACCTGTTGCAGAGCCAGTATGGGAGCCTGTAGATCTGCGTATAATCGCAACATATGCCGCAGCAAGTTATCCTCAGGATCAATGATGTCATCGCTTAAGAGTACTGCAAAAGGTTCATCCTTCACAAACGGTCTGGCACAATATATTGCATGGCCGAGACCAAGAGCTTGCTTCTGCCTTATATATGCAAAATTGAGGTGATTCAATTGACTGATTACATCAAGTAGCTGGTTCTTACCTGTCCTTTTGAGGCTCTCTTCAAGCTCGAAAGCAGAATCGAAGTGGTCTTCTATTGCACGCTTGTATTTTCCGGTTATTATGACGAATTCTTTTATCCCGCATGAAAAAGCCTCTTCGATCGCATACTGAATCATCGGCTTGTCGACAATGGGAAGCATTTCTTTCGGAGATGCCTTTGTCGCCGGCAGGAACCTCGTCCCGAGCCCGCCAGCCGGTAATATCGCTTTTCTGATCTTCTTTTCCATAACTATGCAGGGATTAAAATATTTTCTGTTTCATATTACATGAATGTATTTGATATTTCAAGAAATCGAATCACTTAACCCGGATTGTTCACGGTGCATTGAATCCCGTAGCGGATGCAGTATCGTAGCGGTTTTACAGGGTGTTCTTACTTAAGCCAAAATTGCCTTCAAAATCTTTTGACTTTAACACACGGGGATTTTACAGATTGGGAATAAATTAATGCTTATTTGTAACTATGGTCTTCTGAAGGAAAAATGCCCTTTTCTACTTCTTCCTTATAGAGTCTTATTGCCTTTAGGGCTCCTTCTCTCAGGTTTGTATACTGTTTTGCAAACTTCGGGAGAAATCTTTCAAACAATCCTAAGACATCATGAAGTACCAGAACCTGTCCGTCACAATGTGGACCAGCACCTATCCCGATAGTCGGGATGGAAAGCTCCCTTGTTATCCTCTTTGCGAGACTAACGGGTATCGCTTCGAGCAGCAGAGAAAATGCCCCTGCGTCTTCAGCTACATGTGCCTCTTCCAACAGCCTCTTCGCTGATTCTTCGGTCTTCCCTTGGACTCTGTATCCGCCCATCCTGTGGATAGACTGGGGGGTGAGGCCAATATGTGCCATAACCGGAATATCTGATTTAGTCATAGAACGTATGTGCTCCGCAACCTCAATCCCGCCTTCAATCTTGATAGCCGTTGCGCCTGCCTCTTTCAGAAACCTCCCTGCATTTTTCAATGCTTCCTGAATACCGGGTTGATACGACATGAAGGGAAGGTCCCCTATGACCATCGAATTCTTTACAGCCCTCGAAACAATCTTTGTATGGTAAAGCATTTCCTCCATGGTCACAGGGAGTGTATTGTCAAGACCCTGTATTACCATACCGACCGAGTCACCTACTATTATTGCATCTATGCCTGCATCATCAACTATCTTTGCAAAAGGATAATCATAGGCGGTAAGCATCGTGATCTTCTTCTTATCTGCCTTTTTCTTTAATAAATCCTGGATGGTTATGTTTCCCATGTTTCCCCTTCCCTTTTCTTGCAGGGAGATTTTACCATAAATCACACTATATTTTATAAATCCGGGGAATGAATTATTTGAGTCCAGATAATTAATTTATGAATAACTCAGGCTAACCCGTTCCTGAAGGTAACCTTATCCTGAACGTCGTCCCCACGTCGCTGCTTTCAACGGTAATAGTCCCTCCATGCGAGACCACGATCTTGTGCACTATTGCCAGGCCAAGGCCTGTGCCCCGCTCTTTTGTCGTGAAAAACGGGAGGAATATTTTTTTAACTACCTCCTCAGAAATTCCATGTCCCGTATCGGATATTATAATGTCCAGAAAACCTCCCTGGTCAGCAGGGGTTACTGCCTTTATGGTGAGCATCCCGCCCTGGGGCATCGCCTCAACAGCGTTCTGGATAATATTTGTAAATGCCTGCCTCAGAAATATCTCGTCACCCTTAATCGTAGGCCTCCCTTCGATGCTGAGCCTTACCGAAATGTCGCTTTGTTCCCCGGTTACTGTAGCAATACAATTTCCTATCATCATCTTCAGGTCAATATCTTCGATAGAGAGTTCCGCAGGTTTTGCAAACGACAGGAAGTCAGTGATAATCCTGTCCATGACCGCAATTTCTTTTAAAATATTGTCTATGATAGGCTGTAAGGCATGACCTCCTTTTTTCGAGAGCAGTTTTGTATAACCGACAATAACGCCCATAGGGTTCCTCAATTCATGTGCGATCCCGGCTGATAACTCCCCGAGACTCGAAAGCCTTGCCCTGAGCTCCATCTGTGACTCTACTGCCTTAAGGTGTGTAAGGTCAGTGAAGATGAGTATTTGACCTATGGTTTTATCCTCCTGGTCCCTCAGGGGAGAGAGCGTAAGACCTAACCAAATCCTTTTCCCGGAATGTGTTCTATAGCTGATCTCTCCCCTTTCAATATTTTTTTTATCGCTTAGGATATCTGTTATGGGCTTGTTCAATATATCCGTATGCTGTTTCCCTATAATGCTCCTTTCTCTAATCTCGAGTATTTTCTCGGCAGCATGATTCACTTTCATAATCTTTAAATCTTCATCGAAACTCATCACGCCACTGGGGACACTTTGCAGGATGTTTTCATTATATCCTTCAATAGCAAGGGCCCTGTCTTCTGCCTTCTGTCTAAGAATATCCAGCTCTTTTTCTTTCTCCTTTAGTTCTGTTACCATCTCATGAAATGTATTGACAACAAATCCCACCTTTGATTTGTCCTTCCCCTGTCCCGCTCTTTTACCGGAATAAAAATGTGTTACAATCCTGACTAGACTCAGGAGGACCAGGACCAGAATCAGGAATATAACTGAATACAGGAATATTATCTCAAGGCTCAAGCGATTACCTACCTGCCAAGATACCAGTAAACCATCATTTCCTGTCCGTAAAAAAGGGTAACAAGTGTTCCCAGGGCGAGAAAAGGACCAAACGGAATCTTTGTTTTCCTGCCCTTCCCCTTAACAACCATTAAAAATAGTCCGATAATTGCGCCGGTAAAACTACCGAGAAAAGTTATGAGCAAGACAGCCTTCCACCCCATAGCTGCGCCGACCATTGCCATCATCTTTATATCACCGCCTCCCATACCACCCCTGCTGATAAGGGCAATAGCGTAATAAAAACCCCCACCTATGAGGAAACCGATTAGCGATGCCTTGTATCCAAGGGCAGCATCTATCATGAACGGATCGGGAAAGAGAAAAGAACCTGCAATAAGTCCGAGCGGGATACCGGGCAGTGTAATTTTGTCGGGTATAATCTGGAATTCCAAATCGATGAACGATATAACAAGCAGGGCTGAACAGAAAACACATAAAACAGGTGTATGCCATTCCAGGCCGAATCTCCACAAGATGCCGGCATAAATTGCTCCGTTCAGGAATTCGACCAATGGATATCGAGGTGATATCCTTGACTTGCATATCCTGCACCTTCCGCCGAGGAGTAAATAACTTAAAATAGGGATGTTATCCCAAGGCTTGATAAGGACCTGACAAGATGGACAACGGGAGGACGGAAGGACTATAGATATATTTCTTGGAAGTCGATAAATACATACGTTCAGGAAAGAACCGACGATTGAACCAATAATAAAGACAAAAACATAGAGAATTATGATGTCCATAAATTATAATGAGCCACTTATCTCGGATGCCTTCTTTTTTGTAGAATCTATCTCACCGGTTATTTTTTCGATCTCGCCCAGTGACTCTGCTACGGAACGGTCTTTCAAGATATCCCTGTCAGGTTCCCCTTTTAATTCATAGACCCTTTGTCCGATCTTCTTGAGCAAATCGTCTCTCTTTTTCTCCATTCTGTCAGACTGAAAAAGCAGCTTCAAGACAAGCAGTTCTATTTTTATCCGTTCAGAAAGTACCGTTGAAAACCATTTTATTTGTTCGACTCCTCTGTCAAAATTTTTTTTCAGCCTTTTCAGCATTTTTCACCTCACCCGGTCTTGAACAGTTCGATCCTTCCCGCCCAGAATGCCTCCAGTGACCTCTTTAAGCGGGAGTGTCCTTTCAATTCCGGGTCTTCCTCAATAAGATTAAAGGCGTCTTTCCTCGCCTCCTGAAGGAGTTCCGCATCTCTCACAATGTTTGCTATCCTGAGGTCCGGCATCCCGGATTGACGTGTTCCCAAAAACTCACCCGGGCCCCTTATGCTCAGATCCTGCTCGGCGATCCTGAATCCGTCATGAGTCTTCACCATGGCCTTGAGTCTTCTCATGGCATCTTCTCCGTAAGGTTCGTATGCTACAAGTATACAATAGGACTTGTGGAAACCTCGACCTATCCTTCCCCGGAGCTGATGGAGCTGTGAGAGACCAAACCGTTCTGCATGTATGATAATCATGAGCGTCGCGTTCGGCACATCGACCCCGACTTCAATGACCGTCGTGCTTACAAGCAGGTCTACCTCTCCTTTTTTAAAAGATGACATGATCGTTTCACGTTCTGATGGCTTCATTCTACCATGAAGCAACCTGACGTTAAATTCAGGAAATTTTTTCTCAAATGCGTCCTTGCCGAGTATCGCAGACCTGAGATCGGTCTTTTCCGACTCATCTATGACCGGATATACTACATAGACCTGTCTTCCCTTTTTTACTTCTTCCTTAATGTATCCGTATATCTGCTCCTTCTGTTTTGCATGCAACAAAAGAGTTTCTACCGGCCTTCTGTCAGGAGGGAGCTCATCGATGACCGAACAATCCAGGTCGCCGTAAAGGGTAAGGGCAAGTGTCCTGGGTATGGGTGTGGCTGTCATTACAAGGACATCCGGGCAATCCGATTTTTTTCTCAGAAGGGCCCGCTGCATGACACCGAACCGGTGCTGCTCATCGATAATAATAAGGCCAAGATTCCTAAACTCAACCTTCTCCTGGATAAGTGTATGCGTCCCGATTACGATATTAATCTCACCGGAACCGATCTGCTTTAAAGGTCTTTTTTTCGTGCTCCCTGTCAGGAGGCATGACTTGAGACCAAGGTCTTCTAGTATTCTATATATGGTAAGATAATGTTGCTCTGCAAGGATCTCTGTCGGTACCATGAGCGCTGACTGGTATCCGCATTCGGAAGCAATCATCATGGCCATTAAGGCAACCACTGTCTTTCCGCAGCCGACGTCCCCCTGAATAAGCCTGTTCATAGGGTGTGTTCGCTTCATGTCTTGGCGAATTTCATCAAATACGCGTTCCTGTGCTTTCGTAAGACTGAAAGGAAGAACCCCCAAGAGCCTCCTGATCAACTGACCTTCCGGGTTGAATACAAACCCATTTTCCTTTTTGCTGTTTATTCGCATCACGGCAAGTCCGAGTTCTAGCATGAAAAGTTCTTCAAAAGCGAGTCTTTTATGAAAATCAGTCGCTCCACTGTTAAACATTTCAATGTCTTCGTATTCACGGGGAAAGTGAATCTGCGAAATACTTTCGGTAATTCCCGGCAGTTTGTTTTTAGAAATAATGTCGTAGGGTATTACATCGTCTATTTCATTGACATGCGCCGTGATAATATTGAACATTATCGTACGCACTTGTCTTACGGAAAGACCGCTGGTTACACGGTAAACAGGAACGATCCTGTTCATATGGATCGAGGACTCTTCTTGTGACAGGGGCCCGTTATCATTTTTCTCCAGGGTATCCGCAGTGCTGATGATCTCATACTCGGGGTTATCCATCTGAAATCCTATTCCCCAGTACGGATCTCTCTTTACTACGCCGTAAAGTAAAACCCCATATCCAGTCTTGAGATTTTTCTTCATAAAAGGCTGATTAAACCACTTTGCTTTTAAAAGCCCTGAGCCGTCGCTTATAGTCATCTCAAATATCCTGAGGTTTCTCCCTCTAGGTTTTACAATCTCTGCAGACACGACTCTTCCATATACTGTCTCAAGCTGACCGTAATTCAGATCACTTATCTTATGAATTTTTGTTCTGTCCTCATATCTGAAAGGGAGGTAATACAGGGCATCTCTGACTGTTAAAATACCAAGACGGCTTAAGAGTCCGGCTCTTTTCGGGCCTACGCCTTTAATGTATTGGATCGGAAAATCTGATAGGTCTTTAACCATCGGAAGATGGCATGTCTTCCTTGTCCGGTTCCTTTTTTATGGTATCCTCAAACGTTCTATCTGCTTCTTCCATCCTTATCTTAGAATATTCCGTCTCACTGAGGATATCTATATCCCATCCTGTAAGCTTCATCGCAAGCCTTACATTCTGACCCTTCTTGCCTATCGCCAGGGACAGCTGCTGATCAGTAACGATAACCATTGCGGTTTTGTCTTCCTCATTGATGCCTACCCTGTCAACGACCGCAGGGCTTAAGGCCCTCGCAATAAGCTGCCGGGGATCATCAGTCCACGGGATAATGTCTATTCTCTCTCCTCTTAATTCACGAACGATTGACTGTACCCTTGTTCCCTTCATGCCGACACAGGCACCGACCGGGTCTATGGAAGAATTCTTAGATAAGACAGTGAGTTTTGTTCTTTCACCAGGCTCTCTGACTATATCCTTGATAATAACGAGGCCGTCATTTATTTCAGGGACTTCCATCTTGAAGAGAGATGCAACAAACTGCGGGGCATTTCTCGAAACCATTATAGCCGGACCTTTTGGCGTGATTCTCACGTCCTCTATGTATACCCTCACCGTATCACCCCTCTTAAGGTTTTCGTTGGGGATCATTTCCTTTACCGGTAGTATAGCCTCTGTCTTTCCGAGGTTAAGGAAATATGCCCCCCTCTCCTTCCTCATGACGATACCACTGATGATCTCTCCCACCTTGTCTTTAAATTCATTGTAAATGACGTCCCTTTCAGCTTCTCTTACCTTCTGGAAGATAATCTGTTTTGCAGTCTGGGCAGCTATCCTGGTGAAATCGTGCAGATCCAAAGGGATACGTGCCATATCACCCTCGCCCTTCTCGGGGAACATTTTCTGCGCCTCCTTGAGGGAAATTTCTTCTTTCTCATCGGAAACCTGCGGTACTATCTTCTTCTCCTCATATGCGATAATGTCGCACGTCTTCGGATCAATAATGAGATCGATATTCATCCTCCCCCCAAACCTTTTTCTTACGGCAGAGAGGAGCGCAGACTGCAGGGCATCAATTAAAATATCTCTCGAAATGCCTTTTTCTCTGCTAATCTGATCTATTACGTAGCAGAGTTCTTTGGACATGTGAGCTCTACCTCCAGCTTGGCCTTTGATATTTTTTCAAATGGTACGGCTATCTCCCGGTTATTTACCGAAAGTGTTATGATATTATGGTCAGCATTAACTATGCGACCTATAAAAAAGTTCTGGTTTTCTATTTTCTCTATCGTTACGATACGCGCAAGCTTTCCCATATTTTTTCTGAAATCTTTCATGTCTCTCAACGGCCTGTCAAGACCCGGGGAAGATACCTCAAGCGTATAGGGGCGAGACAGCGGATCTTCAACGTCAAGGAGGGCCCCGAGACTCCTGCTGAAAAGAGCACAGTCATCAAGTGTAACTCCCCCTTCTTTATCAATGATAACCCTGAGCATACCCTTTCCAGTTCCTAGTATTTCAACATCAAATATCTCCACGCCCTGTCTATCAGCAACTTGCTTTGCAAGCGTCGTTATCCTGTCTTTCAAGGTAATCATAATCAATATTCCGACAAATCTTCCCTTAAAGACTTCAATGTATACATCCTCCTCCTGTGTCACGAAGACCGGTACATCTAAAACAAAAGAGTGGGAATTCCCACTCTTCTTAAAAAAGACAGGTTAGATATTTATTACTATATCAATTTTAAAAGGAGAAAGCAAACAGAGGGAGGGGGTGCTCCCATCCCTCTGTTTATAATTAATGAGCTGCTTTTTCTGCAGCCGGCTCCTCTGCTGCTGGCTGCTCTGCAGCCGGCTCCTCTGCTGCTGGCTGCTCAGCTGGTGCTGGTGCCGGTGCTGGCTCTTCCATTGCTGGCTGCTCAGCTGGGGGTTCAGCTGGTTTCTGCTGGCATCCTATTGCAAATGCCATTATTAACATAAGTGCTAAAGTTAAAGCGATAACCTTCTTCATTCGTTTCACCTCCTTCCAAATTATATATGTAACATCTCAAAAGATGTTATACGCCTTGACTACTTAACTGCAAAATACATAGAAGAAATTTTATAACTCTGTGCAACAAAAATCAAGCTATTTATTATTATTTTTTTGTCATTTATTGTCTTCTATAAATAGCAATAAAACAAGGAGTTTTCTTTCTGCAAATAAAGATACTATAGCATTATAAATCTATCTCTTGCCAAATTCAAACTAAATATGTAAAATAAACACCTTTAGCAATTCTAAAATTCTCAGAATTTTCTATATGTGTAGAAGAAAGTAAACTGTATGGTATGGTTTCAACGTCTATCCCTACATAAAAGTCTTTTCCCTGAAAGAAAAGACTTAGAGAATTAAAATGTCAAGGGGCGATTTCTGATCGCCCCTTCTTATTTTAGAAAGGAGTATCAGGCGAATGTTAATTATCGGCGAGAAATTGAGCATAATTGCCAAGAAAGTACGTGAAGCGATGTTGAAGAAGGACAAAGGACCCATACAGGAAATTGCACGGTCACAATGGAAATCCGGAGCACAAATGATTGACGCCAATATAGGTCCTGCAGAAGACGCCGGGGAAGAATTAATGCAATGGATCGTAACTACCATACAGGAGGCTGTACCGCTCCCTGTCTGTCTCGATACAACAAACTATAGCGCAATTGAAGCAGGGCTCAAGATCCATAACAATCAATGGGGCAGACCCCTCATAAATTCAACTTCAAATGACCCTGAGAGATTCCCGATGCTGGAACTGGCTGCACGGTACAATGCTCAGGTCATCGGTCTCACAATCGGTAAAGGCGGGCTGCCGGCTGATGCAGAGGAGAGAGCTTCACTGGCAGCAGAGATCATGGCAAGAGCTATGGAATACGGCGTACCGCTTGAAGATCTATACCTCGATCCACTTGTGCTCCAAATAGCGACTTCACAGGACCATGCATTGCATGTCGTCAAGGCGGTGAGGATGTTCCAGGATCTCAATGATCCACCTATGAAAACCGTTGTAGGCCTGAGCAATATATCGAACGGGTGTCCAAAAAACTTGCGTCCTGTTATAAATAACCATTTTCTCTCTCTTCTCATGTACGAGGGACTTACTGCTGCCATAGCTGACCCTCATGAAATTACTCCGACAGTTAAAACAATTGATGTGATACTTGGTAATATCCTTTACGCTCATTCGTACATGGAAATATTTTAGAATAATTTGTAGATTATTTATATATTTTTGTTTATAATATTATAATATTATGGCCATCTGTAACTTTTGATACAGATACCATAATTGTGGAGGTTGAAATGGCTTTTACACCACCCAAGGAAACATATGCTGGTAAAGTCTATTCAGTTACGGTTGGCGTTGAACCGGGCGAGATTGTCTTTGGAGGAGAAAATGTTCTACCGTTTCATTCCTTTGAAGGCACTGTACCTAATAAACCCGTCATCGCATATGAGATAAACGATGTTCCAGCTGATGACTGGCCGGAAACTGTCCGGAAAAGTTTTGAAGATGTCTCAGGTGACCCTGTTTCATGGGCAAAATTCTGCCAGGATTCCTTAGGAGCCGAGGCATTGGCCCTCCGGCTCACGGGAACACACCCTGACGGTAAGGACCGTTCTCCCGATGATGCAGCAAAGACCGTTCAGGATGTCCTTGCTGCCATAAAAGTTCCCTTGATTATTCTGGGAAGCAATCATGCTGAAAAGGATGCAGCAGTCCTCGTTGCTTCTGCACAGGCCGCAAAAGATAAAAACTGCATTATCGGTAAGGCACAGGAGTCGAATTACAAAACGATCGTAGCCGCTGCTATGGCAAATAACCTTAAACTTATCGCTATGTCAGAACTCGACATTAATCTCTCAAAACAATTGAATATTCTCATCACACAAATGGGTTTTGATAAAGAGCGCATTATCATTGATCCGATGTGTTCCGCACTCGGATACGGTCTGGAATATACATATTCAGTAATGGAGCGCATAAGACTTGCTGCATTGACGCAAAACGATACAACAATGCAGCCTCCGATGCTAGGTGACGTAGGCATGTATGTCTGGAAAATCAAGGAGACACAGGCCCCTGCAGAAGCCATGCCTGAATGGGGGTCTTTAAACGAAAGAGGCATGCTATGGGAAGCTGTCACTGCCTCAGCCCTCTTACTCGCCGGGGCAGAAATGCTCATCATGAGACATCCCCAGGCGGTTGCATCTGTTGAAAAGTTCATCGGGGAATTATTGTAATGATATATTCGACGGCCTACAGGCTGAAAGTTCGGAATAAATATACACGCCACGATGAAATTCAGCATATTCGCATGTTATTCCGAATATCGTTATGAAGGGTAAGGATTTTTTGTTAATGGAGGATAAAGATGGCATTAACCGGTGTAGAAATATTTAAGCTCTTACCAAAAACAAACTGTAAGAAATGCGGTTTCCCAACGTGTCTTGCCTTTGCAATGAAACTCGCCCAGCGGCAGGTCTCCCTGGATTTATGTCCTGATGTTTCGGAAGAGGCCAAGCAGAAACTCGGTGAGGCGTCTGCTCCTCCTGTCAGGCCGATTACACTCGGCTCCGGTGACCTAGCTGTAAAGATGGGAGAAGAGACGGTCCTCTTCAGGCATGACAAGAGGTTTATCAATCCCTGTGCCTTTGCACTGGAAATCAAAGACACCCTTTCAGAAGACGAAATAAGCAGTCAGGTTCAAGCAGTACTCGATTCCGAGATAGACAGGATAGGCCAGAAATTAAGGATCGATGCAATTGCGATCTCGAATGATTCGAACGACGCCGGCCGGTTTGAGTCAGTTGCCCAGAATATTTCTACCAAAGCCCCTGGCATACCGGTCATTCTCTGCACTGCGAATCCTCAGGCAGCGGAGTCGGCAGTAAAACACTTCGCGGATAAAAAACCCCTTATTTATGGAGCTGACTCGGCAAATGTAGAGGCGATGGCAGCTATAGCAAAGACCGCAAAAACGAGCCTCGGGGTAAAAGCTCAAGGGATAGAAGAACTCACTGCCATGACAGAAAAGGTAAAATCCCTCGGTGTTGAAGACATCGTGATAGACTCAGGTGCAAGAAAGGCAAAGGACATCCTTGAACATAATACTTTCATCAGAAGGGCAGCAATAAAAAAGAATTTTAAGCCGCTGGGCTATCCGATTATAACCTTTGCACAGCATGACGATAATATCCTTGAGGCACTCATAGCAGGACTGGGCGTTATGAAATATTCATCTGTAGTTGTCCTAAAGAGCATTGAAAAGTGGAAAAACCTTGCGCTGTTCACATTACGGCAAAATATTTATACTGACCCTCAGGTTCCGATGCAGGTCGAACAAAAGATTTATAAGATCGGAGAACCATCGTCTGATTCTCCGCTCTTCATCACGACGAACTTTTCTCTGACATATTTTATTGTTTCCGGTGAAGTTGAAAACAGCAAAGTGCCGAGTTACCTCGCTGTCATGGACTGCGAGGGTCTTTCGGTTCTAACGGCTTGGGCTGCCGGAAAGTTCACTGCGGCAAAGATTTCCCAGTTTATTAAGGAAAGCGGAATCGAGAATAACATCAATCACCGGGAGATCATAATACCCGGCTATGTAGCTATATTAAGTGGTGCGATAGAGGATAAGCTTGAAGGCTGGAAGATAACCGTAGGGCCACGGGAAGCAAACGGCATTCCGGCATTCCTGAGATCCAGGTCAGCGCATTAAAACCAGAAAGAATTTAAAACAGGAGGTTATTAAAACATGTCTAAGCTGATAGCCTCGGCAGCTATAAAAGGTTCTCACGTACTTGTCAGACGTGCTGAGGAAATGCTCGAAAAAACTATCTCCGAAAAAGGCGAATCATACCCTTTTGAATTCCCCGACACCGCCTTCTACCTCCCGATGATCTATGCCATGACAGGGTTTGCTGTAAAGACTCTTGGTGATATGAGAGTAGCCCTCGGCAAGGCAAGAGAATTACTCCATCCAGAGCCGGATGAAATCTTGTGGAAACCGTACCTGGGCGAGGCATTAGATTCAGGTATGGCAACACTCTTTGCAGAAGAAATTATAATGGCTCTGCGGTACATCAATAACCTTGAGCCCGAAACGGATCCGGAAACAGGATATGTTTATAATGGTTTTATCACCGATACGATACAGAGAAACCTCGGTATACAGCTTGTTGACGGCACAATGCCGGGTTTTGCCGCTGTTATAGGTGCTGCCCCTGATGATGACACGGCAGTAAAGATAATAAGGGAACTGCAGGAGAAAAATATACTCACGTTCCTTTCAGGCCATGTGAACGGGAACAGTGTCACAAGACAACTCTTGAGAAAAGGGGTTGAACTCGGCTGGGACACAAGAATAGTCCCCGTAGGTCCTGAGACAGAGCATACAATATATCCACTCAACTGGTCTGTAAGGGCTTCACTTATCTTCGGAGGGAAAAAACCGGGTGATTTCAAGGCCCATCTTAAATACACAAAGGACAGGGTTTTTGCATTTGCATTAGTCCTTGGTGATCTCGATATGATCAAGTGGACAACTGGTGCAGGGGCTATAAATATGGGATATCCCGCTGTTTGCGATACCGATGTTCCTGTAATACATCCAACAGGTGTCTGTACCTATGAAGAGGTCGACAAGGAATTCGAACATGACAAGATCGTTCAAAAGGCCATTGAAGTCAGGGGATTAAAAATCATCGTTGAAAAACCCCCTATCCCCGTCGCATACGGCCCGGCATTCGAAGGCGAGCGTGTTAGGAAAGAGGATATGTTCATGGAGTTCGGCGGAAACAGGACATCCGCGTTCGAACTTGTAAGAATGAGAGAAATGGATGAGATAGAAGACGGGAAAGTTGAAATCATAGGCACAAACTGGCAGGAAAGGTATGAGCAGGGCGGTAAAATGCCCATTGCAATTATCATCGACGTGGCTGGAAGGAAAATGCAGAAGGACTTCGAGTCAGTCATAGAAAGGAAAATACATTCTAATATTAACGAAGCGCAGGGTGTCTGGCACATGGGGCAGCGGGATATATCCTGGATGAGAATCAATAATAATGCCAAGAAAGAAGGTTTTACCCTTGAGCACTTTGGGATAATAAACGTTACCATGACACATCACAGGTTCAAGAGCATTGTGGATAAAGTCCAGGTCTCCATCTATGTAGATGATGAAGACGTAGTAAGACTGCTGGAGGAAGCACGGGCAATTTACAAGGAGCGCGACCAGCGTCTCGGTAATCTCACCGACGAGGCAGTTGATACATTTTACTCTTGTCTTCTCTGTCAGTCGTTTGCGCCCAGTCATGTCTGTGTCGTCAGCCCGGAAAGGCTTGGCCTCTGCGGTGCATACAACTGGCTTGACTGTAAGGCAGCGTTTGAGATAGACCCCACCGGTGGAAACCAGCCCATACAAAAAGGCGAGCTTCTGGATAAGAGATATGGCAGATATGCAGGAATTGACGATTACCTCGTTAAGGCCTCAGGCGGTGCAGTCGAAACACTCAACCTGTATACCATCATGGAAAATCCAATGACTTCCTGCGGTTGTTTTGAGTGCATAGTCGCTATTGTCCCCGAGGCAAACGGGGTCATGATAGTCAATCGCGGCCACACGGGCATGACACCGATAGGTATGAAATTTTCTACACTGGCTGGAAGCGTGGGAGGGGGAACCCAAAATCCCGGTTTTATGGGCATAGGGAGGAATTTTATTGTTAGTAAAAAATTTCTTTATGGTGACGGTGGCATAAAGCGGATTGTCTGGATGACAAAGGAATTAAAGGATTTTATAAAAGAAGATTTTATAAAGCGGGCCGAGGAGGATGGGGTCCCGGGCCTTTTAGATAAAATAGCGGATGAGACAGTAGCCGAGGATTCGGATAAATTACTTGAGTTCCTCGCAAGTGTCGGCCATCCTGCGCTTGAAATGGACCCGATATTGTAAACAAGTCACAAGTCATGGTAAATGGCCAATGACAAATGACTTCATTATGGAGGAGATATGGATAAAGTCGTAAAAAACGCAAATGAAGCAGCCGAAAAGATTATAGAATGGGGTGAACTGCACGATATTGATACATGTTTTGAAAGGGCGCAGAGGCAAAAACCTTGTCCTATAGGAGAGAAAGGCGCTTGCTGCAAGATATGCCATATGGGGCCCTGCCGCTTTGTCGGACCGAATGCAGAAGAAGAGGCCAGGGGAGTATGTGGCGCCACTGTTTCGACGGTTGCTTCAAGAAATTTTCTAAGAATGGCGGTAGCCGGTGCTGCTGCTCATATTGACCATGCAAGGGACATGGCCTTTACACTGCTGGCTGTTGCAAACGGAGAAACAAAAGACTTCAAGATAACCGATGTAAAAAAACTGTACAGAATTGCAGGGATTCTTGATATAGAGTTTGAGGGAAGGCCCGTCATTGACGTCGCAAAAGATGTGGCCACAAAGCTCATTGAAGACTTCGGGCGGCAGAAGGGTACAACCCATTTTGTTAAAAGGGCTCCGAAGAAGACCCGGGAACGCTGGAATAAGTGGGGCATTACCCCGAGAGGAACCGACAGGGAGATAACGGAAGCAATGCACCGTACCCACATAGGGGTAGACCATGACCCCGATAACCTTCTATCATGCGCACTAAGGGTCGCCCTCTCTGATGGATGGGGAGGTTCCATGATCTCAACGGACATAACTGATATCCTGTTCGGTACACCCAGGCCTGTAAAAGCCGAGGCGAGCTTCGGGATATTCAAAGAAGACGAGGTAAATATCGTGGTGCACGGACATGAGCCCTCGCTTGCTGAGACCATTATAGATGTTGTCAATGAACCGGAGATGCTCGCTTATGCGACATCGAAAGGTGCCAAAGGGATAAACCTGGGAGGAATGTGTTGCACTGCAAACGAAGTCTTAATGAGGCACGGCATACCAACAGCAGGAGGGTTCACAAATCAGGAACTCGCTGTTATGACAGGACTTGTCGACGCAATAACAGTAGATGTACAATGCATCATGCCTGCACTAAGTGAACTCTCAAAAAGGTTCCACACGAAATTTATTACGACTTCCTACAAGGCAAAATTCCCCGGGGCTGTGCATATACAGTACGACGAACACAATGCGCGTGAGATTGCAAGGAAAATAGTGAAGCTCGCCATAGATAGCTATCCCCAGAGAAAAGCTGAAGGAAGCCATATCACTGACAAATATCCGGTTATAGGAGGCTTTTCTCACGAATATATAGAATATATGCAAGGCGGTTCATGGAGGGCTTCTTTCAGACCATTAAACGATGCCATCATGGCAGGAAGGATCAGGGGCGTCGTCGCCCTCGTAGGTTGTGATAATCCCAGGGTTCCAACACAGGGTCTTCATCGTTTCCTTGCGATTGAATTAATTAAGAACGATGTCCTTGTCATCTCAACAGGCTGCGGTTCTCACGCATGCTCCGCAGCAGGTTACATGACACCTGAAACGGCACTCAATGAAGCTGGTCCGGGATTGAGAGAAGTATGCGAGGCCATTGGTATCCCCCCTATCCTTCACCTCGGATCATGCGTTGATAATTCAAGGATCCTCACAATTGCAAGCGCAATGGCAGAAGAGGGAGGTCTGTCTGACGAGATAGGAGGGATGCCTGCGGTTGGAATTGCCCCCGAGTGGATGAGCGAAAAGGCTATCGCTATAGGCTGTTATTGTGTCGCATCAGGTTTCCCCGTCATTTTCGGAGGGGAGTCTCCGGTCGAAGCGAGCAAAGAAGTAACGAAAATAATGACAGAAGTATGGTTTGAACGATTCAAGGGCGCACTCCACTTCGAACCCGATCCTGAGAAGATATTGAGTCTCACTTTTGATTATATCGACAAGGCAAGAGAAGCTCTGAAACTCAAGAAATACGAACCCGGCAAGTTCGGGACCGAGCGGGTTCTTATGGATATGGCTGCGCGCCGTGAACTTGAGAAAGCAGCCAGGCCTCATTTAGGGTTCTAAAAGCAGATGGTAAGGCTGTTTGAGGCTAATATATTAAATTATATTCTAATATGGAGGTCCTATGAAGGTTGAAGAATTAGATGTAGACAGAGAGATCGGGGTCATTGGAGACATAATATCTGATTATCAGAAGAATAGAGGCATTCTCATTCATACCCTCCACATGATACAGGAAGACAATGGGTATCTCCCGGAGAACATCTTGAGGAATCTTTCCAAGAAACTCAATATCCCCCTTGCTGAAATATACAGCGTAGCGAGTTTCTATAAAATGTTTCACTTCAAGCCAAGGGGGAAGAAGATAGTGAAAGTATGTCTCGGCACCGCCTGTTATGTCAGGGGTTCAAAGAAGATCTTAGCCACCTTCGAAGAAGAGTTCGGCATAAAGGATGGCGATACGACCGAGGATCTTGCACTTACCCTTGAAACTGTAGGATGTGTAGGTTGCTGCGGACTCGCTCCTGTAACTACAGTCAATGATGTAGTCATAGGTGAAATAGGCACAAAAAAATTAGAGGGTTTAATAAAATCCATAAGAGAAGACTAACTTGATAAGGTAAAAGATATTTATGACAAAACTTGCCAGCGTTGAAGAATTATCAGTATACAGGGATAGGCTTTTAACCAGCGGGTTATTAGCTCCGGGGAAAAACATGGTCAAAGTCTGCTGCGGGACAGCATGCAGCGCCTCGGGTTCCCATAGGATTATTCAGTCCATCAGAGAGTCCCCCGATATTGAGCCACGATTTGATCTCATAAAAACAGGATGCCAGGGTCTTTGCCAAAAAGGCCCCGTTATGAAGATCGAACCATATGGCTATTTCTATCAAAAGGTTAAAACTGAAAATACGCAGGAGATAGTCTCCACATTTAAAACGGGCCTTCCGGCGAGGGAACTTCTTTTCCGGGAGTCGTTTTTCAAGCCCCCTGTCGAGAAAATGGAAGAAGTCCCTTTTTACAAAAAACAGATGAGGGTTGTTTTGGGGCATAACGGGAGTATAGACCCGTGTAATATCGACCATTATATTGCTGTCGGCGGTTACAGGGCTCTGGAGAAGATATTGACTTCAATGACCGCTGAGGACGTAATTGGAGAGGTAAGAAAATCTAACATAAGGGGACGCGGCGGAGCAGGATTCCCGGCCGGTGTAAAATGGGGGTTTGCAAGGAAGTCACCTACTCCCGTCAAGATTGTTATCGCCAACGGAGATGAGGGTGACCCCGGGGCCTTTATGGACAGGTCGATCATGGAAGGCGATCCTCACAGCCTTCTCGAAGGCATGCTTGTATGTGCTTACGCCATAGGAGCAAATTACGGGTTCATCTATGTCCGTCATGAATATCCCCTCGCAGTCACAAACCTCGGGATAGCTATCAAGCAGGCAGAGGAACTCGGGATTCTAGGGAAAAACATTTTAGGCACGGGCTTCGACTTTTCTGTGCATATACGGGAAGGCGCAGGTGCATTTGTCTGCGGTGAGGAGACAGCACTCATAGCATCAATAGAAGGCGACAGGGGATTCCCGAGGCAAAGACCTCCTTTCCCGGCTGAGAGAGGTGTCTGGGCTATGCCTACCATAATCAATAATGTCGAAACCCTTGCAAATATCCCCAACATAATTACAAAAGGGGCTGAATGGTTTCAAAATATAGGGACTGAGACCTCATCCGGGACCAAGGTCTTTGCCCTCACAGGTAAAGTCAAGAATACAGGGCTCATTGAAGTGCCGATGGGAATAACCCTGAGAGAAATCATCTTCGATATAGGCGGAGGCATTATCGGTGACAAGCAAATCAAGGCAGTTCAGACAGGTGGGCCCTCTGGAGGATGTATTCCGCCGCAGTATCTCGATCTGCCGGTAGACTTTGACTCTCTTACAAAAGTCGGATCGATAATGGGTTCAGGCGGCATGGTAGTCATGGATGAAGAAAACTGCATTGTCGACATTGCTAAATTCTTTCTCTCCTTTACGCAGTCGGAATCCTGTGGCAAGTGCCCACCATGCAGGATAGGCACTTATCAGATGCTCCGGTTGCTTGAGAAAATTTCTGCCGGCGACGGCGAGCCCGGAGACATAGAGAAACTTGAGAGGCTCGGCATGCTTGTGAAAGCTGGTTCGCTCTGCGGCCTTGGCCAAACAGCACCAAATCCCATTTTGACAACCATCAAGTACTTCCGCAGGGAATATGAAGAACATATATATGATAAATTCTGCAAGGCGAATGCTTGTAGTGGACTTGGCATGTTTACAATAGACAAAGATGAGTGCGTCCTCTGCGGTCTCTGCAAGCAGGTTTGTGCCTTTGATGCAGTAAAAGAGACGAGAAGGAGTTTCTTTATTGACCAGGACAACTGTACAAAATGCAGGGCGTGTTACACGGCATGTCCTGTCGGTGCTGTTAAGATGAGGAAAAAAAGACATGTTATGCTTATGGAAGAATATAAAATATCTCCTGACAGCATCGAAACAATGGAAAGGAGGTGCACGTCTGAATTACGGGATATTATCGAATCAAAACCCCATAAAATAGTTACGATCAATAAACAGAAGACGGTGAGAGATGCAGCGCATACAATGAAGGACCAGAATGTAAGCGGAATCTTTGTGCTTGATGATAAAAACAAGCTGGTCAGTATTTTCACCGAGAGGGATATTGTACGCTGTATTTTCAATAAAACCTCGCTGGACGAGAAACTTGAAACTATAATAAGGCATGACGTCATAACATTCGATCCGATGACTGTATTAAGTTCCGCAATATTAGTTGCAGCGAGAAGAAATATCCGACATCTTCCGGTTATTGAAAATGATACCATTATCGGCATGGTAACTTTCAGGGACCTAGTTTCATATCTGGTTCCTGAAATTACGTATATAAAAATGAAGGATCAATCACAATAACAAATGCGCTGTTTGAAAATGCGAATACAACAAAGATATGAACAGACTTAATAGCATTAACGATCTTGTAACTTTTCGAGACTTCTTAAAGAAAAAGGGCATCCTTGCTCCCGGGAAAAAGAGGATTATATCCTGTTGTGGGCTTCCTTGCAGTACTCTGGGCTCCCATAAAGTTGTTGAGGCTTTGGAGAAGGAAATCTCTCAAAATGGCCTGGACATCGAGGTAGTAAAAACAGGGTGTCAGGGACTTTGTCAGAAAGGTCCGCTTCTTCAGATCGAACCATACGGTTATTTCTATCAAAGAGTCCTTCCGGAGAAAGCAAAAGAGATCATTTCGACTACTTTCTCGGCCGGGCAGCCTGTAAGGGAATTCCTCTACAGGGATTCCATACTGAATCCACCGATAGAAATGAAAGAGGAAATTCCTTTTTACACGAAACAATTGAAGGTTGCTCTCAGATATACAGGCATTATGGACCCTTTTGATATCAATCATTACATTGCCTGTGGCGGTTACAGTGCAGCTGAGAAGATGTTTTCCTCCATGGGGTCTGAAGATGTACTTGAGGAAATAAAGAAGGCGAACATACGGGGCCGGGGTGGAGCAGGATTTCCTGCGGGCATAAAGTGGGCTCACACGGTACGTTCCGGTCAGGGTATGACCAAGATTGTAATAGCCAATGGAGACGAGGGAGACCCCGGTGCATTCATGGACAGGTCAATTATGGAAGGAGATCCGCACAGCCTCCTTGAAGGAATGCTCATATGTGCCTATGCACTCGACGCCCATTTTGGATTCATATACGTGCGTCATGAATATCCTCTTGCGATCAAAACCCTGAAAGTGGCAATAAAACAGGCCGAGGATCTCGGCCTGTTAGGAGAAAATATTCTCGGTACCGGATTTGATTTTACCGTCCAGATCCGGGAAGGTGCCGGTGCCTTTGTCTGCGGCGAGTCCACGGCGCTCATCGCTTCACTTGAGGGCCAAAGGGGATTCCCGAGGCCAAGGCCACCCAGATTGTCAGAGATAGGCGGGGGAGTCTGGGGATATCCCTCCAACCTTAACAACATAGAAACCTATGCCTGCGTTCCACAAATAATAGAGAACGGAGCTGACTGGTTCCTCAAACTTGGGACCCAAAAATCAAAGGGCACAAAGGTGTTTTCTCTTGCAGGAAAGGTGAAAAATACCGGTCTTATAGAAGTTCCGATGGGTATAACACTCAGGGAAATTATTTACGAAATCGGCGGAGGAATTTTAAATAACAAAAAATTCAAGGCAGTCCAGACAGGCGGCCCTTCGGGCGGCTGCATCCCAGAACAGTACCTCGATACACCCGTGGACTTTGATTCCCTGACGCAACTTGGATCAATCATGGGTTCAGGCGGTATGGTAGTCATGGACGAAGACAACTGCATGCTGGACGTTGCCAAGTTTTTCCTCTCTTTCTGCCAGGCTGAATCCTGTGGCAAGTGTCCTCCCTGCCGGATCGGGACGTACCAGATGCTGCAGATACTTGAGAATATAACAATAGGCAGAGGCAAGAAAGGAGATATTGAGAAACTGGAGGAACTGGGACGCATGGTAAAAGCCGCCGCCCTCTGCGGTCTTGGCCAGAGTGCACCGAATCCTGTTCTCACAACCATCAAATATTTCCGTGAAGAATATGAAGAGCACATCCATGATAAACACTGCAGGGCAAATGTATGCAGCGGGTTTGGGATTTTTACGATAGATCCCGAAGAATGCGTCCTATGCGGACTCTGTAAAAGTGCTTGTGCTTTTAACGCAATAAAGGAGACGAGAAGAAGTTTCTTTATCGACCAGGACAACTGCACAAGGTGCAAGGCTTGCTACACGGCGTGTCCTGTCAGTGCTGTTAAGATAAAGAAGCTTTGACATATATAATAAATGCAGACATTAGAGGTCATCGAGGAAGATAAGAAATGACTTTACGCGATATTTTAGATGCCAAGCCGTACAAGATAGTCACCGTCAACCAGAATCATACGGTAGGCGATGCAATAAACACCATGAGCGAGAATAATGTCAGCGGGATACTCATAGTTGACGACGATGACAAATTGGTCAGTATCTTTACAGAAAGGGATATAGTCCAATGTGTTGTCCGTAATATTCCTTATGATGAAATTCTTAAAAATGTTATACGGTACGACATCATCAAATTCGATCCCATGGTAAAAATCAGTGCGGTGATACCGGTCGCCTTAAAAAAAGAAATCAGACATATACCGGTTGTTGAAGGGGACATGATTGTAGGCATGATTACGTTCAGAGACCTTGTATCTTTTTTGCTACCGGAAATATGCTATTTAGCAAGACAAATTTACTGAGGGTAAAACATGACTGAACAGAAGGAATTAAGCGTTGAGGATATAAGAAAAGAAGCTGAAGAAAGGCACTGTCCTGTCCAGCAGGCACTATATTATGTTGAAAAGTTTCTCGATACACTCATGTGCGGAAAATGTTTCCCCTGTGCATTCGGGACATATGAAGCAAAAATGAGACTAAAAGACATTACTGCTGCACATGGGACAGAAACTGACATTAGCCTTGTCAGGCGTATCGCCAGTGTCATGATTGAAGCATCCCGCTGTAAAAGGGGTAGAGACACCGGAAGGTTTCTTCTCGGTTGGACCGACACAGACTCCTTTAAGGCACATGCAGACAAAAGATGCCCTGACCGGGAATGCCTCTCACTCATAGAATTCAGGATCGATCCTGAAAAATGTATTATGTGTGGTGAATGTCAGACAGTCTGCAAATTCAATGCAATCGTCGGGGAAAAGAAAAAACCTTATCTCAGCGGCTATTTACCGTTTGAGATAGTTCAGAAAAGGTGTACCAAATGCGGCGAATGTTTTTCGGTATGCCCGACGAATGCCATAGAGAAATCAGACATAAAAACCGAAAGCGAAGTTCCGGTTTAAGCTGTAAAAATACTAACCTTATTTATATATGGAGGTCTCAATGTCAAACACAGTCAAGCTCACCATAGACGGGCAGGAGGTCCGGGTACCGGACAATCTGAACATAATCGACGCAGCAGAGCAGGTTGGCATCCACATTCCAAACCTCTGTTACCTGAAGGGCATGAAGGGCA